>Ga0209486_10001534_pt1 | contig 9974 bp, 8 predicted proteins | sample NCCompost_FD_187518 | JGI IMG/M metagenome (GOLD analysis project Ga0209486, IMG submission 187518) | Agricultural soil microbial communities from Utah to study Nitrogen management - NC Compost (SPAdes) (version 2) | ecosystem: Environmental > Terrestrial > Soil > Agricultural land | place: USA... | reverse complement strand
AGCGCCAGCGGATGAAGTTGTAGTTGGCGTTGTGCAGTATCTGCATGGCTAGATGCTTATCGTCTGGACCTGCTGCGACCGGCGGCCGAGCACGAGCTCGAACACCGTGCGCGATACGAAGACCGCCGTGAAGACGTTCGCCAGCAGTCCGATCGTCAGGGTGGTGGCGAAACCGCGAATCGGGCCGGTGCCGAACTGGAACAGGAACATGGCCGCGATCAGCGACGATACGTGGGTGTCGACGATCGTCCACCACACGCGATCGAAGCCGGCGTTGACGGCCGCGCGAACGCCCTTGGCCGTGGCCAGCTCCTCCTTGATCCGCTCGAAGATCAGCACGTTCGAATCGACGCCCATGCCGATCGTCAGGATGAACCCGGCAATGCCCGGCAGCGTCATCGTCGCGCCCAGGTAGGCCATCATGCCGAGCAGGATGATGAGGTTGACGACGATCGAGATGACGGCGTTGAGTCCGGTCAGCCGGTAGTAGAACAGCATGAACAGGACGACCATTACGAGGCCGCCGATCGACGCGGTGACCCCCGCGCGAATCGAATCAGCGCCGAGCGACGGTCCGACGGTCCGCTCCTCGAGAAAGTCCATCGGCGCCGGCAGCGCACCGGTGCGGAGGACGAGGGATAGGTCCTGCGCCTCCTGCTGGGTGAAGCTGCCGACGATCCGCCCCTCGTCGGCGATGCGCGACTGGATGGTCGGGGCGGAGAACACGCGGTTGTCGAGGATGATCGCCAGGCTGCGGCCGACGTTCTGCTCGGTAAACGCGCCGAAGCGCGCGGCCCCGTCCTGGTTGAGGGTGAAGCTGACCGCCGGCAGGTTGTTTTCGTCCAGGGTCGGGCGCGAATTGCGCAGGTCGCGGCCCGTGACCGGCGCAACCCGCCGCACGATGTAATAGACAGTGCCGGGCGTGCCGCCCCCAGTTGCCGCCACGTCCTCGGAGCCGGAGACGACCATCATGTCGGGCGGCAGGTTGTTGTTCACGGCCTGCATCGCCGCGTCCTGGCTGGGGAACGGCCCCTGTTCGACCAGCTTCAGTTCGAGCAGCGCCGTGGAGCGGATGATTTCCTTGGCGCGAGCCACGTCGGTCACGCCAGGCAGCTGCACCAGAATCTGGTCGGCGGCGCCCTGCCGCGCGACGATCGGTTCGGCGACGCCAAGCTCGTTGACCCGGCGCTCGATCGTCTGCAGCGCCTGGTTCACGGCCTCCTCACGGAGCTGGGTCGCGATATTCGGCCGCATCGTGTAGGTTTCGCGGCCACCCGCGCCCGGTGAGCGGCTGAAGACTGCATCGACTTCGACGGCGGATGTCCGGAATGCCTGCGGATTCTGGACGCCTTCAGCCACGAACTCGGTCGGCATGGTCACTTCGAGGCTGGTGTACTGAACGCCCGCGCGGCTCAGGGTCTCGCGGAGCCGTTGGACGGTGGTTTCAGTCTCGATCCGCAGCGCGGCATCCGTCTGCACCCGCATCACCAGGTGGACGCCGCCCTTCAGATCCAGACCGAGGTTGACCTTCTGTCCGGGCGGGTAGAACGCCCACACCGCGAGCGCCACGACGGAGACGATGACGATCAGCTTCCAGCGCACATTCTTGTTCACGACTTACTCTCCGGCGCCACGGGCTCCTGGCCCTGGTAACCGACGACGGCATTGCGGGACATCTCGACGCGCACCTTGTCCGCCACCTGGACCTGGATGGAGGAATCACTGAGCCGGGTAATTGTGCCGAACAGGCCGCCCGACGTCACGATCCGGTCGCCCACTTTCAAGTCGGCGAGGAACGCTTGCACCTTCTGCTGGCGCCGCTTCATCGGCAGCAGGATCACGAAATAGAAGATCCCGACCACCAGCACGAACGGCAGGAGCTGCACCCAGGCGCTCGGAGCCCCCTGCTGCGGCGTGCCCATGGCCAGTAGCATGGGAAATCCCAAATCCCAAAGCCCAAATCCCAACATGGGTAATGTCATGAATCGAGCGACAGGCGGGAAGCCGAACGAAGGAACCCCTGCCTGAAATTATCGAAGGTCCGAAACGCTATAGCGTCTCTGATCCTCCGCATCGTGTCAAGGTAAAAGCTCAGGTTATGCAACGTGTTAAGGGCACCTGCGCTCATTTCGCCGGCGGCAAACAGGTGGCGCAAATACGCTCTCGAATGGTGCCGGCAGGTATAGCAGCCGCACTGCGGATCGAGCGGCCCGTCGTCCTCGGCGTAGCGTGCGTTCTTGATGTTGATCCGCCCCTCGCTGGTGAAGAGCTGGCCGTTGCGGGCGTTGCGTGTGGGCAGCACGCAATCGAACATGTCGATACCGCGGGCCACGCATTCGACCAGGTCCTCGGGGGTGCCGGCGCCCATGAGGTACCGCGGCTGATCGACCGGCAACCGCCGCGCCGTTGATTCGGTTACCGCATACATCTCATCGATTGGTTCGCCCACACTCAGGCCGCCAATCGCGTACCCCTCGAAACCGATCGCCACGGTCGCATCGGCGCTCTCGTCGCGCAGGTCCCGGAAAGTGCCGCCCTGGACGATACCGAACTGTGCCTGCCCCTGGTTGGTGACGTCCACACCCGCGACCGGGCCTGAGCGGAGGACGTTCAGTCGATCGCGGCAGCGCCCCGCCCACCGGACCGACCGCAACATGGACGACGCGACCTCATCGCGGGCGGCGGGCAGCGCGACGCACTCGTCGAGCACCATCGCGATGTCAGACCCCAGCCGCGCCTGGATGTCGGTCGCGCGCTCGGGGGTCAGCAGATGGCGGCTGCCGTCCAGGTGAGACTGGAAATCGGCTCCCTCCTCGCGGATGACGCGGCGCTGCGCGAGGCTGAACACCTGAAACCCGCCGCTGTCGGTGAGGATCGGGTGAGGCCAGCCGATAAAGCGATGGAGGCCGCCGCGGCGGGCGATCAGTTCATCACCGGGGCGAAGAAGCAGGTGATACGTGTTGGCGAGCACGATCTCGGCGCCCGCTTCCTCGACGTCGCGGTGCCGCGTCGCCTTCACCGCGCCCTGCGTGCCGACGGGCATGAAGGCCGGCGTCTGCACGACGCCGTGCGGCGTCTCGAACTCGCCGAGGCGCGCCGCGCCGTCGGTCGATCTCACGGTGAAACGGAATCCCGACATCCCTCGATAATTCTCCGGATGCCCTGAGCGGAAGTCGAAGGGCACGTTACTATTCTGTCGTGGTCCCCGATTGACGATGAAAAAACTCCGCGTCGGCATCATTTACGGCGGCCGCTCCGGCGAACACGAGGTCTCGGTGGTGTCGGCCGCCTCCATCTTCAAGCACCTCGATCGCGCCAGGTACGAAGCGGTGCCCGTTCTGATCGAAAAGAGTGGACAGTGGGTGCTCGGGGGAAAAGCGCCCGACGTGCTGAATGCCGGGGCGGTCGAGGGCGCGGAAACGCAGGCACTCGAGGCGACTGAACCCTCCGCCGCGGTGGCCGGATCCGGCTTCGACGTCATCTTCCCGGTTCTGCACGGTCCGTACGGCGAGGACGGCACGGTGCAGGGACTGCTGGAATTGGCGAACGTGCCCTATGTCGGAGCGGGTGTCCTTGGTTCGGCCGTCGGCATGGACAAGGCGGTGATGAAGACGCTGTTTGCCGCCGCCGGCCTACCGATCGTCCCCCACCTGACCGTGCTGCGGCGTGAGTGGGAGAAGGAGAAGGCCTCCATCGCCAGGCGCGCGGCGGACCAGTTGCGGTTTCCCATGTTCGTCAAGCCGGCCAACCTCGGTTCGAGCGTCGGCATTTCAAAGGCTGCTTCGAGCGCCGAACTCGATCCGGCGATGGAACTGGCGTTTCAGTTCGACCGGAAGGCGGTCGTCGAAGCGGGAGTCCCGAACACCCGCGAGATCGAGTGCGCCGTGCTCGGCAACGACGAGCCTGAGGCCTCGGTGGCCGGCGAGGTCGTGGTCACCCATCGCGACGGGTTCTATTCCTACGACGCGAAGTATCTTGACCCCGACGGCGCGGCCTTGAAGATTCCCGCCGATCTGCCGGCTGCCACCGCTGAGCGGGTGCGGCGCGTCAGCATTGAGGCCTTCCGGGCGCTGGAGCTGTCGGGGATGGCGCGGGTCGATTTTCTGCTCGATGGCGTCAGCGGCGACCTCTACCTCAACGAGGTCAACACCATTCCCGGTTTTACCGCCATCAGCATGTATCCCAAGATGTGGGAGGCCTCGGGCCTGCCGTATCCGGCGCTGCTGGACCGCCTGATTGCGCTTGCGCTCGAGCGCCACGAGGAAAAGCAGCGGCTTCGAACCAGCATCAAATGACCGCCGCGCGGGGTGCGGTGGCCCTGGTCCTCTTCGCCGTGGCAACCGGCAGCGCGCAGCAGCCGGCCGTTCCCGGCCTGACAGCTCCCGAGGGGATCAGCCGGGCTTACGACGCCATCTTCGACGCCCGGTTCAAGGACGTTCCCGCGCTCCTGACCAAAACCTGTCCCCCCGCGCCGCTGGAAGTATGCCTCCTGCTCGATGCGGTCAGCGCGTGGTGGCAGGTCCAGCTCGACCCCTACAACCGCACCCGCGACGCGGCGCTCCAGTCGCGCATCGAGACGGCGATCAGCGCGATCCGCTCCTGGACCGCCCGGGAACCGACGCGGGCTGAAGCATGGTTCTATCTCGGCGGCGCGTACGGCGCCCGTGTGCAGTTCAAGGTCCTGCGCGGTGGCCGGCTCGAGGCAGCGCGCGACGGCGCGCGGATCAAGGAAGCGCTCGAGCGGGCTCTGATCCTTGATCCGGCGATGACAGATGCCTACTTCGGAATCGGCCTCTACCACTATTACGCCGCTGTCGCACCGCCGGCAGCCCGTATGTTGCGGTGGCTGCTGCTCCTGCCCGGTGGCGATCGCACCGGCGGACTCGCCGAGATGGAGCGCGCCCGGGCCGAAGGGCTGCTCGTGCGCGACGAGGCCGACTACCAGCTGCACACGATCCAGGTGTGGTACGAGAAGGATTACCGGCGGGCGCTCGACTACCTCACCCGTTTGACCGAGCGCCATCCGCGCAACCCGCACTTCCGCCAGGCCGCCGCCGAAATCCTGGACTTCTACATCGACGATACCGCCGCAAGCCTTGAGGCGTGGCAATCGCTGCTCGAGGCGGCGCGCAGGGGCGAGGTGGAAGAACCCGAGATGGCGGAGGTGAGCGCGCGCCTTGGCGTCGCATCCCAGCTCGATCAGCTCGGCCAGAGCGAGACCGCGATCGAACACCTCCGCGCAGTCATCGCCGCGCGCCCGGCGGCGCCCCACCGCGCTCCTGCCCGCGCCCAACTGCAGCTCGGCGATGCGCTCGAGCATCTGGGTCGGCGCGCCGAGGCATCAGCGGCGTATCGAGCGGCGATCACCGCCGCCGGCAGCGACGATGCACAGCGGATCGCGTCGCGCGCGCGCGCAGCGTTGCGCGCGCAGCGGTGAAGTTCCTCGCACATCGATCCGACAACAACACACAGACCTTCGTACACGCCGACATGCGAAGCGAGCGAGTCTCGGTGAAGCAACGCGGACTTGTCTCGCAGAACGCGAACGCGGACTTGACAGAGTGGGTGACGTTAGACGTGGTTCTGACGCACGATTTTTTGACAACAAGCGCGCTTTTATGCTTGACATCAAGAAAATCTCACCCATAATCTACATCTGGTATGAGGGTGGATGGCTCAGCCCACCCGTTGTGACGGTTTTGCACACCGTCGGAGGCTGAGTCACAACAACCTGAGGAGAAAACAATGGCGAAGAAGGCAAAGGGCGGCGCGAAAAAGAAGGCTGCCAAGAAGCGGTAGCACTTCGAATGCCTTTGGGGGTGCCCGGATGGAGCACCCCTTTTTTCTAGCTCCTTACCACCCATCCAAGTTGCTGCTCTCCCGACGCCGTTCACACCCCGGGAGAAGCCCGCGAAGCGAGACGGCCAGCGACCGGGCCGACGTGCCAGGCGGCAGAGTGCGCCGGAACGCAGGGCGAATGGCTCGCAATCCACAACCACCGAAAGGGGGGATTACAGATGGCGAAGAAGGCTAAAGGCGGCAAGAAGAAGGCGGCGAAGAAGCGTTAACTTCCGCCGGTTTCGCCATAAAGGGGACGTGCACGCTTTTTGTGCGTCCCCTTTTTTTATTGCTTACGGCTTGTAAGAGGGCAGCGGCGGCGGCGTGATGCCGTCCCAGACCGTCACGCTGCGCACGACGTCCCACGGCCCCAGCCGATCGACCACGTCCATGCCCGCGACCACGTTCCCGAACACCGTATAGCGGCCATCCAGGTGAGGCTGCGGCGAGTGCGTGATGAAGAACTGGCTGCCGCCGGTGTCGGCCCAGTCGAGTGCCATGCCGACCGTGCCGCGCAGGTACGGACGCATGTTGAGCTCGTCGCGAATGGTGTAGCCGGGGCCGCCTTCGCCGTCGCCCCGGGGATCGCCGTCCTGCACCACGAAGTCGGGCACGATGCGGTGGATCGCGACGCCGTCGAAAAAGCCCTTGCGGGCCAGCGCGATGAAGTTGCCCACGGTGAGCGGCGCATCCAGGATCGCCAGCTCGATTTCGATGCCGCCGCGGTCGGTAGCGATGTAGGCGTGCGGCGAATACTTCGGGCTGACCAGCCCCTGCCATTCGGCCTCGTCGATGGGCCGGCCGGCCGTCGCCGGACGGATGGCCATCTGGGCCGTGCCCGCCGTCGCACCCGCCTGCTCCACCAATTCCGCCGCCCGGACGCGCAGCGCCCACTCCTTGTCACGCAGGGCTTCCTCGAGCAGCGGCCTCGCGGCCGCAGGATCGAGCTGGGCAATGGCTTCCACGATCGCGCCGCGCGCGACATAGGTACTGTCGCCAAGTGATGCCCGATAGGCTTCCACCAGCGCCGGCGCCGCGGCCGTCACCTTCAGTTCGGCCAGTCCGCGCGCCGCCGCAGCGCGCATCGCGAAGTCGTCCGCCTTCAAACGTGAGGTGAGCTCCGCCGCTGCCCAGGACGGCTTCGACGCCACCAGCGCAGTCATGGCCGCGCCGACGACCCGAAAATCGCGGTCCTGAAGGAGCAACCGCAGCCGCGCCTCCGCGCGCGCGGGCGGGATGATCGCCAGCGCCGCCGCCTCTGCGGCACGCACACTCCAGTCGCGTTCCGCATCCAGCCCCGACAGCGTCGCAAGCAGCGCGTCCGGGTCGATGCGTGCAAGCGTGCGCAACGCCAGACCGCGGACGATCGGCGACTGGTCTGAGATCAGGTCGAGCATCAGGTCGAGGCTGTCAGGCCCGGCGAGCGTCGACAGCGCCGTCGCCGCCTCGAGGCGAAGCGTCTGGTCGGCCTTGAAATCCGTGACGATCGCCGTCACCGCCGGCGCGGCTGCCGTGCTGTTCAGCGCGGCCAGTGCCCGCAGCGCCTGGACGACGACGGCGGGATGGGCGGTCCGGCGCTCGATGATTTCGCGAAGCGGTGCCGCCGCTGCCGCCGCTTTGATCGCTCCGAGGCCCCGGGCGGCGAACGCAGCAGTGTACCGGCCGGGAGTATTGAGAAGGGCCAGGAGTGCCGGGGCACTGCGCGCGTCGGGCAGCCGCTGAAGCGCGTAGGCGACGGGCCACCAGGTCGAGACGGGCTGGTATTTGGCATCCAGCGCTGCTGCCGCGAGCGCCTCGTACGAGCCCAGGCGAACCAGCGCATACAGGCCGAGCCTGGCGCCCTCGGCTGCCGGCGATTGGGGATAGGTCAGGTCGTCCGGATTGATGCCGGCGAGCGCCCCGCCGGCCACGTGCGTCCGGACCATTGTGCTCACGGCGTCCGCATCGGTGCGGTTGCCGATCATCCCCAGCGCCTCGGCGGCACGCCCCTGGACCAACGGATTCATCTCGCCGAGCGCCATCTGGAGCGCCGGGCGCGCGGCCGCGTCGCCGATCAGTCCGAGTGCGAACGCGGCCATCTGGCGCACGTCAGCCTCCTCATCGCCGAGGAGCTTCGCCAGTGGCTCGATCGCCTCGGGCAGGCCGACGCGCCCCAGCGCGAGCGCGGCGCGGCGGCGAACGCGAGCCTCGCCGTCGTTCAACAGACGGATGAGATCAGACGGTGGCGGGGGGGCGACGATCGCCGGCTGCGTGCGGGTCGCGGGGACGACGATGACCGGCGGCGGCGGATTCGGATCGCGGAGAATCCGCTGATCTTCCAGCCTGAGGATCCACGACAGCTTGTCTTCGTACGTAACGACCGGCGGCTCGGCGGTGGGGACCGCAACGGGGGCGCTTGCACAAGACGCCCCGAGAGCTGCAAGACACAAGGCATAAGCCACAAGGCACAAGTCACAACGTTGTCGCTTTGTTGAGCCTCGTGGCTTGAGCCTTGTGCCTTGTGCCTTGCTCATCCTCGCCGATGATAGCATCGGCGCATCGCCCTCCATGTCGTTTCAGTACATTGCCATTGAAGGACCGATCGGCACGGGTAAGACCGCGCTCGCGAGGCGGCTGGCCGCGCGGCTCGATGCGGCGACCGTGCTCGAGGAGCGCGACAATCCGTTCCTTGCTGACTTCTATACCGGCAGGCCGGGCTCGGCGCTCCAGGCCCAGCTGTTCTACTTGCTGAATCGCCACCGCCAGCAGATCACGCTTCGACAGGCGAACCTGTTTTCGCAAACGACGATCGCCGACTACCTGTTCGACAAGGACAAAATCTTCGCTTACCTCAACCTTGACGACAACGAGCTGTTCATCTACCAGCGGCTGTATGACCTGCTGGCGCGCGACGTCCCCGCGCCCGACCTGGTGGTCTACCTCCAGGCGCCGACCGACGTGCTCGTGAAACGTCTGAAAGAGCGCGCCCGGGATGCCGAGGACGAGGGGCCGCAGCCGGAATCGTCCTACCTGCGCGAGGTGAACGAGGCCTACCAGCACTTCTTTTTTCACTATTCCGCGACGCCCCTGCTGGTGGTCGAGACGTCGCAGGTCGACCTGGCCACGAGCGATGCCGCCGTCGAGGACCTGCTGCGGCAAATCAAGTCGCTGAACCGGGGAACCCGCTACTACGTGCCGCGGACCCACCTATAATGTGTGCCGATGGCCTGGTTCAAGAAGGCCCGGAAGCCGATGGCGTCCGCCACGGCTCAGAAGCCCAGCCGGGTGCCCGAGGGACTGTGGGTCAAGTGTCCCGACTGCGCGCAAATCCTGTACAACAAGGATCTTGAGACCAACCTGCACGTCTGTCCCAAGTGTGCACACCACTTCCGCATCGGCTCGGCCGATCGGCTGCGCTCACTGTTCGACGCCGAATGGGTCGAACACCATGCGGACCTGACGTCCAACGATCCACTCCATTTCGCCGACACCAAGCTCTACCGTGATCGCCTGAAGGCCACCATCCAATCCACCGGCATCAAAGACGCCGTCATCGTCGCCACCGGTCGCCTGAACGGGATCGACGTCGTCGTCGCGGCCATGGAATATTCGTTTATCGGCGGGAGCATGGGGGTCGTCGTGGGCGAGAAGATCGCCCGCGCGGTGGAAATGGCGCTCGAGCGGCGTCAACCGCTGCTGGTGATCTCCTGTTCCGGCGGCGCGCGGATGATGGAAGGCGCGCTTTCGCTGATGCAAATGGCAAAGGTCTCGGCGGCGCTGGCTCGCCTCGACCGCGCCGGCCTGCCCTTTATCTCCATCCTGACCGACCCGACCACCGGCGGTGTGACGGCCAGCTTCGCGATGCTCGGGGATCTCAACATCGCCGAGCCGAAGGCGCTCATCGGCTTTGCCGGACCCCGTGTGATCGAGCAGACGATCCGGCAGAAGCTGCCGGAGGGCTTCCAGCGGAGCGAGTTCCTCGTCGAGCATGGCATGGTCGATCTGATCGTCGATCGCCGCGAAATGAAAACCCTGCTGGCGCGGGTGCTGCAGTTCATGGGGGCCCAGCCCGCGCCCGTCCTCCCGCCCCCGATGGCGGTCGCGGGCGCTGTAGACGGCGACGCCCCGGGTTAGGGCTTGCTCGACCGGCTCTTCGC
>Ga0209486_10001533_pt1 | contig 9980 bp, 6 predicted proteins | sample NCCompost_FD_187518 | JGI IMG/M metagenome (GOLD analysis project Ga0209486, IMG submission 187518) | Agricultural soil microbial communities from Utah to study Nitrogen management - NC Compost (SPAdes) (version 2) | ecosystem: Environmental > Terrestrial > Soil > Agricultural land | place: USA... | reverse complement strand
ATCGTGGCCAAGGTCTTGAGCGAGCGGCCGACGCCGATCCGCACCCTTCGGGATACGGTGCCGCCCGGGGTGGAGCAGGCGGTGCTCACCGCGCTGGCCAAGCTCCCCGCCGATCGGTTCGCGACCGCGGCCGAGTTCGCGGCCGCGCTCTCCACCGAGCGGTACTCCACGGCCGGGACGGCGGCGATCGCCGTCGGCGAGCCGTTCGCCGCCGCCCGGGCGCGGCGCACCATCGCCATCCTCGGGCTGGTTGCCATTGCCTCGCTCGTAATGGCGGTCTGGGGTTGGACCAGCCGCCCGGCGGCACCGGAACGGTCGGTGCAGCGCTACGAATTCACCGCCGGGAGTGAGCTTCCCTTCGCCTTTCCGATGCTCAGCACCGTGAGCTCGCTGGGCATCTCGCCCGCGGGCGACCGCGTGGTCTATTCCGCCCGAAAGGGATCCGGCTGGGTCCTCGCCATCCGCAACCTCGACCAGCTCACCGCACGGGCCCTGCCGGGTACCGAGGGCGGGATCTATCCGGAGTTTTCCCCCGATGGTCGCTGGATCGCCTTCGAGAGCGGGGGCACGATCAAGAAAATCGGCGTCAATGGGAGCGGGTTGACGACGGTTGCGACGATCGGACCGTCGGGCTCCGCCGGGCTCACCTGGGTTTCCAATGACGAGATCGTCTTTGCCCACCGAGCACTGAGCGGATCTCCCGGCCTCTGGATGGTTGCCGCCGGCGGCGGAGCGTCGCGGAGCATTTCGCGCCTGGACTCGGCCGGGGGCGAGCGGGTGCAGGTGTCGCCCCGTGCCGTGGATGGCGGCAGGCTGGTGGTCTACACCAGCTCGCGAGGCACCGGGCTCCTCCTCTCGCTCGGCGTCGTCGACCCGAAGGTCGGCAAGCCCACCACGTTTCTGGGTCTCAACGCGGCCCGGGCGGTCGGGATGGTGGACGACAAGCTGGTGTACGTGCGGGGGGATGGCGCGCTGATGGTGGTGCCGTTCGACACCCGTCGCCTCACCCTCGGCCCCCCGGTTCAGGTCGGCGACAGTGTGGCGGTGCGGAACTGGGACGCCGCGGCTGCGCTCTCCCCAAGCGGGGCCCTGGTGTATCAGCAGGGAGGCGTGGCCAGCCAGCTGGTCCGGGTGGACGCCTCCGGCAACGCCACCCCGCTGGTGGATTCGGTGCGCGCCTACCAGCATCCCCGGATCTCGCCCGACGGGACCCGAATCGCCTTCGGAATCGCCGGCAGCGGTGGGCTCGACATCTGGACCATCGACCTGGGCTCCCGCGCGCTGCAGCGGCTGACCAGCGAGGGTGGGAACGACCGGCCCGAATGGAGCGCGGATGGACTCCATGTCGGCTACTCATCGAACCGCGATGTTCCCCAGGGATTCTGGTGGCAACCGGTCGATGGCAGCCAGCCGGGCACCAAGCTGGCGGCCGCGAAGGACCCGATTCGCGAGGGAGTATTCACCCGCGACGGGAAAACTCTGATCTATCGAACCGACCACGTCACCAACAGCCGGGACATCTGGCTTCGGTCGCTGGCCGGCGATTCCACGCCGGTCCCGCTCCTGGTGAGTACGCACGACGAGAAGGAGCCGAGGCCCTCGCCGGATTCCCGCTGGCTCGCGTATGTCTCGAACGAATCGGGCCGGGAGGAAGTGTACGTGCGGTCGCTGTCGGTGGGCGGCGGGCGGGTGCCGGTCTCGGCCGACGGCGGGGGCGAGCCGCTCTGGGCCCCCCGCGGACTCACCCTGTACTATCGCGACGGAGAACGGGTCGTGGAAGCCACGCTCGCCACCACGCCGTCGCTCCGGGTGACCGGGCGCCGGGTGCTCTTCTCGGGCCCGTACGCCAGCGACGTCTTTCACCCGAATTACGACGTGGCGCCCGACGGAAGTTTCCTCATGGTACGGCCGGTGGACCTGAGCCGGGGCCTGGTGATGGTGGTGAACTGGGACCGCGAGCTACGCCAGCGGATTGGAGGAAGACAATGAGCCGGATGACACGGAGTCTCACGCTGGCGCTGCTGCTGCCCTCGGGGCTCGGCGCCCAGAAGTTCGAGGTGATGGAGACCACCATCGCCCAGGTCCACGCCGGCTTTGCCGCCGGCAAGCTCACCTGCCGCGCCCTGGTCCAGGCCTACCTCGACCGGATCGCCGCGTACGACAAGACCGGCCCGGCGCTCAACGCAATCCAGTTCGTCAATCCGCGGGCCCTCGAGCAGGCGGATTCGCTCGACGCGGTCTGGCGCAGCAAGAGCCCGCGCGGCTCGCTCCATTGCGTCCCCGTTCTGCTCAAGGACCAGGTCGAGACCAGCACCATGCCGACCACCTATGGCTCGGCCCTCTTCAAGGACTTCGTTCCGAAACGGGATGCCACGATCGTGCGGCGGCTCCAGGGCGCCGGTGCCATCATCCTCGCGAAGACGACGATGGGAGAATTCGCCTCCCGCTTCGTGGGGTCGGCCTTCGGCATCGTCCGCAACGCCTACGACCCCACCCGCAATCCGAGCGGCTCCTCCGGTGGCTCGGCCTCGGGGGTCGCGGCCAATTTTGGATTGGTGGGGATCGGTGAAGACACCGGCGGCTCGATCCGGGGCCCGGCCGCGGTAAGCAGTCTGATCGGGCTCCGGCCCACCACGCCGCTGGTGAGCCGCTTCGGCATGATGCCGGCCAATCCGTCCCAGGATACCATGGGACCGATCACTCGCTGCGTAACCGATGCGGCCCGGGTGCTCGGCGTGATCGCCGGGTACGACCCCGATGATCCGGCGACCGCGGAAACGGTGGGTCATGTCCCCGCCAGCTACCTCCCCGCGCTCAAGCCGGATGCGCTCCGGGGCGTCCGCCTCGGTGTCATCCGCACCCGGCGCGACTCGGCGGTGGCACGCGCCCCCGAGGAGTTCGCCAAGGTGCTGGTCGTGCTGGAGCAGGCGCTGGCGGACCTGCGAAAGCTCGGCGCCGAGGTGGTGGATTCCTTCGTGATTCCGACGCTGACCGACCGGCGGGTGGGCAACGACTTCGAAACCGAGCAGGCCACTGATGCCTACCTGGCCCAGCACCCCAACGCGCCGGTCAAGACCCTCAAGGACATCCTGCTCGCGGGGACCGTGAACCCCTGGCGCGCCCGGGGGATGATGGATCTGGTGGGGAAACGCACCACCGATCCCGGCTACCTGACCGTTATGCAGCAGCGCGCCGCGTTGCGCACCCAGGTGCTCAAGGCCATGGCCGACGCCCGGCTCGATGCGATCGTCTATGCCACCTACGACGCGCCGCCGACGCCCATCGCCGACGACGTGCTCACCAACTCGCGGACCGCGGATGCCTATGGCCGGGGCGACAACCGGGGGTTGAGCCCGACCATCGGCTTTCCCGCCCTCACCGTGCCGGCGGGATTCACCAGCGACGCGCTGCCGGTGGGACTCGAGTTCCTGGGGCGGCCGTTCACGGAAGCGACCCTGCTCGGATACGGCTTTGCCTACGAGCAGGCAACCAGGCACCGCCGCCCGCCGGCGACGACGCCGCCCGTCACCGGAGGGCGGTCCCTGTGAAACTCTCGGCGCTGGGCGGGCCCGAGTGACGAGCGGGACCCTGGACCGGCTGACCGCGGCCCTCTCCGACCGCTATCGCATCGAGCGCGAGCTGGGCGCGGGCGGGATGGCCACGGTGTACTTGGCCCAGGACCTGAGACATGATCGCCAGGTGGCGCTCAAGGTGCTGCACCCCGAGCTGGCCGAGTCGGTCGGGCGGCAGCGGTTCCTCCGGGAAATCCGGCTCGCGGCCGGGCTCAATCATCCTCACATCCTCCCGCTCTATGATTCGGGGGAAGCGGGCGGGTTTCTCTACTTCGTGATGCCGGTGATGCGCGGGCAGACCCTGCGCGAGCGGCTCGAGGTGGAGGGCCAGCTCCCGGTCGAGTCCGCGGTGCGGATCGCGACCGAAGTGGCCGATGCCCTCGATTACGCCCACCGCCAGGATGTTGTCCATCGCGACATCAAGCCGGAGAACATCCTGCTCCACGAGGGCCATGCGGTGGTCGCCGATTTCGGGATCGGGAAGGCGCTCGCGGCGGCCGCGAGCGAAGCCGGCGCCATGACCGCCACGGGCATCTCCATCGGCACCCCGGCCTATATGAGCCCGGAGCAGGCGGGCGGCGATCCGGTCGATGGCCGGAGCGATCTCTTCGCGCTGGGCTGCGTGCTCTACGAGATGCTCACCGGCGAGGCGGCCTTCACCGGCCCCACGGTACAGTCGCTGATTGTGAGCCGGTTCGTGCACACCCCGCCGGAGGTCAGCACCATCCGCGCTGCGGTGCCCAGGGCGCTGAGCAGCGTAGTAAGCCGGCTGCTCGCGAAGGCGCCGGAGGAGCGCCTCGCCACCGGCGCGCAGGTGGTCGAAGCCCTCCGGTCGGGAGAGACCCTCGCCGCGGCGCCGCGGCAGCCGGAGGCGTCGGTGGCGGTGCTGCCCTTCACCAACATGAGCGCCGACCCCGACAATGAGTTCTTCTCCGACGGCATCACCGACGACGTCATCGTGGCCCTCACGGCGGTGAAGGGCCTCAAGGTGGCGGCCCGGACCTCGAGCTTTGCGTTCAAGAAGAGGAGTGACGACCTCGCCAAGGTCGGAAAGACTCTTGGCGTCCGGACGGTGCTCCAGGGCAGCGTGCGGCGGGTCGGCAACCGGATCCGGGTGACGGTGCAGCTCATGAACGCGAACGAAGGGACCCAGATCTGGAGCGAGCGGTACGACCGCGAGCTCGATGACATCTTTGCCATTCAGGACGAGATCGCCCGGGGCATCGTCGAGCAGCTCCGGGTGCGGCTGGGACTCGCAGATCCCGCCGGCCAGCTCGTGGCCCGCCCCACCGACGACCTGGAGGCCTATCAGCTCTACCTGCGCGGCCGCGAGGCCGCCTATCAGCGTACCCCGGCCTCGCTGCGCCGGGCAATCGAATACTTCCGTCAGGCCCTGGCCCGCGATCCCGCCGTCGCCCGCGCCCACCTCGGCCTGGCCGAGGCCTACATCGGCCTCGGGGTCTATCAGTTCATCCCGACGACCGAGGCGGCCCGGGAGGCGGAACAGGCGCTGCAGGCGGCCGAGCGGCTCCAGCCGGACGTGGCCCTGGTACACGTGCACTGGGCCCAGCTCAAGCTGTATCTCCGGCCCGACTGGCACGAGGCGGGACCCCACCTCGATCGCGCGCTCGCCCTTGACCCCCGGGAGCCGCTCGCGCACGGCTACTTCGCGCTCCTGAGCGGGATGCTGGGCAACCTCGAGGAGGCCCGGGCGGCCTCCGCCCGCGCCATTGCGCTGGACCCGCTGTCGCTGTTCCTCCGGCTGGTCTCGGTGATGGGGTATCCGGTCCGGGGTATTCCGGGGGCCGACTCCGCCGCGGCGCTGGCCGCTCACGAGGCAGCCCTCGCGATGGACCCCAACTCGCAGATTCACCTCTGGATGTCGGCGATCCGGCTCTCCGATTTCGGGCGCCACGACGAGGCGGTACCGCGGTTGGCGCGGGCGGTGGAGCTGACCCAGCGCGGCCCCCTGCTGGTGGGACTGCAGGCGCGGGCGCTGGCGCTGGCCGGCCGGCGGGCCGAGGCACTGGCGCTGCGGGAGGAGCTGCGGCATCGCGCGGAGCGCGAGTATATCGGCCCCGCGGCGATGCTGATGATGGTGGGCCTCGATCTCGACGACGAGGCGGCGACCGCCGCCCTGCTCGAGGCCAACGCGGCCGCGATGACGGGGCCGACGGCCATCGTGACTACCGTGGTGCGGGAGCTCGAGCCGCTGCTCGACCATCCCCGGCTCGGGCCGCTGATTCGCAAACTGACCCTCTGGACAACATCCGCCCTGACGGCGGGGCGGTACTCCAACATGGACAGCGCACACCTCACCCTGTCGGACGGAGGGCGTTCCCAGTGAAAGTGGCAGCACTGCTGTTTGTGTTCGCGGCGGCCTGCGCCGCTCCAGAGACTTACGACGTGGTACTCGCGAACGGGCGGGTCATGGACCCGGCCTCGGGGCTGGATTCAATCCGCCACATCGGAATCACCGGCGGCCGGATCGCCGCGATCTCGGCGGAGCCGCTCCGGGGAGATACTGTGGTCGACGTGACCAACCACGTGGTCGCCCCGGGCTTCATCGACCTGCACGCCCACGGCCAGACCACGGGCGACATGGAGCTCCAGGTCCAGGACGGCGTCACTACCGCGCTGGAGCTCGAGATCGGGGTGTACCCGGTGGCCTCGTGGTATCAATCGATGGAAGGGAAGGCACCGGTCAACTACGGCGCCACGGTCAGCCACGTCGTTGCCCGGTTCGCAATGTTTCATCCGAGCGTCGCGATAGGGAGTTTTGCCACGAACCGCCCCGCCGTCGTGGCTCTCGGCTCCAATCCCGCGGGAGCCAACCAGCCCACCGATTCGGTCCGGATAGATTCTCTGGTGACCGCGCTCCGCCGCGGGCTGGACGAAGGCGCGCTCGGGGTCGGCTTCGGGATCAACTACACCCCGGCCGCGACACCTGCCGAGATCGAGCGGATGTTCCGGATCGCGGCGGAGCGCAGGGTCACCGCCTTCGTGCATACCCGGGGCTTCGGCATCGCCTCGATCCGCGAGATCATCGGTACCGCCATCGCCACCGGCGCGGCGCTGCACATCGTGCACATCGGCAGCAGCTCGATCGGGGCGACGGCCGAGACACTGGCCCTGATCGACTCGGTGCGGGCCGCGGGTCACGACGTCACCACCGAGGTCTACCCCTACACCGCGGCTTCCACGGCCATCGAGTCCGCCATCTTCAATCCGGGGTGGCAGGAGAATTTCAAGATCGACTACGGCGACGTAGCGTGGGCACTTACCGGGGAGCGGCTCACCAAAGAGAGCTTCGACCGGTATCGGAAACAGGGCGGCTGGGTGATCATCTACATGATGAAAGAGGAGGACGTGAGCCGCGCCGTGGCGCATCCGGGCGTGATGATCGCGAGCGACGGGGTTCCGTTCGTCAACGGCACCGGGCATCCCCGCGGCGCCGGAACGTTTGCCCGGACCCTGGGGCATTACTCCCGCGAGCGCAACGTGCTGCCGCTGATGGACGCGCTGGCCAAGATGACCATTCTTCCCGCCCGCCGCCTCGAGGGTCACGTGCCGGCGATGAAGAACAAGGGGCGCATCGCGGTCGGCGCCGACGCGGATATCACGGTGTTCGACCCGGCTACCGTGATCGACCGGGCCACCTTCGAGCAGCCGACTCTGACTTCGGCGGGGATTCCCCACGTGATGGTGAACGGCACCTTCGTGGTACGGGACGGGCGGCTGGTGAAAGGTGTCTTCCCGGGACGTGCGGTCCGGAACGCCGCTCCCGCGCCATGAGCGACCGGTTCCGCCGCACCCTGGTCCGCGTTCTCGCGGTGCAGGCGCTCAGCCTGCTGGTCCTCTGGTTCCTTCAGTCCAAATACCACGGATAACACGCCGTGCACCCACTGAACTGGGCGATCGTCGTCGTCTACCTCGTGTACGTGGTTTGGGACGGGATCCGCCGCTCCAAGGGCACCCACGAGATCGAGGGCTACTTCCTGGCCAACCGCAACCTGCCCTGGTGGGCGGTGGGTCTCTCGGTCATGGCGACCCAGCTCTCCGCGGTCACCATGATCGGCACCACCGGGCAGGGTGCCACCGACGGGCTCCGCTTCATCCAGTTCTACTTCGGCCTTCCGCTCGCCATGGTGATTCTCGGCGTCACCCTGGTGCCGTTTCTTCACGGGGCCAAGGTGTTCACCGCCTACGAGTACCTGGAGCGCCGCTTCGACCCCAAAACCCGCTCGCTCACCAGTTTCCTCTTTCTGATCTCGCGGGGACTCTCCTGCGGCACCATCATCGCCGCCCCCGCGGTGGTGTTCTCGGCGATGTTCGGCTGGAACATGTTCTGGTCGGTGGGGCTGATCGGCATTCCCACGGTGATCTACACCATGGTGGGCGGGGTCCAGGCGGTGACCTGGGCCGACGTGAAACAAATGGTGCTCATCGTGGGCACCCTGATCGCGATCGTGATCGCGATCCTGATCAAACTCCCGGTGGGCGCCGACGAGGCGCTGAGCCTGGCTGGTGCCGCCGGGCGGATGCGGGCATTCGATTTTTCCTTCAACCTCAACGAGACCTACACCTTCTGGTCGGGCATCATCGGGGGAACCTTCCTGATGCTCTCCTATTTCGGCACCGATCAGAGCCAGGTGCAGCGCTACCTCACCGCGCGCTCGGTGGACGAGGCCCGCTCGTCGCTGCTGATGAGCGCCTACTGGAAGATCCCGCTTCAGCTGCTGGTCCTGCTGATCGGGGTGCTCGTTTTCGTGTACTACCTGTTCCAGGCACCCCCGCTGCTGTTCAACCCGGCCCACGAACGGGCGGTGCGCGATGCCCAGCCCGCGGAGCTGGCCGCCCTGGAAACCCGCTATCAAACCGCCTTTACTGCGCGGGAGTCGGCGGCGCGGGCCGGTGACCGGGAGGCGTTCCGGGCCCGGGAGGCGGAAACCGGCGCGGTCCGGACCGAGGCGCTGGCCCTTGCCGGGCAGGTGACCGGCCAGCCGACCCGGGACGTGAACTACATCATGCCCCGGTTCGTCCTGGACGTGCTGCCGCTCGGTTTCGCGGGGCTCTTCATTGCCGCGGTGATGGCGGCGGCGATGTCCAGCATTGCGGCCGAGCTCAACTCGCTGTCTACCGCCACCGTGATCGATTTCTACCGCCGCTGGGTCCGTCCCGAGGGCAGCGATGCCCACTTCCTCCGGGTATCCAAGGCCGCGACGTTCTTCTGGGGAATCTTTGCCTGCCTGGTGGCGACCTACGCCGTGTCGCTGGGATCGCTGATCGAGGTCGTGAATCGCTTCGGCTCGTTCTTCTATGGCTCGATCCTGGGCGTGTTCCTGCTCGCCATGATCCCGCGGGCCCGGGCCCGGGGTGCGTTCGCCGGGCTGCTGGCCGGGATGGGCACGGTGGCGGCGGTGAGCATCGGCTTGCCGGAGGTGTCGTTCCTCTGGCACAACGTGATCGGCGCGGTGACGGTGGTCGTGGTGGGACTGGCGGCAAGCGGCGAACGAGCGCCGCCAACGCCGACCTGACCATCCTCGGGTGCTACCGCCGGGCGTGATAGACCTTGTTGGCGATCAACCACTTCCCGTCGGACTTGAGCAGGACGAAATAGTCCGTGAAGGTCGTGGCGCCGTGCGTGAGCGTGGCCTTGGCCATGGCCGCGGTCCCACTGACATCGACGACGTCGACCACGCGGGTCCGGGAGGCCTCGTCCGCGGCAGGCTGGCCGCGAAAGTTCGCGACATACTGATCCACCGTCCAGGAGACGAAGGCGCCGTTGCGCAGACCCTCGATGTGGGCGGTCGGCATGAAGGCGGCGCGCATCGTGTCCGGGTTGGCCGTCGCGTGGCCGCGGAAGTATACCCCGATGATGTCACGTATGGCCTTGGTCTCGGCATCGGTGGATTGAGCCCCGAGCGGGGCAGCCAGGGTGACGAGAAGCGCGGCGGTGCTTGCTCTCAGCATAGGTATTCATTCCTCAGAGCCCGGAGGGTCTATGGGTCCAGCTACCACGGATCTACGGGAGACCCACAGGGCCTGTTTCACGCTATCCTTGGGAAGCCAATGACACGTTCAATTCTGCGCTCCATGGTCCCGGGCCTGAAGGCGCTTTCTCTGGCGCTGCTGGTGCTCTCTCTCGCCTGCGCTCCTGCCGGAGAGCCGGCGCGGGCTCCCGCCCGCTACCTCTTTGCCTGGGCCTTCGACGTCGACGAGCGGAAGGAGGACACCAACTTCCTGGCGGTGATCGACGCCGACCCATCGAGCCCCACCTACGCCACCGTCGTGGCCACCGTCCCGACCGGGATGGTGGGCGGCATGCCGCACCATACCGAGCAGGTGATGCCGCCAAACGACCGGGCACTCTTCGCCAACGCCTTTCACGCCGGACGCTCGTTTCTG
>Ga0209486_10001530_pt1 | contig 9982 bp, 6 predicted proteins | sample NCCompost_FD_187518 | JGI IMG/M metagenome (GOLD analysis project Ga0209486, IMG submission 187518) | Agricultural soil microbial communities from Utah to study Nitrogen management - NC Compost (SPAdes) (version 2) | ecosystem: Environmental > Terrestrial > Soil > Agricultural land | place: USA... | reverse complement strand
TGCTGTCGAGAGTGGTTGGAAGAACCTGCGGCGGAAGAATGGGATGACCTAAAAAGCCCGACGGCGTAAAAAAGAGAAGTCCCGGTTGCCCGATAGAGGCACTTGCTTGCGCCGCGTACTGGTCCGATGTCAGCCCCGTCAATGCCTGCACATTATTGACGGTGATCACGGTATTCGCAGGGATCGGCGCACGTCCGGGCGCGACTATATTGTTGAAATGATCAACCCCGAACAGCGGGAGCGACGGCGCCAACGGACACACTCTTGCGGCGGGGGGGAGGGCGGCGATTTGCGCAGTTGTTAAGTTGCCAATCAGGGCGTTTGAAAAGCACGCGCCGCGAAACCCGCTCAATAATGCAATACTGGAAACAAAAGACGGAGAGCCGTAAGCTCCGCGCGGATACAACAGATACTGGACAAATCTCTGATCCGTGCCGCCAAATGCGGGAACGTCTCGCGCCAGACCGAGCCGGAACTGATCATAATAGACACCGAAGTTTGCGCGCACGACCGTTTTCGGGTTTATGGCCCACGCGACGCCCACGCGCGGCGCCAAGTTTGTTGTCACCTTAAATTCGGAATCGTAATCCCAACGCAGTCCGAGATTGACCGTTACGTTATTGCGTATTTTCCAATCGTCCTGCACGAATAGCGCGGTGTAATTATTTCGGAGATGAAACTCGTCTCCTGCAGGTGTGAGTCCGCCGGTATCGCGGCGCAAGATGGGGCCGGCAGCGGCGGCGCCGAAAGTCGCGAAATCGGCGGTCGTCGCAAAAAGTTGGTCATCCGCATTTCGAGTATCAACACCGTCAACCACAGTCCGCAGAAAGTTTAATCCGAATTTTAGATCGTGGTCGCCAAAGAGTTTATTCACGTTGGCGTTGAACGAAGTGTACTTCTGATCCAGATTTGAAGGTGTTCGCGCATTTCCAAATGAAACAAGCGGCAAATTACCTACAATTAAGCAGGTCGCTAATGTGCAGGTCGCCGGGTCGAACGGGACGAAGAGCGTCGCTCCGCCGAGTTCCGGGTGCGAGGGGAGAGCGTCGCTTTTTTCACCTCGATACGCGCCGCGAAGCGTTAGGATAAACGGGTTGCCTTGATCGCCGATCAAAACCGTATCGGCAAACGCCAGGAGTAACCGGCGCGCTCCACTGTCGTTGCGCGCTGAGGGCAAACTCGTTGACGCCGAGAGCGGCAGAAAATTCTTCACCCTGCCATTGGTGTAATTTACCTCCTGAGACAATTGATGCCGCCCGAGTTCCTGATTGAACTTGAGAAAGGCGCGCGTCTCGGCAGTGCGCGCAGGTGTGTTGAAAGGCTCCTCCTGCTGGCGCAACAGGTTATTGACCACAACGCTTCCGGTGTCTGGAAACGTGAAATCCAGTTGTCGATCTTCCGTAATTCGCTCGGCCGAGCCGAAGAAGAAAAACTTGTCTTTGATAATTGGACCGCCAATGGCCAGACTGTAATCGTATCTGCGCAGAGGCAGCGCGTCCGTCCTCGTCTGATTCAAAGAGTTTGACGAATCCAAAGCGTCGTCGCGGAAGAATAGTGACCCGACGCCGTGAACCTCGTTCCCCCCGCTCTTGGTAATCACGTTCACGATCGCGCCTGATGCCTGCCCGAACTCAGCCTTGTATCCGGTCGTCAGCACCTGAAATTGGGCAATCGTTTCCTGATTAAACTGCGCGGCGGGGCCGCCGTCGACGGTGTTTTTGTTAGGGTGTCCGTCAATGAAAAAATTGTTATTGCCGCCGCGCTCGCCCAGAACCGGCGTCGCGTTATCGCCTTCGGGGTTGGCTTGGCGATTGATGGCGACGCCGGGCACCAGTTGCATCAAGTCGAGATAATTTCGCCCGTTGACCGGCAACTCGACGATTTGTCGCGGCGTAATCGTTGCTCCGGTAGAAGCCGCACTCGGCTCGAGCAAAGCAACATCGTTTGTGACGGTGACCTGTCCCGAGACGCGGCCTTCGATTTCCAATTGAACATCAAACTGAGCAACCTTATTCACGGTCAACTCAACGTTGGCAGTGCTAACGGTGAAGCCCGATGCAGAGACTGTTACGGTGTATGTTCCCGCAGGCAGTGCCGTGAGGCGGTAGACGCCCTCATCGTTGGTGGTTGCGGTGCGCTCGGCCACCAGCGTCGTACCCGTCGCCTTCACGGTGGCGCCGCTGACGACCGCACCGTTCGGATCCGTCACTGTTCCTTCAATCGTAGATGTGATGGTCTGAGCGATGACACTCAAACTGAAAAGCATCACCACAACGCTCAATCTTAGAATCATTCCTGCTGTTCTCATGGCTTTGCCTCCGACTTCAAATGTTAATGACGATGGATCTGACGTATGCATTTCTGCCGAACTTGCCTCGGCGGAAGATTACGGCTTCGGCGTTAGAACGAGCCTCTGACTGACTTGGTAGTCACCTTTGACGTTCGCGATCGCTAGCCCCGGCACTTCCCGATTCTTGATCGCTTTTGTTAACAAACTCATCGAGTCCGTTGAGTGAGGCCCCGTTCTGGGATCGCGCCGGGAGCACTGCCAACGCTACGAGCAGGAGCACCGTAATTACACAGAATGGTCGAACAGGGGCCATCATGATTCTCGATTTTAAGGGAAGGACTTGATGAAACTCGCGAAGGGTATAACGCAAGTGCTGCAAAAAGTCAATAATGCTGCAGATGCTGCAAGTGGTCTTGTGAGTCGAGCCGAGTTCTGCTATCTTGCGCCCCGATAAATGGCCAGACCGCGTCAACCTGGTCTGTCGAAGACGAAACTTGTTACCCGTCATAAGCTTGAAGACTTCCGTCAACCATCCCGGCGTTGCGTGAAACTCGGTCGCAAAGAGGCCCTGATTTCTGAGAACCAAGGAAATCAAAGATGAACAGGTCAAACTCACACCGGAAGAAAAAACGCTCAACTAATAATCCTGACTTGAACTCTGACGGAAGGACTTCCGTTCTGGAGACTCGGTTCGCGCAGGCGCAATCGGAGCTTAATCCACGTCGCCGCCAGTTGGTCAGGGCTATACTCGACTCCGCGGAAGAAACATGCTTCCTCTCCTCTCGGGAATTAGCTAAACGTTATCGCGTGGATGCGACCACCATCCTCCGTGCGACCCAGGTGCTGGGTTATCAGAGTTATTCTGATTTTTCCGCCGACCTGCGACAGCACTTCGTCACTGGTATCACGCCGTACGCTGTTCTAAAAGCAGCAACCCGCGAGAAAGCCAGCGTCGCCGACCATATCGATCATGCTTTGGAAAAATCGCTGGATAATCTAAATGCGTTGAAGGTGGATCTGGATAGAGAAAGCCTTATCGAACTGGCAAAGTTAATCAAGCGCTCGCGTCGCGTGGTGGTCGTGGGACTCGACTTCGCCGCCGCCCTGGCCATTTATCTGGCCTACGGATTGTCGGCGCTGGGCTTCGATGCTGAAGCGACGGCAGGCAGCACGGGAGCCGTGCAGTACAAGGTCCAGGTCATGTCGCCGAAAGATGTGCTCATCGCCATTAGCTTTGGGCAATGTTTGCGGGATACCGTTGATGCGGTGCTGCTGGCTAGGAAGCGGGGCGTGCCGACCTTTGGAATTACTGACAGCGATACGTCACCATTAGCTCGCTATTGCGACACGCATCTCGTGGCTTCAGTTGTGAGCCCATCTTTCCTTAATTCGTATGTCGCTCCGACGGCGGCGATCAACGCGATCCATGTAGCCTGCTCTCATATCGATCCCAAGCGTGCGCTTACGCGGTTAAGGCCGACCGACAGAGAGTACGCCTCTGGCTCTCGCTGGTATCGGGAACCAAAAGGTTCCAATGGCAACCAGGCTGAATAGTCACTGTGTCCAATGCAATTGAAAAACGGCATCATTATCCGAGACATAACACTGCACTCGGAGATGCGAGAGGTTGAGACTCTCCAGAAGGATGTCTGGCAATCTGACGATCGCGACGTCGTGCCGCTTAATATCCTGGCGGCGACTCGGGAAGTAGGCGCAATCCTCTTAGGAGCGTTTCACGGGTCAGAGCTGGTGGGTTTTGCGTATAGTTTCGTAGGACGCGAGAATGAACGTCTGATCCATCATTCGCACATGCTCGCAGTCAAGCCTTCACATCGCAAACTAAATCTGGGTTACCAACTCAAATTGGCGCAGCGGGAACGTGCTCTGACACAAGGCATCGACAGGATGACATGGACGTTTGATCCACTTCAGAGCTTGAACGCGCATTTCAACTTCGCCAAACTCGGAGTCGTTGCGGACACCTATCGCGTCAACTTTTATGGTGAAGCGACCTCAAGCCCGTTACTTCAGATCGGCTCTGACACCGATCGACTTTGGGTGACCTGGCTGCTTGATAGCCGGCGAGTCCTGGAGCGACTAAAAGAAAGAGATAGCGGTAGAGTCTCAACGCTTGAGCTCGGAAGCATATCGCGTCTTGTCCAAGTCGGACCGAACAACACGCCTAAAGCGCGGGCGTTGTCCAGAGAACCTGAGCAAAAATATCTCACCATTGAAATCCCGTCCGACATCAACTCATTGCAGCTTGAAAGCCCACAACTCGCGTTAAAGTGGCGAGAAGAAACTCGACGGGCATTTAGTGAAGCGATATCCGCCGAATACATAGTTGAGGACTTTTATAGTTCGTCTCGAAACGATGATGCCGTTGGCCTGTACCTTCTGAGCCGGGGGAGAATAAACAAATTGTCTGGATCTTATTAGGAACTGTAAGTCCACCAGACAGGCTTTTAAAGCAGATCATGAACCATTCTGATTCTACGCGGATTGTGGCGCTACATGAGTTTCTGTTGAACCGGCAAGAGGAGATCCTTAGCTCCATTTGCCGGCTGGTGGAGTGTGAATCACCCTCAGGGGACTTCGCCGGTAGCCGTGCTGTCGTCGACATGCTTGCGGAGACAGCTCGCACGATCCCGGCAATCAATGCCGTCGAAAGAATACCTGTGCCTGGCTATGGCGAACACTTGCGAGTGAAGGTTTTCGATGCGCAAAGTGACGATGCCCGTACTACGTTGGTGCTTGGTCATACTGATACGGTTCACCCGCGCGGCACATTGGCAACGCAAAGTGTGCGTGCGGCAGAAGAGCGGCTGTATGGTCCAGGTATCTTCGATATGAAAGCCTCGTGCGTGATCGCTTTGGAAGCCTTGCGCGCTTTGGTAACGCTGGACTTTATTCCTAAGCGGCCCGTGGTATTGCTTCTGACATGTGATGAAGAGACCGGAAGCCAAACCGGGCGTCACCTTGTGGAAGAAGAAGCGCAGCGCGCTGCTCAGGCACTCGTACTTGAGCCGTCTGCACCGGGCGGGCACGTAAAAACGTCACGCAAAGGTGCCGGTATTTGGAAGGTAGCGGCACACGGAATCGCTTCGCACGCCGGCTTGAATCCCGAAGCAGGGGCGAGCGCTATTCTGGAACTCGCCAGACAAACCGAGCACTTCCACTCGCTCAGCGATCCGGCAAGCGGTACGAATTTCAATGTTGGCGTTGTTCGCGGCGGCACACGAAGCAACGTGGTGGCGGCGGAGGCTGAGATCGAAATTGACGTCCGCTTCAGCTGCAGGAAGGAAGCTCAGCGTGTGGATGAATTGATGAACAGCCTCCGATCTTTTGACGAACGTGTGCAGCTCGTAGTTACAGGAGGCATCAATCGAGGTCCGCTCGAGCGTACCGAGGGCGTGGTGAAACTTTATCAGCACGCGCGGGAGATTGCTGCATCTCTGGGTTTTGAACTGGGAGAACAATCGGTCGGCGGCGCGTCAGACGGCAACTTTGTGGCTGCGCTTAATGTACCTGTCCTCGACGGACTTGGAATAGAGGGGGGCGGTGCACACGCAGCAAACGAGCATATCTTCGTGTCCGACATTGTACCGCGCGGCGCTTTGCTCGCAGGACTCATCGCCTCGCTATAGTACTTCCATAGATTTATGTAAAGACATAGGGAACGAGAGAAAAGTTCGACATGGCTTTGCACAAAACTGATTGTGCGCACCGATGTGGGTCAAGGAATGCAGAACCGGGAGCGAAGCGGAGCGGAGCGACCGGGTCCGCATTGAATACCACAAACATGCAGAACTGACGCGCACGGCCGTTGACTGTTATTCAACGTGCACCCAGTCGCTCCGCTCCGCTTCGCTCCTGGTTCTGCTTTGCGGTCGCTACCTCGGTTCTGCATTAGTCGTCCAATGCAACTCGGAAAGTATTCGGTGGGGCTTTAATAACTGACTTTTTGTGCAAAGCCGTTCGACATTGAACGCATTACAGTTCGAATAGGAACGAGTAGATGAAGCCAATGACGACGAAATCCCGACCTGACATTCGAGCACTTACACGACTGGTGCCTCCCAGCGGCAACCTCGTGCAAGGCCAATCTGAACTGGCTATTAATCCCGAGTTAGCTGCGGCAGCAAGTCACGTGATTGCGGCGAGCCAGAACCATTATGGCCCGGCGGAAGGTCTATCTGAACTTCGTCGCGCGGTCGCGGAAAAGATCTCCGCATTTAACGAAATCAAAATCGATCCTGACGGCGATCCGTTCCAACTGCTAATTACTCCGGGGGCAACTGGAGCTCTTATAGCCATCGCACAAACTTACCTGAGAGCCGCCTCAGCACTTGTCTTCGAGCCTTATTATCCGTACCACCGCCACATTCTCAACGAACTGGGAGGAACCACTGAGGTACTTTCACTTCGTGGTGAGAAGCTCGAATTTGACAAGGATGAATTGCGCGAGCGATGTCGAAAGTTGAAGGACCGCAAGCTTTTCCCCCTGCGCGCAATCATCATGTGTACGCCAGTGAATCCGACTGGCAAAGTGTTCAGCCGAAGTGAGCTTGAAGTTATTGCGGCTGTATGCCAGGAGTTTGATCTTCTCTGTATCGCAGATGAGGTCTATGAACATTACGTCGTTGGTGGTAACCCGCATATTTCTATTGCCATGCTCCCGGGTATGTGGGAGCGAACGATTACGGTCAACTCCTTCTCGAAATCATGGAATATCTCCGGCTGGCGATTAGGCTACGTTTACGGTGACGCTCAACTCGTAGCTCCTCTTAACAAGGCAAATAATATTTTCTACGTATGCTCGCCGACCCCGCTACAGCGTGCCTTGAGCGAAGTGTTAATGACAGATCCGGAGTACTACACCAACTTACGTGAGAGTTTTACTTTGAAGAGGAGATTCGTGGTTGAGGCGCTTGAGCAGCTGGGATTCGAGATTTATGACTCAGGCTCCGCATTCTATGTGTGGGCACGTATCCCGGTAGGGTTTGAAGATGCGATGCAGTTTAATGAGATGTTAATGGATCGAGCAGGAGTGGCAGGCGTTCCAGGGAGTGCCTTTGCTGATAGCGATGATTGGAACAGCTACATGAGGCTGTGCATTGCGCGTGAAGATGCAATGTTGAAAGGCGCCATCGGTAAACTTCAAAACGCCCTCATGCAAACGCCCGGTTGTAAATAGTTCCCCTCCCTTTGGGAGGGGTAGGGGAGGGCCTGAGGCGAACTTATTTCTTGTTTTTATGGGGAGCGTCAACGTCGCATTAAATCGGAAACCTGGACTCTCTTTAAGATCGTGATTGAGTATTGACTTCAATGTTGACGCTGCCTCCAAAAACAAAACTCAAACGCGTCTCAGGCCCTCCCCTGACCCCTCCCTTTGGGAGGGGAACACAAAACAAAACCAAATAAACGGCGCGACTTCTCAATGAAATTAATTCTACGGATAATGATGAGTAACTCACGAGCAGCCACTGGAATTCTTACTCTTTTCTTTTTAACGGCTGCATGTGTCCCGTGGCCGATCGTTGCCTCGGCGCAGGTACAGAATGCAACCGCCCTGCTGCCTGAACCTGTGGTCGCAGCTCTATCCCAGGAACTCTCCGGCGAAACAGCCAAGCGGAACCTCGAGTATATCTCTCGTCACCATCGCATGCGCGGCTCACGTGGGTTTCGGTCCACCGCCGAGCACATCGTCAAACAACTCTATGATTATGGAATAGCAGATGCGCGCATTGAGCAGTTTCCCGCCGACGGCAAGATTTTTTATGGCACCCAAAGATCTCGCCCTCCCTGGGACGCGGAATTCGCAGAACTGTGGGAGTTGCGGGAGACAAACACTCGTTGGACACCGCACGTGCGCCTGGCAAGTTGGGAGTCAATGCCGGTGACACTGGCGCAGGATAGCGAGAGCGGCGAGGTAACGGCAGATCTCATTGACATTGGTAGCGGTACCTCCGAACGCGACTATGCCGGAAAGGACGTTCGCGGAAAAATAGTGCTGGCATCGGAGCAGCCCGGTTCAGTGGCGGTTCTTGCAGTCGATCGATTTGGCGCCGCAGGCATAGTTAGTTACGCACAGAACCAGCGCACTGCCTGGTGGGCCGAAAACGAAAACCTCGTGCGTTGGGGACACCTCGACACGTTCGCGCAGAAGCCTACATTCGCTTTTATGATCTCACTCAAGCAAGCGCGCAACTTTCAAAGTCGACTAGCTCGCGGTGAGCAGGTTCGACTCCATGCTAGTGTGCGAGCGGGAAAGCATCCCGGTTTTTATGATATCGCGACAGCTACTATCCCCGGGTCAGACCCGAGCCTGCGCGGGGAAGAGATTGCCTTTAGTTGCCACCTGGACCACCAAAGGCCCGGCGCGAACGACAACGCGAGTGGCAGCGTCGCTATACTCGAAGTAGCACGAACCTTAAGCAAGCTGATAGCCGAGGGCAAAATCTCCAGACCGGCCCGCACCATTCGTTTCATCTGGCCGCCTGAGATCGAAGGTACGCTCGCGCTGCTGAACGCGCGGCCTGAGGTTGCGTCACGCATCAAGGCCGTCATTCATATGGACATGGTGGGTGGCGGTCCTGAGACGAAAGCGATCTTTCATGTCACACGTGGCCCGGCGAGTTTGCCATCGTTCGTCAATGATGTCGCCGAACATTTTGGAGGCTTCGTCAACGAGCAGTCGGCGCAGTTTGCTAAAGGTACGAGCGTCCCCTACCCCATGTTTGCGACCGAAGGCGGCAAGGAAGCTTTACAGGCGGAGATGGCGGAATTTTCGATGGGAAGTGATCATCAAATCTACGCGGAGAGCTCGTTCGGCATTCCAGCAATCTATCTGAATGACTGGCCCGATCGTTTCATTCACACCAATTTCGACACGCCCGCCAACGTCGATCCGACCAAACTAAAGCGTGCGGCCTTCATCGGCGCGGCGAGCGCGTACTTCTTAGCGAACTTAAAGTCAGACGATTCGTCTTCCATCCTGCGCCTGCTTCAGTCACACAGCCTGCGCAGGACTTCGACAATGCTCGCCCGCCGTACTTCATTGCCGGATGAGGAGGCCGCTAACCTCGCGCGACATCACCTTTGGCACGAACGCGCGCTGGTTAATTCGATGGAGCGGTTTTTTAGAATCCCGCAGCGCACACGCGACGAGGCAAACACTTTTCTTACCAAACTGGAAAGGCTGATTGGTGAGGTCAGTCCTACCGCAAACGCGCCCGGAGACGGCCGGTTGGTCTTTCGTCGCAATGCGAAAGTCAAAGGGCCGACGTCCGCCTTTGGGTACGACTACTTCACCGACAAATACGGAGCTGAACGCGAGAGGACAGTACGACTCCTGCAATATCAAGGATTGCGCGGCTCAGGCGCTGACTATGCTTACGAGGTCTTAAATCTTGTGAACGGCCGGCGTACCGCTCAGGAGATCCGAGATACAGTCTCGGCCATCTACGGACCAATTCCACTTGAGTTAGTAGTGGAATATCTGCACGCTCTGGAGTCCATTCGTGTTATTGAAGCGGTAAAGTAGCCCTCGGTGCTTCTTTCATCTTGACCTATTAATTAAGGAGCGATGAACATGAAATCTCGCCCGATATATTTTGTGCTTTTGCTCGTTAGCCTTGCCATCGCTGTTAATGCCCAGGAAAGGAAGAAGATGAAAATCTACATCTCCGC
>Ga0209486_10001529_pt1 | contig 9987 bp, 7 predicted proteins | sample NCCompost_FD_187518 | JGI IMG/M metagenome (GOLD analysis project Ga0209486, IMG submission 187518) | Agricultural soil microbial communities from Utah to study Nitrogen management - NC Compost (SPAdes) (version 2) | ecosystem: Environmental > Terrestrial > Soil > Agricultural land | place: USA... | reverse complement strand
CGGCCGACACCGTTCGGTGTCAGCTTCACCGGCGGCGCCTGCAGCGAGCCGCGGCTCATCGAGCTCGCGTACGCGTTCGAACAGGCGACGAAACGGCGGAGACCTCCACAGCTGGATTGACCAAGGCAAGCCGCCGCGGCTCGGGGCTCAAGGCTTAGGGCTCAAGCCTTCCACGCCGTGAGCCGTGAGCCTTCATGCATCACTCAACAGCTCCCGTATCGCCTGCTCCAGCTCCTGCTTGGTGAACGGCTTCTGGATGAAGCGCACCGCCTTCTCGGACAGCGCGCGCTGAATGGCGCTGTGGCTGGTGTAGCCCGACATCAGCACCGTCTTCAGCGTGGGCATCGTCTCGATCAACTGTTCGCGCAGCTCGGGACCCGTCATCGACGGCATGACGACGTCGGTGAGCAGCAGATCGGGCACGATGCGCTCCGTCTTCAAGCGCACGATCGCCGCCGCCGGCGAGTCGCACACGAAGGCGGTGTAGCCCAGCGAGCCGAGCAGGCCGCTGGTGAGGTTCCTCACCATCTCGTCGTCTTCCACCAGGAGAATCGTCACGCCACGGCGCTCTCCCGTGAACGTGTCCGCCATTGGTGGCGGCGCGGCGCGCACCACGGGCGCCACCGCTGGAGCGCCGCTGGAGGTGGCCCTGGGCATGTAGAGGCGGAACGAGGCGCCCTGGTCCGGCTCGCTGTCCACGCGAATGAACCAGCCGTTCTGCTTCACGATGCCGTAGACGGTCGCAAGGCCCAGACCGGTCCCCTTGTTGACGCGCTTGGTCGTGAAGAACGGCTCGAAGATGCGCGGCAGCACGTTGGGGTCGATGCCCACGCCTTCATCGCGAACCTCCAGGATCACGTACTGCCCGGGCAAGGCGCCTGGCACGTCGGCGCGCGTGGCGTGATCGAGGGTGACGTTGCTGGTCTCCACGGTGATGGTGCCACCGCGGGGCATGGCGTCGCGGGCGTTGAGCACCAGATTCAGCAGAATCTGGTCGATCTGCGACGGATCGCACAGCACCGGCCACAACCCGCCGCCGGGCCGGAACGCCACGGTGAGCTGCTCGCCGATGAGCGTCGCGAACAGCGTGCGTGTGGTGGCCACCTGCTGGTTCAGGTCCAGCACCATCGGCTGGATGATCTGCTGGCGCGAGAACGCGAGGAGCTGGCGCGCCATCTCCTTCGACCGGTGCGCGGCCTGCTCCACCGCCGCCACTTCCTGCTCGAGCGGGTGCTGCGGTCCCATCTGCATCCGCATCAGGTCCACGTTGCCGAGCACGACGGTGAGCATGTTGTTGAAGTCGTGCGCGATGCCGCCGGCGAGCTGGCCGATCGACTCCATCTTGCGCACCTGCTCGAGCTGGCGTTCGAGCTGCTCGCGCTCGGCCTCGGCGCGCTTGCGATCGGTGATGTTGCGGCCGACCCAGAGCACGTGCGTGCAGCGCCCGTCCGAGTCGAGCACCGGCTCGATGTGCGCCTCGACGATGGCGACCTCGCCGCTCGGCAGCGGGATCTCGAGCTCGTGCGACGACGGCTGCCGGGTGGCGATGACCCGGCGGTAGGCCGGCATCTCCATCTCGATCTGCGCCGGCATCATCCCCTGCTCCGCCAGCACGGCTTCGCGATAGCGTCCCTCGATGGCGGTGGGCACACCAGGGAACGACGCGGCCCGGACGGCCTTATACGCATCGTTCGCCGAGACCACTTTCAGCCGCCCGTCCGCCTCGACGCTGTGCAGGATCTGGGCGTCGGACGTGCTGTTGAAGACCTTCGACAGCCGCTCGGCCGTCTCGCGCAGCGTCCGCTCCGCCGCCTTGCGCTGGCTCACGTCGCGAATCACCAGGAGGGGATACAGCTCGCCGTCGATGGTGTAGGTGGACGCTGAAATCTCGGCGTCGAAGATGGTGCCGTCGAGGCGCAACCCCTTGGTCTCGTAGGAGGTAGGGGCGGGCAGCCCCTGCTCGCGGGCCTGGTCGATCGCCAGTACGCGCGGCAGTTCCGACTCGGGCAGGTAGCGGCTCACCGGCTGATCGAGCATGCCGGCCGTCTCGGCAAGCCCGTACATCCTGGCAGCAGCGCGGTTGGCGAACACGACGCGTCCTGCCTTGGTGACCACGATGGCGTCCTGCGACGCCTCGAAGACCGAGCGCAGCATCGCCTCGCTGCGGCGCACCTGCCCTTCGGCGCGCTTCCGCTCGGTGACGTCCTCGATCGAGCCGAGGAACGCCACGTGCCTGCCGTCGGCGGTGGTCACCGAGTTGATGGAGAGCGCGGCGTCGAAGGTCGTGCCGTCCCTGCGCCTCGCCACCACCTCGCCCATCCACGAGCCGGTGCTGTTGAGGACGCCACGAATGCGCGCGGGCTGTGCGGGGTCGACCACGTAGTCGAACGGGCTGGTGCCCAGCACTTCGCCGGCGCTGTCGAAGCCGTGCATCTGGAGCCACGACGGGTTGGCGTAGGAGATCAGCCGGTCGAGCCCCACGATGAGCACGCCACGCACCCACGACGTCAAGGCGTTGTCCTTGATGCGGAGGTCGATCTCCACCTGCTTGAGGTCGGTGATGTCGACTGTGGCCCCGACCGTACGCACCGCTCTGCGGCCGGCGCCCGTGCCCTCGAAGTAGGTCTGCGCGCGTGCGTGGAGCCACCGGATCGCGCCGTCACTGGTCATCACGCGGTGCTCGATATCGAAGCTGCCGTCGCCCGCCGGGTCGTGCGAGCGGAGCATGGCGGCCTCCGAGCGCGCGCGATCGTCGGCGTGAATCAGCTGCAGAGAGCGGGCCACGGACACGACGTCTTCGTCGGGGCCGATTCCAAAGAAGGCGCGCTGCTCGGGGGACCAGTACACCCTGCCGGTCGCGTGGTCGTGATCGAAGATGCCCAGACGCCCGAGGCGCACGGCCTGCGCCAGCCGCTCCTGATTGGCGAGGAGCGCCGCTTCGGTCCGCTTCTGATCCGTGACGTCGATGTTGGTGCCGAAGAAACGGAGGTGCCCGTCGGCGTCGGCCGTGCACTCGACCAGCCCTCGCAGATTGGCCTCACCCTCGGGCCGGATGACGCGGAACTCGATCTCGAAATTCCGGCGCTCTTCGGCGGCACTCGCGAACGCCGCCGCGAGACGGGGCCGATCCAGCGGATGCAGGCGTGCCACGAAGTCGTTGAACGACGGATTCGAGTCGGTCTCGAACCCGTAGAGCAGCTTGTTGCCCGTGGACCAGATGGCGTTGCCGCCGTCGGGGTCGACCGAGAAGTGGCCCATCCGGGCGAGAGTCTCGGCGCGGCGCAGCCGATCCTCGCGATCCCGCAGCAGGCCGAGCGCCGCCCGCGCGTCGGTGACGTCGGTGATGGCGCCGATCACTCGCGCCGGCTTACGCGCGGCGCCGGAGCCTTTGAAGAAGGTCTGCGAGCGCGTGTGCACCCAGCGGACGGCGCCGTCGGTGCGCACGATGCGGTACTGAAAGTTGTAGCGGCCGTCGCCCGCCGGGTCGTGCGCCTGCGCCACGGCGGCGTCGCGCTGCACACGGTCGTCCGGGTGCGTGTGCTCGCCGAACATGTCGAGCGTCGCCACGAGGTCCGCGGGCCAGCCGTAGATCTGATGGACTTCGGGGGAGCAGTAGACGACGTTCGACCGCATGTCGTGGTCGAAGACGCCCATCGCCGGTGACCGAGGGTTGAGCCGAGACGCCACGGCGGTTCGTTCCAGGCGTGCGCGACCTTAGCCGAACCGTACTGGGGCGTCAACCGGCGGGAGATTCGCTCACGCGGGCCTCATCCATCCGTTCATCCGGGAAATGGAGCAATGCCGACGAGCAGCACCAGGCGCGCCTCGGTGTCGTTGCGGACCCCGTGCGGAACACCCGCCGGCGCCCACACGGCGTGCCCCTGGCCCGCCGTCCGCGTCTCGGCACCAACCACGAACCGCCCCTCGCCCTCGACCACGAAGTAGAACTTGTCCTGGCCGGCGTGCTCGTGGAGGTGCTGTTCCTGTCCCGGCGACAGGCAGTTGAGGCCGAGCATCAGCCGCTCACTGCGGAACAGGGTGGACTTGAACTGCTTGTCGGGCAGGGCGCCCACGTGGTCACGGTAGTCGGCGAAAGGCTGCATGGCTCACTCGACGCGTCGGAGGATGAAACATTTGAGGTAGTGGGTCTCGGGCACGCCCAGCAGCACGGGATGGTCGCGCCCCTGCATGCGCTTCTCGACGACGGTCACCGGCACGCGGCTGTCGATCGACGCCTCGTGCAGGATGTCGCCGAACATCTCCTCGCTGATGTTGTACGAGCAGCTGCACGTCACGAGCGTCCCCCCGGGAGCGAGCAGGCGCATGGCGTGCAGGTTGATGTCCTTGTAGCCGGCCACGGCGTTGGGCACCGAGGCCTTGTTCTTGGCGAACGCCGGCGGGTCGAGCACGATGGTGTCGTAGCGGACGCCGGCGCGCTCGAGGCGCCGCAGCTCGTCGAACACGTTGGCCTCGCGCGCCTGCAGCGTGGCCAGCCCGTTGCGCGCGGCGTTGGCGGTGATGCGCGCCACCGCGTCGGCCGAGATGTCCACCGCTTCCGCCGACTCGCACTGCGGCGCGAGGCGCAGCGCGAAGCCGCCGTGATAGCTGAAGCAGTCGAGCAGACGGCCACGCGCATAGCGCGCGGCCGCCTCGCGGTTCTCGCGCTGATCGAGGAAGAGCCCGGTCTTCTGGCCGTGCCGCAGATCCACGGCGTATTCGACCGGCCCCTCGCGCACGGTCACGGTGTCGGGAATCTCGCCGGCGAGCACGTCCACCCGCTGCTCGAGCCCTTCGAGCGCGCGGACCTTCGGATCGTTCCGGGCCAGGATGCCGGCCGGGTGCAGGAGCTCGGTGAGCGCCGCGACGATCACCGGCACCAGCCGGTCCGTGCCCTGCGACAGCGTCTGCACCACCACGTAGTCCGCGTAACGATCGACCACCAGCGACGGCAGCAGATCCGCTTCGCCGTGCACCAGCCGATACGCCGTCGCGTCGAGCGCCAGCGTCGTGCGGAACGCGAGGGCGCGCTCGAGCCGGGCGCGCACCAGCGCCGCCACGTCGGCGGAATCGCCCACGGTCAGCATGCGGATCGTGATCTGCGAGCGATCGCTGAAGAGCGCCGACCCGATCGGCCGCGCGCGCGGGCCGACGACGTCCACCACGTCGCCCCCCGAGGCGTCCACGCCGGTCACGTCGGCGCGATAGATCCATGGATGGCCGCCACGGATGCGCTGTTCGCCGCGAGAAGAGACAGTAACGGTTGGCATCGCGAAGGCTTTCTCCCATTATGATCCGCGCATGCTGACACGCCGCGCGTTCCTGACCACTGCCGCCGGCGGCGGCGCGGTGCTCGCCGCCACGCGCTCCACCTCCGGCGCTGAATACGACCTGCTGGTCAAGGGGGGCCGCGTCATCGACCCCTCGCGCCGCTTCGACGCGGCCGCCGACGTGGCGATTGCCAAGGGGCGGATTGCGGCCGTGCGGCCGTCGATTCCGGCATCGGCCGCCGCGGAGGTCGTGGACGCGTCGGGTGCGCTCGTCACGCCAGGCCTCATCGACGTCCACACGCACGTGCGCTCAGCCGAGATGCCCGGCATCTGCCTGTCCCAGGGCGTCACGTCGCTCGTGGACGCGGGCTCGAGGGGCGCCGATCAGATCGACAGCGTCGTAGCGTTCGCGAAGCAGGCACCGAACCGCGTGCGCGTGCTCATCAACCTGTCGCGCGTCGGCGTCATCGACGAGGGCGACCTGATGGACCTCTCGCGGGCCGACGTGGCGCTGGCCCGCGCGGCCATCCTGCGTCACCGGGACGTCGTGATCGGCGTGAAGGCACGCCTGTCGCGCAACGTGGTCGGCGAGCGCGATCTCGAGGCGGTGCGGCGGGCGCAGGAGATCACGCGGCCGCTCGGTCTGCCGGTGATGATCCACATCGGTCAGGGCTTCTCGACGATTCCGCAGCTGCTGCCGCTGCTCAAGCCGGGCGACATCGTCACCCACATGTACGCGTTTCCGCCCAACACCATCTTCGACGGCAAGGGCGGCGTGCTGCCCGAGGTGATTGCGGCGCGGCGCCGCGGCATCCGCTTCGACATCGGCAACGGGCGCATCGGCCACTTCACGTGGGACACGATGGCCGAGGGGATCAAGGCGGGCTTCCTGCCCGACACGACTTCGTCGGACTGGACCGACGCCGGCCGCGCCGAGCACGTGGTGGACTTCCCGAACGTGATGTCCAAGCTGCTGATGCTCGGCGTGCCGCTGATGCAGGTGATCGCGATGGCCACCTCGCAGGCCGCCGCCAGCTTCCCGGCGTTCAAGGGGCTCGGCACGCTGCGCACCGGCGCGCCCGCCGACGTGTCGATCCTCGAGCTGCGCGAGGGGTCGTTCGACTTCCTCGACAACGTCAACACGAAGCGCACCGGAAAGCAGCGCCTCTTCACCCGCGCGACGATCTTCGCCGGCAAGCGCGCGCCTTCGCTTTCGTAGGGCGGGTCTTTAGACCCGCCCGACCAGTACGTAGAGGGCGGGCTTCAGTACGTAGAGGGCGGGCTTTAGCCCGCCCTGGGTACAATCGATCCTCTATGCCCAACCTGACTCGCACCGCGCTCTCGCGCACGCTGGCCGAAACCGACCCTGAAATCGCAAGCGCAGTCGCCAACGAACAGAAACGGCAGTCAGAGGGGCTCGAACTCATCGCCTCCGAGAACTTCGTCAGCCAGGCGATTCTCGAAACGGCGGGTTCCGTACTCACCAACAAATACGCCGAGGGCTATCCCGGCCGCCGCTACTACGGCGGCTGCGAGTTCGTGGACGTGGCCGAGTCGCTGGCGATCGCCCGCGCCAAGGCGCTCTTCGGCGCCGATCACGCCAACGTACAGCCCCACTCGGGCGCGCAGGCCAACATGACGGTGTACTTTGCGGCGGTGAAGCCGGGCGACACCGTGCTCGGCATGAACCTGGCGCACGGCGGCCACCTCACGCACGGCCACCCGCTCAACTTCTCCGGCCAGCTCTACAAGATCGTCCCCTACGGCGTGCGGCCCGACACCGAGCAGATCGACTACGAGTCGCTCGAGCAGCTGGCGCACGAGCACAAGCCGAAGATGATCGTCGTGGGCGCCAGCGCCTACCCGCGCATCATCGACTTCGCCCGCATCGCAGCCGTGGCCAAGGCCGTGGGCAGCATCGTGATGGTGGACATGGCCCACATCGCGGGCTTGGTCGCGGTGGGGCTGCATCCGAGCCCGATCCCGCACGCGGACTTCGTGACCTCGACCACGCACAAGACGCTGCGGGGGCCGCGCGGCGGGTTGGTCCTCTGCCGCGAGCAGTACGCCAAGGATCTCGACAAGGCGCTCTTCCCCGGCGTGCAGGGCGGACCGCTGATGCACATCATCGCGGCCAAGGCGGTGTGCTTCAAGGAAGCGCAGGAGCCGTCGTTTGTCGACTATCAGCGCCAGATCCTCGCCAATGCCTCACGGCTGGCGTCGGCGCTGACGTCGCACGGGTTCCGGCTGGTGAGCGGCGGCACCGACAACCACCTGATGCTCGTGGACACCTTCTCGAAGGGCGTCACCGGCAAAGCGGCCGAGGTGGCCCTCGGCAAGGCCGGCATCACGGTGAACAAGAACGCCATCCCGTTCGACAAGAACCCGCCGATGGTGGCGAGCGGCATCCGCGTCGGCACGCCCGCCGCCACGACGCGCGGCATGGGTGAGCCGGAGATGGATCTGGTCGCCGACCTCATCGCGCGCGCGCTGGCGACGCCCGACGACGACCGCGCGCTTGGGTCGATCAAGCACGAAGTCGAGAAGCTCTGCGAAAAGTTCCCGCTCTACTGAGTCGCTGGCTATAAGATCGCGCCGCTCTCCCCATGAGCGGCACTGAAAACAACGCTCCAGCCCCGAAGCGGTCCAAGCGACGCTGGTTCGCCTGGCTCTTGCTCGGCGTGCTCGGCGGCACGGCTCTCTACCTGTTCGAGCCGCGCATTTATCGGGCGCACACTAACGTCCTGATCATCCCGCAGCGCGTCCCCGAGCGGATGATCCCCTCGACGGTGACCCTCGCAATCGGCGAGCGGCTGAACATGATCTTGCAGCAGGTACTCTCCCGCACCCAACTGGAAAGGATCATTCAGGAGTTCAACCTCTACCAGGCCGAGCGCCGCGAGCTGATCATGGAAGACGTCATCGAGCGGATGCGATACGACATTTCGGTCAACGTCTCGCGGTCGCGTGACGGCGAAGACGTCCAGTCGTTCTCGGTGGCGTTCACGAGCACGGATCCGCGGACGGCGATGCGCGTGACCGAACGCCTAGGGTCGTTGTTCATTCAGGAGAATCTCGAGGACCGGCTGCTGCTCGCCGATCAAACCGACCAGTTCCTCCAGAGCCAGCTCAAATCCATGCGCGAGGAACTTCTCAGGACCGAAATGAAGATGGCCGGCGCGAAGAAGAGCGGAACTGCGACGTCATCCCTGCAGGCGGATTACGAAGTCCTGCTCGAAACCTACAAGCAGGTCGCCGCCCACCAGCACACCGCCCAATTAGCGGTGAGTCTCGAACGGCAGCAGATTGGCGAGCAGTTCAGGATCATCGACGGCGCACGCCTGCCCGAAAAGCCGATTTCCCCACGACTGTTTCCCTACCTGGCCCTCGGAGCGCTCGCAGGACTTGCCGCCGGGATTCTCTTCTCGATCGCGTCGTGGGCCTGGCGCCGCCGGCGTCCTCCGGTCGCGACCGCGGCGTAACCCTCACGCAACGTTCGGCTTCAGTCGGCGGCACGAGGGGCCGATAAGTCAGATGGGATGAAAGGCCTTACCAGGGTCGGCGCGTGTGTCGCCATCGGCGTCGCCGCCGGCGCCATCGCGTTTGCGCTCACCCCGGCACGGTACCGTGCCGTCACTCCATTGCAAGTGACGATTACCTGGCACGTACCCGCCGATGGGTTCCCGACGTTCCCCCCGAGAGACCGCTTCGACGAAATGTTGCACAACGTCTTCTCCGAGGACTGGACGGAGAGCCTGATGGAGGAACTCGGCCTTTATCGAGAGGAACGTGAGGCGGGACACTTCGCGGACGCGCTTCTGCGCTTCAGACGGAACACGGCCTTCTCACGGCGCGTCGAAAGCGACATCAGCGAACGTTGGACAGTGGGTTTTGAGGCAGACGATCCGAGCGTCGCCGAGGGAGTGTCCTTCCGACTGGCGTCGTTCCTCGCAGAAAGTGTGGACGATGAGGACGATGACTTCGACGAGTCTTTCGGGCTGGGGCTCCAGATCCTCCGCGACAATCTCCTGGAGGCGGAATCGGAGATCTCGACCTGGAGCGCCATGCATGGCAGCAGAACGCCACCTGCGGCCATGACGAAAAGATACCAGGCACTGGTCGCCGACTACACAGACGTATTGAAAGAAACGGCCGGGCATCGAGTCACATTTTCTCCACACCGAGTTCGACCCATCACGCTCAATATCGAAATCGTCAAGACGCCGAGGGTCTCTGACGGGCGAATCGGTCCCTCTCTCCTTCAGTTCGCGGGAGCTGGTGCCACAACGGGCCTCTTCATCGGGTTGTTCACGATGCCGCCTTTCTTCTGGTGGCGTCGCCACGCTCCCTGATAAACGGGACCCTTCGTTCGTGCTCTCGCTGTGGCACACTGGTCGGGCCGCCTGACTTGTCCGCCGTAGCCTTGGCGGAGGTGGAAGGCGGCGCCCACGAAGCGAGATGCCCTCCAGCCTGTTCGACAGCGTGTCCGCCGTGTTCTCGGACACGGGCACGCTCGCAGACACCCTCCCGGGATTCGAGCCGCGTGACGGCCAGCGCCGCATGGCGGAAGCCGTGGCGTCGGTGCTCGACACGGGCGGCACGCTCCTGGCCGAAGCCGGCACCGGCACGGGCAAGACGCTCGCCTATCTCATCCCCGCCATCCTGAGCGGTCAGCGCGTGCTGGTGTCCACCGGCACGAAGAACCTGCAGGAACAGATCT
>Ga0209486_10001527_pt1 | contig 10011 bp, 7 predicted proteins | sample NCCompost_FD_187518 | JGI IMG/M metagenome (GOLD analysis project Ga0209486, IMG submission 187518) | Agricultural soil microbial communities from Utah to study Nitrogen management - NC Compost (SPAdes) (version 2) | ecosystem: Environmental > Terrestrial > Soil > Agricultural land | place: USA... | reverse complement strand
GCAGGTCGAAAACCACGTGCTCGTCCCGAAGGTCATGGAACGGCAGGTCGGAGTCAGCGCCGGTATCGTGATCATCGCGCTGCTCCTTGGCGGATCGCTCCTGGGTATCGTCGGCGCAATCCTCGCGGTGCCGACGGCGGCAATTCTGCAGGTGGTTTTCCAGGAGTTCATGGCCGAACCGGCGGAGGAGTAGCGCGGGTAGAATCGGCCCGTGCGCGCCGATCCCCTCGATTACCTTTCAGCAGAGCTGGCCTCGCTGCGCGAGCAGGGGCTCTATCGCCGCCTGCGGGTGCTCGACGACGAGCAGCGCGCCCATACGTCGGTCGACCACCGCTCGGTGGTCAATCTCTCGTCCAACAACTATCTCGGGCTGACCACGCATCCGCGGCTGCGCCAGGCCGCGGCCGCCGCGCTCGAGACCCTGGGGGTGGGCACGGGCTCCGTTCGCCCGATCGCCGGGACGATGGCGATCCACATGGAGCTCGAGCAACGCCTCGCCGCGTTCAAGAAGACCGAAGCGGCGGTGGTGTTTCAGAGCGGCTTCACCGCCAACGCCGGTACGGTGTCGTCGATTCTCACGCGCGACGACGCTATCGTGTCGGACGAGCTGAATCACGCCAGCATCATCGACGGCGCACGTCTCAGCCGCGCGACGATCAAGGTGTTTCCGCACCGTGACGTGGCTGCGGCGCGCCGTATCCTCGAGGAACTGCCGCGGCCGCAGCGAAAGCTGCTCATCACCGACGGCGTGTTCAGTATGGATGGCGACCTCGGGGCGCTGCCGGGGCTCTGCGACCTGGCCGACGAATTCGGCTGCATCATGATGGTTGACGACGCCCACGCAAGCGGCGTGTTTGGCGAGCAGGGGCGCGGCACCATCGACCATTTTGGTTTGCACGGTCGGGTCGACGTGCAGGTCGGCACGCTGTCCAAGGCGATCGGCGCGCTCGGCGGATACGTCGCCGGGTCGCGAGCGCTCATCGAGTTTCTGTATCATCGCGCGCGGCCGTTCCTCTTCTCGACGTCGCATCCCCCGTCCGTGGCGGCGACGTGCCTCGCGGCGCTGGACGTCCTCGAAAGCGAGCCGCAGTGGATGCGCCAGCTGTGGGACAACGCCCGCTTCTTCAAGTCGGGTCTGCAGGCGCTTGGCTTCGACACCGGCGTCAGCGAGAGTCCGATCACGCCGGTGATCGTTGGCGACGCGGCGCTGGCAATGAAATTCTCCGACCGGCTGTTCGAGGAAGGCGTCTTCGCCCAGGGCATCGGCTTTCCCACGGTGGCGCGCGGAAAGGCACGGGTGCGGACGATCGTGACCGCCACGCATACGCGCGATGAACTGCAGTTCGCTCTGAATTGCTTCGCGCGCGTCGGCGGCGAGCTCGGGATCCTGCGATGAGCAGCGAGAGGGTGCCGCCGCTTCCGCGAACCCCGGGCGGGCCGCATCATTTCTTCAAGGCGTACACGGACGGGCTCACGACCGTTGAACTGGAGCGGTTGTTCACGCGTGAGACGCCGGAGGCCTACCGGTTTTTTTCCCGGACCATCGACCATGCGGAGCTGAAGAAGCTTCGGTGGCATCGCCGCATCCTCGCCTACGCGCGCGTGCTCTTCCTCGCGTTCACGATGAAGCTGACGCCGGCGCGCCGCTTGATCTATGGCGCGGCGCTGGTCTGCGTCTTCATCGGCCTGATCGAGCTCTATCGCGAAGTGCACGTCTTCGTCGTTCCGCATCCGGCGTTCGCGTCAGGGACGATGTGGGTGCTGACCGGGTTCCTTCTCGTGAATTTCCTGGTCTTCGTCGAGGTGGCCGACCGCCTGACGCTGAAGAACGACCTCGAGATCGCGCGCGGCATTCAACAGGCGATGCTCCCCCGTGGCGCCTTTCACGCCTCCGGTGTCGAAGCCTTCGGTATGACCCGTCCGGCCAACACCGTCGGCGGCGATTTCTACGACATCCTGCCGCTGCCCGACGGGCGCGTGCTCCTCGCGCTCGGCGATGTCGCCGGCAAGGGCAGTCCTGCCTCGCTCCTCATGGCGCTCCTTCTGGCAATGATGCGCACGCTGGTCGACGAGGGGTTCGAGGGTGCGGCGCTCGCCGCGCGTCTCAACGCGCAGATCGTCAAGCACGCGCCGACGTCCCGTTTCGTCACGCTCTTCTTCGGCGTGCTGAATACGGCGACGGGAGAATTCGGCTACGTCAACGCCGGACAGAATCCGCCCCTGCTGCGGCGCGCGAACGGATCGTACGAGCCGCTCAAGACCGGCGGCATCGCGCTCGGCATGTTCGAATTCGCACGCTACGAATTCGGGTTGACCAGAATCGGCATTGGCGATGTGATCGTGATGTACAGCGACGGCGTGACGGAGGCGGAAGACAGCGGCGGCGTGCCGTTCGATGAAGGCGGCCTCAAGGACGTCATCGACGGCGGCCGGTGGGCATCGGCCAAGGAGCTTGCCTGGGCAGCGTTTGCCGCCGTGGACCATCACAGCCAGCAGCGTCGGCTCCTCGACGATTTGACGATCCTGGCGGTCCGTCGGCTGCCGCCGCTGCCTGCATAACGGTCATGCGTAGAGCGTTGATTGTCGTGGCGTGCGTGCTGCTGAACGCGACGCCTGCGCTCGTACAGCCGCGTCCCGCGGCCGACCCGGTCGATGCGGTCGTCCGGCAGCTCGAACGCGTCATCAATGCCAAGGATCGGACCGCCTTCCCGGCATTGTTCGACCCCGTCGTGTCGAAAGACCTCGTTACTCAGCACAGCTACGATCTGTTCCTCCCCGGCGCCGTGCGGACGGCCCTGTTCGAAAGGAGCCGCGGCCCGCTCGAAGGTGTGCCGGCAGGCGACGGCTTCCGCCTGGTCGTTGAATTCTTCATGGAGACGCCGGGGCGGGCGCGGATCGTGACCGCCGGCATGGACATTCGCCGGCCGGTCGGAGGCGACGCCGCCTCGTGGCGCATTTCCTCGATCGATTCGGTGTCGGCGATCGACGGCCTCTACAAGCTGCGGCTCAACACGGCGCCGCTCGGTGTCCGCAATCTGGAGCTTCGTTCCGAGGACGTCATCGTGTCACTGCAGGATGGCCTGCTCTATCGCGTGGAATGTGAACTGGGCGTCACCGGAATGGTGCTGATCGGGCGCGGCGAGCTGCGGTTCTCGCCTGCCTCCGCGACCGAACGGGGCCAGTTGCGAATCTTTGCCGGTACGGAGTCGCTCGCCGCGCCATTCGAGACGGCGTATATCCGCATCAGTCCGCACGAGTACGACGAGCACGTGGCGACGGCAGCGTTGTCGGATGCGGCCGTGGACAGCCGCTCGGTACGGCGGGCACAGGATGTATTCAACCGGCAGGCGCCGAAGTCGTTCGGCGTCGACGTCGCCGACATGAGCCGCGACACGTGGCATCTGCTGCCAAACGGCGACGATTTCCTGGCGGAGGTGGATACGCGGCGCTACGACACGCTCACGTATCTGCGCTCGAACCAGCAGGCGGAAGACGTGTCGCTGTTCCGGCGCGACGATCGCAAGACCATCGCGCTCTACCCGTCGGTCGCCAAGCTCGCCGCACGCGGGCGCTTCTACTCCGAAGACTCGTCGCGCGAGTACGACGTCCTCGACTACTCCGTCACGGCGTCGATCGAACCGCAGCGGCAGTTCATTCGCGCGCGGACACGCCTGTCGATGCGGATCCGGTCCACCTCCGTCCCGACGCTGATGGTGCGCCTTGCCGATGCCCTGGCGGTCAGCTCGGTCTCCAGCGTCGAATATGGGCGGCTTCTGCACCTGCGTCTGGACGGTCAGAACATGATCGCGATCAACCTGCCGCGGCCGCTGCAGCAGGACTCCGACCTCACGCTCGTCGTCGAATATGCCGGACGTCTGGAATCCCAGAACCTCGACATCGATACGGTGCAGAGCGAGGCCCCATCCAGCCCGACCCAGACAGCCGAGCCGAAGTACCTCCTCAGCAATCGTTCGTACTGGTATCCACAGAATCCGATTTCGGATTACGCCACCGCGTCACTGCGCCTCACGGTACCGAATGAGTATCGCGTCGTGGCCAGCGGTGAGCCTGTTGCCGCCGACAACAGTGCTGCGCCGGATGCGGGCGCCGCCCCGTCAGGCCGCACGTTCGCGTTTCAGGCCAACCAGCCGCTCCGCTACCTCGCCTTCGTCGCCAGCCGGATGACGCGGGCGGGGGAACGGAAGATCGATCTGAGCAGCGAGTCGGCGGGCGCCGGCAGCGACCCGATGACGATTACGGTCGACGCCAACCCGCGGCTGACGTCGCGCGGCCGTTCGGTGCTGCAGGCTGCCGACGACATCCTCCGCTTTTACACCTCGTTGACCGGCGACGCGCCGTACGCGTCGGCGGGACTGGTCGTCACGGAAAGTGATCTGCCGGGTGGGCACAGTCCGGCGTATTTTTCGTTGATCAACGAACCGCCCGCGGGGACGGTGCCAACGTGGCGGGGGGATCCGGCGGCTTTTGACGGTTTCCCGGACTTCTTTCTCGCCCACGAACTGGCGCATCAGTGGTGGGGGCAGGCGGTCGGCTGGAAGAACTATCACGAGCAATGGCTCGCTGAAGGCTTCGCGCAATACTTCGCCGCCATGTATGCGCAGAAGACCCGTGGCGAGCGTGTCTTCGCCGACATGCTGCGCCAGTTCCGGCGCTGGGCGCTCGACCAGTCTGCGCAGGGTCCTGTGTACCTCGGATACCGGCTTGGACACTTGAAGTCGGACCTGCGCGTCTTTCGAGCGCTCGTCTACAACAAGGGCGCGGCCGTTCTTCACATGCTCCGCATGCTGCTGGGAGACGAACCCTTCTTCCGTGGCCTTCGACTGTTCTACGAGGATCGCCGCTATCAGAAAGCGGGTACTGAAGATCTCGAGCGGGCGATGGAAATCGCGTCGGGGCGCGTGCTCGACCGGTTTTTCGACAGATGGATCTACAACGCGGAGCTGCCACGGGTATCGTACCGGTCGACGATCGCCGACCGAAGCGTCACGGTGGAGTTCGAACAAACCGGTTCGACGATCTTCGACATCCCGGTGACCGTACGGCTTGTGCTCACCAATGGTCAGACACGCGACGTCATCGTAGCGGTGACCGACAAGCAGGTCACGCGATCAATCCCGACGGACACACGTGTGCGCGACGTGCAGATCAATCGCGACTCCGCCGCCCTCGCGGAGTTCGACGAGCGCTGATTACCGGATGAAGATCGCCGACACTCGCGGGTCGGCGCTCCGATCGGCGGCGTCGAAGACAATCACGAACTGAACGCCGAGATCGCTGTAGAAGCGCGTGATGCGCCGGCCGACAGGCGTGTCCTCGAACGATTCGGAGACGAGCTGCGTGGCGGAACCAAGGTGCGCGGCAACGTCAGCGAGCCGTTCACCAATCCGGACCTCACGTTTACCCGTGAGCAGGAGGAGCGGAACTCTCACGACGTCCGGCGGAACGCCCTCGACGAGCGCCGCCTCGCCGACGGTTTCCGCGCTGACAGGAACGACGGCGCGGACGCTGCGGAACTCATGGACGGCACTCGACATGGCTACGACCGCGCCTGCCGCACATGCCGCCGCAAACAACCACTCCACGAACGAGCCAAACCGTCGGCGGGTTGCTTCCATCGATGCCTCCCTGGGCGGTTGCCGGAGCCTTGGTGAACGAGGAGTCTGCTGCAGGCGAACTGTAGGATCCCGGGACGCTCTCGATCAAGCACAACCGCTAACCGGCGGCGCCACCCGGCTGATATGATCGGCCGGATATGGAAACGGTCACGCTGACCATCGACGGCCAGCAGGTCACAGTCGAAAAAGGAAAAACGGTTCTGCAGGCCGCCATCGAGGCCGGCATCTCCGTGCCGTATTACTGCTTCCACCCCGGGCTCAAGGTCGACGGCTCGTGCCGCGTGTGCATCGTGAAGATCGAAAAGATGCCGAAGCTGCAGACGTCGTGCTCGATGACCTGCACAGACGGCATGGTGGTCAGCACGCGCGACCCGGAAACGACGGCGGCGCGGGCTGGGGTGCTCGAATTCCTGCTGGTCAACCATCCGCTCGACTGCCCGGTCTGCGACAAAGGCGGCGAGTGCCCGCTCCAGGACTTCGCCTACACCTTCGGCCCGGCGGAGAGCCGGATGGACTTCCCGCGGCGGGTGTTCGACGGCGAAGGCGTCAAGGGGGACGTCGATTTCGGTCCGACGCTCATGCTCAACCGGCAGCGGTGCATCCTCTGCACGCGCTGCGTCCGGTTCATGCGTGAGATCGACTCCGATGCGCAAATCGGCATCGTCGACCGCGGCAACGGCAGCGAAATCGCCACGTTTCGCGAGGAAGGCGTGAACTCGCTGCTGTCCGGCAACCTGATGGACGTCTGCCCGGTTGGCGCAATCACCACGAAGCAGTACCGGTTCAAGAGCCGTCCATGGGACAACCCCGGCGTCGTCGACACCATCTGCACGCTGTGCGCGAAGGGGTGCAACACGAGCGCCTGGCAGAAGGCCAAGCCCGAGTGGGCCCGGGGATCACGGCTCATCCGTATGACGCCGCGGCTGAACCCGGAGATCAACAGCTACTGGATGTGCGATATCGGCCGCTTCGACTATCAGTGGGTCGAAGGTGAAAAGCGGCTGCGCCAGCCGATGATGCGCATGAAAATGACCGGCAACCTGATGGGGTTCGCGTGGCACGACGTGCAGCCTGCGCTTCGTGATCGCATCCAGCAGGCGGGCTCGGCTGACGCGTCGTCCGTTCGTTTCCTCGTATCCGCACATGCATCGGTTGAAGAACTGTTTGTCCTGCGCCAGGTCGTCGAGGGCCTCCTTGGACCCGAGGGCCTGAAGGCCGTGACGATGACCTGGTCGCGGAGCGAGAAGCCACAGCCGCCAGGCACCAGATTCACGGTTCCAGCCACAGACGCTCCAAACGTGAACGGCGCAAAGGCACTCGGCTACGACGTGGGAGCCGGTAATGACGGCCTGCCGGACTTATCGCGGCTGCGCACTGCCGTCGAGGCCGGTCGTGTGAAGGCGCTGTACGTTGTCGATCCCGGTCCAGAAGGTTCGCTCGGCGACGTGTCCTGGATCATTGCGGCGCGGCGCAACGGAACGCTGCCGTTGTTGATCGTTCAAGGGATCGTGCTGTCCACACTTGCCGAAGCGGCTGATTTCGTGCTGCCTGGTTCTGCCTACGTCGAGAAGGACGCGATTTACACCAACGAGACCGGACACGTGCAGGCGGCGTCGCGTGTGATTTCGCCGCCAGGCGAGGCGATGGACGACTGGCAGATCCTCGTCAACGTCGGGCGTTCGCTTGGCCTGACGCTGCCCTATGACAGTTCCAACGACGTCCGCCGGGCCATCGCGGCGGCGGGTGCGGGGACCCCGTACGCGGGGGTCGACCAGCTCGTCTTTACGCGGCCCGTGCCGGCGAGCAACTGGCTGCAGGCGTCGAATCCGTCCGAGCGCTGGAAGTGGGACTTCATGTATCAGGATCTGCCGCCCGTAAAGGGACATAACGTCCAGATGGAAAGCGTCGCGGCATTCATCCCGCTGAAGCAGGTGGAATAGACACCGCGGGCGCGGTGTTGTAGCCGGCATGGAAGAAAACGTCTCGCTCCTGGCGGCGTTTGGCGCGGGGCTGTTGTCGTTCATCTCCCCGTGCGTTCTTCCACTCGTCCCCGGCTATCTCTCGTACATCTCCGGCCTGTCGCTTGATGAGATGCGCGGAACGGCGATGATCGCGGGCGGCGGCACGGTCGCGGTCGGCCAGCCCGTCGGCGCGCGCCGCCAGGTCGTCATCGCGTCACTGGCTTTCATCATCGGCTTCTCGCTCGTTTTCGTCGCGCTTGGCGCCGCCGCCAGCGCGATCGGCCAATTCCTCGCCGAGCGGCAGGCGATCTTCAATCGCATCGCGGGAGCCGTCATCATCGTGTTCGGACTGCACACGATGGGGGTGCTCCGCATCGAGTGGCTTTACCAGGAGAAGCGGGTCCAGACGTCACGCAAGCCGGCGGGGGTGTTTGGCGCCGGACTCGTCGGCGTCGCATTCGCGTTCGGCTGGACGCCATGCATTGGTCCGATCCTGGCCGGCATCCTCGCGCTTGCGGGCGCGCAGGAGACTGTGGGTCAAGGTGTCCGGCTGCTCGGCATCTACTCGCTCGGACTTGGCGTGCCGTTCATGGCCACGGCGCTGATGATCGATCGGTTCTTTGGCGCGATGGGACGGATCCGGCGGCACTACCACACGATCGAGCTCGTCTCCGGAGCGCTGCTCGTCGTCATCGGCCTGCTGATCTTCACGAACAAGTTCACCGTCATCGCGAAGTGGCTCACGCCGTATCTGCCGGTGTTCTGAAAAAAACCGTCTATCATGTGACGCAGCATGCATCGCCGCGGAACGCGGATAGCGGTTCTGTGTCTTCTCCTCACCGCGGGCGGATCGGCCGGATTCGTCGTCTGGTCGGCGGAGCGCAACGTTCACCGGCTCGATCAGGATCACGAGCGCAAGAGCACCACGATTGACGGGCTGCTGACGTCCATCGCCACCATCGCCAGCGCCCAGCAGGCTTACACCGACTATGGCCGCCGTGATGTCGCGTCGCTCACGCGCGTCTCGCTGCTGGTCGATCGGATCACGACGGACGCGGCAGGGCTCAGGGCGACACGGCAATCGTCGGTCAGCAGCGAGCGTCTGGAGGAGTTCTGGACGGCGCTTTCAGCCTTGATGAGCGCCGAAAGCCGTGCGCGCGAGCGGCTTGCCGGCGGGGACGATCTGGGGGCGGCGGAGGCGATCCTCGCGTCGGCGCGGGAACACGTCAACGCCCTGATCTCGAGTCTTCGCGCTTTCCGCTCGACCGAGCTGCAGAGCTATCAGGCGGCGCGGGCGGCCGCGGCGCTGCGTTCGCGGGTGGCGCTTGGCGTTCTGGCGGCCTTATGGGCATTTGGACTGGTCGCGTTCGCGGTTTCGCCATGGCCACGTACCGCTCAGAACGATATGACCGCGCGGGCGGCCGACGTTCAGGAACCTCCGCCAGCGCCAGCCGTCGTCGAAACAGCGCCAGTCGTCGCAGCAACCCCGCCTTCGATCGACCTCCGAGCGGCAGCGGCGCTTTCCGCCGACCTGTCGCAACTGACCGATCAGAATGACATCCCCCCGCTCCTGGCGAGAGCGGCGAACATCCTCGGCGCGCGTGGTCTCATCATCTGGATGGGTGCGGGCGCCGAGCTCTTCGCGGTGGCCGCGCACGGATATGACGAGGCGTTGCTGGCCAGAATCAGACCGATCCCGCGGCAGGCCGACAACGTGACTGCGGCGGCGTGGCGCAACGGCGACCTGATCACGCTGCCCGCGGATGCTGATGGCGTTGGCGCGATCGTCGCGCCGCTTCTGGGCCCGGAGGGCTGCGCCGGCGTACTTGCCGCGGAGGTGAGTGGCGAGCGCGAGCCGGACGAGGCGACGCAGGCGATGGCGATGATCCTCGCGTCGCAGTTCGCGGGAGTGCTTGCGGCATGGCCCGCCGCAAGCACTGCCGACGGAGAGAAGCGGTTAGACCGGCAAGCCGCCGCGTCCTGAGGGACGCGTTGTTCTGGCAGGAAGCGTGGCCTTCAACGAAAGCGACTTCTTGTCCCGCGTTACTGCGATCTCTGCTGAGTCGCCGGTGCCTCCTCGCAGTGCCCGGGTGATATCGGCGCTCGTCGACACGCGCTGCCCGTTGACGGCGGTGATCACGTCTCCAGCCCTGATTCCGGCAGTTGCCGCCGCGGAGCCGCTGGTGACCGCGCTGACGAGCACGCCCTCCTGCACGCCGAAGTAGCTGGCCAGCTGGTCGCTGAGCGGCGATACCGTGACACCAAGGGTTCTACCGGTCGCCGCCGCGCGATTCCGAAACGCGTCCTCGAGTCTGAGGTTCAAGTCTTGCGGCAGCTGGCGCTCCAGATCCTCGAACCGTCGTCGGTTGGTATTGGACAGAAGGTTGAAATTGCTTCCGCTCTGAGGCACGACC
>Ga0209486_10001526_pt1 | contig 10012 bp, 8 predicted proteins | sample NCCompost_FD_187518 | JGI IMG/M metagenome (GOLD analysis project Ga0209486, IMG submission 187518) | Agricultural soil microbial communities from Utah to study Nitrogen management - NC Compost (SPAdes) (version 2) | ecosystem: Environmental > Terrestrial > Soil > Agricultural land | place: USA... | reverse complement strand
CGCACTCACCGCCAGGGCCGGTGTCGAACGCCAGCTGCTTGAACGGCAACCGAGGGCCGCCGACGTGCCACCGGCGGCGCCGGACTTACAGATCATCCGCACCGCAAAAGAGAGCTCGCGGGTACTGAAGAAGAACGCCGGAGCCAGCCTTGTCGATCTTGGCGATGGCGTGCTGTGCGTCGAGTTCCACTCGAAGATGAACGCGATCGGCGGCGACACCATTCAGATGCTGCAGGCCGGTCTTCGCGAAGCGCGTAACTTCGCCGCGCTGGTCGTCGGCAATGACGCGCCGAATTTTTCCGCCGGCGCCAACCTGATGCTGGTCCTGCTCGAAGCGCAGGAAGAGAACTGGGACGAAATCGACGGCATGATCCGCGCGTTCCAGCAGACCATGCTGGCGCTCCGCTACTCAGAGGTCCCGGTGATCGTCGCGCCGGCGGGGCTGACACTCGGTGGCGGCTGCGAGATCGTGCTGCACGGCGACCGGGTGCAGGCGGCGGCGGAGTCGTACATCGGCCTGGTCGAAGTTGGTGTCGGGCTGATTCCCGCTGCTGGAGGCACCAAGGAAATGACCGCCCGCGCGGCCGACGACATGGCGCCAGGCACCGCCGATTTTCTCCCCACGGTGCAGCGAGCGTTCGAAACCGTCGCCTTTGCAAAGGTTTCGTCCAGCGGGCCGGACGCCCAACGGCTGGGCTATCTGCGTCCGGTCGATGCCTTTACGATGAATCGTGAGCGATTGCTGTCGGACGCCAAGGTACGAGCCCTGCAGCGCGTAGCCGAGGGGTATCAGCCGCCCGTCCCCCGGAGGGCGATTCGGGTTGGCGGCGACGCGGTGCTGGCGCCGCTCAAACTCGGAATCCACCTGGCTTGGCGGGCGGGTCGGATCAGCGACTACGACGGCGTCATCGGCCGCAAGCTCGCCACCGTGATGGGCCGGCGGGAACCTCCCGCACCCGTCGACGGTAAGCGAGCAGGAAATGCTGGACCTCGAGCGCGAGGCGTTTCTCAGTCTGCTCGGAGAACGAAAGACGCTCGAACGCATCCAGCACATGCTGAAGGCCGGAAAGGCGTTGCGAAACTAGTGGGTGGTTAGTGGTTAGTGGTTGGTAGTGGCCTGATGAAGATCATCGACCGTGGGGGCGGCACGCCGATCGTCGTGATCCCGGGCGTCCAGGGACGCTGGGAGTGGATGGCGCCAACGATCGACGCGCTGGCGCAGCGCTGCCGCGTGGTCACGTTCTCGCTGGCCGATGAGCCGACGTGCGGTGGAGCGTTTGACGAGACGCACGGCTTCGACTGCTACGTGGAGCAGGTGGCGGGTGCGCTCGATGCAGCGGGAATCCGCGACGCGGCCGTCTGCGGCGTCTCGTACGGCGGCTTGATCGCGGCGGCGTTTGCCGCCCGTCATCCGGAGCGTACGTCGTCGCTGGTGCTCGTCTCGGCGCTGCCGGCTGGGTGGCGGCCGAACGCCCGCATTAAGTTTTATCTGCGAGCGCCCAGGCTGCTGATGCCAGTGTTCATGGTGGCATCCGTACGGATGTATCACGAAATCGCCGCCGCCAACGGCGGCGCCGCACACGGTGTGCCGGCGGCGATTCGCCACGGATCCCGTGTGCTGACACACATGTTCTCGCCCTCGCGCATGGCACGCCGAGTACGGCTGCTCGAGTCGGTCGATCTGCGTCAGGAGCTGGCGCAGCTGCATGCCTCGAACAAGCAGCTGCAGACGCTCATCGTCACTGGAGAGCCGGCGCTTGATAATGTGGTACCGGTCGCGGCGACACATGAGTATCTGCGTGTCTGGCCGCAGGCGACCCTGATGACGCTGGGCCACACGGGGCATCTCGGTGTGATTACGCGTCCGGCGGCGTTCGCTGAAATCGTGGTGCCGTTCGCGGAGCGCGCCGCTGCAGTGTCCTCTAAAAATGACTCCCGACCCCATTACAAAGTTGGCTGAGCCGCTGCGGCAGATTCCGGGGGCTGTGGGTCCGCTCGAGGTGCTGCTCGACATGCCCGCGGGTGCGCCGCGGGCGGCGGTCGTCTTCGCGCACCCGCTGCCCACGCACGGCGGTACGATGCATACGAAAGTCGTCTTCCAGTCGGCCAAGGCGCTGGCGCGGATCGGCTGCGTGGTGCTGCGCTTCAACTTCCGCGGCGTCGGCAGCAGCGCCGGGACGTGGGACAACGGCCGCGGCGAAATGGAGGACTACAAGGCTGCTCTCGACTACATGACGAAGGCCTATCCGGCGCTGGAGGTCTGGGCCGCAGGCTTCTCGTTTGGCTCCTACATCGCCGCCACCGTGGGCGCCGATGACCCGCGTGTGTGCACGCTGATCACGATCGCCCCGCCCGTGGACAAGTACGAGTTCGCGTCGGTGAAGATGTCGGCCAAGCCGAAATTCATCGTTCACGGCGAGCGCGACGAGCTGATTTCGCTGAAGATGGTGCGCCACTTCTACGCGCAACTCGCCGAACCCAAGGAGCTGGTCGAAATCGATCGCGCCAACCACCTGTTCGACGGCCAGGCAAGCGAAGTGGGTGACGCGCTTGCCGACCTGCTCGAGGACTTCACATGCAAGACACCGTAATCGGTTTGGGAGTTGGGAATTGGAAGTTGGGAGTTCCCTGATGCAAGACGCAGTCATTGTCGCGGCGGCGCGGACGGCTGTCGGCAAGGCGCCGAACGGCTCCCTCAAGACGGTGCGGCCCGACGAAATGGCCGCCACCGTCATCGAAGACGTGCTGCGCCGGGCTTCGGGTATCGATCCGGCCGACATCGACGACGTGATCATGGGCTGCGCGATGCCGGAAGCGGAGCAGGGCCTGAACGTCGCGCGCATTGCCAGCCTTCGTGCCGGAGTGCCGGTGGCTGCGTCAGCTGTGACGGTGAACCGATTCTGTTCCTCCGGGCTGCAGTCGATTGCCTACGCCGCCGAGCGCATCATGTGCGGCTTCGGGCAGAGCGCCATCGCCGGCGGAACCGAGTCGATGAGCCTGGTACCGATGGGCGGCAACAAACTGTCGCCGAACCCCACGCTGGTCGATCACTATCCCGACGTTTACCTCAGCACCGGGCTGGTGGCTGAAAACCACGCGCGTGAGAGCCGCATCAGCCGCGAGGAACAGGACGCCTTTGCGCTGCGGAGCCATCAACGCGCGATTGCCGCGATCGAAGCCGGCAGGTTCCGCGACGAAATTGCTCCGTTGACCTTCAAGGTGACCGTGCCCGCGAACGGCTCCGGCCGGCATGACACCAAAACAGTGACGTTCATCCAGGACGAAGGTCCGCGGCGCGACACATCGCCCGAGGTGCTGGCCAAGCTGCGTCCGGCCTTCCACGCCGCCGGCAGCGTCACTGCGGGAAACTCGTCGCAGATGAGCGACGGTGCCGCCGCGGTGCTCGTCACGTCCGCCGCCCTGGCGAAAGAGCGTGGCCTCACGCCGCTGGCCCGCTTCGTCGCCTACGCCACCGCCGGCGTCGAGCCCGAGCGCTTCGGCATTGGCCCTGTTCCGGCGATGCGCAAGGCACTGAAGTACGCGGGGCTGTCGCTCGACGACATCGGCCTGGTCGAACTGAATGAGGCGTTCGCCGCGCAGGTGCTCGCGTGCCTGCGCGAGATGCCGATCGATCCGGATCGCCTCAACGTCAACGGCGGCGCGATCGCCCTGGGCCACCCCCTCGGGTGTTCCGGCGCCAAGCTCACCGTCAGCATGGTCTACGAGATGCTGCGCCGCAATGTGCGGTACGGAATGGTGACGATGTGCGTCGGCGGCGGCATGGGGGCCGCCGGTATTTTCGAGCGGGTGTAGGAGCACGCTGATGGGCACGACAGGCTCGACGGCGGCGCAGGTTCGACGAGGCGGCTCCTGGTTGATCGAAGACACGTCCGCTTCAGAAATCTTCACGCCCGAGAAGACGTCGGATGAACATCGGCTGATGGCCCGGACCACCGATCAGTTCATCGATACCGAAGTCCTGCCCCAGCTCGAACAGCTGGAAACCGGCGACTGGGCGCTGGCGCGTGCGTTGATCCGGCGCTGCGGCGAGCTCGGGCTGCTGGGCGTCAACGTCCCCGAGCAGTACGGCGGGCTCGATCTCGACAAGGTGTCATCGCTCATCGTCGCTGAGCGAATCGCCAGGTCTGCCTCGTTCGGGGCGAGCTATGGTGGCCAGGCCAACCTCTGCATCCTGCCGATCGTCCTCTTTGGCACCGAGGAGCAGAAACAACGCTATCTGCCCAGGCTCGTGAGCGGCGAGCTGGTAGGGGCGTACGCGCTCAGCGAGTCGGGGTCAGGCTCCGACGCGATGGCCGCGCGCACTCGCGCGACCCGGGCGCCCGACGGATCGTGGACGCTCAACGGCGAAAAGATGTGGATCACGAACGGCGGGTTCGCCGACGTGATCATCGTCTTCGCCAAGGTCGACGGCGAACAGTTCACGGCATTCATCGTCGAGAAGGCGTTCCCGGGCGTGAGCGCGGGCAAGGAAGAGCACAAGATGGGCCTGCACGGGTCGTCGACGACGCCGATCGTGCTGCAGGATGCGAAGGTGCCGGCCGGCAACGTGCTCGGCGAGGTCGGCCGGGGCCATAAGGTGGCGCTCAATACGCTCAATTTCGGCCGTTTCAAACTGGGCGCGATGGGAGTCGGCGGATGCCGCGCGGCGATTGGAGATGCCGCCCGCTACGCGAAGGAGCGCAAGCAGTTCGGCCAGTCAATCGCCGAGTTCGGTGCGATCAAGCACAAGCTCGGCGAGATGATGGCGCGAACCTACGCGATGGAGAGCCTGATCTACCGGACCGCGGGATTGATTGACGCGGCGCTGGCGGACCACGACGGCGCCTCGGTGGCACAGGCGTTCGAGGAATACGCGATCGAGGCGTCGATTGCGAAAGTCGGCGGAACCGAAGCGCTGGATTACGTGCTGGACGAGAACGTCCAGATCCATGGCGGCAACGGGTTCGTCAAGGATTACCCGGCGGAACGCTATTACCGGGATGCGCGCGTGAACCGGATTTTCGAGGGCACCAACGAAATCAACCGGATGCTCATTCCCGGCATGCTGATCCGGCGCGCCCTGAAAGGCGACCTGCCACTGATCGCAGCGGCGAAGCAACTTCAGGACGAGGTCATGTCACCCTCGGTTCCCGGCGTCAGCTTTGGGGATGACACAGCCCTCGGTGATGAAACTCGAACGGTTGCGTCGTTCAAGAAAGTCGTGCTGATGGTGCTCGGCACCGCGATGCAGACCTACGGCGCAAAGTTGAACGACGAGCAGGAGGTTCTGAGCTACGCGGCCGACATCATGATCGACACCTTCGCCGCCGAAAGCGCAGTGCTCCGGGCGGCCGCGGCGAAGAGCGCTGCCGCGCCACGTTCCGACCTCCACGAGGCGGCAGCGCGTGTATTCGTCAACGACGCCGCTCAGCGGGTCGAGGCGGCGGCGCGCAGCGCGCTGGCCGCCATGGCTGAAGGCGACACGCTGCGCACGCTCCTCGCCGCGCTGCGGCGCATCCTCAAGGTCACGCCGGTGAATACCGTTGCGCTCCGCCGCCGCCTCGCCGACGCGACGGTCGAGCGCGCCCGTTATATCCTTGAAGGGTGACCCGGCGGATGAGACTTGCGCTCCTGGCGCTGGCACTGGCGCCGCTCCACGCCTGCACGTCCGGGCCGTCCGTTCCGGATGATGCCGAATATGTCCAGCAGCTCTCCGCTGCGAGGACGGTGAAGGACCAGGCGTTCCGCGAGGCGTCCGACTCACCGGTCCCGGCCGAGAAACGCGGCAAGATCCTGCCGCTCCAGTACTACCCGATCGATCCGAACTACGCCGTGCCGGCCGTCCTCCGCCTGTCGGAGGAACGCCCGGTGTTCAACATGCTCACCTCGAGCGGAGAGCCACGCCGGATGCAGCTCGTCGGCACGCTCGAGTTCACGCTGGGCGGCGAAACCCGCAGCCTGGGCGCGTTCGTCCCCGACGGCACCGCGCAGATCACCACCCTGTTCGTGCCATTTGCCGATCAGACGACCGGCAAGGAAACCTACGCCGCCGGCCGCTACCTCGACATCGATCCGACCACGACCGGCTATTACACGATTGACTTCAACCGGGCCTACAACCCGTATTGCGCCTACAGCCCCACGTTCGAGTGTCCGTTTCCTCCATCGAGCAACCGGCTGACCACGGAGGTCCGCGCGGGCGAGAAGGCGCCTCCGGCATGAACCGGCCGCTGCAGGCAATCGTCTTCGACTTCGATGGAGTGATTGCCGACAGCGAGCCGATGCACCTGCGCGCCTTCCAGCAGACGCTCGCCGAACAGCAGATCGAGCTCACCGGCCGCGACTACTACTCCCGTTACCTCGGCTACGACGACATCGGACTGGTCCAAGCGCTGGCTACGGACCGCGGCATCGCGATGAGCGACCGGGAGATCACGGCGCTGGTTGCGCGCAAGGGAGCGCGGCTGCAGGAGATGCTGCACGCCGACCACGTACTATTTCCAGGCGCAATCGAGTTCATCCGTGAGGCCGCCTCGGCCGTGCCGATTGCGATCGCTTCCGGCGCGCTCAAGCATGAAATCGAAGAGATCATCGAGACGGCCGGCATCCGCGGGTTGTTCAGCGCGATCATCTCTTCGGGTGACACACCGCTGAGCAAGCCGTCGCCCGCGCCGTATCTGCTGGCCTTCGAGCGGCTGCGGCAGGTCAGCGGGCGCGACCTGGATCCGCGCCGGTCGGTGGCAATCGAAGACTCCCGGTGGGGGCTCGAGTCGGCACGCGGTGCGGGATTACGATGTGTAGGAGTGACAAACAGCTACCCGGCCGCCGAGCTCGACGGCGCCGAGCTGGTCGTCGACGGGCTGCATGCGTTGACGCTCGCAACGCTCGACGCGCTGTGCGCGAACCACCATGCGTAAAGATCTGGTCGACGCGCTCGTCGCCGCGGTCAACGCGCCCGGTGCCAGCCTGGCGCAGGCGGCGCTGGTCGTCGCCCAGATTGAATATCCGCGGCTCGACGCCGCCGCATACCTGGCGCGCCTGGACGGCATGGGCGAGGCGGCGCGGCGCCGCATCTGCCACCACGTCGAGGAAACCGGCGACGGGTCTCCTCTTTCCTGCGTTGCCGCCTTCAACGCCTACCTGTTCAACGACGAACGTTTCGTCGGCAACCGCGAGCAGTACGAGGATCCGCGCAACAGCTGCCTCAACGAGGTGCTGGATCGCCGAACCGGCATTCCCATCACCCTGTCGGTCGTCTACATGGAGGTCGGCCTGCGCGCCGGGCTGCATGTGGATGGCGTGAACTTCCCCGGGCATTTCCTCGTCCGCCTGCCGGGCCCCGAAACACGCGCCTCCGGCCTGATCATCGACCCCTTCCACGCCGGGGCGATGCTGTCGGAACACGACTGCCGCGTGCTGCTGCAGAAACACGTGGGCTCGGAGGTCGCGTTCAGCAAGTCGCTGCTGGCGCCGGCGACCCGGCCGCAGATTGTGGTGCGGATGCTGCTCAACCTGAAGCGGATCTACGTCCACATGCGTTCGTTTCCGCAGGCACGCGACATCACCGAACTGCTGATCGCCGTTACGCCTTCGGCGTTGAGCGAGCTGCGCGATCGCGGGCTGCTGGCCTACCACCTGAATGACGTCACCAGCGCGCTGCGCGATCTGCAGACCTACCTCAAGCTTGCGAGCATGGGGGAAATGGACAAGGAAACGCGAGCCGAACACCTTCAGATCTGGGAGCACGTGAAGACGCTTCGCCGCAGGGTCGCCAGCCTCAACTGAGCCAGCTCATCAGAGCGGGCAATTCCTTCCGTCCCGAAGAGTCGGTTACTGGCGGCTTACACTTGATGCCGTGAGAATCGACCCGTCTCTACGGGCCATCGCGATCGCCGCCGCCGCGCTGTGCATCCAGCAGACGCCGGCCGCGGCAGGCGCGCCTCCCCAAGCCAATCCACAGGACCTCAAGTCGATGTCCATCGAGCAACTGATGGAGATCGACGTCACGCTCGGGACGCGCGAGCCGGAACCGGTCGGCCGCACCGCCGCCGCCATCACCATCGTCACGAACGACGACATCCGCCGGTCGGGCGTCACCACCATCGCCGACGCGCTGGCGCTTGCCGACGGCGTTGAAGTGGCGCGCTTCAACAACGGCACATGGGCGGTCTCGGCGCGCGGCTTTAACGCCACCTCTGCGAACAAGCTGCTGGTGATGATCGACGGCCGGATCGAGTACAGCCCGCTTTTCAGCGGCGTGTTCTGGAACATGCTCGACTACACGCTCGAGGACATCGAGCGCATCGAGGTGATCCGCGGCCCTGGAGCCACGTTGTGGGGCACGAACGCTGTCAACGGCGTGATCAACATCATCACCCGCCACTCGCGCGACACCCGGGGGACGCTGCTCTCCTTCGGCACCGGCAACGAGGATCCGGCGCTGGCGGACTTCCGCTACGGCGGCGAGGCCGCGGGGGCAACCTATCGCGTGTACGGAAAGTTCGCGCGGCGCAGTGCCCAGGTGTTCGACAACGGCGATTCCTCGGCGGACGGGCGGCGGCGTGGCCAGGTCGGCTTTCGCCTCGACCGTCCGGGTGGCGGCGGTGAATGGCTGGTCAAGGGCGACGTGTTCCGCAGCGAGGACGACATCGCCGATCGCGAGGCGGGCAAGTTCGGCGAGGTTGCGCTGCAGGGCGGATGGACGCGCACGTTCGCCCCTGGATCGGACGTGGCGTTCCGAACTTACTACCGCCGGGAATTCCGTGACGTGCCGCTGCAGCTGACGCATGCGATTAATACCGTCGACTTCGACCTGCAGCACGGGTTCCCGTGGCGCCAACGCCATCGCGTGGTCTGGGGCGCCGGGTACCGTCTCAACAGCGACGAAACCGAAGGCGGGACGGTTTTATTCGAACCGGCCGACAGGGATTATTCGGTGTTCAGCCTGTTCGCGCAGGACGAGATCGTCATCAAGCCAGACCGCTTCGATGTGACCGTCGGGGCCAAGCTCGAACGAAACGCCTTCTCCGGCGTCGAATGGCAGCCGAACGTTCGGGCCCGCTACGACGTGGCACCGAGGCAGCTGATTTGGGGCGCGATCTCGCGCGCGGTCCGGCGCCCGACCCGGCTCGATGTCGACGTCCGGGCGCTGGCGCCAAACGGCGCGATCGTGGCGGTAGGCGGCGGCGAAAGCTATCGCGGCGAGAACCTCGTCGCCGCGGAGATCGGATACCGCGCCCAGCCTGCGGCAATCGCGTCGTTCGACGCCACGCTTTTCAGTCACAGCTACAACGACCTGCGAAGCCAGGAACTGTTCCCCACGGGGCCGCCGATCGTCGTCGGCAACACCCTCAACGGCAGGGCGCAGGGGATCGAAGTGTCGGGCACGCTGCAGCCAGTTCCAGTGTGGCGGCTGCGGGCCAGCTACAGCTTCCTGGATGTCTCGATTACCAAGGACATCGACAGCCGCGACGTCGGCGGCGGCGCCACGGAAGCGAACGACCCGACGCACAGGTTCGGTCTGCGCACTGACGTGGACCTGCCACGGAACGTGGAGGTCAGCCTGTTCCTTCGCAGCATCGGCGAACTGCCCAATCCGAACGTGCCCGCCTATACCGAGTTGAATGGCCGCGTCGGCTGGCGCGCGACGCCGCGGTTTGAGCTCTCCTTCGCCGCTCAGGATCTGCTGCACGACCACCACCCTGAATTTGGCGCGGTTGCGCCGCGGCGTGTCGAATTCGAGCGCAGTGTCCGCGTTCTGGCGGTCTTCAGGTACTGATGCGCATTCTTCTCACCGGTCTGCTGCTCTGCGCGGTGCCGGCTGCTGCCCAGGAGGGCGGGCTGGAGTACCAGGTCAAGGCCGCCTATCTCTTCAACTTCACGAAGTTCGTCGAGTGGCCGGACATGACGCTGCAAAACGCCACCGCCTTCAGTATCTGTACGGCCCGCATCAATCCGTTCGGGAGAGCGCTCTTGTCGATCGTCGCCGACGAGAACGCGGCGATGCTGCCGC
>Ga0209486_10001525_pt1 | contig 10013 bp, 10 predicted proteins | sample NCCompost_FD_187518 | JGI IMG/M metagenome (GOLD analysis project Ga0209486, IMG submission 187518) | Agricultural soil microbial communities from Utah to study Nitrogen management - NC Compost (SPAdes) (version 2) | ecosystem: Environmental > Terrestrial > Soil > Agricultural land | place... | reverse complement strand
GCGACAACCCGGCCGGCGCGGTACTTCTCGGTCATCGACACCACGCGGCTGACGAGGTTGCCGAAGTTGTTGGCGAGATCGACGTTGTAGCGCTCCTCGAAGCGCTCCCAGGTGAAGTCGCCATCGCTGCCGTAGGTGATTTCCTTGGTCAGGTACAGGCGGATGGCGTCGGGGCCGAATCTGGCGGCCGCCTCCACCGGGTCCACGCTGGTGCCGAGCGACTTGCTCATGCGCTGCCCGCCGTAGTGCAGCCAGCCGTGGCCGAACACCTGGCGCGGCGCCTCGACACCGACGCTCCACAGCATGGCCGGCCAGAACACGGTGTGGAAGCGCGTGATGTCCTTGCCGACGATGTGCAGGTCGGCGGGCCACCACTGGGCGAACCGGGCATCGTCGGTCCCGTAGCCGACGGCGGTCGCGTAGTTGATGAGGGCGTCGAACCACACGTAGACGACGCTGTCGGGCTCGAACGGCAGCGGGACCCCCCACGACTGCCCCGCGCGGCTCATCGAGATGTCCTCGAGCCCGGCCTCGAGCAGCCGCAGGATCTCGTTGCGGCGGATATCCGGTTCGAGGAAATGGGGATTTGCTTCGAAGTGCTCCAACAGACGGTCGCGATACTTCGACAGCCGGAAGAAGTAGTTCTTCTCGCGGATCCACTGCGGGGTGAGCGTCGGGTGGAGCGGGCACTTGCCGTCCACCAGATCCTTCTCCGGCTTGAACGCCTCGCACGACTCGCAGTACCAGCCTTCGTACACGCCTTCGTAGATGTCGCCGGCGTCGTAGGCCGCCTGCGCCAGCTTCTGCACCGCCGCCTTGTGGCGCGGCTGCGTCGTGCGGATGAAGTCGTCGTAGGAGCAGTGCAGCGCCTTCCACACCGAGGTGAACTCTTCCTCCATCCGGTCGCAGTAGCCCACCGGATTGTTGTGGAAGCCCTGCTCGACGGCCCGCTTGTAGACGTTCTGCGAGTGCTCGTCGTTGCCCATCAGGAAGTGGACGTCGAAGCCGGCCAGCCGCTTGTAGCGGGCGATGACGTCGGCCGTCACCTTCTCGTAGGCGGTGCCCAGGTGCGGGCGGCTGTTGACGTAGTCGATCGCGGTGGTCAGGTAGTAGCGCACGAATCAGGCCCCCGGGGAACGGTCGGCGAACGCGCGGGCGGCCAGCGCCTGCACGTCCTTGACGGGCCGCCCCGACTCGCTGGCCGCGCGGACGCAGTCGTCGAACTCGGGCGCGGCGTTCAGGACCTCGCCACCGCGCCGCGCCACTTTGATGCGAATCGGCCCGACGGCCGTGTTCACGACCACTGTCGTCCGCTCGAGGCACTCGCGCTCGGACTCGCGGTAGCGGACGCCGATGGTGGTCGTCTCGCGGAACACGATCGCCGTGAGCGACTCGCGAGCCGCGGGCGCCGCGATGACGGTGAGGAGCGTGCCGGGCCGGTTCTTCTTCATCTGGACCGGCGTGTAGAACACGTCGAGCGCGCCGGCGGCGAGCAGTCGATCCATCAGGACGCCGAAGAGCTGCGGGCTCATGTCGTCGATCTCGGCTTCGATGACGGCCACGCGTGTCAGCGGCGATCCGGCCGTGGACTCGTCGCTGGCGTCTCCGACCACGACGCGCAGGACGTTGGGTGTGTCCGGAAAGTCGCGCGACCCGGCCCCATAGCCGACGGCGCGTACGGTCATCCGCGGCAGCGGCCCGAAGGCGGACGCGTAGCCCGTCACGAGGAGCGCGCCGGTCGGCGTCACCATCTCGGCCTTCTGCGGTCCGGCATAGACCGGCGCGCCCGACAGGAGCTGCAGCGTGGCCGGCGCCGGCACGGGATAGACGCCGTGCGCGGCGCGGACGGTGCCGCTCCCGACGTTCAGCGGCGACGCGACGATCTGGCCGGCGTTCAGGTACTCGAGGGCGTGCACGGCGCCGACGATGTCGATGATCGAATCGAGCGCTCCCACTTCGTGCAGGTGCACGCGCTCCAGCGGCACGCCGTGAATGGCCGCCTCCACCTCGCCCAGCCGCTGGAAGAGCCCCTTCGCACGCGCCTTCCCCGCCGCGCTCAGCGCCGAGCCGTCGATGAGCGCGGAGATCTCCGCGAGCGTTCGATGCGCGTGGGTGCTCTCATCGCGGCGCGAAGCGCTTTCGTAGGGGCGGGTCTTCAGATCCGCCCGACCAGTAGAAGCTGCACCCTGAGCGTGGACATGGTCGTGCGCCTCCGCGTGCTCGTGGGCGTGTGGCACGTCCTCTCCGCGCACGCAGAACTTGGTGGCGCGGATTCCGGTCCGCACGACGCGCTCGGTCCAGACCGCGTCGGCGTCGATGGCCAGGCTCCCCAGCGCCCGCCGGACTTCGGCGAGCGGGACGCCTGCATCGATCAGCGCGCCGAGCAGCATATCGCCCGACGCACCCGAGAAGCAGTCGACGTACAGGACCGTCACAATCCACTCATCTTACCCCGCCCGTTCCGTCGCATCGGCGGCGGTGCGCCCCGCGACGCCGGCCGGAAGCTGTCCCGATTCGGCAAACGAGAAGTAGCGCTGATCCGCGAGGATGACGTGATCGAGGACGTCGATGCCCATGATGGCGCCGGCCCTCGCCATGCGGGCCGTGAGCGCGACGTCGTCGGGGCTCGGCGCCGGATCGCCGGACGGATGGTTGTGAAAGAGCACGATGGCGGCGGCCGACGCGGCCGCGGCCTCGCGAAAGACCTCGCGTGGGTGCACCACCGTGCTGTCGAGGCATCCGATGGAGACGATGCGCACGCGCAGCATCCGGTGCTTCGTATCGAGCATCACCAACCCGAAGTGCTCCACCTGCCGGGCCCCGTACTGCGGCAGGAGCAGCGCCGCGATCTGTCGCGGCGTGGCAAGGCGGGGCCGCTCGGCGGCTTCGCGCACGAGCGTCCGGCGCCCGAGCTCGACGGCGGCAAGCACCTGCGCGGCGCGCGCGAGGCCCACGCCGCGCACGAGTTGCAGGTCGTCCGCCGCCGCGCGCGTGAGGCCGCGCAGGCCGCCGAAGCGGTCGAGGAGATCGTTGGCCAGCGTCAGCGCGTCGCGCGCGGCCGAGCCGCACGCCAGCACGAGCGCCAGCAGCTCGTTGTCGCCGAGCGCGCCGGCGCCGAGCCGTTCGAGCTTCTCGCGTGGGCGATCGTGCGGGGCCAGGTCTCGCATTCGTCTATACTCGAAGATCTGATGCTCCTGCCGCCGCCGCGTGCGCGCGCTGCCACGTGGCTCTGCGCCGTGCTGGCGCTTTGTGGTGCAGCCGCCGGCTGCGCCGAACCCCCGACCAAGGAAATCGATCAGGCGCAGGCCGCCGTCGAAGTCGCCGTTTCGGCCGGCGCCGAGCGCTTCGCGCCGGACGATCTCGCCGGGGCGCGGACCGCGCTCGTGCAGGCCCGTGACGCCGTGACCCAGCGCGATTTCAAGCTGGCGCTCAGCCACGCGATCGACAGCCGCGAGCGCGCACAGACCGCCACGCGGAACACCGCCGAGGCGCGCGTCGTGCTGAAGCGCGAGACGCAGGCCGCGCTGGCCGAGGTGCTGTCGCTCCAGTCGCGCGCGCAGCGTCTCATCGCCACGGCGCCTCCCGGCGCCGCGCGCGTCCGGGCCCGGCGCGCCAGGCCCGCGCACGCGCGGCTCATGGCGCCAGTGCAAGAAGCACGCGCGGCCGTCGAGGCCGGCGACGACATGAAGGCCGCGGCGGCGTTGCCGGGCCTCAAGACGGAGCTGGAGCGGCTGGTCGCGGAACTCGAAGGGTCGGCTCCCGCGCAGTCTTCGCGCCGGGGGCAGTAGCGGGAGTACGCGGTTTCTCTCTAGAAGACCAGCGGCCCCAGTAGGAGCACCGCGCCGACGATCACGAAAAAGCCCACCACGTCGAGCATGATGCCGTAGCGCATCATCTTGGTGATCGGGATGAACCCCGAGCTGTAGACGATGGCGTTGGGCGGCGTCGAGACCGGCATCATGAAGCCCATGCTGGCTCCGAGCGTCGCCCCGAGCGCCGGCTCGATCGGCGGCACGCCGGCGGCCTGGGACACGGCAATCGCGATCGGAATGATCATGTTGGCCGCGGCGGTGTTCGACGTGGTCTCCGACAAGACGATCGCCGTGGCCGTGAACAGCATCGTGAGCGAGACAGTGGACTGCGAGGGCAGCAGCGACGTGATGCCCCGCCCCAGCGCCTCGGCGAGCCCGGACTCGAAGGCCAGCGTCCCCATCGCGAGCCCGCCGCCGTACAGGAACACGATGCCCCAGTCGATCTTGAGCGCCTCGTCCCAGGTGATGGTGAACCGCCGCGCCCGCCAGTCCACCGGCAGCACGAACAGGAGGCAGGCCCCCACCATCGCCGCCACGCTCTCGGGCATCGCCTGCGTGTAGGCGCGCGCGAACGGGGTGCCGTCCTGCCCGGCGAGCGCCAGCACGCCGGGCGTCACCCACAGCGCCACCGTGACGGCGAACGCGGCCAGGACGTTGCGTTGGCCGCGCGTCACCGGCCCCAGCGCCTGCAGCTCGTCACGCACCATCTGGATGCTCTCGGCGCCGATGGTCACGCCCCTGGCGCCGGCAAAGTGGAACTGCACGGCGAGGAACGCGAACATCACGAGCATCACGGGCACGCCGATCACCATCCACTGGAAGAAGGTCACGTCGGTGTTGGTGAGCCGCTCCAGCATGCCGATGCCGATCAGGTTCGGCGGCGTGCCGACCGGCGTGCCCATCCCACCGATCGAGGCGCCGAACGAGGTGATGAGCATCGTCACCAGCGCGAACTGGCGCGCGCCCGAGGCGCCGCTTCGCGCCAGGTGCGCGCAGATCGACAGGCCGATCGGGTACATCATCGCCGTCGTGGCGGTGTTGCTCATCCACATGGAGAGCAGCATGGTGATGCCGCCGAACACCAGCATGATCCGGGTGGCGCTCGTGCCGACGAACTTCCGCGACAGCGCGGTGTAGGCGATCCGCTGATCCACGCCGTGGACGAACATCGCTTCGGCCAGGATGAAGCCGCCGATGAAGACGAAAATCACCGGGTCGGCAAACGACGCGAACGCCTGGCGCACCGGCGCGACGCGCAGGATGATCGCGAGCACGGGGCCGAGCATGGCGGTGACCGCCAGCGGCAGCGCCTCCGTGACCCAGAAGACGATCATCATCGCGAGGATGCCCGCCAGGCGGTGGGCGGGTGCGGGGATCGGTAGCGGTGCCGCGATCAGCGCGATCATGAGCAGCGGCCCCAGAAACAGGCCGATGGTGCGGCGGCGGTGGTTGAACTGCTCTTCCGCCGGCGAGTAGGTTTCGACGGCCTCGAGCGCCTTATGAAAGGTGCGCATCGGGGCCTCCTCCGGTCCACTCCCCGTCGAAAACGACGTGTGCCCAGCCGGTCAGAAACACACCGTCTGCCGTCCACTCGACGCGCTGCGTGCCGCCGGGCGCCACGACGTCGAGCTCGCGCCGGGCGCCGCCGTGGGCCGCGGCGGCCACCGCGGACGCCGACGAGCCGGTGCCGGACGACGTGGTGGGGCCGACCCCGCGCTCCCAGATCAGGATGCGCACGCGGTCGGGCGCTTCGACGTGCGCGAACTCGACGTTGGTGCCGGCAGGAAACGCCTCGTGGGTCGAGAGCGCCGGGCCGAGCCGGTTGAAGCGCTCGCCCGAGGGCAGCGCGCCCAGCACCACGCACTGCGGGTTGCCCATGCGAAGTACCGACGCGCGTACCGTTTCGCCGGCGGCCACGAGCTCGGTCTCGCGCAGCTCCTCGGGCTGGCCCATGGCCGCCCGGAAGGTGAACACCGCATTCCGGCGCGCGACGAGGTCGAGCGTCTTCACGCCCGCCCCGGTGTCCACGGTCACGACCGCCCCGGTCGGCAGGTCCTGCGCGCGTGCGACGTGCGCCGCCAGGCACCGGAGGCCGTTGCCCGAGAGCTCCGAGACACTGCCGTCGGCGTTCCAGAGCCGCATCGTGGCGCGCCGCTCCCCCATCGTGAACAGGATGAGTCCGTCGGCGCCGACGCCGAGGTGGCGCGAGCACACCGCGCGCGTGAAGGCCGACGGATCCGGGACCGCGCCGTCGTCGGGCGCCAGCAGGAAATCGTTGCCGTAGGCGTGGGCCTTGATGAGACGCACCGTCCGCATCACGGAATCTGGAAGGCGTTGAACACGTAGGTGAAACCTGCCGCGAACCCGATGCCGGGGTCGCGGCCGGTGAGGCCGAAGACCAGGGCGGCGTCGCCGCGCCAGCCGCCGACGGTGTAGCGAGCGCCCAGGCGCACGGCGCCGCGTGACGTGCCCGGCCGCTCGGGCGTGTGGACGCGGGTGTCGAAGCCCCCGTTCACCTCACCCACGACCTCGGCGGCCTGGGTGAGCGCGCGGGCGAGCGACACGCCCAAGGTGATGACGTCGTTCTGCCGGTTCCCGACCACCGGGTCGCCCAGAATGGCGAAGCCGCCGTTGATCACGGTGCGCACCGAGCGCACTGTCTTGCCGACCAGCAGCGACGCCAGGAAATCCGTGGTGTCGAGGCCGATGCCGCTCTCGTTCGACGCGTTGGGGAGCTTCGTGGCCAGGCGCAGGCCGAACGCCGGCCGCCCCGCCGTTTCGCCGAAAATGCGAATCTTGGTGGCCACCACGAGGTCCTCGACACTCGACGTCGAGTCGCCGGTGGCCGTGACCAGGTTGGCCAGCGGCGCGGCGGGATCCCGCTCGGTGACCGTCAGGCGGTTGTAGAGGCCGCCGTCGAATTGCAATTCCGCAATCGAGCTGATGCCGACGCTGACGCCGATGAGCGGCAGCCGCAGGAGCTGGCCCGTGAGGCCCGACACCGGATATTCGACGCCGCGACCGTAGTCCACACCGGTTTCGAGCAGCACACGTCCAGCCCCGATCGTCTCGGGATCCTCGGTGACGAGCGGGCGCTGTTGCGCGCGCGCGACGACGGGCAGGCAGGCCAGGACGGCGGCGAGAAGCAGCGTGCGGCGCATGGAATCGACGGCGCGGGTCAGAACGTCCTTCGGCTGTCGACGAGGACGGTGACGGGCCCGTCGTTCACGAGCTCCACCTGCATCATCGCCTGGAACTCGCCGGTGCTGACGGGCAGTCCCGCGGTCCGCAATTCTCTCACGAAGGCTTCGTAGAGCTCGCGCGCTTCGGCCGGCGGGGCCGCGGCATCGAACGAGGGGCGGCGCCCGCGGCGCACGTCACCGTACAGCGTGAACTGCGACACGACGAGGATGGCGCCGCCCACCGCGCCGATCGGCTGGTCCATCGGCTTGCCGTCCGGGCTCTCGAACACGCGCAGGTCGCGGACCTTGGTGGCGGTGTACGTGGTGTCCGCGGCCGTGTCGTCGCGCCCGACGCCGAGCAGCACGAGCAGCCCGCGGCCGATCTCCCCGGCCACGCGGCCGTCCACGAGGACGCGGGCGGAGGTGACGCGCTGGACGACGGCTCGCATCGCCTAGGCCCGCCCGGAGGGCGGGCAATCACACACTGTGCTGGATCTGGATGAGGGACGACGCGGCCGCTTCCTCGAGCCGCAGCGCGGCGCTGTCGCGCAGCTCCCCGCTCGGGTTGATCCGCGTGTCGAGCAGGAAACGCGGCATCACGTTGCGCAGCGCCTTGAGCATCGACTGCTTGACGCCCGGATGCTCGATCTCGAGATCCATGATCAGGCGCTTGACGCGCTGCCGCTGCAGGCTGAGATCGCCGCACGCCGGGCAGCAGCAGCCGATGATCGGCAGCTCGACTTCTTTGGCGTACAGGCGCGCTTCGTCCTCGCCGACGTACGCCAGCGGCCGGATGACCACATGCGCCCCGTTGTCCGAGACGAGCCGCGCCGGCATGGCCTTGAGCGCCCCGGCGAAGAACAGGTTGAGGAGCAGCGTCTCGATGAAGTCGTCGAGGTGATGGCCCAGCGCGATCTTGGTGGCGCCGATTTCGCTCGCGATGCGGTAGAGCACGCCGCGGCGCAGCCGGGCACACAGTGAACACGGCGTGGCATTGGCCTCGAGGATGTCGTCCATCACCTCGCCGATTTCGGTGTGCTCGATGCGGTACTCCCAGCCACGCTCCTCGCAGGTGCGGGCGATGACGTCGTGCTTGAAATCCTTGTAGCCGGAATCGACGTTGACGGCGACGAGCGAGAACGTGATCGGCGCCCGCTTGCGGAGGACGTCGAGCGTCTGCAGCAGCGCCCAGCTGTCCTTGCCGCCCGACAGCCCCACCATGATCCGGTCACCGTCCTCGATCAGGTTGAAGTCGGTGATCGCCTTGGTGGTCTTCTTGGCGATGCGGGCCTCGAGCGGGCTGCGGTAGGACATAGGTTTTCGTAGTCAGTGTATCAACCGCTCTGCGATCTCGTAGAGCGGCGCGTCCGCCGGCGGCGGCACCAGCGCCTCGCGCATCACCCGGTGCAGGTGCATCAGGTCGGCCATCACGCGGAACGTGCGGGAGAGCCCGTATTTCGAGCTGCCGAAGCGGCGGGGCCGGTGGTTCACCACCACCTCGGTCACCCGTCCGCCCAGCTGGCCGGCGATCGCCGGCAGGTAGCGGTGCATGCCCGGCCGCAGGTGCAGCGGCTTGACCACGGCGGTGCGGAAGACCTTCAGCGAGCACCCGTTGTCGTGCAGCCGCACGCCGGTGACGAGGCCGATCAGCCAGTTGGCGACGACCGACGGCACATGGCGCGTCAGCACGGCGTCCTGCCGGGTCTTCCTCCAGCCGCAGACGACGTCGTGCGACGCCGCGAGCGCCATGAGGGCCGGCAGATCGCCCGGGTCGTTCTGCAGGTCGCCGTCCATGGTCGCCACGAGCGGCGCGCGCGCGACGGCGAAGCCGGCCGTGAACGCGGCGCTCTGGCCGAAGTTGCGGGTGAAGCGCAGCGCCACGATGTGGTCGGGATCGGCGGCCTGAAGGCGGCGTACGTGCTCGAACGTGCCGTCGGTGCTGCCGTCGTCCACGAGAATCAGCTCGTAGTGCGGGCACGCCGGGCGCAGCACCATCGCCACCTCCTCGACGACGGCGACGACGTTCGACGCCTCGTCTTTGAGCGGCACGATGAGCGAGAGCGCCGGCGTGTCAAGCATGTGCGGTCCGGCGACGCCAGAGGAACCAGGCGACGGCCGCCACGACGACGATCGCCGCGATCGACAGGCCGACCACCGGTCCGTGGGTGCGCATCAGCTCGAGCGCGGCGTCGCCGTAGTAGACGGCCAGGGTGCCGAGGATCGTGTAGCGCAGGCCCCGCGCGATCACGACGCCGAGCACGAACTTCAGCGGCCGCACGCCGGCGATCCCGGCGCCGAGCACGAACAGCTTGAACGGCGCGGGCGGCGGCAGCAGCGCCGGCACCATGAGGGCCAGCACGCCGTGGCGCCGGTAGAGCTCGAGCGCGTGATCGATGCGGTGGCTCGACACGCGCCGCCTCAGCAGCGCCTCGCCGCCCTTGTTGGCGAGAAAGTAGATGATCGAGCAGCCCGCCAGCGACCCGAGCGTGGCCATGGCGGCGTAGTACGGCATCCACGCCTTGTTCTGCGTGACCATCAGCACCACCAGCAGATCGTTGATCTGCGGCAGCGACACGAACGACGAATCGAGCGCGGCGACAGCGAAGAGCCCAGGGCCGCCGAGCGAGAGGGCGAAGGCGTAGACGGAGGAGATGAAAGAACGCAACGGTCAGGTACAGGTACAGGTCAGGTAGGTCAGGTGGGTCTGGTAGGTAAGGATAGCTTACCCACCCGACTCCCCACCCGCCCCACCTGCCCTACCCGCCCCCCTTGACCATTCAGAATCGGAAGCCGATCGTGGCCTGATACGTCCAGCCGCCGAGGTCGATCTTCGGGCCGGCAAAGGCGTCGTCGTCGGCCTCGAAGGACGCGTCGGCCTTGTGGTACTTGACCTCGAAGCCGCCCGTGGCACTGCGCCCCTGGAACCGCACGCCGGCGAGCGCCACGCCGCCGGCTTCGGTGCCGGAGCCGACGAAGGTGTCGGTGAAGACGTCGCCGTCGCTGTTGAAGTCGATGAAGT
>Ga0209486_10001523_pt1 | contig 10017 bp, 13 predicted proteins | sample NCCompost_FD_187518 | JGI IMG/M metagenome (GOLD analysis project Ga0209486, IMG submission 187518) | Agricultural soil microbial communities from Utah to study Nitrogen management - NC Compost (SPAdes) (version 2) | ecosystem: Environmental > Terrestrial > Soil > Agricultural land | place... | reverse complement strand
AGCTTGAACTTCATTTACGAATATCTCTTACCATTTAGAAGTTCGATATACTAACCCTGCTAAGTTATTAACTATTCTTTTGAATAGTTACGTGAATGAGTCCTATTGATAGTAATGACAAACGAATACTCATACTATCTTGAAATAAAGGTTTAATTTGTAGAATTATTAAAGCTAGATATGGGAATTTTTCCGGGGAACTCTCTTTTTTGAAAAAGTTGGAACGATCTCATAAGGTTTTACTTCTCCTGGCTAGTGTGATAGTTAAGACATTTCTGATGGCGATAGTTTCTAGTTATGTATTTTGTGGAAGTATTAATCCAAATGTCCTATTTTACAATTGTGTCGAAAATGTTCCATTTGTAGGCGGTAGCATAGCTGCAGTCGCCATTATCGGGATTCTGTTTGGATACTATGTTTCAAAGCTCAGAACGTTTGATTCAATATTTTCCAAATCTAATGATGGGTGACTTTCTAGTAACTGCAATGTATTTTGCAGCATCCTTCTCTGCGACTGCTGCTATTGCATCAAAAGTAATGATTTGGTTGTATGGTATATGGATATTGGGTATGCTACTTGCGCCATTTGACAAGCATCGTACTGTATTGAAGAAGGTAACTGAGTATGGAGCTATGGTTGCTTTAGGAATTCTACTTACTGCGCATTTCATCCCGTTTTTGCAAGAATATGAGTCTTCATATACAGTTAGCATGATAATAACTAGCATTCTGAGTATGTTCGGAGCGGGCAGAGATAGATAGTTAGATGGATATAGATTATCTAAGTTACTAATATATGGTAAATATAAGTTTAAGCCATTTTATCTAGTCTTTTATACAATACTTCATGGTTACCGGTCGTATCATCTTCCCATATGATGTGGATCCCACTGGTTGATACTGTAATGGATGGACATTCTGAGATGCCGATATTATTACTAACATTTATTGGTTTATAGATGCTAGTCCCATTCGTATTACTTTTAGTATAGAAGATTTCTTGATTACCATCTATATTATCTTGCCATACAATATATGAATTATCATTAATGAGAATATTCTCAACATTTGATGAGTTAGTAGAGGCTAGAGGAATGTTATTCCCAAAAGAGTTACCATTGTTCATACTACTACTAATATAAACATACTTTTTATCAACAGGTATATTGCTAGCCCAAGATACTATCACATGATCCGCATCTGCAGCTACCTGAGATTCTCCACCATCTATACCTTCATTATTTAGTTTACCAAGTTGAGTGACATTATGTATTTTGAAATATTTATGACCTTTAATTAATAAGATTTCTGTGGTTTTATTGTCCCTTCTATCCCACGTTATATAATATTCATCTGCATTTGCAGCTATTTTGGGATACGTTTCCATGTCACCTACCCCGATCTCCGTTAATTCTCCAAATGTTTTGCCTGCATCATTACTCTTACTTAATAATATGATATTACGCATTTCCATTCCGAAACTATTCCAAACAACGTAGACATTTTGTCCTTCTGCTGCCAGTTCAACATGATATGGACTCATTGAATTGCGACTTACCACAATATTATTAGAAAATGTCTTCCCACTGTCTGAGCTTTTAGAGAACATTATCTCCCTCTCACCCGACGAATCGTCTACCCATACAACGTAGATATGATTTCCAACACTTGCGATTTGTGGATGTTCTGAAAAACCTGCGTTATCACTTAGGTTTATGGGCGAGCCAAAATTATTGCCATTATCGTTACTTTTTTTAAAGAATATATCATAATTGGTAGTTCCATAGCTGCCTACAGATTCCTGCCAAACTATGTATATATTATCCGAGGATGAGCTTATTTGTGGATATACAGAATCATCGTCATTTTGAGTGAGATTGTTTGTTTCACTAAGATTCGATTTTTCTGAGACTTTTTGTACTTGTTCAGTTTCTGTACCACTTCCCTGAGCAACTGTTGATGATACTATTATGAGTAATGTAACTATTAATACTTGATATGAAGGAGCTTTCATGTTGTGTTGGTATATCTTTCTAGTTATTTATCTGTACATTGTAATAATCCATGATTATTGTGTTAGAATCAAACTTATCACGAAGATAAAGTTATTCGGTGGGGAAATTCCAATCGCTTATGTGATTTCTTTAATTTTTGGAATGACTATGAATTGTAATCGTTATTATCATTTTTGTACTCGAGCTATTTGATACAACTGGATTTAGTATTCCTGTTTTGCCAAATCCCCCTCCCCACCTCACAGGAGCTTCCTTTATTAAATATTCCAAGATTGTAGAAAGAACTCATGTCTCATCTCACCGTATTTGATCAAAATAATTACAAACCACGATTCCAAAATGCTTATGAATACCTTAATAATATTAAACTTGAAATTAGAGGATTAAAATCTTCAATAGAACTAGAAGTTAACGATATTGTGTGTATTGTTGGAATTTCAGAACTCACGAATATACTTTTAACAAGAATTGGTGTATGTTGCTTACTTCCCAGAAGATCTTGTGGTTTTATACCCAATGAATCTCGTAATTCAAATGTGTTAGTTATAGATGCGGGCAACAGTATAGATGTATATCAATATGTAGAGTTTGCAAGACAGTATGGATTGGATACCACACAAGTTTTACAAAGAGTAGTGGTAACAAGAGTTTTTACATTATATCAGCTTGTGCATCTAATAGTCTATAATTTACCAAAGATGATTCACAAATTCAATGCTAAATTAATATTGATTCCAGATTTGTTTGATATGTTTAGTCAAGATCAAATAGATATCAAGGAATCTAAATTATTAATAAAAGAAATTATGGATACAATATTTAAATTATCACGTAAAAATAATGTCTTGTTTATAACTTCAATACTATTAAATAAACTTCTTTCTATTTCAGATTTATATTACAAAACTCTACTTCCTTTGTTTAATAAAAGTATAGAAATTATTCAAAGCAAATCCAGTGAGCGAATTACCATGAAAATAAACGAATCCAAGCATGTTACTAATTGTGTTACCATTAATAGAAAATATGTTATATCCAAAATGGACTTACTAATAGTTTCTAACAAGTAGATGATATAATGGGTAGAACAATCTCATCATTCAGAATCTCAAGTATAATTGAAGAGCAAAAATCTAACTTAGTGTGGGACTATGAGCTTATTTCCAGATGACGACATTCTAATACGAGAAATCGAATCATGGAAAGGCTTTGCTGATATGTTATGTTCGGCAGACAGGGGATTATTTTTACAAATGTTAAATGATTGCCATAGATATAGTAACGCCATAAATGCCAAGGGAGAGCCATTCCCAGCTGAAGCTTTATTGATGACCCTGGTATTTATACAACATAAAATGATTAGTTGGTTGATAAAATATCAACATAAAAAATTAAAATAATCAATTTCTCATTCCCAGGAAAGGACATAGAATAGTATCATGGCCAAAAAATCAGGTATTCTAATTACAATCTAAAATAAATAAGATAAGTCAAAGTTGTTTGTTAATGGTGAGTGTTCTTTGGCGTGATTCATGGTTAAAACCCCTCTCAGTTCATGATATAGAAACAAAACTTTGTAAATCCTGCAAGAAAATTTTAAAAGATAAAGATTTTGTTACATCCTGCGAATTCTGCGATATTGGTGTAATGCATGATAATTGTGCTAATGAACACATCTTGAAAAAACATAGGGCAGAAGTTAACAAGAAAATAGAACTACACAAGGACAAACCATTACATGAATTTCAATAAAGACTACAAGTTATTAGAAATTATTAAACAATCATGCAATTCCTGCTTCTGCTTCAAGCGCTGAACCACCTAAATATACGTGCGAGATAAGCAAATTATGTTACAAATGTGTCTAGATAGTCTAGGTATTACTTCATGTTCTTAGGATAAGTATCGAATAGTACATTCGTTTAGATATTTGTCTTAACGCTGGGGGTTCAAAGGGAGTAATTTTTAGTCAAAAAGAATACACAAGATTAAAGAGTTTTTTCACCGAAAAGAATATTTATAGGAGGTAGGGAATTTTATGAGGATGAACAAATACGTACCTGTTTTGCTGATGTTTGCAATAGTATTTTCAGCAACGCAACTTTTAACATGGAGTACGGCAGAGGCTGGGAAATATCCGAGATTAAGAGCTGACGCGGGAGATGATTTCAAAATATTCGAAAATCAAGAAGTCAAACTAGATGGTTCTGATAGCAAAGGTGCTTTCAAAAAATTTGTTGACTTTGAATGGGAATTGGTCCGAGTAAATGGCGCCAAGGTAAATAATCAACCATTTGAGATAAACAACAATGATGAAAAACAAGCATCATTTATGGCTCCAGATGTACCATCAGGCGAAATTACATATGAATTCAAACTCAAAGTTCGCGATACGGTTGACAGAGAAGATGATGATATCGTCACCGTACATGTGGTGAATCAACAAGTTCCGCTTGGACCTACATAGCACTACTGAAGGCACTAAAGTAGAACAAAAAACTAGATACAGCTAGACCAATTAGCTTTATCGATGAGACTGTTTCAGTTTTCATCGACTCATTTTATTTATTTATTCAATTATTCTATCCCACTCTTCATTTCCTTTAGTTTTTGAACTCGCTTTTCCACTGGCGGATGGCTGGAGAATAGATTAGCAATAGAACTACCAGAGAGGGCAGGAATAATAAAGAATGCATTCAATTTTTGAACATTTTTCAATTCATTGGGCGGAATAACTTTGATTTTACCACTTATTTTGAGAAGAGCAGTAGCCAATTTATCAGGTTTACCAGTCATAATAGCCCCACCCCTATCTGCAGAATATTCTCTGTACCTTGAAATTGCCCTAATAATCAGGAAACTTACTACCCAAGTTACGATTGCAACTAGTAATACAATTACTCCAGATCCGGCAGAATTTCGATCTCTGGTTTGCAATCCACCATAAAATCCGAATTGCATGAGATACCAAGCTACCGTAGAAAATAAACTTGCCAGCGTTAGAACTAAAACATCCCTGCTCCTAACATGGGTTAATTCGTGTCCAATTACGGCTTCAAGCTCATCATCGTCTAATAGTTCCAAAAGCCCCGTAGTTACTGCGACCAGCGAGCTTTTAGGACTCTTACCTGTTGCAAATGCATTTGGGACATTGGAATTGACCATTGCAACTTTAGGTTTTGGGAGTCCATTATTGGTGGAAAGTCTTTCCACAATTTCATGGAGTTTAGGATATTCCTCTCTTGAAATGATTTTAGCGCCAGAAGTCCATAGAACTATTTTGTCGGAAAAATACCATTGCGCCAAAATCATTACAGATGCAATTATTGCAAGCGGGATGTATCCTACTCCAAGATAGTGGAGAATGCTCAAGAATATGACATATAATATGCCCAAGATAACGAAGCTCAAACCCATTCTGACCCTCAGACCAGAATCTCCCTTCCATTTAGTGTCCATAAATTATGTATCATGGTATAACATGTTTACCTAATTAACATGCTGAATTTCTTTGATTTTACATCAGATTAAGCGATGATCGATTAATGGGGAGGCTATGATTTATAGGTGTAAAATAAGAATATGAGAATCAGATTAAGTGACAAAAATCATTACGGCAGAGAACAAAATCAACAATAATGACAAGCTACGAGGTTTGAAGGATTTTAATGAAGTATTTGAGTTTGTAAAGTACTCTGTTAATTCTGTGTATGAAATGAAACGAGCCGGTTTGAGCTTGATGCTTCACAGGATGCCGACAAGAGTTGGGGCCTATCATGTATTGGGGTCAAATATCATTGCCATTAACAGCATCTTGCTGGAGCAGGTAAAGAAATACTCAGCTTCGAATGATGAATACAATTCTTATCTGTTTACTGTACTTTTACATGAGTATCTTCATAGTTTTGGAATTTTGGATGAGCATACAGTTAGACAAATGAGTGTTGAACTTTGTGAAAAATTCTTTGGTGAAGAACATATGGTAACGGTTATTGCACAAGACCCATTGAAAATTTTTCCTCAACTAGGATCTGTAAGCTTTGACAAGTTTGAAAATAAGTATGAATTAATCAAAAACTTTGATAACTCTAACCAAACTTACATACAGTAGAGTAATCATTATCAAACCTGGTTCTACCTTGAAAGTAACTTTCGTTGAATCGACTTAAGCATTCCGGATCAAAAAAACAAAAGAAAAAATGGTTAATTAGGGACTTTAATTGGCTCTAATTCCTCTTTCTTTTGCTCTTCTTCATCTGAGGCAATTCTACTTTTTTGTTTTATCCTCTCTGGAATTTCAAAATCGTAGCACAACTTGATCAGCACATATTAACAGAGTCGTACTATAAAGCATTTTTGAAAAAAAATATGGTGGTACATAAACGTATTATCATTACTTGATTGTATTTGATGAGCTTATTTTATTCCAAAAGAGAGCAGTAAAATCTGTTTTAAAGGCCATTAGTCTAAAAATCTACTAATAGTATATCTTGGTAAAGTAAATAATGTGTAACTCTGCAGTCATTTTAGGCAAAGAACTTTCAGCTTATTCCTTTGGCGAGAAACATCCTTTGAATTCTAAAAGACTTGAAGCATTTTGGTCAACACTTATTCATTCAAAATCTATGCATAAAGGTAATTTGAAACTACTGCCACCTGCTTTGTCGGATGAAAGGACTTTATCCTCTTTTCATGAAAAAAAATATATCGATTTTGTAAAGGAATCTTCAATAACTGGTTCTGGATATCTTGACTCAGGAGATACACCTTCTTTCAGGGGTGTATTTGATGCATCTTTGTATGTCGTGGGATCTACAATCTTGGCTCTAGAAACTGTGATTAATAAAACAAATGGAATTGTTCATGCATTTAATCCGATTGGAGGTTTGCATCATGCGAGGAGAAATGCAGCTGGCGGATTTTGTGTCTTCAATGACATAGGGATTGCAATAATGCATGCTAGAAAGAAGCATAACTTAAAGAAAATCCTGTATATTGACATTGATGCTCACCATGGAGATGGAGTATTCTACGAATTTGAAGACGATCCTGATCTATACATAGCTGATATTCATGAGGATGGTTCATTTCTATATCCGGGGACCGGATTTGAATCAGAAACAGGTTTAGGAGATGCTAGAGGCACCAAGTTAAATTTACCTCTACAACCAGGTGCTACTGATCTTGATTTTTTATCAGCTTTTACAAAAATCGAAAATTTTATTGAATCTATGAAATTTGAGCTCATCATTTTCCAATGTGGAGCAGATGGTTTAACAGGAGATCCACTAACACATTTGAAATATTCTGATAAATCACATGAATATGCTGCTCAAGTATTACACAGGATTGCTCACGAAAGATCTGGTGGCAGAATCATTGGCCTTGGAGGAGGGGGATATAATACCGAGAACTTGGCTACTGCTTGGAATAAGGTAGTAGAGGTTTTTGCTTCTGATAATCACTCATGAATTTATCATTCCTATCACAGGAAGTAAATTATGATCGATAAACAATTTCTCGATAAGAAAGATTTTTTATTTAGAGAAGATAAATTATTAATGATTAAATAATAATAATGTCCTATTCACCAAAATCCATTATCATGTTTGTCTTGGTTTTATCATTTTTTAGTTTCTTTCCAGCGACAAGTGTTACACAATCATTCGCACAGAATAGCGAGAGAATATCCATTTCTGTGAGCAACTCGAGCTTTGTACCTCTAACAAATACTGATGCAAATCAGGTTAGAGTGGGGGTAGAGTATACTATTGAGGATGAATCAATAGAAAATGAAATGATAAACGCAGTTATGAAAGTGTATGCTCCAAATGGATCGCTAATTCGTACCACGTCTATTCCAAGTGGGTTTACTGCACAAAGTGGTGGTGGTGTAGAAGTACTAAAGACAACGTTTCTTGACAAGTCAATGCAAAGTATACTAGCAAATATAACCTTCACAGATTTGACAAAGAAAGTTCTTGTATCAAATGTTATTGCAGTGAATCTTGATCTTGAGGAGCCCCCTGCAAGTACAGCTACAACTACAACTAATTCATCTTCGCTTGAAAATTAGAAATTATTGAAATTATCTAGTTGAAGTAATTTTCTTTTTTTGGTTGTCACTACATTGTTTTTGAAATACACTCTAAACCATTTTCCGAGTGTTGTACGAAAATCGGAATTCTAGCTAAAATTAGTTGTTATTATACTTAAATACTATTTTGCTCCATAATCAGGTATGTTTTCGGTTTCATGTAGAGAAGTTGGAGTCGACTGCGATTTCGTTGGAAAGGGTGAATCAGAAAAAGAACTAATGGACAATTTGGTAGATCATGCAATCAAAGATCATGGATTCACACGTGAGGATGTACTCAAACCTGAGATGCAGGAAAAAATCAAGGCCCATATCCATAAATCATAAATATTATAGTTCATTACTACTCACAAGTAACCAGGTTGTGATTCTTTTATTGTTACTATAAAGTAGGAACTTTCATACATATCTCTTACTTCGTGGGAGCGTTATATCGAATATTCTTGTCCTTTGATGTATGGCATTTATCCTCCATTATTCATCCAGCGAATAAGGTTGAATTTTATTCTTTTTTTCTTATTTTCTTATTTTCTTATTTTCTTACCTTTGGATCTCTGGATAAGATGATTATGCTCAATATAACAAATGCAGCTTGAAATATTTCAACTACAATTGCCGTTTCGCCAATTGAGCCTCCTCTACCGTTAATTGGGTTCCCTGGAAATCTCGTCACTACCCAAATTATCATGAAGGTCAAAGTACCAGCTATACCTACATAATACCATGCTTTATTCCAACCCAAGAGAGTGGGTAGAACCCAAAATACTTGAGCCAAACCACCTATCAAAAATAATATACCCGTGTTAAAGTTTCTGTCTATCACTCCTGCAACCAATGAAAGATGCAATATTCCTGCGATAAGTGTACTTCCAGCAGCACCCGACCTTAATATATTAAAATTTTCTTTCATACAAGTTCGTATTGAATTTGCATGTTGTGTTATAAAAAAGAATCGGTCCTCAAACCCAGATTTAAAAGGTATCAGTTTTACATTATTTAATGTACACTTAGATACTTACAGGTTACCTAATTTAAGAACTTATTCTTGAATTGTATTTTATTTGAACTCGACACTTTTTGGTGATTACTTTTTGTATAATATCCCATTTTTGTTATCAATTTTGAGAAAGATAGCAGGATAATTAGTAAGTCCTAAACAGACGAATAATGGAAATAATATTTATTATGATTGTTTATCCCAAGTATTCTTGCTATCTGGCAAATTGTACACCATTGTTCTGCTAGTTTTGAAAAAAGTGATATAAATGATAAAAGAAAAATACTTTATCACTATAGAAGATGGTTCTGGGGATGGACTTGACCTGGAAGAAACTAGATACCCATATTGCAATGATAACTTTGATTTAGTAGGTTACACTTCAGAATTAAGAAGTAAAGACGGTTTCTTTGCATTTGTAGATGTTAATGCCGATGATGACAGTCTCAGAATCCGTGAATGCCCACACTGTTTAGAATATGAAATTCATAACAAACTAGGTCCTAAAATAAAAGAGAAAGATGAGCCTAGAGCGCCGGATGATGAACAGTTCTTATCGTGTTATCAATGTGGTAATACCTTTCCAATACATCAAACACACTATGAATCAAAGATAAAAGATTCTATAGAAACAACAGACAGTCCCTTTGATAATGAATCTACCTTCCTAAGTACAGAAACCGTAGCAACTAAAAGAAGAAAGAGAGAGTTAAGAGATAGTCATAGAAGAGGAGTTCATAAATACAGATCTAAAAGGATAGATTATGAGGAAAAGCAAGATTCTGATATCCAAAAGGAGATAGATAGACACAGATCTGATAATGTCAGAATTATGCAATAGTTCGGAATGATAAATTGCAAATCAATTGAGAGGAGCATTGTTATTCCTAGACTTGTCGATCTCCTTT
>Ga0209486_10001522_pt1 | contig 10018 bp, 12 predicted proteins | sample NCCompost_FD_187518 | JGI IMG/M metagenome (GOLD analysis project Ga0209486, IMG submission 187518) | Agricultural soil microbial communities from Utah to study Nitrogen management - NC Compost (SPAdes) (version 2) | ecosystem: Environmental > Terrestrial > Soil > Agricultural land | place... | reverse complement strand
CGACTACGAGAAAGTCGCGTCGGAAATCGTCGCGATCAAGGACGCGTGCGGGCCCGCGCACCTGAAAGTCATCCTCGAGACGGGCGAGCTCGAAACCTACGACAACGTCCGGAAGGCGTCGCGCCTTGCGATGACGTACGGCGCCGACTTCATCAAGACTTCGACCGGGAAGATCAGTCCCGCTTCGACGCCCGGCGTCGTCCTCGTCATGCTCGAGGCCATCCGCGACTTCTACTTCGAGACCGGCCGCAGGATCGGAATGAAGCCGGCCGGCGGCATCAAGACGTCCAAGCAGGCGCTTCACCTGCTCGTCCTCGTCAAGGAGACGCTCGGCGACGCGTGGCTGACGCCGGCCCTTTTCCGGCTCGGAGCCTCCACCGTCACCAACGATCTCCTCATGCAGCTCGTCAAGGAATCGAGCGGCCGATACCAGAGCGAGGACTACTTCACGAAGGACTGACCATGGCGACCGTCAAAGAAGAACAGGAAGCGCGCGAGCACGCGGTCCGGCGGATCGAGCGGGAGAAGCCCGCTCTCGAGTTCGGGAGCGCCTGGGACTACGCGCCGGCCCCCGAGTCGCGCGACCACCTCCGACTCGAGGAGCGATACGGGCTCTTCATCGGCGGGAAGTTCGTCGCACCGAAGTCGAAGAAGTACTTCGAGACGGTCAACCCCGCGACCGAGGAGACGCTCGCCCAGGTGGCGGAGGCGGGCCCCGCGGACGTCGACGCGGCGGTCACCGCCGCCGAAGAGGCGTACCGGAAGCGCTGGTCCCGGCTCAAGCCCGCCGACCGCGGAAAGTACGTCTACCGGATCGCCCGGCTCCTCCAGGAGAAGTCCCGCGAGCTCGCGGTGCTCGAGTCGATGGACGGCGGCAAGCCGATCAAGGAGTCGCGGGACGTGGACGTGCCCCTCGCGATCGCCCACTTCTTCTACCACGCGGGCTGGGCGGACAAGCTCGAGTACGCGTTCCCGAGGCACACGGTCTCCCCGATCGGCGTGTGCGGCCAGATCATCCCGTGGAACTTCCCGCTCCTGATGGCCGCGTGGAAGATCGCGCCCGCGATCTCGTGCGGAAACACCGTCGTGCTGAAACCCGCGGAGACGACGCCCCTGACCGCGATGCTGCTCGCCGAGGTGTGCCAGGAGGCGGACCTCCCGCCGGGCGTCGTGAACATCCTGCCGGGCGCGGGTGAGACCGGCGCGGCCCTCGTCAACCACGCGAGGGTGAAGAAGATCGCGTTCACCGGATCGACCGACGTCGGCAAGATCATCCAGCGCGCCACGGCGGGGACCGGCAAGCGCCTCACGCTCGAGCTCGGCGGCAAGGCCGCCAACATCGTCTTCGAGGACGCCCCGATCGACCAGGCCGTCGAGGGCATCATCAACGGGATCTACTTCAACCAGGGGCACGTCTGCTGCGCGGGCTCGCGCCTGCTCGTCCAGGAGTCGATCGCCGACACCGTCCTCCAGAAGCTCTCCGACCGGATCGCGACGCTCCGGATGGGCGACCCGCTCGACAAGAACACCGACGTCGGAGCGATCAACTCGAAGATGCAGCTCGACAAGATCCGCGAGCTCGTCGCGTGCGGGGTCGAGGAGGGCGCGGAGCTCCACCAGTCCTCCTGCGCGATCCCGCCGAAAGGCTTCTGGTTCCCCCCAAGCTTCTTCACGAACGTCGCGCAGTCGCACCGGATCGCTCGCGAGGAGATCTTCGGGCCCGTGCTGACGGTCATGACTTTTCGGACCCCGGACGAGGCGATCGAAAAGGCGAACAACATCCCCTACGGCCTCTCGGCGGGGGTGTGGACGGACAAGGGGTCGAAGATCTTCCAGATCACGCAGAAGATGCGCGCCGGCGTCGTGTGGGCGAACACGTTCAACAAGTTCGACCCGACGTCTCCCTTCGGCGGGTACAAGGAGTCGGGCTTCGGCCGCGAGGGCGGCGTGCACGGGCTGCGCGCCTACGTGGAGCTCGGCTGATGCCGGAACTGGAAATTCGGAAGACGTACAAGCTCTACGTCGGCGGCGAGTTCATCCGTACGGAGTCCGGGCGGTACGACCCCATCCCGGACGCGCGCGGACAGCTCCTCGCCAACGTCTCCCGCGGCTCGCGCAAGGACCTGCGGGAAGCCGTCCGCAAGGCGCGCGCGGCGCAGCCGGGCTGGGCGGCGAAGAGCGCGTACCTGAAGGGCCAGATCCTCTACCGGATGGCCGAGATGCTCGAAGGCCGCGCCGAGAGCTTCGAGCAGCTCCTCCGCGAGTCGCACGGCGTGACCGCGCCCGCGGCGCGCGCCGAGGTCCGCGCGACGATCGACCGGATCGTTCACTACGCCGGCTGGTCCGACAAGTACGTCGCGCTCCTCGGAACGGTGAACCCGGTTGCGTCATCGTACTTCGACTTCTCCGTCCCGGAGCCGATGGGCGTCGTCGGGATCGTGGCGCCCGAGACGCCGGACCTGCTGGGTCTCGTCTCGCACCTGGCGCCGGTGATCGTCGCGGGGAACACCGCGGTCGTTCTGCTGTCGGAGAAGTACCCGCTCGTCTCGCTCGAGCTCGCGGAGATCCTCGCGACGTCGGACCTCCCAGCGGGAGTCGCGAACCTCCTCTCCGGCCGGAAAGAGGAGCTCGTCCCGCACCTCGCGCGCCACATGGACGTGAACGCGCTCTCCGACGCCGGCGGCGACCGCGCTCTGTCGAAGTCGATGGCCGAGGACGGCGCCGTCAACGTGAAACGCGTGAAGCGCTACGGGATCGCGGACTACTCCTCCGACACCGCGCAGGGCCTCGACTTCATCGAGGCGTTCACCGAGACCAAGACCACCTGGCACCCGATCGGGGTATAGCGGATCGGGGCAGAGAGGACGCGGAGACCGCCGACCGGTATCCGTTTCAACGGGTTGTTTTGGCTACTCCGTCGATCCCGTTGCATACGATCTGCTCCAATCGTATGCTTGCGGCATGAGAACGACTCTCGACCTGCCCGAAGAGACTCTGGAGAAAGCGCGTCGTGCTGCCCGGCTTCGGACGAAAACCGAGACGGTGATCGCCGGGCTCGAGGAGCTCATTCGAAAGTCCAAGCGGGAGGAATTGCGAGGCCTCGCGGGAAAGATCCGGCTGGACGTTGACGTGCCGCGGTCGCGTGAGCGTCGCCGGGCTTGAGTCTGGCCGTCGTCGATACGTCGGCGTGGATCAGCTTCTTTCGCGGTGACTCGGCAGCGATCCGGCGAATCGATCCACTTCTCGCCGTGGGATCGGCGGCAATAACCGGTCCGATCCTGGCGGAAGTTCTCTCCGGAGCAGGTTCTCGTGCCGAGTTCGACCGCCTGCGAGACCTGTTTCAGGGTCTCGATCGTCTGGCGGACCCACCCGAGCTGTGGGAACGGATTGCCGAAGCGCGGTATGCGTTGGCGCGCAAAGGCCACCAGGCGTCACTCGTCGACCTCTCCATCGCGTTGGCGTGTCTCGACGGTGGGCACACGCTCGTGACTCGCGACCGAGACTTCCGAGCAATTGCCCGCGTGCTCCCGCTCGAGCTCGAGGTCTTCTAGGGCAGAACGATCAGCCCCCCGCGAGCTTCCGGATCCCCGCCTCGTCCATCCCGTAGTGCAGCCAGTCGTCCCGCTTCGCGCCGAGTCGGTCGTAGAACTGGATCGCCCGGACGTTCCAGTCGAGGACCGCCCACTGGAGGCGCCATGCGTTGCGGGCGAGCGCCTCCTTCGCGAGCGCGGCGATGAGCGCCTCCCCGACACCTTTGCTTCGCGCGGCGTCCGACACGACGAGGTCCTCGAGGTAGAGAAAGGGCCGCGCGCGGAACGTCGAGCCGGGGGTCTCGTAGAAGAGCGCGATCCCCTCGACCGTGCCGTCCAGCTCGCCGACGAGCGCTTCGAGCTTCGACGTGTCGAAGATCCACGAAAGAAGACGCGTCGCCTCTTCGTCGTCGGGGGGGCGGAGCTTCTCGAAGGTCGCGAGCTCGCGGTCGAGCTCGACGATGCGCGCGCCGTCGCCGCGCACCGCACGGCGGACGGTTATCGGCATCTCACTTCGCGTTGACGATGCGGACGAAGTCCACGAGGGCGAGGAGCTTCAGCGCCTCGTCGCGGTCAACGTTGGCGCCCTGCGCGAGCACGAGGCGTCCCGGCGTCGCGACGACCGTTACGAGCGTCGTCGGGTTGGGTCCCGATCGGTCCGTGACGGCGAAGGCCTGAAGGCCGGCGACTTTCACCTCTTTCGCTTCGACTCCGGGCGCGCGCGCGGCTTCGGCGACGGCTTTTTTGATCGCGCCCGCGAGGTCTTTCCCGGCGCCGTAGTCCTGCACGACGAGCTGGAACTGGCGGACCGACGTCGGGCTCTCGATCCGCTGGAAGAACCGGGAGACCTGGGTGTAGAGGCCCATCTCGTTCTCGTCCGTGTCGGGAAGCGGATCCCGCGGCGCGGCAACGTAGCCGGGGAGCGTCGCGGGCAGGCCGTCCCGGAGGGAGAGCGGCCAGACCGCTTTTCCTGCCGTGGCGGCTTCCAGAGCGGCGACCCCATCAATGAGCAGGATGACCATCGCGAGAACGACCCGAAGTGCCATGAATAAAGGATAACGCCGAACGGCACGATTCTTGATCCTCCGGACGGCGGGGGGAAGAGAAATGAAGACCTTTGTGATGTTCCTTGCGGTGGGGATCGGGGCGGTTGCCGGGATCGCCGCGTCGCAGGATGCGGCCGCGACGGCCGCCTCGGCGCCGGCGCTCGCCGTCGTTGCGGAAAAGAGCGAGATCACGTCCGTTTACGGGACCGTCACCGAGTACGAGCCGGGCCGCTCGATCACCGTGGCGCAGCCGGATCGGAAGTGGGCGACCTACGCGATCGACCGGGACTCGGATCTGCCGCCGCAGATCGCGAGCGGCCGCCGCGTCGTCGTGCAGACGATCACGCGGCCCGGCCTCGAGAAGGCGCTCGTCCGCAAGGTGACGATGAAGAAGGCGCAATAGCCACGACGTAGACTTGCGGCCTCGCATGGACGAGGCCTCGCGCGCGCGGATCCGAATCTTTCTGAACGACCCCGCGGCGCGAGGTCAGCCCGCGGTGCCGTCGCAACCCCCGCTCGAAACGGAGCGCCATCCGTGGGGCTTTCGCGTCGAGGGCGAGCGCCCCGAGCCGCGACCCTACGACCCGGACACTCGGGAGTTCCTCTACTGGCAGATCGCTTCGGCTCTCGCCCGCGGACGCGCGCTCTGGACGCGCTTCCTGCCGGAGGCCGGCACGTGGATCGTGGGACCCGTGCTCTCCTCCATCCCGGTCGAGGGCGAGGGGCTGAACGCGTACTACGACCGGAAGGCGCTCCATTTCTTCCGCGGCGAAGACGCGGCGAGCGGCGCCGTCGTTCACTCCGGCGACAGCCCGGACATCGTCGTTCACGAGCAGGGTCACGCGGTCCTCGACGCGATCCGCCCGGACTTCTGGGACGCCCCGCACTTCGAGGTCGCGGCGTTTCACGAGGCGTTCGGCGACCTCGCCTCGATCCTGGCGGCTCTCGCCGAGCCCGATCTCGCGCGAGCCGCGCTCGAGGAGACGAAGGGCGAGCTCGATCAGTCCAACCTGGTTTCGCGGCTCGCGGAAGAGCTGGCCGCCGCGATCGTCTCGCGGTATGGCCCGGAGGCGGCGCTTCCCGACTCGCTGCGCGACGCAGTCAACCCCTTCCGCTATCGGTCGCCGCGCTCCCTTCCGGACGAGGCGCCGGCCGACGCCCTTTCGCGCGAGCCCCACTCATTCTGCCGCGTTCTGACCGGCGCGTGCTGGGACGCGCTCGTGCGCCTCTACTCGAGGAATCCGGCGGCACGGAGCGATGAGACGGAGAGCCGCGCCGCGGCGCTCCGGGAGGCCGCCGACGCGCTCGCGGGCGCGATCGCCGGCGCGGCGAAGGAAGTCGCCTCGGCGGCGGCGTTGTTCCGGCGCTTCGCGGCCGCGTTCGTGCGGGAGGCGGGCGGGGAGAAGAACGCCGGCGTCTTCACGGAAGCCCTCGCGTCGAGAGGGCTCGTAACGGCCGGCGGCCCGGCAGGAGCGCTCCCCGCGCCGGAGCCGGAAGCGCTCGCCACGCGAACGCTCGATGCGATCCGCGAACGGCTCGGGATGTCGCTCGAAGACGAGATCCTCGTTCGCCCGTCGCGCGACGGCAGCCTTTCCGGAAGGCGCGCGCGGGACCTCTTCCTGAGTGGGCCGGAGTACGGCCCCGCGGACGGCGCGGCCGTCGAGATCTCCGACTCGTTCTCGATTGCCGTCGCCGAGAGCGGCTACGTCAGCGCGTCGCAGGTGGAGCGGGCCGGCAACGACGACGAGGAGGACGCTCGCGAGTTCGTCCGCACGCTCGCGCGACGGGGACGCATCGCCGGCGATGACGCCCCGTCGGTCGACGCTCCGGTTCTGTATCGCGAGGGAAAATCTCACTTCGTCGCCCGCGAACGAGATGGCGTGCGGCGGGTCCGCCGCGCTTGGATTTCCGGAGGTGCGAGATGAAACGGAGAAACCCGATCGTTCTTCTTGCTTCGCTCGTTCTCCTCGCGACCGCGTGCGCGTCGGCGAAGAACCCTTCCCGCGCTTCGGGGGAGCCGGTGCTCCTCTCGCCCGCGGAGCTCGTCGCGTCGCTCGCCGACGTCGCGAACGGACGCAACGCGGATATGGCCGAGACGGGACTCGTCCTGAAGACGATCGAGCTGCGGCTCCTCGTCGGCCGGGAGGACCGCGCCGGTGGGCGCGTGAGCTTCTTGATTCTCGACGTCGAAGCGTCGCGGCGGAGCGAGGTCTCTTTCACGCAGAGCTTCACGCTCGAGCTTCCTCCTCCCTCTCGCTCGCGTTCCGTCGCTCGCCCACCCGCCGTCCCCGGAGTCGTGGAGTTCGTCGAAGCGGCTCTCGCCGCCGCCCGCGAGCTGGCCGCGGCCGCGGCGAGGGAAGGCCTGCCCCAGAAGCTCTCCGAAGTCGAGCTCTCGGCGCGGATCGTCCGGTCGGGCCGGATCCAGGGGGGCGTCGCGTTCACCGCGATCGCGGGGTCCGGGCTCTCGGCCGACGCCGGCCGCGCGAGCGAGGAGACGAACACGGTGCGGCTCGTGTTCGCGGTGCGGTGAGAGGGGTCGCCCGGTGAGACGGGTCCGCCCGGTGAGAAGGCCCCTCACCCCGGCCCTCTCCCCAGAGGGGAGAGGGAGAGGGAGAAATGAAAAAGCGGTCCCGAGGGACCGCTTTTCCATCGCCGCGGTTTTATCCGGTCAGCGTCGCGCCCCCAGGATCGCGTCCTTCGCCTTCTTCGACACGCGGAACTTCACGACGCGCTTCGCGGGAATCTTGATCTCCTCGCCCGTCGCGGGGTTGCGACCCATGCGCGCTTTCCGATTGACGAGGACGAGCTTCCCGACCCCCGGGATCGTGAAGCTGTTCTTCGCCTCCTTGTAGGCGAGAGACGTCAAGTCGTCGAGAAACTGGGTCGCCTGCCTCTTGGTGCTGCCGCTCGTTTTCGCCAGCTGATCCGCGATCGCAGACTTCGACATCGCTTTTCCGGATTTTTCTGCCATTTGCACTATCCCTTCTTCATTGCAGATTCGCCCTTGAGGGGCTGATCAAATTTGGCGGCTATTCTAGACCGCTCGATGGAACGTCAAGCACAAAAAATGGCCCCGCGGCGATTTCCTTCACGGACTGTCCGGCGAGCGCACAGCGCCCCCGGAGGGTAATAAGATCGGTGGCGAGGCGCCGGACGGACTCTCGCGCGACGCGTCGGATCGAAGAGACGGCTTTCGTCCTGCTCGTCCTCCTCGGGGCGGCTGGCTGCCGCCTGGAGTCGGAGAGTCGCGTCGCGGAGCGGATCCTCGAGCGCTATCGAGCCGCGTCGGGAGCCCGGCCGCTCGCGCGCTCCCACGTCATCCGGATGAGCCTTTCCCCGGATGCCGCCGCTGGAGCTCCGTCCGCCACCGGCGTCGCCGAGGTCGCGTGGCGGGACGATCGGTACCGGGAGAGGACCGCTTCCGCGGGCGCGATCACCGAGCGCGGCATCCAGGGGGGAAAAGCCTACTACGTGGATGAGGACGGGTTCACCCGCGTCGTCTCCGAGCCGGTCCTCGCGGAGCTTTTGAGCCGCTCCTACTTCTGGAGGCGCGCCTGGCTCTTCGCGGACCGCGAGCGAGCGCGCCTTTCGGTGGGCCCGGCGGACGCCTCCACGGTATCGATCCGACTCGCGCCGACGGGGGGCGCTTTTCCGCTCACCCTCTCCTTCTCTCGCCGGGACGGCGCCCTCGTCGCGGTGCGGTCCCCCCGGTTCGACCTCGACTTCGAGAGCCCGACCCGTTTCCGCGAGACGTCCGGGCGGCGCCCCCCGGTGCGCGGCGAGATCACGTGGGTCGGACTTCCCACGGGGCCGATGGCGGACGCCGCCGTCGGGGGCGGCTGCGGCGTTTTCCAGGGGGTCCCGGCTCCGCTCGCCTTCACCCGAACGCCCGGCGGGGGGATCGCGTTTCCGGCGGCCGTGAACGGGAATCCGGTCGCGCTCGCGCTCGACTCGGAGGCGGATGGACCCCTCCGCGTCTCGCCGGCGGTGGCCGCGCGGCTCGGACTGGAGTTCGCGACGGACGTCTTCGGGCGCCGGCTCGCGTCCGGGGCCCGACTCGACGCGGGAGGTTTCTCGTGCGAAGGGATCCACGTCGAGGCCCTCGCGAGCGCGCCCGAGGGGGCCGACGGGGTCGTTGGTGGGACTCTCTTTCGGGAGGCGGTCGTCGAGATCGACCCGCGGGCGTCTCGCGTCGCCCTCCACGAACCGAACCGGTTCGTTCCGCCGGAGGGGTTCACGCGCGTGCTGGTCGACGACGACGGCAACCGGCCCGTCACCATTCTCCGCCGGGGAGCCAACGACGTGCGCCTCCGCATGGCCTCGCCGACCGGGGGCGCGCACATCCGCCTCGCCGCGGAGGCCGCCGCCCGCGCGGGCATCGAGCTCCCCGCGACCGTCCGCGGCTTCCGCTGGGGCGGCGTGGCGTTGCCGGAGCTCTCCGCGGTCCGCGAGCCGAGCGCGCCGTCGCCGGGGTGGGGCGACGACGGGACGCTCGGATTTCCCGCCCTGATGCGCTTCCACGTCTTCGTCGACATGACGTACCGCTGGGTCTACGTCCGGCCGACGGAGCGGTAGGCACCGCGCGGAACCGGCTCGGCTCCGGCACGGGTTTCGCAATTCTCGGGAGCGGGAGGAGTCTCCGAATGCTCAAGCTCGCTCTGATCTTTCTCGTGGTCGGAGTCGTCGCGGCGCTCTTCGGGTTCACGACGGTCGCCGGCGCGTCTTTCGCGGTGGCCAAGTTCTTCGCGTTTCTCTTCCTCGTGTTGTTCCTGATCTTCCTCATTCTCGGGTTGACCGCCGCACGCAAGATCGTCACGTAGCTCGCCGGCCCGGCGCGCGGGCGGGTCCCCCCGCGTCCGGTAGCCTCTTGCCCATGGCGAATCGCGCTCTCCGGCTGATAGCCTTCGCTCCAAAGGCGGTGTATCCCGCCCCGGCGAAAAAAGGAGGGTCCATGGCCAAGACTCTGTGCAAGGTCGGCGGGTTGATCTTTCTCATCCTGGGTCTCGTGGGCTTTGCGATGCCAAACCTCTTGGGTTTCCACCTGACGACGATTCACAACGTCATCCACGTCCTCACGGGGTTGATCGCCCTCTACCTCGGGTTCGCGGGCACCTACGCCGGCGCGAAGACCTTCTGCCTGGTCTTCGGAGTGGTGTACCTGCTGATCGCGATCATCGGCTTCATGGCGCCCGGCACCCTCGCGAGCATCCTCGGGCACTCGGGGCCGATGACGTCGGCCGAGCTCATGCCGGACAACGTCTTCCACCTCGTGGTCGGGATCCTGTTCCTGGCGGTCGGCTTGATGCGTCCCGCCGTGGTCGTCCCCGCGCGCTGACCTCGTTTCGCGCACAGTCGGGCCCGGCCAGCCACGGCCGGGCCTTTTTTTCGGGACGGACGAAGAGGACTAGCCGACGCCGCCGGCGCGCAGCGCCAGCGGAATGG
>Ga0209486_10001521_pt1 | contig 10020 bp, 4 predicted proteins | sample NCCompost_FD_187518 | JGI IMG/M metagenome (GOLD analysis project Ga0209486, IMG submission 187518) | Agricultural soil microbial communities from Utah to study Nitrogen management - NC Compost (SPAdes) (version 2) | ecosystem: Environmental > Terrestrial > Soil > Agricultural land | place: USA... | reverse complement strand
GAGGAAATTAAGACTCCACACACAGAGGAAATTAAGACTCCACCCGAGAAACGGTATCCTTGACAATCCAGGGAAGTCCCCGTAGTCTCTGCCCCAGACAATCTAGGGGACATGAGGAACCCGATTCAAACGCCGTTCACCGCGGTTTTCTGTAACGAAGTACTACTCAACGCAAAACGCGTCGCACCGTACGTGCTGATCGCATTTTTCGCGTCGAATGCGATCTTGTGGTGGGGATGGGGTCCGGCCGTCGAAAGAGGTTGGGCCACCAACAGTGATTTCTACATTCGTAGAAACCACGGAGGTTTCGCGTTCATTCTGGGACTTCCGATATTCACCGCCATCATCATGGGCGACGCCGTGGTCAGGGATTTTCGTCTAGGCGTGGATTCGTTGATCTTTTCAAAGCCGGTCGGACGTGGCTCTTACCTGCTGGGTAAATTTCTCGGCAACTTCTTCGTGCTCGTTGGTTGTCAATCAGCTTTTTCGATCACGTTCTTTCTGCTTCAGTGGGTTCCGTTTCCGGGAATGGTTAAGCTGCCCTGGCGCGTTTTCCCATTTTTCAAACACTTCCTTATCGCGGTCGTCATTTCTCATCTCATGCTGGCTGCCGTTTATTTTGCCGCGGGAACACTCACTCGCAACGCGAAGGCAGTTTATTTACTGGCAGCGTGTTTCTACCCTGGTTACATTGCATATCAAATAGCGTTATCAAAACTGCCAATAGCGGTCCGCATTCTGCTCGACCCGATCGGTTTCAACGCCACGGAGTCACCAATAGATTACTGGTCTCAGAGCGCTGAATTTCTGAACAACCTTGTAGTCACCTACAGCACGACGGCGATCACTAATCGGGTGTCGATGATTGTACTTTCCGCACTGTGTTTGTTGATTGTCTATCTGCGGTTCAGGATCGAGCCGCTGGAGAACAAGTCGGAACCCTTCACAAGGCTGACGCTTGCGCAGGCGACTGACAGGATCGCTTACAGTATTCCACCTCAGGAATTACTCGACACACCGCAGATATTCCCAGCAGGCGATCGAATAACGCTTCCAAAAATCACTGCGACTCAACGACCGGCCGGGACGCTTTTCAAAATGCTCGCGGCCGTCGGTGTTGAGTTCAGATTACTTCGCGCGGAACGCAGTCTGGTCATTCTTTTTTCTCTGGCGATACTTCTGTGTTTTCTGAATCTTCCTCCCTACAGCATGGTCCCGGACGTTTCCTATTCCGTTTCGTTTGCGACTCACTCTGCAAACACGTTGTTACTGCTTTTGACGACTCTGATCGTTTTCTACGCGGGCGAAGCGATGCATCGCGATCGAGAACTAAAGATCGAACCCGTTATCTGGTCCACACCGATTACAAACAGCGTCCCGCTGCTCTCAAAGTTCCTCGCGATGTTGTTGTTAGCGCTCCTACTGATTGCTGTCGTTGGCTTAATTACGATCCTAGTCCAACTTTTAAGACATCACACGCTCGATTTAACCGCTTACCTATTGGTCTACGGATTAATACTTGTGCCAGGATTGATTTTTGTGACTGCGTTCGTGATCGCGTTGAATGTGGTGCTGCGAAACAAGTACGTCACCTATGTGGTCGCAACCGGCACAGGCGCCGGACTCATTTACTTGTACAACCTTGGTTACAACCATTGGCTCTACAACCCACTACTCTATCGACTCTGGAAATACACCGATCTGACAAGCGGCGCCATACTCGCGCACAGGCTCTACTGCCTCGCTCTCGCCACCGCGTTTCTCGCGCTCGCGCACGTCTTATGCGAGCGCAAATCTAAATAACTCGATAAACTTCCGGGTTGACATTATCCTTGCGTTTCGAGTGAGAAAGCGGAACCCTGTCATTCCTGGTACGTGAAAGCCGTCTAGTTAAATGACCAACGAGATCCGTACAACGATGCGAGTGCTCGTGTTAGGAGTCCTCGTTCTTTTCCTCGCTCCTGCGCCGTTATGTTCGGCCAGATCGATGCCCCTCGATGGCAACTGGCGATTTGCCCTCGACCCCACGGATTCGGGCGAGAGACAACAGTGGTTCACTCGAAAACTAATCTATCCCATCAAACTGCCCGGCATTCTTCAAGCGCAACACAATGGGATTCCGATCACAACCGGCACGCCGTGGGTGATGTCGCTCTACGATCGCTTCTGGTATTTGCGTGAGGATTACAAAGACTACACTCAGCCCGGCAAAGTAAAGGTTCCCTTCCTCGCTCAGCCGCCGCGCCATTATCTCGGCGCCGCTTGGTACCAACGCGACATCGACATTTTTGAATACCAGGCAGTGCGTCGCTTTGTGCTGACTCTGGAGCGACCACACTGGGAAACGACTGTTTGGCTAAATGGTAAGAAGATCGGATCGGATCGAAGTCTGGTTGCGCCGCACGTCTACGAGGTCGGAAATCTCACGCCGGGCCGTCACCAGCTTACGATTCGTGTAGACAATCGAATGATCCTGCCTTACCGGCCTGACGCCCACAGCGTTTCAGACTCCGTCGGAGCGAGCTGGAACGGAATCGTCGGACGCATTGAACTCAACGACACCGGCCGCGTTTGGATCGATAGTGCGCAGGCATTTCCTAATCTGGCCCAGCAGTCAATGACCATTAAAGTTCGCATCGGCAATCAAACAGGACTAAGTGGATCGGGAACGTTAACGGCAATCTGGCCCGATATCGGTGTGGTGCCTGTGACTTGGGAAGAAAAGGGAGGGACTGCAGAAGTCGTAGTGCCTTTGCGCTTAGAGCAGGAAACGTGGGACGAGTTTAACCCGAAGATGCATCCACTCAGGTTGTGGTTACGAGGAACTGGTGTGGAAGAGTACTACGATGTGAAGGTTGGTTTGCGCGAACTCAAAGCAGTGAGGAAAGAGTTCGTCCTCAACGGAAAGCCGATCTACTTTCGCGGTACTGTGCATGGCGGCGACTTTCCTATGACCGGTTATCCACCTACGGATGTTGCGTCGTGGAAGAAGCTGTTCGAGACCTGTAAGAGTTGGGGCTTGAACCACATGCGGTTCCATTCGTGGACGCCACCGGAGGCCGCTTTTGAAGCAGCCGATCAAATCGGGTTCTACCTGCAACCGGAAGCGGGAATGTGGAACGAGATCAGTCCCGGTCTTCCGATGGAGCGGGTGGTCTATGACGAGACGGATCGAATGATCAAGGCTTACGGCAATCATCCTTCATTCATGCTGTTGTCGCCGAGCAATGAACCAAAAGGTCAGTGGCATGAATCGTTGTCGCGTTGGGTCGAGTTCTATCGCGGGGAGGATCCGCGACGGCTTTACACCGCCGGGACAGGCCACACGGAAAGGGAACTGCCGAATCTTGCTGAAGGTACGGACTATCTTGCGGTGCAAAGGATCGCAACGAAACCGCTACGCCGCGAGTCGGGATGGTTTGGTCAAGATTACGGTGAGTCGCTTACCGACATTCAGTTACCGGTGATCGCGCACGAGGTAGGCCAATGGGCTGCGTATCCCGATTACGAGGTCATTAAAAAGTTCACCGGCCATTTACAGGCGTTTAATCTCGAGATCTTTCGCAACTCTCTGAGGGACCATGGACTGCTCGAGCGGAACAAAGAGTTCCACCTGAACTCGGGGCGATTTCAAGTCGCCGCTTACAAAGAGGAAATCGAGGCAAACCTGCGCACGCCTGGTCTAAGTGGATATCAACTGCTTGGCCTGCACGATTACCTCGGGCAAGGAACGTCGTTTGTCGGGATGCTGAACGCGTTGTGGGAAACAAAGCCTTACGTCACTGCCGATGAGTTTAAGAAGTTTTCGAACGTCACGGTGCCATTAGCGCGCTTGCAAAGGCGTATTTATACGAACGCCGAGACGCTTGACGTCGACTTTGAACTTGCACACTACGGTAAGGCGCCGATCGAAAGGTGCATCGCGGTTTGGAAGATTGTCGGTACCAGTTTTAAGGGCGAATGGGGACCGAAAGATGTTCCAATCGGAAAGAATTTTCACCTCGGAAGAATAACGGTCGATTCTTTTAAGTTGAACCCGAATCGCGAATACAAGCTGATGGTCACCGTCGCACCTGAAGAGCTGTTCAATCCGGTAACGCGCACGATCGTCGAGGGACCAAAGGCGGTCCGCGGAGTGACTTACTTCGAAAACGATTGGAACTTCTGGGTTTATCCTGCCGGCGATCCCGAGGAACATGAACTCCGCAACGTGACTCCGGGAGTTGAAGCGGATGCTTGTCCTCGCGCACGTGATTCGCAGGTTCTGGTCACCAGTTCATGGGACGAGGCCGAGCCGGCGCTTGCCGCAGGTGGTCGCGTCGTGTTGATCGCGCGCGACCTCGATTGGACCAGCCCACCGCTCGACACGTCACCTGTTTTCTGGAACCGCCAGATGAATCCGGCCTGGAGTCGCATGCTGGGACTATGGATTAAGAGGGAAGCCGGCGATGCGAAGGCGAACATGCTGAATTATTTTCCCACTGGCTCGCATTTCGACTGGCAGTGGGCGCAGATCATTCAGAACGTGCGCGCGGTGAATTTGGATCGACTGCCGGTCGAGCTGGAACCCGTCGTCTGGGCCATCGACGACTGGAACCGCAATTACAAGCTCGGCGTTATTTTCGAACTTGGTGTGGGCCAGGGCCGGTTGTTAATCTCCGCCATCGATATCGCGAATCCCACGAGCGGCAATCCGGTCGTGCGCCAACTTCGCTACTCGTTGTTGAAGTATGCTCGGAGTGATTGTTTTCAGCCCACGGTGCATGTCTTGCCCAGGCAGGTCCGCGGCTTGTTCTTCGAGACGCGCATCATGCGAAGGCTTGGTGCTGTTGCGGAAGTGAATGGCGCGCCGGCCGGTTCTGCGATCGACGGCGATCCGAATACTTTTATGCTGGTAGGGAATCAGGACGACCCGGTGCGCGAGCAGGTGGATCTGAAGATCAAATTTGAGGCGCCCGTTGCGATGGCAGGACTGGTGCTGATGTCACGGCAGAACCACCGCGAACACGAAGGCGATATTCGCGGTTACGCTGTTCAAGTTAGTGACGATGGTGAAGATTGGCGCGACGCCGCGCGTGGTGAATTACTATCGACCTTCGGACCGCAGTACGTCGGCTTTACGAGTAGTGTAACTGCGCGGTATCTAAAACTCGTCGCACTCTCCGGATTTGGCACGGACAAGACAGTGTCGTTGGCAGAGCTTGCGGTGATACCAGTTACGGGGAAATCCCAAGGCCTTCAAAAGAGCGCCGAACCAGTAGCACCCTCACGTCCCTAGATTGAATCAATCGAAAAAGTTCGCGCCGCAAATGGCGGTTACGTTTTACAACCAAGACCGGAAAGACGTTTTTCTTGAAGGCATTGGCTGGTTCCAATTTAACCAGGCGGGGAAAATTCAACACGAGAAACAGTTCTTCGATCTCGCGTATTTCCTGTCGCAGTTATAGGACTGACCACGCGGCGATCGTATCGAGTGGGTATGCTCATCGATTGATCCATACCCACTCACGATTACTAAAGCAGCCCGACCTGACGGTGGAGCGTCATGAAATCAAAGTTATTCCACGCCTCAACAATCTTTCCCTTGTCGATACGGACAATCGTGATGCCGGTGAAATCGACCGGAGACTCCGTTGCAGTTCTACCCAGAAATTCTCCTTCGTGCCTGGCACGCACTGAGCAGCGCGCGGCGACTTTGTCACCTTCAGCAACCATGTCCTCTATAACGATCATCATGTTTGGAAAGGCGTCGCGGAACACGGTGTGAAACGGTTTGAAAGCCTGCGGGCCCTTAATCGGGTTCTCAGGATCATCTGACAAACCGTGAGCGATGCCGTTTGCGTCGAACATCTCCTCGATCGCGTCGGCGCGTCCCTTGTTCCAAACTTCCTCAAACCAGCGACGAACTAATTCTTTATTTTCTTCCGACATGAGGTTTTCTCCGATGTGTTCGGTGTGCAGACTGGAAACTGCTTATGCTAGATTTCTATGCCATTACAACACGGACCTTTTGATCAGTAAAGAAATGCAAACAGCCCCAACGCAAGAAGTGCAGATCGCTGCGCCCTCTGTCGCAGCCTCTACCGGCGCGAGAGCGAGTGTCTGGCAGCGGCTGTGCGCAGATCTCTTCCAACCAGTCGACATCTCATTCCTGGTTTTCTTCCGCATCCTCTTCGGCGGCATCATGCTATGGGAAGTCTACCGTTACGTCACGTACGGCTGGATCAGCCGTTACTTCATCGAACCTGCCCTTACTTTTACTTACTACGGATTCAGTTGGGTAAAGCCGTGGCCGGGCAACGGGATGTACATTCACTTTTGGGTGCTCGGTTTGTCGGCCGCTTGCGTGATGGTCGGGTTCCTTTACCGCATCGCCACGCCCATCTTTTTCCTCGCTTTCACCTACTTTTTCCTGTTGGAGCAAACGCGTTATCTGAATCACTTCTATTTGATTTGCCTGATCAGTTTTGTGATCTGTTTCCTTCCGGCAGAGCGCGCGTTTTCGGTTGATGCGTTGCTGCGCGGGAAGATTCGTTCAGACGTTGTTCCGGCGTGGACGTGGTGGCTGGTACGAGCCCAAGTCGGCATTCCATATTTTTACGGCGGGATTGCAAAACTTAATAGCGACTGGTTATTCGGCGGCGAGCCGATGCGCACGTGGCTAAGTCCGCTGGGTAGGTTCTTCGCTGCCGACTGGGTGGTTTACGGTTTCGTGATCGGCGGGTTGATGCTCGATCTGCTGGTGGTACCACTGCTGCTGTGGCGACGCACGAGGATGTTCGCAGTCGCAGCAGCGATCTTATTCAACCTCATCAACGCGGTGATCTTCGATATCGGTATCTTTCCCTGGTTGATGCTCGGCGCGCTCTTAGTTTTCTTTCCACCTGACCTGATGCGACGTTTCGCAAGGGCGTTCATGTCGCCAGGAGAGATGTCTGCCGCAGCGAAGCCATTGCCCATCTCCTCAGAAAGCTATTGCCCGTCGTCGTCCGCCTCACAAAAATTGGTTTTGGGCCTGTTGGCAGTCTTTCTTGTGGTCCAACTTCTTTTTCCGCTTCGTCATTACCTCTATCCGGGCAACGTAAGTTGGACCGAAGAGGGGCATAACTTTGCGTGGCACATGAAGCTGCGAACAAAAGTCGGCGAGGCGATCTTTAATGTTACACATCCGCAGAGTGGACAAACCTGGACCATCAACGCGCAGGATTATCTAAAACCTCATCAAGTAAAAATGACTACTAAACCGGACCTGATCGTGCAATTCGCCCATTATCTTGCCGAAGTGAAGAGGCGTGAGGGTTACGAGAATGTTGAAGTGCGTGCGCGCGTGATGGTCTCTCTTAACGGCCGGCAACCGCAGTTGATGATCGATCCCAACGTTGACCTCACTAGAGAGCAGGTAAGTCTTTTACCCGCGCGCTGGATCGTGCCGCTCACGACACCGCTTGAAACTCGAATGCAACAACGTCGCTCCGCTGCCGAGTACACCGTCGAATAACCATCACAGGACGGCTTTGCACAAAAGTTCCTGGGACGACCTGCCCTAACCTCTCTGCGAACTCAGCGTATCTCTGCGGCTCTGCGGTAAACTCTTGCCACGTAATACTTAACGCCGAGGCGCAAAGATTTCGCCGAGGTCGCAGAGGGAACCAGAACCAAGTAAATGAAAGACTTTTTGCGCAACGCGTCACGGGACGCCGATAACCATGAATCCGCTCGAATCGTGAGGGTTCTCTTCACCCGGCGAACGTCTTAGTCTCAACATCACAGTGGGCGTTCCCGCTACGAACCACGACCAACTCATGGCGATCAGAGCGTTAGCCGATCGTGAGTTGGTTTGAGCAAACGTCGCGAAAGGAAAAACGACTATCTTCGCCTTTGAATTCAAATTGATGACTTCCCACAACCGCATCAAGCCATCGTCGGGAACTTTTGGATCGGCTGAGAGCACAACGAAGGAGTACAAAGGAACTGATTGATCGAGAATCGTGGGTGTCGCGAAGCGAACCAGGCTGTAACTGTTCGCTTCAGCTTTCGCTCGTTCCTTAGTGGCGCCGGCGCCCGCATAGAACCGGACGCGAGTTTGGCCATAGATCGTTTTTAGCTCCTCGAATTCTTTAGATTGATCAGCGATTTGACGCAGCTCCAAATCTTTGTACGTTGTCTTGAGCCGATCAGCCAGTTCGTCTGAGAGTGTAGTGTTTCCAAATCCCAGTATCCCTTGTGCCGCTCCACGGACCGATCTCGGTTTCCGCATTTCTCTCAATGCTGAGATCGAAATTGCATAGGAAAGCGTGACGTGATCCTCCAGATACTGATTCTCAGCCGGCTGCAATGCTGCGAATGGTACGTCCCACACCACACCATCGGGAATGATCATCAAATGTGATTTCGTCGCGATCTGAGGCTCGGCAGGCTTTAGTAACCGCTCGTACAACTCACTCGCCGTGAGCTGCGCAATCTCAGCGGGCTTTATGGCAAGCGCATAGGCTTTCACAACGAGCGCTGGATTTTTGGTAACGACAAACAGGAAAACTCGATCTGTTGTGACTGCATACTCGAGAATGGCCATGTCAGCGCCGAGCAATGAACGTATTTGTTCTACCTTCACTGGCGCCACCTCGCCTCTATAGACAGCGAGCCGCGGGTGTTTCCTATACAGTTGTTTGCGAAACGACTGCCCCGCGGCGCGAGCGGCTGCTAAACGACTGTTAAGCGCGGCGATAACTGCACTCTCACTACCGTCGCGCTCCTGATTGTTTTTCAACTGGAGTTTGAGTGATGCAACATCCCCCAGCAATCGCGACTCTTCTTTCTGTTCGGCTGGCGTCATTCCTTTCGTGATTCGGAAGTTGCCGCGATTGATTATTTCGCGCAGCGTCTGTGATTTCGCATTTTCCGATTGAACCAGGGCTGCGACAGCGTCGTTTTGATCGATCAATACTTCTACTGCCCCGAGATAAGGCATCACGCCACTTGTTGCTGTTTCAGAATCAGCCACACCGAATTCTGTGCGCACCGCTTGCTGGATCCTGATTGCCTCCGTAAAAGCGCATAGTGCTTCACCAGGACGATTCAGACCCTGCTGCAAACGGCCCGTCTCCGTTAATGCAATCCAAAGCATCGAGTGAAGATTTTTCTCTTTCGCCAAACTCACAGCCCGGTTGGCAAACTCCAGACCCTTCTCGTGTTGATTCTGCTGACGATGTGCGGCTGCGAGCTTCGTCAACGCGTCGGCAATGTCGGGCGTTCGTCCTAACGATTCATAGATCTTTAGTGACTCGTGGTACTTCTCCAATGCCGATGGGTAATTCAGTTGGCCCAGATAAACGGTGCCGATCGCCAACAGGAGGTGAGCCTGATTCAGATGGTCCGATCTTGCACGGTGCAGTGCGAAACTTCTTTCGTACGCCTGTAAAGCGAGGTCATGAAGACCTTGAATGTAGCGCACGTTTCCGATCTGGCTGAGCATACGCGCCATACCGACGAGGTCGCCGTTAGTCTCAAATGCCTTCAAACTCTTGTCGAAGTACTCGATCGCCTGAGCATTGTCAGCCTGCAAAGCTCTGACGAGACCAATGCTTCCCAAAGTCGTCGCGACTGTTGCCTGCGTCGGAGCTGTAGCAGCCGCGGAAAGACTCTCGAAATAACTTTGCAGTGCCGCACCATAGTCGCCGCGGACGCGATAAATATTCCCAATATTTTGTAACTGAGTAGCAACACCGGATTGGTCCTGGAGGTCCTCGGCGAGAGTCAGACTGCGATTGTAAAGCGGCAAAGCCAGGTCGTAATCACCCTGGTAGTAATAACAATGAGCAGCTCCGTTGAGCGCAGCGATCGCTCCAGCAGCATTGTTTTGACGACGGAAATGTTCGAGCGATTTCTGGTAATAGACCAGGGCCTGTGAATAGTCGTGTTGCCTGTAAAAGGCATCCGCAATGCGCACCAGGTTTTCAGCATTTTCGCGGAGGCTCGAGATTCTGAGAAACGTTTTGGCAGCAGCCTCGTAATTCCCCTGGT
>Ga0209486_10001520_pt1 | contig 10031 bp, 5 predicted proteins | sample NCCompost_FD_187518 | JGI IMG/M metagenome (GOLD analysis project Ga0209486, IMG submission 187518) | Agricultural soil microbial communities from Utah to study Nitrogen management - NC Compost (SPAdes) (version 2) | ecosystem: Environmental > Terrestrial > Soil > Agricultural land | place: USA... | reverse complement strand
GCACGGTCCGGGCCTTCCAGTGGGCAGCGACTACTATTGCGCGACAAGCAGCCGCGATCGCCTGGTCCGGCGACTCGCCGCTGCGCACCCTGATTATCACTTTGTCTTGATGCCAGTGGTGCCGCTTGGAGAGGGCGGCGCGAACGACGCAGCCGGGCAGCCCGACTACATCGGCACCTACGCTGTCCGCTACGAGACCTTGCGGAACGTCGCCATCGATTTGGGTTCATCCATCGCGCGGACGGGTTTTCACAACATCTTCATAATCGAGTGCCATGGCGCACCGCTCCACAACGTAGCATTTACTCAGGCAGCGAGGTTTGTAAGCGAACGGTACAAGGCGCGCATGGTCAACGTGACCGGACTCGCTAAGGCCAAGATGACCGCTGGGGGCGTGGCAGGCGATGACATTCTCGACGCCCACCTTGGGAAGAACTGGAGGCAGCGGAGCGGATTTGAAGGGCACGCTGGAGCCGAGGAGACCTCTATGGTTCTGGCGACGGACGGTGCTCCTTTTGTCGATCCGGCAATCAAGTCTCTACCTCCGTATCCAGTGGACGGTCTCGACGGATTCCTGCACACGTATCAGAAGGAAGGCTGGCGCGGGTATTGGGGCGATCCGGCAAGCTCGACACGCGAGCTCGGCGAAGCGTTGCTCAGTCGGCGCGCCGACTTGGCCTTTGAGATTGCAGAGAGCGCGCTGTCGGGTGAGGATCTCTCGCAGTTGGTCGCGTATCCCGACAACGCGCCCGCGATCGCACAGGCGGAGGTATTCGTCAAGCACTCACTAGAACGCTACCAGCGTCAGCAGGCGGAGATCGCGGAATGGCTTGGCCGCAATCCGTGGCCGGCTTCGCACCGCTGAGGCGGGGGCACCTAACAGGCGGTTGCACCAGACGGCCGCCGATGTGATCGCGAGCGGCCGCTGGTGAACGCTGGCCGTTAGGCCTCCATAAACGCCGCAGTGTGACTGAATGGTTTGTGTGGGTCTGGAACTGCGAAGGTCGTAAAGATTCCGCGCCCGGGCTGCGTTCTGGAGCTCATGAATCACTGAAGTCGAGAAATCCAGGAGGAAGCAAATTAGCGCCGCAACCAGAGACCGTGACGGATGTCTCGCGGAGCGAAGCGTCGAAACATGCCGAGAATCGTCAGTCGTGAAAACGTGAGGCGGCTCGGGGATTCAGCGAGGTTGAGTGCGGGCGCGAGCCCGCGCGACCCGAGCGGCCAGCGGTCGTAGAGAGCCGTGCGAACGTTTTCCGGCGTGTTGAGCCGCTTCGCGGAGCGAGATGTCCGCCACGGTCGCGCCAGTGGCGCTTCACCAGCGGTGGATTTCGCAGTATTGCCGCGGCTCGGTGCCGGCCAGGAACGATTCGGTCATCGTGCGCGGACAGGTGGGCAGCGCGAGGAGGCCGGTATCGCGATCGATCTCGGCGAACGTGACCCCGTCGGGCACGTCGAACGGGACGCTCTGGCGGCCGGCGGTGGCGGCTTTCATGAACGCCGTCCAGATGGGCAGCGCCGCCTGGGTGCCGGAGAGGGCCACCGGCTGGTTGTTGTCGAACCCGACCCAGATGACCGTGAGCAGTTCGGGCGTGAAGCCGACGAACCACGCGTCGCGCAGATCGTTGGTCGTGCCGGTCTTGCCGGCGGCATCGAGGGTGAAGCCCGCCGCCCGCGCGCCCGCGGCGGTGCCTTCGTTCAGCACGCTGCGCATCATGTTGGTGACGAGGTAGGTGGTATCTTCGCGGGCGGCGCGCTTCGCGGCAGGCGTCTTGGGGCGCAGTTCCTTGCCGGCGGTTTCGATCCGCTGGATCGACGTCAGCGGACGGACCCGGCCGCCGTTCACGAACAGCGTGTAGGCCTGCGCGACCTCGAGCGGTGACAGCTCGAAAACGCCGAGCGTGATCGCGGGGAAGGGACGCGGCGGCGTGCCGACGCCGACGTCGCGCCAGAGGGAGGCGACCCGATCGAAGCCAACGCTTGCCCCCACCTGGATGGTCCCGAGATTGCGCGACATCGCCAGCGCCCGGCGGAAGGTAATCTCGCCGTCGTAGGCGTCGTAGTTCCGGGGCTCCCACACCTGGTCATCGAAGGAGAAGGTGGTCGGCTCGTCGACGGTCATCGAGGCAGGGGTCAGATCGGTGCGTCCTTCCTCGGCCGAGCGTTCGAACGCCGCAAGGAACACGAATGGCTTGAACACGGATCCTGGCTGCCGGCGTGCTTCGATCGCCCGGTTGTACTGCGACTGGTTGTAGGACCGGCCGCCGACCATCGCGAGGATTTCGCCGTTCCGCGGGTCCACGGCAATGAGCGCCGCCTGGGCCGGCTCCGGGCGCTTCCGGCGCGCCAGGAGCTGATCGACAGTGGTCAGGCCGCCGCGCACCGCGTCGAGCGCCGCCCGCTGGAGGTTGAGGTCGAGAGTGGTGAACACATCGACCCGCCCGGTTTGCGCCGTGACTCCCGGAAAGGCGGTCGCGACCTGCTCGCTGACCATGTCGACGAAATAAGGGGCCTCGTTGTCGACGGCGCGCGCGACGACGCGGAGCGGCTCCTTGATCGCTCGCTCGGCTGCCTCCGGCGAGATGTACTCCTCGTCGGCCATCGCGGCCAGCACGACGTTGCGCCGCTCGACCGCGCGCTCCGGGTTGGCAAACGGTGACCGGGGACCGGGACTCTGGATGACGCCGGCGATCAACGCCGCTTCCGACAGGCTCAGGTTGGCGACGTCCTTGCCGAAGAAAAGGCGCGCGGCTTCAGCGACGCCGTGGATCGCGAACGATCCGCGCTGGCCGAGATAGATGTCGTTGAGGTAGAGCTCGAGAATCTCGTCCTTGGTGGCGCGGCGCTCCAGCACGAGCGACATCAGCATCTCGCGCATTTTGCGGCCGTACGATCGCCGGCTCTCGGTCAGCTCCGCGTTGAACTCGTCGGCGAGGAAGAACATCCGGGCGAGCTGCTGCGTGATTGTGCTGTAGCCGACCAGGTTCCGGTTGTCGCCGAAGACGTTGGTGAATGCCGCGGCAATGAGACGAAACGGGTTGATGCCCGGGTGTGAATAAAACCCCTGGTCCTCGATGGCCAGCACCGCCTGCTGGACGTAGGTGGGAATCGTGGCCAGCGGCACGCTGCGGCGTTTTTCACGGCCGCCGCTGGTCATGAGGGCGGTCAAGAGCGGCGCATCCAGCTGGACCGCGGCCGTCCGGCCCCGGCCTACGACGTCGAGGCGCTGGATCGTCGCGCCGCGGGCCGGAAACGTGACGCGGATGCTCTTGCCGCCGAAGTCGGTGGGTCTCGGCATGATCACCACGGCATTGCCGGCGACGGCAAATTCGCCTGGCGTTTCGGCGGCGCCGCGCTGCGCATAGCCGAGGTCGTTCAAGCGAACAATCAGCTCCGCCTGGCTGATCGCCTGCCCCTGCCGCAGCACGATCGGCCGGGCGTAGACGCGCGGCAGCGTGCGTTCGCGTTCGCCGTGCAGCCGGGTATCGATGAGCCTGGAAAACGAGACGTAGTAATAGGTGACGATACCGCTGCCGAGAATTGCGGCCACGGCGGCGGCGATCAACACGTTCCGGGTGAATGGCGGCTGCCCCGGTGTCCGGCCCCGCCGGCCGATTCTGATGCGGGCCTTCATCTATATCTATATCGTCATCTATATCGTCACGACCCAGTGCTGCCCTTGATCGAGCGGCAGTTCTTCGCTCAACCGATCGACCAGCCCGGCTCCGTACTTGTTCAGGAAGTACACGAATCCGATCTCCCGTTCCTGCGGGTGACCGCCGGGAAACGCCTGCGCCTGTGCGTGCCTGAACTGGCGCCGCAGGGTTTCGTCCTTCCGTTTGGCCGCCTGGACGATCTTGCCTTCGAGCTTCTTGAGATCGTCCTGCATCCGCCCGAGCGTCGATTTCGCGGCTGCTTCGAGCGTGGCATCCACCTGCGCCGCCGCCCTGGCGAGGGTGTCCATCCGCTCGGCCAGGGTGCGGTTGGCCTCGTGCAGCGAGCTGTCTACCGCCGCCGGCATCTGCGCCTTCAACAGCGTGTTCAAGGCGGATTCGTCCTGCGCCCGCAGCGACTCGAGTGGCAGATCGTTGCGGACCAGCATCCGCATCGCATTTGAGTCGAGCAGCGTCGCCGAGGCCCGCTGCTGCATCAGCGGCATGGGCACGCCGAACGCCTCGTACACACCGCGCAGCTGAGCGAGATAGGCCAGCTCGTTCGGGCCGGCGACGTAGCAGACCGTCGGGAAGAGCGTGTCCTGCACCAGCGGACGCAGCAGCACGCTCGGGCTGAACGCCGCCGGCTGCGCGGTGACGTGCGGCAGCATCGACGCGGCATCGGCGGCGCGGATACTCGAGCGGATGCCGTCGATATGAAAAAGCGCCGCCTGATCCTCGTGGGGTTCTACCTGGGCGTGATATCCGAGCGCCGCCAGCCTGGCGCCGGCGGCGGCGGCGAGCCGCGATGTCTCGCCCGCCTGCTGAAGCTCACGCGCGAAGAGGCCCGACACCAGCGGCTTGGCGGCGGGGTCGGATGAATCGAACACGACCAGGCCGCGCGGTCCCAGCCAGGTTTCGAGCCAGCGGCCGAAGGCTTCGACCATCCCCGCACCCGGGGCATAGGCGGCGCGCAGTGCGTCAAGCAGCCCGGGTGTGAACTCGGTGGCCGGTAGCGTAGCCGCCAGGAGTGCCACCGCATCCTCGATCGAGCTGTCCAGCCGGACGTGCGCCACGGGCCCATCACCCGCGCCCGGCAGCTGGCCGAGCGCGAGGCGTACGAGGTCGAGCTCCGTGTTCAGCACGCCGCACGTCTGCACTTCGTCCCAGTCGTGGTCCTCCGCGTCGATCCAGAACACCGCCACCGTCGGCACGCGGTAGTCCGCAGACGTCCTTTCCGCGAGCCTGACCGCGCTGACCGCCTTCAGCAGCGTGAACAGAGGGCCGCCGAAGAGTCCGGCCTGTTGACCGGTGACGACCGCGACGCTCGATGGGTCACGCAGTCTCGCCGCCGCGGCGAGCGCGTCGGGCGGCGCACCGCGCCTGCGCTGCTGGGCGACAACGATGTCGGCGATCGCATCGCGATCGCGCGGATGCCGCTGTGCGCGTGAGATGGCGTCGCGCCAGGCGGCGGGATCCGCCGGGTTGCCCGCGAAGAACTCCGCGACCCGCGCGTGGTCGAAGGCGTAGTCAACGGCCAGCCGCTTGATCCACGGAAACCGGCGAATCTCAACAGAAAACCGGCTGGCGGGTGCGGCCGCACCTGTCTGGGGAAACACCGAGCGGTACTGTCGCAGAGCGCCGCGCGGAGTGTCAAGACGACATGCTACGATTTCGAGTCACTCACCCACGCACGACTCAATTCACAAGGAACAGTGAACGCAGTACTCGCACTCGAAGACGGAACCTGGTACCGCGGCTCGGCGGCCGGCGCCCACGGCGAGGCGCGCGGCGAGGTGGTGTTCAACACCAGCATGACGGGCTACCAGGAGGTACTGACCGACCCCTCTTACGCCGGACAGATCGTCACCATGACCGCGCCGCATATTGGCAATTACGGCGTTGCCTCAGGCGATGCGGAATCGCAGGCGCCGCATGTCGCCGGTTTCGTGATGCGCGAGGCTTCGCCGCTCGCGAGCAACTGGCGGGCCGACGGCACGCTTCGCGACTACCTGGTTCGCCACAACATCGTCGCAATCGCCGACATCGATACCCGCGCGCTCACCCGGGTGTTGCGCTCGGCGGGAGTGATGCGCGGCATCATCGCCACCGGCCAGGTCGACCCCGAAGAGCTGGTGGAGAAGGCGCGCGCGATTCCGCAGATGGAAGGGTCGGACCTGGTCTCGGGCGTGACTTGCGACAGCGCGTTCGAATGGCGTACCCGCGCGCCGGCAAGCGGCGACGCGGCCCACCAGGAATTCGGCCTGCCGCCGTCGCGGCGCGCCGCCCGCCGGCTCAAGGTGGCGGCCTACGACTTTGGCGTCAAGTGGAACATCCTCCGGCGGCTCGACGCTTACGGCTGCGACGTCCACGTGTTCCCGGCGTCGGCGCCGGCGTCCGATCTGCTGGCGGTCGAGCCTGACGGCATCTTCCTGAGCAACGGTCCCGGCGACCCCGCGGCGCTCGACTACGCCATCGGCAACGTTCGCGAGCTGGTCAAGACCGATGTGCCGATGTTCGGCATCTGTCTCGGTCACCAGGTGCTCGGCCTGGCAGTCGGCGGCGAGACGTTCAAGCTGAAGTTCGGGCACCGGGGGGCGAACCATCCGGTCAAGGAGCTCAGTACCGGCAAGGTGGAGATTACGTCGCAGAATCACGGCTTCGCGGTGAACCCGGATTCGCTGCCGTCAGACATCGCCGTGACCCACCTCAACCTCTACGACGGCACCGTCGAGGGGTTCCGCCACAACTCGAAACCGATTTTCTCGGTGCAGTATCATCCCGAGGCCTCGCCCGGTCCGCACGATGCCGACTACCTTTTCCGGCAATTCCTCGAGTCGATGGAGAAGAAGTAACCGGCATGCCCAAGCGGACTGATCTGAAGCGAGTACTCGTCATCGGTTCCGGCCCGATCGTCATCGGCCAGGCGTGCGAGTTCGACTACTCGGGCACCCAGGCCTGCAAGGCGCTGCGCGCCGAGGGGCTCGAAGTCGTGCTGGTGAACAGCAACCCGGCGACGATCATGACCGACCCCGAGATCGCCGACCGGACTTACGTCGAACCGCTCACGCCCGAGATGGCGGAGGCGATCATCGAGAAGGAACGTCCCGACGCGGTGCTGCCGACCGTCGGCGGCCAGACGGCGCTGAACCTGGCGGTGGCGCTCGCCGACCGCGGCGTGCTCGAGAAGTACAACGTCAAGCTGATTGGCGCGTCGGTCGAATCGATCAAGGTTGGCGAGGATCGCCTCCTGTTCCGCAACGCGATGGCCGAAATCGGCGTCGAAGTACCGTCGAGCGGCGTGGCCAAGTCGCTGGAAGAGGCGCTGGCGATCGTCGACGGCGTCGGCTTTCCGGCGATCATCCGCCCCTCGTTCACGATGGGCGGTGTCGGCGGCGGCATTGCCTACAACATCGAGGAGTTCCGCGATCTCGCCGGCCGCGGGCTCGACCTGAGCCCGGTGCACGAAATCCTGGTCGAGGAATCGGTCATCGGCTGGAAGGAATTCGAGCTCGAGGTCATGCGCGACGTCGCCGACAACTTCGTCGTCATCTGCTCGATCGAGAACGTCGACCCGATGGGCGTGCACACCGGCGACAGCATCACGGTGGCGCCGGCGCTGACGCTGACCGACAAGGAATACCAGCGGATGCGCGACATGGCGCGGCGGATCATCCGCCGCGTCGGCGTCGAGACCGGCGGCTCCAACATCCAGTTCGCCGTCAACCCGCAGGACGGCCGGATCGTCGCCATCGAGATGAACCCGCGCGTTTCCCGGTCGTCGGCGCTGGCCTCGAAGGCCACTGGTTTCCCGATCGCCAAGATCGCCGCCAAGCTTGCGCTCGGCTACCACCTCGACGAGATCCCGAACGACATCACCCGCCTGACACCCGCCTCGTTCGAGCCGACTATCGACTACATCGTCGTCAAGTTCCCGCGCTGGAACTTCGAGAAGTTCCCTCAGGCCGACCGCACGCTGACCACGCAGATGAAGTCGGTGGGAGAGGCGATGGCGATCGGGCGAACGTTCAAGGAAGCGTTCCTCAAGGCGGTGCGGTCGCTCGAGCTCGGCAAGTCGGGCAGCCTGTTTCCTGCCAGCCCCGACGACACGTCCGACCAGGACGAGGACGAAAGCGCCTTGCGCAAACGGCTGGTGGTGCCGAACGATCGCCGCATGTGGGCGCTGTTCCGCGCGCTCCGGCGCGGCTGGACGACCGAGACCCTCCACGAACTGACCCGGATCGATCCCTGGTTCCTCCAGCAATTTGCCGAGATCGAGGAACTCCGCCGGATGGCCGCGCTCGGCGAATTCCGCGAGATGTCGGCCGACCTGCTGCGGACGCTGAAGCGGACCGGGTTTTCGGACGCCGATATCGCCGCCACACAGGGCGTCAGCGAAGAGCTGGTGCGCCAGCGCCGGACCGACGAGGGACTGGTGCCGGCCTATAAGCGGATCGACACCTGTGCCGCCGAGTTCGAGTCGTTTACGCCGTACATGTACGGCACCTACGAGCAGGTCTGCGAGGCCGATCCGACGCCGAAGCGAAAAGTCATCATCCTCGGCAGCGGCCCGAACCGGATCGGCCAGGGCATCGAGTTCGACTATTGCTGCTGCCACGCCGTATTTGGCTTCCGCGACGAAGGCTACGAGACGGTGATGGTGAACTGCAATCCGGAAACCGTATCGACCGACTACGACACGTCCGATCGTCTGTACTTCGAGCCGCTGACCTTCGAAGACGTGATGGCGATCATCGAACGCGAGCGCGGCGCGACCCCCGACGTCTCGTGTGTCGTGCAGTTCGGTGGCCAGACGCCGCTCAAGCTGGCGCTGGCGCTGCAGGAAGCCGGGGTCCAGATCCTGGGCACGTCCCCCGATTCGATCGACCTGGCGGAAGACCGCCGGCGCTTTTCGCAGCTGCTCTGGGACCTGGGCGTGCCGCAGCCGGCCAGCGGCACCGCGGTGTCGCGTGAGGAAGCACGCGAGGTCGCCGAACGCGTCGGCTACCCGGTGGTGGTCCGCCCGTCGTACGTGCTGGGCGGGCGCGGGATGGCGATCGTGTTCGACGCCGGCGCCTTGGATCGCTACATGACGGGCGCCGTGGATGTGTCTCACGATCGCCCGGTGTTGATCGATCGATTCCTCGAGGACGCGTTCGAGTTCGACGTCGACGCGGTGGCGGACGAAGGCGGCGCGGTCGTGATTGGCGGCATCATGGAGCATATCGAGGAAGCCGGCATTCACTCCGGCGACAGCTCCTGCGTCGTTCCGCCCTTCATGGTGGCGGAGCGCCACCTGATCACGATCCGCGACTACACGCGCCGCATCGCCCGCGCGCTCAAGGTCGTCGGCCTGATGAACATCCAGTACGCCCTCAAGGACGACACCGTCTACGTGCTCGAGGTCAATCCGCGTTCATCGCGCACGGTGCCGTACATCTCGAAGGCCACCGGCGTACCGCTGGCAAAAATTGCCGCGCGGGTGGCGGCAGGGAAGTCGCTCGCGGAGCTGGGGCTGGTCGACGACCTCACCGCCCACGGCGTCTTCGTCAAGAGCCCGGTGTTCCCCTTTGTCCGCTTCCCGGGCGTCGATACCATCCTCGGCCCCGAGATGAAGTCCACCGGCGAGGTGATGGGCGGGGCGGACAACTTCGGGGCGGCGTTCAGCAAGGCGATGATGGGCGCCGGGCAGCGCCTGCCCGAGCGGGGCTGCGTCTTCATCAGCGTCAATAACAGCGACAAGCAGACCGTGCTGCCGATCGCGCGCGACCTGGCACAGCTCGGCTTCTCGCTCACCGCTACCCGCGGCACGGCCGCGTTCCTGCGCGTGCATGGCATCGACGTCGAAGTGATCTACAAGGTCAACGAAGGCCGGCCGAACATCGCCGACCAGATCGTCAACCGCAAGATTGATATGGTGATCAACACGCCGCTCGGGCGCGATTCGTTCTTCGACGACCGGTCGGTGCGGCGGGCCGCGACGATGGCGCAGGTGCCGTGCATCACCACCCTCACGGGCGCCTCCGCCGCGGTCAGCGCGATCAAGGCGCTCCGTTCGCAGGCGCTGACGGTCAGGTCGCTCCAGGATTACTATTCAGGCGTGGAAGCGGCCCGCAGCCGCTGAGCCCCCATGAACCCCGAAGGATACGAGGGACACGAATCCACGAGGATGTTCGTGACCCTCGTGCTCTTCGCGTGCTTCGCGGCGGCCGCAGGCGCGCAGACGTTCAGGGCGCGCGTCGACACCGTCCAGGTCACCGTCACCGTCGTCGACGCCGGCGGCCGGCTGATTACCGGCCTTACCAGGGACGATTTCGAGATCCTCGAGGACGACGTCCCGCAGGCGATTACCCAGTTCACGGATCAGCGCGTCCCGGT
>Ga0209486_10001519_pt1 | contig 10031 bp, 7 predicted proteins | sample NCCompost_FD_187518 | JGI IMG/M metagenome (GOLD analysis project Ga0209486, IMG submission 187518) | Agricultural soil microbial communities from Utah to study Nitrogen management - NC Compost (SPAdes) (version 2) | ecosystem: Environmental > Terrestrial > Soil > Agricultural land | place: USA... | reverse complement strand
CGATGAGGCAAAAGAAGACCGGATGCCGGTGGTAGTTGTCCCCAACGAGTATGCGCATTATTTGAAGCAACCTATCGAAGCGACGATTCTTGGTGTTGGCCGCGTTCAAATGCGTAAGACTTACAGCTACCAGAACAGTGATGGAACGGGTGCGACCCACACCGCACCGGTTAACCTCAGGACCGTTACTGTGAGCGCTGGAACAGCTCACAGCCTAAAGCGCGGCATGTTTTTAAACCTCATCGATCCCAGACAAAACGAACGGGTCAGAATTCTGCGTGTCGGCAGAACGAGCTCGACCGGAGTGATCGTTAGAGACCTGGACGAAAATTACCAGGAGGTCCCTTTCGATCATGAAACGGGAGAGCGTTATTTAAAGATCGTTGCAGGAAGGAAGTTGACCACCTCACCTTTTTAGCTGCCTGGTTCTATGCGTTATCCACAAACTTTCATCGATGATCTGAAACGCCAGGCGGATATTGTGCGTGTGGTTCAGGACTACGTGCAGTTGAAGAAGAAGGGCGCCAACTGGATGGCATGTTGTCCTTTTCACAAGGAAAAAACGCCGTCGTTTTCGGTCAGTCCTGCCAAAGAGATCTTCTATTGTTTCGGTTGTCATAAAGGCGGAACGGTTTTCAATTTCGTGATGGAGATTGAACGCGTCTCTTTTCCGGAAGCAATAAAACTGGTGGCGGAAAAATCGGGTGTGCCTCTGCCAAAGTTGATTGACGACAGTCGCTTCGAAGCCCGGCGGCAAGAGTCTGATCAGGTTATCGAGCTGAACAAATGGGCACTCGAATGGTGGGAACAGCAGTTGGAATCGAGCGCCGAAGGCCGCATCGCGCGCGACTACCTGAAGCGTCGGGAGATAACTGACGAGACGCGAGAAACTTTTCGACTCGGTTACGCGCTCGATAGCTGGGACGCGTTGTCGATCTACCTGAGACAGAAAGGTGCGACGCAGGAACAGATTGAAAAGAGTGGTCTGGTGGTCCAAAAAGAAGAGGGTGGTTCGTATGACCGTTTTCGGGGGCGTCTGATCTTTCCGGTATTTGATATTCAGGGACGGCCTATCGCTTTTGGCGGCCGTACATTGAAAGATGAAAGCGCCAAGTACATCAACTCACCTGAAACTGCCGCTTACGTTAAGGGCCGAAATCTTTTTGGTCTGAATCTAACCCGCGACGAGATTCGCCGAAACGGCTTCGCGATTTTGGTGGAAGGATTTCTCGACCTGATCGTTCCGTATCAGTTTGGTATTAAGAACGTCGTAGCGAGTTTGGGGACAGCCCTGACCATTGACCAGGTAAAAATTCTAGGGCGGTTTGCCCGCAAAGTTGTCGTGAACTATGATGGCGACCCTGCCGGTGTGCAGGCCGCAAAAAAAGCAATTGAAATACTCCTCGCAGAAGACATTGAGGTCAAAGTTTTAGTCCTTCCCGATAACTCTGACCCCGATGAGTTTTTACGAAAGTTTGGCGCACAGGAATACCAACGGCAGCGCGGTGAGGCTCAACCGCACATCCAGTTTGTGATCAATCAGGCAGTCCGCGATCGAAAGTTAAGTAATCCTGCTGACAAAGAAGCGGCGATTGACGAAGTGTTGCCGTACATCCGTGCCGTGACGAGTCGTCTGCAGAAGCGTGAATACTTCGATATCGCGATGGATTCATTAAGGATCGGCGACGCTGCCGTTAAACGGGAATTGTGGCAGTCGATTCGAAGCAGTGCCGGTACTCGCGTTCCAGTTGCGAGGCGAACGCAATTGAAGCCGACCGTCGCTGAGCGGCAGTTATTGGAACTGGTATTGAGCGACCAGAATTTTCGGCGCGAAAGTTTTTCCAGACTGGAAACGGAAGACTACGAGGGGCTCGCCACCGCCCCCATATTTCGCGCTTTGATAGCAGCAGATAGAAACAACGAAGTCTGCGATTACGATTGTTTGGCGATCGCCCTCGCAGACGAGCCCATCGCGGAGTTGCTGCCTGGTTTGTTGATAACGGAGTTTGAAGAGGCGGACGAGCAGACTCGCCGGCTGAATGCGGAAAGATGTATGGAAGCGTTGAAACTGATGACGGTGGACCGGCGCCTAAGTGAGTTGACGGCGGAAATCGCAGCAGCAGAACGCAACGGAGAAATAGCGCTACGCGATAAGTTAGCTATCGAACATTTGGAGCTTACCCGTCGCAGAAGTAATTTGCTTCCGAAAGCAGAAGCGTTACAAACCGCAAGTTAGAGTGGCCCAGTTTCAGTCATAGATGTTGGCAGTAGTTGAAAACACTCACCACCTCGCGTTTTAATTTGATAACTACGGTGAAGGTTAGTGAATACTGAAGAAAAAGATCGTGACGATGTGATGGAGCGTCTGCTTGAACTCGGCGGCGACAAGAAATACCTCACCTTCGATGATCTCAATCGCGAACTCCCCGACAATGTTGTCTCACCAGAGGACATTGAAGATGTCCTGCAGAAACTTGAAGGCTCCAACATTCCAGTCGGCGACTCCGACGAACAACTCCTGGAACAAGCAGCTGCTACAGTCACCGACGAAGAAGAAATAGATGAAGAAGACGTCGAGCTGGATTTGTCAGCCGGAGCATTGGAGAAAACCAATGATCCGGTGCGGTTGTACCTGCGCGAGATGGGTGTTGTGCCACTGTTGACGCGCGAAGGCGAGGTGGCCATTGCAAAACGAATCGAGCGCGGCCAGTTAAAAACTCAAAAGGCGATTGCCCGCTCACCGATCGCAGTAAAGGAACTGCTAAGGATCGGAGATGAGTTGGAGAGTGGCGCAGCAAATATCCGGGACGTGGTTATCTTTTCTGAGCAGGCTGAACTTACCGGAGATGAGGACAAGGCGGAGGAGTATAGAGCATGGACCATTGAAGGCGTTCAGAACATCCGCAAGCTTGCCACACAGGGCTTGAAGGATTGGGAGAAATTGCGCGTCGAACAAAAGGAGATGCGCGGGAAGAGGAGTCAGAAAGTAATACGGATGAGCCGCAAGGTGGCGCGAATACGCCTTGAAATAGCTCAAGAGATCGGTCGCCTGAGTCTCACGGAGCGTACACGTCAGCGGTTGATCAATGCGATACGCGGCGTTCAGAAGGAGGTGCGTGATGGAGAGCGCGAGATCGACAGCTTCAACGAGAAACTCGGTCGCAAGCGAATAAAGATTGAAGATCAAAAGGAGTTCAAGAAGCGAATCGCGGCCGCAAAGAAACGATTGCAGCAGATCGAGATCGATCATCACATCAGTCCTGTCGAGATTAAGCGCTCCCTGCAAGCGATTGTAATTGGTGAACAACAGACAGGGCAGGCGAAGCGTGAGTTAGTCGAGGCGAATCTGCGGCTCGTTGTTTCGATAGCTAAGAAATATACCAATCGTGGTCTGCAATTCCTGGATCTGATTCAGGAAGGGAATATTGGATTGATGAAGGCCGTGGACAAGTTTGAGTGGCGCCGCGGTTACAAGTTTTCGACTTATGCGACGTGGTGGATTCGACAGGCCATCACCAGGGCCATCGCAGATCAAGCTCGCACGATCCGGATCCCCGTGCACATGATCGAGACAATCAACAAGCTAATTCGAACCTCGCGCGCGTTGGTGCAGGAACTGGGAAGGGAGCCGACGAATGAAGAGATCGCGCAGAAGATGGACATCCCTGTTTCTAAAGTACGAAAAGTTTTGAAAATTGCGCAGGAACCAATCTCATTGGAAACTCCGATTGGTGAAGAAGAGGATTCACATCTCGGCGACTTCATCGAAGACAAGTCGATTCTCAACCCGGCCGATGCCGTCGTTGCTTCTAATCTGCGCGAAATCACCGATGAAGTTCTGGCCACGTTGACTCCACGTGAAGAAAAGGTGATTAAGATGCGATTTGGACTGGGGGTCACGGGATCTGAACATACGCTGGAAGAAGTTGGTCACCATTTTGCTGTTACACGAGAGCGTATTCGGCAGATTGAAGCGAAGGCTTTGAGAAAACTACGCCATCCCTCACGCTCGCGTAAGTTGAAGGCATTCCTGGACAATACCCAGCATTAGGTGTCGTCCGCAAAGCAAAAAAAGGCGCAGCATTCAACAGCTGCGCCCTCAGGTGTTTTTAAGGAGTTTTTATTTGCTGAGAAACTCCGTGCTTTGAGCGGTGTGGTCGAAAGTGTATTCGTAAATGTAGCCGGGGAATTCTATGGGCTGCGTATACTGGACATGTACTTCGACTCGTCCGTCTTTTACCGCCGGAACGATTTCCGCATCGGTGGGAATATTGTATTCCGGCGCACTTTTAACCAGTTGTTCGTGCACCCAATTCGCTGGGTGGCCCAGCGCTGCCGCAGTGTTCACCTTCTGCTGCATCAGGTCCTTGAAGAGATAGGCATTATAGGAGACAGGGATATACACATATCCGGCATAAGCCACGATCGCAATTACTATGATGAACACTAGTAATTTTACGCCGGCGCTGCCGCGTTCACTGTGGCGACTCCGAATTTGCATTACACTCACCTCATTCACCCAATGCTGTGATCGCTTCAGTTAATGACTCTTTTATTAACCTAGCATTGATTTCTTTGGCAGTGACGACCCGCGCGCGACCGATCCGTTCCAACAACACCCACTGATTAAGATCCCTGGCTCGCTTCTTGTCGTGCTGAATCGCTTCTATAACAGCGTTGTGATCCACTTTGGCGAGGCGTGGCAAGGAACCACATAGCCGCACCGCGTCAATTAACAATTTTAACTCCGATTCCTTAAGCAACCCTAGATTTTTTGATATTGCCCCAGCCGCAGCCACGCCGTAGCCCACAGCCTCCCCGTGCCGAAAGTAGCGGTACCGCGTTACGGTCTCCAGCGCATGCCCGACAGTGTGTCCGAAATTCAAGATGCGACGCGAACGATGATCGGTCCGTTTAGCGGCCTCGTGCTCGTCCTGGGCCACGATAGACGCCTTAAACGTGCAATGTGACAGCACCAGTTCTTCGAGGTCACGGGAGATGCGAATTGAATCTGACTCGGATGATTGTAAGAATCCCACTGTTTGCGTAAACAGCTGTCTGCTGCTAACTGCGCCCTGTTTAACCATTTCGCAGCATCCGGCAACTACCTCACGCACGGGCAATGTCGTGAGCGCGTTTATGTCGATCACGACTGCGCTGGGCTGGTGAAACGAGCCCACCAGATTTTTTCCGGCGCCAAGGTTAACTCCCGTCTTCCCACCAATTGCCGCGTCAATTTGGGCCAACAGAGTTGTTGGAATCTGAATAAAACGAACACCGCGCAAGAAAATCGATGCGACGAACCCTGCTAGATCGCCAACTACTCCTCCGCCCAAAGCCACTACTCCATCCGTGCGTTCAAGGCTTCTTGACGAAAGGAACTGAAGGATCTTCTCGGCTGTCTGGATAGATTTGTACCGCTCGCCGTCTCCCACCAACACATGTGTAACTGTGAAACCGTTGCCTTCAAAACTTTTTAGTGCCGCATTGCCATACAAGGAAAAAACCCTCGCGTTCGACACTATCGCGACTTTGCGGGCTGAGTCGCCAAGGCTCGCGCGCGCGACGCGACCGGCGTTGCGAAGAGCGCCGCGACTGATGGAGACTTCATAACCCGTGGCGCTGTTTTGTGTTCGAACCCGCAATTTCGGCAACAGCAGACTCCTCCGCATACTGCAATCTGCGAATCCCAGAAAGCTAATCTTAACATGCAGATAATTTTGTGATTTTGCAGCGGCGAGTGGTCCTTGAGTATGGGAATTTAAAGGAAGGTAGCTGCGAATAAAGCGAATGGGCGCGACAAACGTGGGAGTACGTCGCGCCCATTCATATTTGTGGTCACTGTCCTCACCCCAGCAACCACTGAGACGGAGGATTCACCAACCGTCTCTCTTGCCCCACAATATAACTCGCAAAACGCATGCCCCGCAAGAGTCGCATTTTCACAGATTTACGCGTCGCAAATTGTCAGATATTGACGCTTTTTCACGAAGAAGAGGAGGCGAATCGGCTACAGTCGAGTGTAAAATTTTCACGGCGTTGAGTAAAACTTTCTACGCCGTCATGCTAAATGTTTCTTAATAACGTCTGCTAATTGGTGGGCCAGTATGTCGATCTTGTCTTGCTGTTCGCCTTCAATCATTATCCGGGCCAGTGCTTCGGTACCCGAATAACGAAGCAGCAATCGACCGCCTGCGCCGAGCTCTTTTTCTACTCCCTTTATTGCGTCGTCGATTTCCTGAATTTCGGCGAAAGGATGCTTCTCCTTCACATGAACATTCACGAGGATCTGCGGAAATATCTGAAGACCCATCGTTAACTCGGCCAGTGACTTATGGTCATCGACCATTGCCCGCATGACACATAGCGTTGTAATTAGTCCGTCGCCAGCCAGACTTAACTGCGGAAAAATAATGTGTCCGGATTGCTCTCCACCGAGTGAACTACCACTGCGCAAAAGTTCGTCGAGAACAAACTTGTCTCCGACGTCTGTTCGGACAAGTGCAATGCTTTTTGATTTCAGTGCTATCTCCAAACCGATGTTGCTCATCACCGTCGCGACTACGACGTTGTTGGCGAGGAGTTTTCTCGCTTGCATATAGTTTGCCAACACCCATAACGCAACGTCGCCATTAACCAGTTTTCCAGAAGCATCCACGAACAACGATCTGTCGGCGTCGCCGTCTACCGCCACTCCGATATCCGTTTCCTGTTGTAAGACTTCGTCCTGCAGTTTTTCTGTATGCAGGGAACCACTATTCAGGTTTATGTTCCGGCCATCAGGTTCGGCATTGATTACAGTTATTGACGCGCCCAATCGTTCAAAGAGTTCCGGCGCGATATCGGATGCAGCACCGTTCGCGCAGTCAACTACCATTCGTATTCCGTCGAGAGATAATCCACGCCCGACGTCGTTCTGTAGATATTGCAGATAACGGTCTTTGAGCACAGTCACCTCCTCTTGAGAGGGCTGGTTGGTCGATCTCAGGTGACGGGATCCCGGCTCCCCGTTAGCGGAGGCGATATCCGCTTCAATGCGTCGTTCTGTCGCTTCGTCCAGCTTACGTCCTGACGGCGAAAAGACCTTAATGCCGTTGTCTCGATACGGATTGTGTGAAGCGCTAATGACAATGCCCGCATCTGCGGGCACGGTTCGAGCGAGATATGCAACACCAGGTGTTGTGATGACCCCAGCCGACCGCGAACTCCCTCCCGCCTTTGTAATACCTGTGCGCAATGCCCCTTCTATCCATTCCCCTGATTCACGAGTATCGCGCCCGATCACGATCACCGGTGGTCGGCCAAGCTGCTCGGTAAGGTGAGTAACTAGTGAAACTCCGATTGTCTCGACGGTGGCTGCGTCCAGAGGGAACTTGCCTGCTTCTCCTCGAATGCCGTCCGTGCCGAAGAGTCTGGTCATTTGAGATTGAGTGTCGCGATAAAACGCAGGAATGGCAGGCCGTGAGCAATCAGCGAGTTCCCCGCACGTTGAGATATAGGATCGGCGGCGGAATTCTTTTGCGCTATTTCAATACGAACCGCGACGGTCGTATCAACAACTTCTACCTTAGGGTCTCCTACGATCACGGCGACGTTAGGTAAATCGAAACTTTCTCTCCGATCGTCCAGTGAAACGGATTCAGTAACCACCTTCTGCAGTGGACTAACGCGATCAGATGGTCCCCGCAACTTAACCCGTGAAGGCGTAACGATAACGTCTTTTAGTTCATAACCGCCCGGTAATTTACCGTCAAACTTAACTTCCACGTCGGCGACAGCTTCTATGATGGGCTCGAGTTTCAGCGCGAGCGTGGCCGGCCTAAATCCTTCGACTGATACATCTGATGGTAACTGCAATTGTGCTTTCTCCTGCAGGCGTACCACCCGTTCTCCTGGCTTTTGATTCGTTAAGTCAACAGTGGCAACTAAAGTCGGACCCACGCTGTTAAGTCGCGATGGACTCCCTCGTAACGTAACCTCTACAGAACTCGGGACTTCATTGCTAATCTCGATTCCGGCAGGACGTACAAAATGAAGTTGGACCGAGGTTCTTTGTCTGACTGGCTGGTTCTGACCAGTGACCGCCATCCAAAGAGCGACGGTCACCGCGGCAGCGAGCAGCTTCAATCCCCAATCCTCCAGCAATATCTTTCGCGCCCACCGTTCGAACGACGTGGGATTCCGCGAGACTGGTGTTGTGGTTTCGTCGTCTTCGTCCTGATATGGCATAGCCGGGTTTCCATCTAAATTGAAGCGACTTCTTCGGTCTCGGCGTCAGGCTCCGTTTGTTTCTCGACCTTCTGTTTGGGCCGTCTGGTTGAAACCTCCAGAGCTTCTGAAATGATTGCGCGCAATTTAGTTGCGTCCAATCCACGTTTAATCTCGCCACCCTGTACCACGGAGATTAAGCCTGACTCCTCTGAAATAACGACTGCAAGCGCGTCGGTATCCTCGGTAACACCGAGCGCGGCACGATGCCGGGTTCCCAGATCACGCGAAAGCCGCGGATTCAACGTGAGGGGTAAGAAGCATGATGCGGCAGCAATGCGGTGACGTCGTATTACCACCGCGCCGTCATGTAATGGTGATTCGGTATTAAAGATGCTAACTAACAGATCGTAACTGAGTTCGGCATCGAGCTTTACGCCGCCATCGATAATATTTTTTAAGCCAACGTTTCTTTCGATCACTATCAGCGCGCCGGTTTTCGTTGAAGCGAGCGTGGTCGCCGCAAGTATTACTTCGTCGTATACGCCCTCGCCAAACTGGCCCAGGTGTCTACGGACAAACGGCATCCTGAACCTGTTTCCAAAGTTGATAAGCGCCTGGCGAATCTCACTTTGAAATAGCACGATTATGGCTACGCCTATGTACAGCAAGGCTCCGCGCAAAATGAATTCGAGTGTGGCTAGATTTTGCCTGGCGGCGATCCAGTAAAGGAGGGCAAAAGCACCGATGGCGGCTGCCATTGGCGCCGCGCGGGTTCCGCGAACAAGTTTCAAAACTGCATACACGAGCAAGAAGACCAAAACCAGGTCCGCGAGGTTTCGCGGCTCACTGAGTCTTCCGAGATACTCCGTGTATGGCAGTAGTAACAGCATCTAACTCAAAACGTTGCGATTGAAATTTGCGCTTCAGAGGCTGCAATTTAGTTTCACCAAACCGTATTCGAAAAAGCTTCAGCGTTTGCGTAGCCTGGATGCAGGAGTATGAATATCCTGAAGTTTTTTGATTCTCGGATAGACGTTGTCCAAACTAAAGACTGAAAGCTCCGCTGGGATTATCGCGGAAAACCACAGCGCTGGCAATGGCGATTACGTTCGTTTTTGATGCCAATTGTGCGCTGACTAGAGTTAGCGTGTAGTCGATTTCGAGACTCGCTTAATCCGCCCACTTTGCAGGAAGCCCACAAGTATGCCTTGGTTATCTATCACGGCAACCGAGCCTACGCCGTTTTGCTTCATCATTTCCGTTGCCGACTCGAGTGTAGTTGAGGATCTAACAAAGAAATTTGGTCTGATCGGATGCATGACTGACTTAATAGCAGTTTTTGACCACTGCTCGCGAGGCAGTGCTTTCAGCGCAGCCAACGAGAGGATTCCATGAAGCTTGCCGTCAACCGCTACCGGAAAGCTGGTGTGTCGATGCATCGGCAACACTTCATCAACCAGCTTGGTAACCGTTAGGTTGGGATCCAGTGCCATCGGCGTGGACATCACATCGCTCACTGACACTAACTCCGCTTGCTGTGCAGACTTAACGACCTTCCACGCAGCGTCCAGGAGAAAAAGTCCGACGACGATGGACCAGCCCCCCATGAAATAAGGCTGGGTCGGCCGCCAGTTGGGCGCGACCATTATGTATACGCCAAACAAAATCAGCACACCGCCAATGAGAATTCCACAGAACCCGGCCATGCGAGTCGCGTCTTTGATATTGCCGTTGCGCCGCCAAAGAATCGCGCGCAGTACGCGACCGCCATCAAGTGGGTCACCAGGAAACAAGTTGAAAAGGGCAAGAAGGAGATTGCC
>Ga0209486_10001518_pt1 | contig 10032 bp, 7 predicted proteins | sample NCCompost_FD_187518 | JGI IMG/M metagenome (GOLD analysis project Ga0209486, IMG submission 187518) | Agricultural soil microbial communities from Utah to study Nitrogen management - NC Compost (SPAdes) (version 2) | ecosystem: Environmental > Terrestrial > Soil > Agricultural land | place: USA... | reverse complement strand
CAATCCTGCCTGGTTAACAAGGCGTCGCTGTATTGTTCATCCTATGAAACCTATATGAAGCAGTCTCTTCAATAGCAACCATTGTTATGTAATTCACTTCATGTCTAGTCCACTAATGATTTGATCACCGATAATAATATCGACATTGGTTTCTGTGACTTATTGAAAACATTTGAAAATCAGCTTTTATGGCCGCACTCGGATTGAAATTCAAGAGCCTGTGACGCAAGAGTGTTTGCATCACAGACTCTTGAATTTAGATGACCCCGGAGGGATTCGAACCATCAACCAATTGCTTGGATAAACGAGTTTTCTGAGTCAAAAGACATTTCCAATGATCCAACTGAAATAATAGTGTATGAGTTCAAAGACAAACTTTTAAAAGAATGTGGAATAAGGGTTCGAAACGCGAATGTGCTTTTATTTTATACCCTAAACCAACCTGTTTCCTTCTCGTGGTCTATTACAAGCAGTTACTCTTCATCTCTCTTCTTCCTAAACCAGCCTCGTTCTTCAACTGTTAGTTTACGGTGACAGTTAGCACATAGGATTGTGCATTTATTAATTTCGGACTGGATACGTTCAACCGAATAACCTCCAGATACCATAGCAGCAACCGCCATATCCTTCCCTCTGTATGGTGGAATTCAAGGACACGGACATCGCTTTCGCCACACTCCTCGCAGGGATGGGATAGAAGGTAGTGATAGGCAAACTCTCTGGCAACTTGACGAGCTGCATCTTTTCTTTCCTTTACTTTAGCCAGGTGTCTATCGTGCGCATCACCTTGAAAGTAGTTCCTGTTAAACTCTGCCATACATTCACGGCAGGTTTTGTGACGAATTCCAAGGGATTTGAATTTCCAGTTAAATCCTTCCTCACCTTTATATTTTTTGCAGTGATCACATTTCTTTTCCATGGGGTTTTCTCCATAAGCTACACTTAAGCGTGAGTTGATCGGTTCTTGTGATTTTAAAATCAAAACACCTTAGTTTTTTGAACTAAGATGCTTCGATCCTAAAAGTGCTTGTTTTCTAGGTGAGCCCGAGAGGAGTCGAACCTCCAACAAACAGATTAAGAGTCTGCTGCTCTGCCATTGAGCTACGGGCCCAGAAATACCAACCGCTTAAGAGGCAACTTACGGAGCCAGATTATTTTTATAGCCGGCCCACTGAATAACGTTCAGCTGTGCCGGTCAGCCCATCCTGCGGACGGAAATTATACTCGAAGGAGAATAGGTGTCAATAAGAGTCTGCATACTTTTGTGCATCCAGAAGTGGTTGGAATAAGTGTGAAACTAATTTATCCTCCCTTAGTGCCTTTATCCCTGTATAATTGATTCAGTAAATTCGAATGAATTATTCAGAACCTGCTTCACAACCTGATCCTGAATCACCGCCAGAATTTGTATCTGCGCGTGCACGCAGGCGCCGCGCTCAACGACGTGCGTATTTTCCTACGGATGAAGAAGGGCGCGCCGCTTTATTCGCGCATCTGGCGCGGCGCGCATATCCATCTTATGAACTTTTTGTATTCTCTCTTGTAAGTGGCGCGATTTTGGGTCTGGGTTACTTCATCAATTCACAGGCCCTGCTCATCTTTGGCATCCTCGTGGCACCGTTAATGACCCCCTGGATCGGCATGTCGCTGGCTGTGGTGGCTGGCTCTGCACGTTTCTTTGCCCAAACCATCGCGGCCCTCTTCGTCAGTTCGTTACTTGTATTTCTGTGTGGGATCCTGGCTGGCTTTGCATCGCGTACATTTGGCCCGCTCACCTTCAACGAAGCATTCACGCACAGTCGCTTGTGGTGGCCTGATATTCTAATCATTACCATCGGTGCCATCATTCTTACCATCTCCTTCGTCAGATCTGAAGAACGCCCATATCTGCCCAGCGCCTTGCTTACGTACGGATTATTCCTTCCACTGTGTGCGGCAGGCTTTGGCCTTGGCAGCGGTGTAGGTGAAATATGGCCGCAGGGATTGTACGTATTCTTCGTCCATCTCGCCTGGGCCACTTTCTTTGCTATCATCACGCTTTTCTTCCTGCGCTTCTATCCGACCTCCCCCGGGGGAATCGCTTTTACGGGACTCATATTCATTCTGCTGCTCGTTTTAGTGACATTCTTAACCGGGTTCAATCGTTGGATAATGATCCAGACGGGCCTTGCCACGCCTGAACCCTCACCTGCACTTGCGCCAGGTGCAAGTGTCACTCAAACTCAGGGCGGGCCTGCTCCTGTGGGTCAAACGCCACTGACGCCCGCGCCTGTTCCAACCAACACCTCCTCACCAGTTCCTGAGCGGACGACCACACCCGTTGGCGTTTCTACGCAGATACCTTCACGAGCACCAAGCCGGACTTTGGCTGCCACACTTCCCGCAACTGAAACATTCACTCCCACCATCACAGCCGAACCGACTCCCATTATTGCCATTATCAGGGCTGCTGAAGGAGGCGGTGCTTTCATACGTGAGAAACCTGGTGGGATCGTAGTAGCAACCCTTGGCAACGGTGCAACGGTCACCATCATCCCCAACGACCTGCAGGATGTGAACAACGTTGTCTGGGTACACGTCTTTGCCCTGGTCAATGACGTGCGCGTCGAAGGCTGGATGATCCAGTCAGTATTACAGACCGCCACGCCAGTTGCAAATTGGGAGCCTTCACCTACACCCTAGATGATCTTGGGGCGTCCTTTGCGAAGCATTTCAGTGGGGCACCGCCGAGGACTGCGGCTTGAGCATTTTAGAAATCATAAGAGGAAATTTTCATGCCCATACATTTTGGAACGGACGGCTGGAGAGCTGTCATCTCAGACTCGTTTACATTTGATAATTTGCGCATTGTGGCGCAAGCCATCGCAGACGCGGTCGCGTCAGATCATTGGGATAAATCTGGGAACGGCGGGGAGGCACCCGATCCGAATAAGATCGTGATCGGTTTCGATACCCGTTTTCTATCCGATAGATACGCGGGTGAAGTAGCACGCGTCCTGGCTGCAAACGGATTCAGCGTGTTGCTCGCGCAATCCGACGCGCCAACTCCCGCCATCTCGTATGCCGTCAAGCATCAACGTGCGATTGCCGGTGTGATGATCACTGCCTCACATAACGCGCCGCGCTATAATGGAGTCAAGCTGAAGGGTGCCTTTGGTGGCTCAGCTTTGCCAGAACAGTGCCGCCGTGTGGAAGTGTACATCACCGACAACGAACAGCAGGCACGCGGCCCCAACCTGATGGATTTCAAAAAGGCGCGCGAAGCAGGTTTGATCCAGCGCTTTAATCCATTGCCCGCATATTTCGATCATCTGCGGACGCTGATCAACGTGGATGCGATCGCAGAAAACCCTCAGCGTTTTGTTGCAGATGCAATGTATGGGTCGGGCCGCGGTGTCATTAAATCCTTTTTACAAGGGACAGGTTGTGAGATCGCAGAAATTCGCGGCGAAATGAACCCGGGCTTTGGGAGTGTACACCCTGAGCCGATCGCGAAATATCTGGGCGCGCTGGCTTCGGCCGTCAGTTCAGGTATGGGCAACTTCGGTATTGTGACTGATGGAGATGCGGACCGCATCGGTGCCATGGATGAGCGCGGCACGTTCGTTGACCCGCATAAGATCATGGCGCTGGCATTAAAGTATCTTGTTGAAAAACGCGGCTGGACAGGCGCGGTGGTAAGAACTGTTTCCACCACGCGCATGATCGATCGGCTGGCAAAACGTTACGGCGTCAAGCTATACGAAACGCCGGTTGGATTCAATCACATTGCCGATTACATGATGACAGAAGATGTGTTGATCGGCGGCGAAGAATCAGGCGGCATCTCATTCAAGGGACATATCCCCGAAGGCGATGGTCCAATTATGGGATTACTGCTCGTGGAGATGGTGGCTGCATCGGGTAAAACTTTGCAAAGCCTGGTGGAAGATCTGCTTGCGGATGTGGGCCCCGCATTTTATGAACGCGTGGATTTGCGTCTGAGCAGGCCGGTGGAGAAAAAGGAAATGACAGAATTCCTACTGAGGCAGGCGCCGAAAGAGATCGGGGATCAGAACCTGGATGAGATCAGCCAGCGCGATGGAGTCAAATATATTATGGCAGATGACTCATGGCTGCTGATTCGCCCTTCAGGAACAGAACCCGTTTTACGCGTATACGCCGAGGGCAGGACGCAGGCGATGGTCAAGGCATTGCTGAAGTATGGAGAGCAGGTGGCTGAGAGCGTGGTGTAGTAAATATTCTAATGATTCAAAGTGCTTAGACCATTCTCTACTTTCGACGATTGCAGGCATCTACAACAAAAAAGACCCTAAAGGCACACATCACGCTTTAGGGTCTTTTTATTTCAAACTACATTATCTTGAGGGTACGGCTCTTAGCCTTCGTACAAGGAAGATGACAATGACAAGGACAAGAGCCATTAAGAGCAGGCCCGGCGCACCGGCATCATCTATGAAGCCTGTGTTGGGCAGGGCAGTGGATGTGGCAATGATCGTCCCGGTGGAAACCGCAATCTGAGTAAAGGCTGCGCCGACTGTGGCAGTGGCAGGATTCTGCGTGGCGGTGAAAGTGACGGTGGGTTGGGCAATGACAGGTGTATTAGTAGGAGGAACCGTGTTTGTTACAGCTGCCGTTAATGTGAGGTTTTGGGCCACTGAAGTCTGCGTTAATCCCGCCTGGATAGTGGCTGCTTGTTGTGTGGCTTGTGCCTGTGCCGTCTGATCTGCCTGCTGTGTGTTACCTCTTGAGAAGAAAAAATATCCGACCAGGCAAAGTAGCGCAAGGAGAACAAGACCGCCGAGAATGCCAGCAGCCAGCAGAAAGGTTCGGTTACTGGATTCTTCAGGCGGATTGGGATCGTCAAAATTCATGTTATCGTTATCGTACGCTGACATGCTGCACTCTCCTCTGTATCGCTTCTAATCTTGGCGGCGTAGTCGAACAACAATATTTCAAAATTATTTCTTATACTAAACTGCCCTTCGCCTTTGTTCCTTCTCTTCGACGTACACTCAGAGTCGTTACTCCGCTCAGGGCGAATCATCTTCAATTATTATCCCACAACTTCCAAATTTACCAAAGGCACGAGCACTGTCTCACCATTTTCAAGCTTCACATCTGCAGCGCGGGCGCGTAATCCGCTGGGCAGGGAACTGAGTCCCGGGTGCACGTTTGAAATTGACCCGATCGCACCTGCATGCGGCGGTCGGCGCATACGCACCGTTTGACCCACGGCAAAAGCTTCATAACTGTTTGGCTCTTCTGGTTCAGTTGAGACCGGCAGTGGGATGATGACCTCAGGCCGGTTGCTGCTGTAACGGTCGAAGTGTTCGGCGTTGACTGTGGCCTCGCGTTTATTGCTGGTCGTCAACAATTTAAATGCAGCAGAATTCATCGGGAGTGCGCCGAATCCATCCAGCACTAAAATTGGGTAGCGCATTTGGTAGGCAGGGATGATCAATGAGGAAAGTAAACTCGAAATTACCAAACCGCGGATGGGGAGTTCCGCCGCGACGCGTAACGTTTCTACATCACGCACATGGCCTCCCAGGATCACAGAACCACGCAGGCTTACATCCAGTCGATCTGCAGTCAGGATATCATCCGGTTTCTCAAGCAAACTCACCATCAATCCATTGTCGATGCGGCCATTTCCCCACACGCCTTGCACCAGCGCACCCGATGTACGGATAACCACTCCACGTTCAGCAATGACCTGTGTGACCATACCGGGCAAACCAGCGCGCAGTTCAACGCGCGTATCGCCTACTTCCATCAACACCTGTCCACCACCTGCCACCATCACGCGGCCTGCGCGTGGTGCTTTAACGGATCGACCAAACAGGCCACTCTTCTCTGCCACCAACGCGCCTTCTGTCAAACGGTCGCCTTCTTTGACCCGGATCAATTTATCCGCTGCAACAGCAGAAATACCAAATGTGCGTGCCACATCCAACAGCACATGCTCACGCGCAAAATTCGCTTCTGCAACAATATCTGTTGGGTTCACGCGTTGATTCACACGTGCATTTACCTTGCCCAAGACCGGCAGAAGGCGTTCGCGCACAATGGTTGTTAGCGGTAAGACGTGCAAAACTGGAGCAAGCATTCTACTTAACCTCCCACCGTGTAATACCATTTCTTGATCAATTCACGCCGGCGCACCGGGTCGGATGGAAGCTGAAGTGGACGTCCGCGCGCATCGATGACGACTCCCAGCGCGCCCCCTGTGACTGTGACTGAGCCGCTCTTTCCCGGACCCAGACCCGCGTCCGCGCGCCGAAGCGGCTGCAAACTCAGGCGTGCACTTTCGCCCGTTGGAAGAGGCAATATTTCCAGGCCGCCAAACTTAACTTCCGCACGTGCTTCTGTTCCATCACTGTAGGTTAATCTTGCACGCAAAACCTGATCTCCGTAGCTGGCGGAGGCAATCACAGACACAACTGTCCCCAGCCCAATGAACGCACCCGATTCGATCACCTGCACTGGCAGATAATGATTACGTGATGAGGCTGCGCCCAATAGCGGCAGTAAATTATTCTGGTCGAGCAGAATAGGCAGAATACCAACTGGCTGAATGCCATCCAGCAATAACAATAAACTTTGTCCGAGCGAAGTGCCATCGCTGACCGCGCCACCGCCACCGATGATCAGATCCAGAGGCGGCATCAAACCTGTGCGCATGGCACGGGCATTGGCAGGGAAATCCTTTTGCGCGGTACGCACTGAAAGGTACAGGGCCTGCCGCGCGATCGCCTGTGTGATTGCCTGTTCATCCATTGTGGCAGGGATGGCTGAGGGATATAACGATTTCTGGAATAAATACTCGCGCAGTGTGTTGGGGGATATATCAAGTTGCAGCCAGCGCATAATATCTTCCACTTCGGTGTACTGCAGTATGCCAGCCAAATTCTCGCCCAACCCGAATTGCGGATAAACCCCCAGGGTCAATTCGCCAGCAAACCCAGCCGCAATCGAAGTAGCCGATGCACCAACATTCACAGACAAGAGACCGCGTGTTGAATCATACAATTTGCTCAGGAAGCGTATCATGCGCCCGCGTGCATATGCGGTGGGCAGAACAATTCCTGCAGACCAGAGATTGAGTTCATCTATTCCTTTGATCTGTCTCTGGCGAAGTTTCATGACCAGTGAAGCAAGTTCATAGCTGGCAGGTGCCAGGTCCTCCACTTCAAGCGAAGGGCGGATGTTGTAGCTGATCTGTAATTTGCCAGCATGCCCACCCAGCATTTCCTGAACCTCACTGGCAAGTTTCTGGTTACCGGCATACAGTACCATCGGGCGTTTTTCCAGCGGCATGAGGTAACACGCCAGGCCAACCGCTTCCAGCATTTTTTGGATCGAGCGGGAGGCGCCGCCATCTGTCCCGCCTGCCAGCACCACAAGATCAGGCCGCGACCGGACGATACTATCCATTTGCTGGTCTGGCCGGCGGTGATCTGAAAGATCGAGAGTTTCCACAACGCGACTGTAGGTTGATTCTGCAAGACGACGTGCGCTCTGCACTGAAACATCTGATAGCAAACCTACGACCACTGTCTTCACTGTGGGACCAGCTGAGACGGTGGCAACGACCGCATCCACGCCTGACCCGTCTGGCTGGGAGGGCGCGATCAAATTGTTATCCTGTGTGCCAAGCAATGTTGCACCGATAATATTCTGCAAATTGATAATGGCTTCCCGCACTCCAATACCAATATCCCTGAATGGAGCTTCGGCAGTGCTGGGCGACTCCCCCGAGGCGATAAAGCGATATTGACCCTCGACTACATCAAACATCACAGCGCGCGTGACGGTTGCACCAACGTCGATTGCTAAAATGGATTCGTTTTGTACCAGCGATGCAGGCATAGTTTAGAGACCAATGAGTTGTCTGATGAAATTGATGATGGAGCCTAAGCGTTCGATCATGGCGGTGAGCGCTGCCGTATACACGCCGGCAAATAATACGCCCAGGGTAATGGCAATAAATAGACGACCGACCCAGGCAATGATCTCAAGAATACGATTCCGTTTGGTTGTGCCATCTGGTGCTTGGCTGGCACTGAAGTGGAAAGATGCGAGTGTAAGGGTTGTGCCGGCCAGCATAACCGTCCCTTCGACCAACCCAAGCAAGGCGTCCGTGCCACTGGTGGCGGAACGGAAATCCAGCGCTGCCATGGATGCCCGCGCCTGTGGGATTAATGTGCCAAGCAGTGCACCACCAACTGCCGCCGCCGCACCAACCCCTACCAAAACCGCCATGGCAAAATTTCCGATCCAGGCAATGCGAGGAGAGAGTTTGGTAAGCAGCGAAATACACAGGACGAATGGAACAAGGATGAATATTAGTTGAATAGGATCCGCGAGGTTTGTGGTTTGAAGTGACCCAAACAGCTTGGGCACCAGCACCTGATGCCAGACCACAGCGGCGGCATACCCGGAAGAAACACCCACAAATATATATACAGCAATTCGAAATAACGGACTATCACCAATCAGATAACTAAAGATCATTAACGTAAGGATGAGGCCAATTACTCCGGAAATTAAGTCAAGAGACATTCGTTTTCATCCCTGTTTGGCTTCAGCGCGACGGGCGCGCAGGCCCGTGAAAAGACTCCACAGGCTGCCCAGCGTGATGGCGGCGATGGCAGTCATTAATCCCACGCCGAAGGTATCCCAATAGCTACGGGCAATGCCCGGCCGACTGTTATTGATAAACTCATAGGTGGCCGCGTCTGAGAGTCCGCTGACCATGCCGGTAATCTGCCGGGACGAAACATAAGGTTGAAGCAATGGCCCTGCCTGTGCACTGGAAACCACCAGCAATGGCTGATTGGTCAACGCCGGGTCAACCTGTTTCAATGCAGATAATTGCTCAACCCAAACGCGACCTGATTCAGCATGATCGGTCAATACGATCACCCCGGAAAATTCAGAGAGTCTTTCCACAGCCGCGGAGGATATCGCTGTCCTGGGTGAACCAACAAACTCAAGTACACCAGAGGCGCCACCCGGCAAATATCCCAGGTTGAAGTAATGCTCGCCGGGGTTATATCCAAGACCCAATGGAGATGGCTGGTTAATTTTTGTGTTGGTCATCAGGCGCTCAGCCAGTGCCGATCCGTTTGGTGAGGTGGATAAGAACGAAAGGCGCGGGTGACGTAACAAAACTAACTGATCCAGCAATGGTCCGCTGGTGGCTTCCATTTCTCCTGCCAGTGCGGGTTCGTAATCTATCACCACCAGCACCTGAGAATTTTCAGGAATGCTCGCAACCGCGCTGGATGCCGCACTGACTGCCTCCGGCAATGCTGGTGAAACGGGCAGCGCTTGTGTACGCAGGGTGATCATAGAACCCAGCACAACCAGCAATAATGCACTCAGTGCCCAGCGCAATGCATTTTGTGGCATCACCGCTGCCTGAGCCAGAACCGTTCGTGGTGAGGTTTCGCTGGCAAGGATTTGTTCAAGTAAAGTTGCACCAGCTTGTTGTTCATCTGATGCTTGCAGCTTTAGTGAAAGGGGTTTGGGCCTTTTTGCGGACCCGATGGGGGCCATGGGAATTAAACCACGCAAGCCTGCCAGCGGACCTTCCTGTTCGGCGGGTTGGTCGTCAGTAGTTAAGGCATTATCTGAGACAACCGCCTCAACAGGGCGCATGGCTTGCACCCAGGATGGCAACTCGACAGGAGCAAGCGTCTCGTCTTCGTCAGGGGATCCCATGGATGGAATGGACGTAGGAGCTTGCTGTGACGTTTCAGCAACTTCAGGCTCCGGACGCGATAGCCAGTCTGGCATTTCCATCGAAAGCAGGGAATCTACATCCTGGTTTGAAGGGGAGGCAGAATCATTTGCAGGGGCGAAAAGACTCGCATCAATGGCAGCTGGTTCAGATGTAGAGGGAGTTTGTTCTTCATCCGCCTGAGAGGTTTCCTGTAGTGGTTCGAGCCACGAGAAAAGATCATCTGAGGCGGGAGGAGGTGCAGGGGATTGAGATGGTTCACGAAATTGATCGAGGGCCCC
>Ga0209486_10001516_pt1 | contig 10037 bp, 10 predicted proteins | sample NCCompost_FD_187518 | JGI IMG/M metagenome (GOLD analysis project Ga0209486, IMG submission 187518) | Agricultural soil microbial communities from Utah to study Nitrogen management - NC Compost (SPAdes) (version 2) | ecosystem: Environmental > Terrestrial > Soil > Agricultural land | place... | reverse complement strand
TATCGTGCAGGCGATGAATCGTGTTTTGGGTGTGTCTTAACTTCTGCGAGTCCAAACAAAACTAGCAGTTCTGACGAGTTCGCTGAGCCGCTGCTGGGTTTTTCCACGGGCGTTGACTGATGAATATCCACGAGTTTCAAGCAAAAGAAATTCTTAAGCGCTTCGGCGTGGCCGTGCCACGCGGAATTGTCGCCTCCACTGCCGAGGAGGCAAAAAAGGCGGCCGATGAGCTGAGCGGTGGCGTGTGCGTCGTCAAGGCACAGATTCATGCCGGCGGGCGCGGTAAGGGCGGCGGCGTCAAGGTGGTGAAGAACTCCGATCAGGCCGCCGAAGCCGCGCGCGCCATGCTCGGCAAAAATTTGGTCACCCATCAAACCGGCCCGGAAGGGCGACAGGTGCGGCGGGTGCTGGTCGAACAGGGACTCAACATCGCCCGCGAGCTCTATCTTGCCATGGTGCTCGACCGCGCCCAGTCGCGGGTCACCGTAATCTGTTCATCGGAAGGCGGCGTCGAAATTGAAGAGGTCGCCGACAAGCATCCGGAAAAAATTCTCAAGGAGACCATCGATCCGGTCATTGGCCTGGCGCCCTTTCAGTGCCGGCGTTTAGCGTTTGCGCTCGGCGTTCCCGCCGAGTTGACTGGCAAGATGGTTGGTGTGATGCAGGGACTTTATCGCACTTTCGACGAATGCGATGCGTCGCTTGCGGAAATCAATCCCCTGATCATCACGGGCGAAGGCCAGATCATGGCTCTGGACGCCAAGATGAATTTTGACAGCAACGCATTTTTCCGCCAGAAAGAAATCGTCGAATTGCGCGACCTCGACGAGGAAGATCCGCGTGAAGTCGAAGCCAGCAAGTACGACCTTTCTTATATTTCTCTGGACGGCAACATCGCCTGCATGGTCAACGGCGCCGGTCTGGCGATGGCGACCATGGACATAATCAAGCTTTATGGCGGCGAGCCGGCGAATTTTCTCGATGTCGGCGGCGGCGCCAACAAGGAGAAAGTCGCGCAGGCCTTCAAGATCCTGTTGGCCGATGCGCGGGTGCGCGGCGTGCTGATCAACATATTCGGCGGCATCATGCGCTGCGATGTCCTCGCCCAGGGCGTGGTCGAGGCGGCGCGTGAATTGAAAATCGCCGTGCCCTTGGTCGTTAGGATGCAGGGCACCAACGTCGAAATTGGCAGGAAGATCCTGGCTGAGTCGGGATTGGCAATCATCCCTGCCGAGACCATGGCTGAAGCGGCGGAGAAGATCGTCAACGCGGTAAGGAGTAAGGCGTAAGAGGTGAGGGGTAAAATCCTAACTCCTAACTCCTGGCCGTTTACGGTTTGAAGAAATGTCGATTTTAATCAACAAAAATACCCGCGTCCTTACACAGGGCATCACCGGCGCCACCGGCCAATTCCACACCAAAGCGTGTAAGGAGTATGGTACGCAAATGGTCGCCGGGGTAACCCCGGGCAAGGGCGGCACGGCGTACGAGGGCATTCCGATTTTCGATACGGTGGAGAGCGCGGTCAAAGAAACCGGCGCCAATGCGACGGTAATCTATGTCCCGCCGCCGTTTGCCGCCGATGCGATTCTCGAAGCGGCCGATGCCAATATTGCGCTCATCATCTGCATTACCGAAGGCGTTCCTGTGCGCGACATGGTCAAAGTGAAAAGGTACCTGGCTGGGAGAAGCTCGCAACTGCTTGGCCCGAACTGCCCGGGGACGATTACCCCCGGTGAGTGCAAGATCGGCATCATGCCGGGACATATTCACAAGCAGGGAACTATCGGCGTGGTTTCGCGCAGCGGCACGTTGACTTATGAAGCCGTGGACCAGCTCACCCGCTTGGGCATGGGCCAATCAACATGCGTCGGTATCGGCGGCGATCCGGTGCATGGGTTTGAGTTCGTCGACGTGTTAAAAATGTTTAATCAGGACGCCGGCACCCAGGCCGTGGTCATGATCGGCGAGATCGGCGGCAGCGCCGAGGAAGAAGCCGCCGATTGGATCAAGGCCAATATGAAAAAACCCGTGGTCGGGTTTATCGCCGGCCAGACCGCGCCGCCGGGCAAACGCATGGGCCACGCCGGAGCGATTATTTCCGGCGGCAAGGGCACGGCCCAAGAAAAAATTGACGCGATGAAACAGGCCGGGATTGGCATGGCAAGCTCGCCGGCGGTTATCGGTAAGACGATGCAGGAGGCGTTAGCAAGGCAATGAGCGTGGAAAAAACCTTATCGATCATCAAGCCGGACGCGGTAGGGAGAAATCTCATCGGTGAAATTCTCCGCCGCTTCGAGGGAGCAGGACTGAGAATCGCCGCCGGAAAACTGCTCCGGCTGACGCCCGAGCGCGCCCAGGCTTTCTATGCGGTTCACAAAGAGCGGCCTTTTTTCAACGGTTTGTGTGTTTACATGTCTTCGGGGCCGATTTTCGTATCCGTGCTCGAGGGTGAAAACGCGATCCTAAAGAATCGAGAAATCATGGGCGCGACCGATCCTGCGAAGGCAGCGCCGGGGACGATACGCAAAGATTGGGGCAACGACGTGGAGCAGAACGCGGTCCACGGTTCCGATGGACCGGAGACCGCCGCCAGCGAAATCGCTTTCTTTTTCAGACCGGACGAAGTTCTTTAACGTTCCGACCGTGTCCAACTTGGCGTTGGATTTCCGTGTGAAGGCCGATATTAAAGACCTGAGCTTCAAGGACTTGGCGGCGTATCTCCATGAGCGCAAACAGCCCGCTTACCGCGCTAAGCAGATTCGCCAGTGGTTGTTTCAGAAGCGCGCCGGAGCCTTCAGCGAGATGACCAATCTGTCGCGCCCGCTGCGCGAGCAGTTGGAAGAGCATTTCACGATCAGCCGATTGAGGACGCTGCGGCGCGCGGAGGCGCGTGACGGCACGGTCAAGTTTCTATTCGGACTCGGCGACGGCGAGAGCATCGAGAGTGTGCTCATCCCCGAAGCGCGCCGGTTGACGCTGTGCATCTCGACCCAGGCCGGTTGCGGCTTTGGTTGCGCATTTTGCGCGACGGCCGTTTTAGGGCTCAAGCGCAATTTAACCGCGAGCGAAATCGTCGACCAGGTGCTCGAAGCCAGTCGGACTCTCATTGGCAATGAACGCATCACCCACGTCGTTCTGATGGGCATGGGCGAACCCTTGGCAAATTATGCTCAGACGGTGAACGCGCTCGAGATCATCACTGACGGTGAATGGGGAGTCGGGATTTCGCCGCGCCGCGTGACTCTCTCTACCGTCGGTTTGGTGCCGCAGATTGAAAAGCTCATGGAAGAGACGAAGGTCAATCTAGCGATTTCGCTGCATGCGCCGACCAACGCGCTGCGCGGCGAGTTGATGCCGGTCAATCGCAAGTATTCTCTCGAACAGTTATTGGATTGCTGCCGCAAGCTGCCGATTCCACGGCGCAAACGGATTACGTTCGAATACGTACTGCTGGGCGGGGTGAACGATTCGGAGCAGCAGGCGCGGCAGCTCGCCCGGGTGCTCCGCGGCATCCCCAGCAAAGTGAACGTCATTCCATTCAATCCTCATCCGGGCAGCAGATTTTCAAGGCCGGCGCCGGTACAGATCGAACTCTTTCAAGACGTATTGCGCGACGAGGGCGTGCAGATCAACGTGCGCCGGCCGCGCGGCGACGACATTCAAGCGGCCTGCGGTCAGCTTCAGGGGGAGGAGGCGGGGCGGTTGCGGCGGGGCGGAGTCGCCGCCGAAGCGATCTGACGCGCATGGCAGGCACAATCATTGGCGTGATCGGCGGCAGCGGGCTTTACCAGATGGAGGGCCTGAGCGGCATCAGGGAAATCGCTGTCAACACTCCTTTCGGCAAACCTTCGGACAATCTCATTCGAGGCCGGCTCGGCGAGACCGAGTTAATCTTCTTGCCGCGACACGGCAAAGGCCATCGCTGGCTTCCCACGGAGGTTAATTTTCGCGCGAACGTATTTGCGCTTAAGAAACTCGGCGTCGAACGGATTATCTCGGTCAGCGCGGTCGGCAGCTTGCGGCAAGATATCGCGCCCGGACACTTGGTTGTTCCCGACCAATTTATCGATCGTACGAGCCAGCGCCCAGGCACTTTTTTCGGCAAAGGGATCGTCGCTCATGTGAGCCTGGCGGAGCCGTTCTGTAAGGATTTATCGAACGTGCTTGTCGCATCGGCGCGATCCGAGAACGCCCAAGTCCACGCCGGCGGAACGTATCTCTGCATGGAAGGTCCGCAGTTCTCGACGCGCGCCGAGTCCCATCTTTACCGCAGTTGGAATGCCCACGTGATCGGCATGACCAATCTGCAAGAAGCCAAGCTCGCGCGCGAGGCGGAGATCTGCTTCGGCACTCTGGCGCTGGCGACCGATTACGACTGCTGGAATGAAAGTGTTGGAAACGTCGAGATCGAGCATGTCTTGACCGTCCTCAAAAACAACGTGGACTTGGCGCAACGCACGATTCGGCGCGCCGTGGTCGAGCTCGAGGATGCTCGTTCCTGCGCCTGTGCCTCGGCGCTAAAGGATGCTATCATTACCGAACGGTCGCGCATTCCGAAAAAACTACGCGCTGAATTGCGTCCTATCATCGGGAAATATCTATGAGCGTATTGGTCGTCGGCACTGTTGCTTTTGACTCGATTGAAACACCGTTCGGCTCCGCCGAGCGGATTCTAGGCGGTTCGGCCTCGTATTTCGCCCTCGGCGCAAGCTTTTTTACTCCGGTAAGGATCGTCGGCGTGATCGGCGAGGATTTTCCTCAGGATTATCTCGATATCTTTACCCAGCGTCAGATCGACATCGAAGGCCTCCAGCGCGCGGAAGGGGATACCTTTCACTGGCGCGGACGCTATCACGAAGACATCAATCTGCGCGATACTATCGAGTTGCATTTGAACGTGTTGGCTGATTTTGAGCCCAAGTTGCCGGAGTCCTACCGCGACGCCGAGTATGTCTTTCTCGGCAACATCGACCCTAGCATGCAAATGGAAGTGTTGCGCCAGATCCGCCGGCTGAAGCTGGTGGTTTTGGACACGATGGATCATTGGATTCGCGAGAGCCAACAACAGCTCAAGAAAGTCCTTGAGCGCATCGAGATCCTGGTCGTGAATGACTCCGAAGCGCGATTGCTGAGCGGCTACGATAACATCGTCAAGGCTGCGCGGGCGATTCTCAAGATGGGCCCCAAGATGGTGCTGATCAAACGCGGCGAGTACGGCGTGCTGCAATTTTCCGATTCGTCGATGTTCGCCACGCCTGCCTATCCATTGGAGGAGGTCTTCGATCCGACCGGCGCTGGAGATTCCTTCGCCGGGGGTTTTTTAGGCCAGCTCGCCCGCTCAAGAGATCAGAGCCAAGGGGGCTTGCGGCGCGCCATTGTCTACGGCTCCGTGGTGGCCTCATTTACGGTCGAGGATTTTGGTGTCAAACGGCTTACCGATGTGTCGTTGGCGGAAATCGAAGAACGCTACCAACGGTTCGTCCAGCTGACCGATTTTCATTCCTGAGCCGATGGAGCTGTCGATCGTCGTTCCCGTTTTCAATGAAGAGGAAAACGTCGAGCCCTTGGTCGGCGAGATTCGCAACGCTTTGGCGCCAGTAAATATAGGTTACGAGATTATTGCGATCGACGACGGCAGTAATGACGGTACCTTTGTCGCCCTGAGCCGGTTGCAGCGCTGTGATCCGGCCCTCAGCATCATCCGCCTCAAACGCAACTTCGGGCAAACGGCGGCCCTTGCGGCAGGCTTGGCCTATGCAAGCGGCGACATCGTCGTGCTTATGGATGGCGACGGGCAAAACGACCCCGCCGACATCCCGGCATTGCTGGCAAAGCTCGACGACGGAAAAGATTTGGTCGTGGGTTGGCGCTTCCAACGGCAAGATCCGTTCTTGAGCCGGCGCCTGCCTTCTATGATTGCCAATCGTTTGATATCCTGGACGACGAACGTGAAATTGCACGATTACGGCTGCACCCTCAAGGCCATGCGCAAGGAGATCGCGAAAGGACTGAGGCTCTACGGCGAGATGCATCGTTTTATTCCGGCGATCGCTTACGAAAGGGGCGCGCGGATCGCCGAACTGAAGGTCAATCATCGTCCTCGGCTGCGCGGCGCGTCGAAGTACGGCATCACCAGGACCTTGCGTGTCATCTTGGACTTATTGACCGTCAAATTTCTGAGCAGCTATTCCACCCGTCCGGCGCATGTGTTTGGACCCCTCGGTATCCTCAGCGGCGGGACGGGTTTCCTCATCGCCTTGTATTTGACTGCGCAAAAATTCGTTTATGATGTGGATATCGGCAGCAGGCCGCTGCTGCTGCTCTCGATTTTGTTGATTTTTACCGGCTTTCAGTTTGTGACGATGGGACTTTTAGGGGAAATGCTCGCGCGCACTTACCACGAGTCCCAAGACCGCACGATCTACGTCATTGGCGAAGTGGTGCGTGGCGGAGGGCCTAAATGAACCTGACGGTCATCGGCGCCGGCTATGTCGGCTTGGTTGCGGGAACCTGTTTCGCCGAAAGTGGTAACGACGTTATTTGTGTCGATATCGACGAGAAGAAGGTTGCCATGCTCAATTCCGGCAAGGTGCCGATCTATGAGCCCGGCTTAGAGGAGATGGTCCGGCGCAATGCCGAGGAGCAACGCTTATCGTTCAGCACAGATTTGAGCGGCGCAGTAAAAAAATCGGCGATTATCTTCATCGCGGTGGGCACGCCGCAGGGGCTCAACGGCCACGCCAACCTCGAGTACGTGCGCGCCACAGCGAAGGGAATTGCGAAAGCGATGGACTCTTTCAAAATCATCGTTACGAAAAGCACGGTGCCGGTAGGCACTGCCGATCAGATTCAGAAATGGATCGGCGAAGAGACCGTGCAGCCTTTTGCGGTAGTTTCCAATCCTGAATTCTTGAAGGAGGGCGCAGCCGTCGAAGACTTCATGAAGCCCGACCGTGTCGTGCTCGGCGGCGACCATGCTGAAGCACTGGAGGCGGTGACGGAGCTCTACGAGCCATTCGTTCGTACCGGCAATCCGATTCTCATCATGGATAGCCGCAGTGCCGAGATGAGCAAGTATGCTTCGAACGCCATGCTGGCCACCAAAATCTCGTTCATCAACGAAGTCGCCCGTCTCTGTGAAGAGATGAACGCCGATATCGGCGAGGTGCGGCGCGCGATCAGTTTGGATCGCCGCATTGGCCCGCATTTTATTTTCCCGGGCGTCGGTTACGGCGGTTCGTGTTTTCCCAAAGATATCCGCGCGATGATCGGCATGGGCGGCGATGAGCCCGAAATGGTTTTGCTCAAGGCGGTGGAAGCGGTGAACGAGCGGCAGAAGGGGGTACTGGTCGAAAAGATCAAACACCACTTCGGCGCAAAGTTGTCCGGGTTTACGTTTGCTGTCTGGGGGCTCGCCTTCAAGCCCAGAACCGATGACATGCGCGATGCGCCGGCGATCACCGTGATCGATACATTGCTCGAGGCGGGCGCTGAGGTTCATGCCTACGATCCCGAGGCGACCGAAGAGGCAAAGAAAATTTTCGGCCGACGCGTTCGCTTTGCCCAGCGAAACTACGACGCGCTCGACGGCGCGTCGGCGCTGCTGGTGCTGACGGAGTGGAATGAATTTCGGCGGCCCGACTTTGCGCGCATCAAACGTTTGCTGCAAAAACCGGTGATTTTCGACGGCCGAAACATCTACGATCCTACCGACTTGGTCAAGCTTGGATTCACGTACTACTCCATAGGACGGAAAAATGGCTAGCTATCTAGTGACGGGCGGCGCCGGTTTTATCGGTTCGCACCTGTGTGAAAGCTTCCTCAATCAGGGGCACCAGGTTCTCTGCATGGACAATTACTCGACCGGCGCCAAGCAAAACGTCGGCGCTTTTCTAAAAAATCCTCGGTTTCGTTTTATCGATCACAACGTGAGCCGGTATATCGAGTTGCAGGAGCCGCTCGACTACATCCTTCATTTCGCATCGCCGGCGAGTCCGGTCGATTACTTGGAATTGCCCATTCCGACACTCAAAGTCGGCGCCTTGGGCACGCACAATACTTTGGGCCTGGCCAAGGCAAAGAGCGCGGTTTATCTTTTGGCCTCGACCTCTGAAGTGTATGGCGATCCGCTCGTCAGGCCGCAGAACGAAGAGTACTGGGGCAATGTCAATCCGATCGGGCCGCGCGGGGTTTACGACGAGGCGAAACGGTTCGCTGAAGCGATGACGATGGCCTACCATCGTTATCATGGTCTCAACACGCGCATCGTGCGGATCTTTAACACGTATGGCCCGCGCATGCGTTTACATGACGGGCGAGTGGTGCCTAACTTCATTATGCAGGCGCTCAAAGGCGAGCCGCTGACGGTTTATGGTCAAGGCCAGCAGACGAGAAGCTTTCAGTACGTCGACGATCTCGTCGACGGGCTCACCAAGCTGCTGGCGACCGATCATCATCTGCCGGTAAATATCGGCAATCCTCATGAAATGACCGTGTTGGAATTTGCCGAGAAAATCATCGGTCTCACCAGTTCGAAAAGCAAGATAGTTTATAAACCGCTGCCGGAAGACGATCCGCAGGTGCGCCAGCCCGATATCACCAAGGCCAAAAAGATTCTCAATTGGGAGCCCAAGGTAAAACTGGAACAGGGCCTCGCGAAAACCATCGAGTACTTTCGCGCCAGGCTCAAGGAGCAAAGGGCGTGAGAATCGTCGTCACGGGAGGCGCCGGTTTCATCGGCTCGAATATCGTTGACGCGTATATCGAGCGCGGGCACGAGGTGCATATTCTTGATGACCTTTCCACCGGTCAAAGCCGTAATCTCAATCCCAAAGCGGAGATCCACGAAGTCGATATTGCGGATCGGCAAGCGGCGCGCTTGATCGAAGACATCAAGCCGGATGCGTTGAGCCATCATGCGGCGCAAATGGATGTGCGCCATTCGGTGGCGGATCCGACATTTGACGCGCGGGTCAATATTCTTGGCTTCATTAATTTGCTCGAGGCGTGCAAGACTGCCGGCGTCAAGAAAGTGGTCTTTGCTTCGTCTGGCGGCGCAGTTTATGGAGAACAAGATGTGTTTCGGGCGGCCGAAGATCACCCGACGCGACCGGCGAGCCCCTACGGAGTCAGCAAGCGCGCCGGTGAGCTCTATCTTTCCTATTACCAGCAGGCTTTTGGCCTGCCCTACATTGCGCTGCGATACACCAACGTTTATGGGCCGCGCCAATCCGCCAAGGGAGAGGCCGGGGTCGTGGCGATTTTCTTAACCTTGCTGTTGACCGGGAAGAGCCCGGTCATCAATGGCGACGGCGGGCAGACTCGCGATTATGTTTACGTTGGCGATGTCGTTGCGGCCAATGTTGCGGCGCTGGATTCGACGTTCGTCGGTCCGGTGAATATCGGCACCGGCGTAGAGACCGACGTCGTCACGATTTTTCAGCATTTGCGTGAGGCTGTCGGCAGTCCGATCGAAGCTCGGCATGGACCGGCGAAGCCAGGCGAGCAACGGCGTAGCTGCGTGGACACGGGACGGGCGGCCCAGGTGCTGAACTGGCGCCCGCAAATGATTTTGGCTGAGGGCCTCCGGCGCACGGCTGAATTTTATCGAGAAACCGCCGGCCGATGACCCTCGATCACATCCGAAATTTTTCCATCATCGCGCATATCGATCATGGCAAGTCGACCTTGGCGGATCGGCTGCTCGAGTTTACCGGTGCTGTCAGCGCGCGTGAGAAAACCGATCAAATCCTCGACAGCATGGATCTCGAGCGCGAGCGCGGTATTACGATAAAAGCAAGTCCAGTCTGCCTGAGCTACCGGGCCAAGGATGGCAAAGAGTACAAGCTCAATCTTATCGATACCCCCGGCCACGTCGATTTTACCTATGAAGTCTCGCGCAGCCTGGCGGCTTGTGAAGGCGCGTTGTTAGTCGTCGACGCGGCCCAAGGGGTGGAAGCGCAGACCGTCGCCAACGTGCACATGGCGCTGGACCACAACCTGGAAATTCTCCCGGTGATCAACAAGATCGACTT
>Ga0209486_10001515_pt1 | contig 10048 bp, 11 predicted proteins | sample NCCompost_FD_187518 | JGI IMG/M metagenome (GOLD analysis project Ga0209486, IMG submission 187518) | Agricultural soil microbial communities from Utah to study Nitrogen management - NC Compost (SPAdes) (version 2) | ecosystem: Environmental > Terrestrial > Soil > Agricultural land | place... | reverse complement strand
CGCAGGACTTCCGCCATCATCTGCAGCATCTCGGCGTCGACGATCAGCTTCTCGAACGACGCGGTGAGCCCGCCCTCCAGCCAGCCCGCGGCATGGTAGACGAGGTTGGCGCCGCCCATGATGGCGCCCCACAGCGACATTTCGCTCTCGTAGGCCGACTGGGCGTCGACACAGTTGGACGTGGTCGTGTTGCTGGAGCGCAGCGGCAGCCCGAGCCGGCGCGCGATCTGGCCGCTCGCGAACGCGGACTTGGTGTACTCGGGCGTGCCGAGCGCCGGCGCGCCGCTCATCATGTCGACGTTCGAGGCGAACGAGCCGTAGATGACCTTCGCGCCCGGGCGCACGGCCTGCGCGAGCGTCGTCACGGCGAGCACCTCGGCAGTCTGCTGCACCAGCGTGCCGGCGAGCGTCGCCGGGCTCATCGAGCCCGACAGCGTGAAGGGCGTGACGCAAACCACCTGACCGGCGGTCGCGAGCTCCATCACGGCTTCGGTCATCGGGATGTCGAGCTGCATCGGCGAGTTCGTGTTGACGATCGCCATGACCGCCGCTTCGCGCGCCAGTTCCTCGCGCGTGATGCCGTGCGCGATGCAGGTCATCTCGATGCAGTCGACCGTGCGCACGCGGCCGAGCGCATAGGCCTGGCAGTTCTTGTCGAGCAGCGTCATCTGCGCGAGGTACAGGTCCAGGTGGCGCGATTCGGGCGGCAGGTCCATGGCCTCGAACGGGCCCCCGGATTCCTGGTGGAGGATGTTGAGGCTCTGCACGAGGCGCAGGAAGTCGCAGACCTCGGCCTGCGTTCCCGGGCGCCGCCCCTTGTCGAGGTCGTTGCAGAAGGCGGGCCCGCCGACGGACGTGAAGACGAGGTTCCTGCCACCGATTCGTATGTCGCGCTCGCGGTTACGCGCGCGCAGCGTGAACTCGGCCGGCGCGAGGGCGAGCTTCTCGCGCACCAGGCCGCGATCGAAGCGCATCGTGCCGACGTCGTCGATCGGCTCTGCGCCGGCATCCTTCAGCGTTTCGCGGCTGCCGGGCTCGAGGAAGCGCATGCCGCGGGTCTCGAGCACGGTGAGCGCGCCGTCGATTATCGCGTCGACCTGGTCGGCGCTCAGGATCTCGATGGGCGCATAGGGATTGACGAGCCGCGCGAACGGCAGTTGCCGGATCCTGCCTGCGACGCGCTTCTCCCGGCCCCCGCGGCGCAGCATGCTACTGGAACGGAGTGGCGAGCGACTCGCCGCAGCCGCGGAAACTGCGGTCATTCAGGGTGACCGTCACGGTGGCCGGGAACGGCTTTCCGCTCATGGAGTCCTCGCAGCCGACGGGCACTATCTCGACGCGCAGGTCGTTGGTCTCCGCCGTCGCATGGAACGTGCGCGTCCCGGTCCTGGCATCGAGCTCGGCGCGTGCCGCGGGCGTTACGGCCGAGCCCTTGCCGTAGTCGTAGGTGAAGCGCATCTCCGAGCCCGTGCGGATCTCGAGCTGCCAGCCGGGCTCCTGTCCGATGGCGCGGAAGTCGCGGTCGCGCGTGAGCTCGAAGAAGACGCCGTCCCAGGGTGCGAGCGCGCGGCTACGGTCCAGCTCGAGGACCGATCCGCCGAATGCGGTCCAGGGCCGCCCATCGCACTGGATTTCCAGGACTTGCATCTGGGACCTTCCTGCCAGCGGCTTGAGGCTGCCGGGCGCGAGCTTGTACTGCTCGGCCAGGAAATCGTCCGGGACCACGCGGTTCGGGACATAGCGCGGATCGCTGCACCTCGATCCGGGCGCGATGGCGGAGTTCGCCGTCAGTCGCAGGCTCTCGCCGTAGTGCGATTTCGCCTGCCCGTCGCTCATCGCGCTGACACCCGGGCTGTGATGCCCCACGATGGTCCAGATGCCGAGGAGCGAAGACGTCGTCGCCGCAGGCGCCGGGCGGATGCCCTGCGCGGGTGAGGCGGCGGGCGCCGGCCCGGCCACGAAACTGAGCGGCGCCTCACGGCCCGCGGAAATGACCCGCAGTTCCTTTGCATCGCCCTCGAAGCGCACGGCGTCACGCAGCGCCGCGAGATAGGTCTCCTCCTGACGCATCACGGCCTCGGGGCAGGCCTTGCGCGTGGTTGCGAGCCCGCTGAACTTGATGCCATCGTCGGCTACGATCACGATTCCGTTGAAGCGATTGCAGGATCCGTTGCCGCTTGCACGGCCTTCCGTGGGGAACTCGAGAGTCGGCTGCGTGCCGGGCTGGAGCTTGCCGTTGCCGAGGCTCTCGAGACGCCAGGCGGTTCCGAGCAGGGCTGCCGCAACGGGTGCGGCCGGCGCCTCGGTCGTGGCGGAGGCTGCGCGCTGCGGGGCGGCGGCAGGCGCGGCGCTTGCGACGGCATCGGCTGCCACCTGCGGTGCCGGTTCGAACAGGATCTCGACGGGCTCGCCGGGTCCGTTGATGCGGATCCGGAACGCGTGCCCGCTCAGCGCCAGGACGTCGGTCGGGTAATCCCGGCTCTCCTCGGTGATCGTGAGGCGGCCATCCTCCGAGCGCCATTGCCCGAAAGCAGGTGTCGAGTTCGGCGAGGCCATGACGAGGGTTCCGTCCGACAGGAACACGCGAAGCGCTCCCGGCTCGACCTGCTTCGACTCGGCGACGGCCCAGACGCGATTGACGAAGGAAGCGGCTTTTGTCGCGGGCGGCAGCGCCGGCGCGACGGCGGGTGCGGTATCCGCAGGTAGCGGCGCAGGCTGCGGCGCTTCGGACCGCTCGCAGCCGGCAAGGGCCACCGAAGCCACGGCGATGATTGACAATATTCGAACGTCCATGTCGACTCCCAGGCATGTCGGCAAGGACGTTAATTTACTCCTGTCCAGGTGGCGTCGTCGCAGGTCATGCACCCGTCAGCCCGGCTCCGGGCTGTCGTCGTCGATGCCGCCCTTGCCGATCTTCTTGCGGGCGGCGGCAGCCATCTTCTCGTACTTGCGGCGGAACGCCTCCAGCTCGTCCTCGTCGAGCTCCTCCAGGTCCATCAGCGCATTGTGCCCACGGGTCACTCGAATCAGCTCGTCGAGCTTGATCTGGATCGCGGCGGTGTCGCGGTTCTGCGTGCTCTGGATCAGGAACACCATCAGGAACGTGACGATGGTCGTGAACGTGTTGATGGTGAGCTGCCAGGCTTCGTTGAAGCCGAAGAGCGGGCCGCTGATCGCCCACAGGACGACGATGGCGCCGGCGAGCGCGCAGGTGACCGGCCGGCCGGAGAGCTGTGCCGTCTTCTTGGCGAAGCGGGTGAACCAGGATGCCTTGCGCATGGGAAAGTCTCCGCGATCCTCGATGCACGCATTCTAGTCCGGCGCGCGGGCGGGTTCGCAGGTCACCACCGTCTTGACCGAGCGGGCGAGGAAGCATGCCTCGTGCGCCGCGTGGTGCAGCGCGTCTTCCTCGGCGGCCGAGGGCCGCTTCTCTTTGCCGTAGCGAACGACGGGGTGCAGCGTCACCTGCGTCATCGCGAGCTTGCCGCCGGCATCCCGGGCCATCTGCCCAACGGCTTCGTCGCGGTAGTCGTCGACCACAAAGCCCGCTTGTGCGGCGAGCGAGAGGAAAAACAGCATGTGGCAGCTCGACAGCGAGGCGACGAAGGCTTCCTCGGGATCCACCGCCTCTGCGACCGACATCGGCAGCGGCACGACCTGCGGTGACGCCGACGCGGGCACCTCGACGCCGCCGTCGAACAGCCAGCGGTGGCCGCGGCTGTAGCGGTTGTCGGTGAACCGGGCGCCGTCGCGCGACCACTCGATGACGGCCTGGTAGCGGCTCATGCGTCGTCCACCAGCCCGGTGCGGATCGCGTGCTCGCGGTTCAGGAAGATCGCCATCGCCGTCTTCATCGGCAGGAAGCCGAGCTTTCGGTAGAAGCCTTCCTTGCCGGGATTCGCGTAGAGGATGATCTTGCGGTGGCTGGCCGAAAGCTCACGCAGCCGGCCGATGATCGCCTTGCCGAGGCCGCGGCCCTGGTAACCGGGGTGGACCGCGACGTCGCAGAGGTATGAGCAGTCGATGCCGTCGGCGAGCGCCCGGCCGGCGCCGACCAGGAGCTGCTGGTCGAACACGAAGCACTTGAACATGCTGTTCGTGAAGCAGACTCGCAGGTCGTCCGCGCTTTTCTCGCCGAGCGGCGCGATGCGGTAGAGCTCCGAAAGCGCGTTCCAGTCGATCCCGGCCAGGTCGTCCTGCCATCGAAGCATTCTTTCCGATCGTCCTCGTTGAGCCATGGATGCCGCGGAAATCGCGGCTACGGCACCCCCGTAAAGTGGGTTTTCGCCGCCAGCGCCCCGACCTTGCGTCCCATCGCGGTGCCGACCTCGGTCGAGTTGCGGAAATGGACGCCGTCGTAGATGCGGCCGTCGGCGACTTCCTGCATGAATTCATCCACGGTCTTCCAGCGCCGCGTCACGCCCTCGAGCATGTAGCTGGTCGTGAAGAGCTCCGGCAACGGCTCGCCGTTCGCGTCGGCCACGAGGATCGTGCCGACGGTCGCGGAGAGTATGCAGTGCGCGCAGGGATACTCCGGGTGCATCGGCGTGTCGATGAGCGGCGTCCAGGAAGCGTCGCGCGCCGTCGCATCGTTGCCGTCGATGTCTCCGTTCCTGATCGCCGTGACCGGCCGCCAGAAGGCGTAGTGGTACTTGGCGTCGAAGACCGAGATCAGGGCGTCGTCCATGCCCTGGGCGACGGCCGCGAACAGACGCGCGTTCTGCGTCAGGTCGCGACCGGGCCGGTCCGCCACCGAGCGCACGAGCCCGTGATAGATCGAAGGCAGCGTCGCCTCCCAGAACTTCGCGATCTGCGTCTGCTCCGCGCTGCGCGTGGAGCCGTTCTTCGCGCCGAGCGCCTTGATCTCGTTGTAGTCCCGCGCCCAGAGCGCGCTGTCGAGCGTGGGCGGCGGTCCCGGCCGGAACTGCGATGGGCTCTCCAGCAACCAGGCTTTGCGTTGCGACCACTGTGGCGCGGCCGGAATCGTGGTCGCCACGTACACGCCCGCCTGGGTGACGGGCCGGTAGCTCTCCTGCGCGTCGAACCCGTCGCCCTGCTTGCGCGCCATGACGTCCGCTGCCGCTCGCTCGCCGACCGCGATGCCCACCTGCCTGGCGTCGCCATCGGGAATGGCGGCCATCGCCTTCTCGTACATGGCCTCGACGGCATCCTTGCCGGCCGGCAGGAGCCGCGTCAGCACCGCGCGGTTCGCGGCCGCGACGGCGGCCTCGACTGAGGCGTTCGCGGGCTGCTCGCCGCTGGCGCCAGGATATCGCGCCGTGATGCGGTTGACGGCCTCGAACACGGCTGTCTGCGTGATCGCGAGCACCCGCACGCCGGCGGGCGTCGCAGGCTTGGCAGCGCCGACCGCGTCGCAAGCAACTTTATCCCAGTCGGTAACGACGTCCGCGCCCGCGGCAGGCGCCAGGAGCGCGACGCAGGCGAGCGACGCGAGCGCATGGCGCGCGAGTCGATTACGCACGTGAGGAGCTGCCTTCCTGGTACGGCGCCGCGCCCGCGATCGCGGCCACGATCGAGAACACGAGCTGGTAGATGACGACGGTGAACCAGAGGCTCTCGCTGTAAAAGCCGAGCGGGATGAACTGCGCGGGGCCGGTGAGCGAGTAGGCGACCCAGGCGACGACGCCCGCCCAGGTGGCGGTCTTCACGCCGGGACCGAGCCGCGGGCGCAGCAGCACGTACACGTACATCGTCAGGAAGCCGCGGCCGGCCTCGAACACGACGAACCAGATCATCGACCAGCCGGCGTGCTGGGGCACCGTGGCGCCGATCGCGGCAACCACCGCCTCCCACTGGTCGTTGACGACTTGCTGGTGCAGGAAGGCGTCGCTCACGAAGCAGATCGCCGCGACGATCAGTGCGCCGAGGACGAACCTCCCCCAATTGATGTTGCTCATTCTCGCTCCCCCTAGGGCCGGTGAACCCGGCTCCCGCGCATATTACGCCGGAGCGGTTCAGCCGGTACTGTCGGACAGCAATCGGCCGATCGTGGGCAGGGCGCTGCGGTGTTCGGGCTTCATGAGGACGGACCGCAGCGCCGTCACGGTGCCGCCGGTTCCCCAGGGGTCGCCGAAGAACGCCCCGGGGAGCTCGGCGAGCGCGAGGTGCAGTCCAGCCGCCTCGGCCTTCGCGAATATCTCCCGCGCGCGGGCGGACGACTCCGCGGCCGTCTTCGCACGCACGGCCCAGACGACGATGTCGAGCTCGGGCGGGAAGGCGGGGATGAAGCGTTCGTCATCCGCGAGTGTCGAATGGAACTCGAGGGCCGCGGCGCGGCAGTCGTGCAGCATGCGCGCGAACTCGCCATCGCGCACGAGGGGGAAGAGTTTCTGCGTCGCCCACAGCGCGACCGCGGCCGCGCCCGGACGCGAGCATTCGAGGCTGATTTCGCCGAGGTGCAGCTCCTTCGAGCTGAAATAGGTGTAGGGCGAGTCGTGGCGGTAGTGCCTGCCGACTCCGGGGTCGCGGAACAGCACGCAGCCGCAGCCGTAAGGCTGGAGGCCGTGCTTGTGCGGGTCGATCACGATCGAATCGACGTCGCCGATGGCATTGAACGCCGCGCGCGCCGGCGGCGCGAGGTTGTCGGCGAGCACGTAGTAGCCGCCGTAGGCGCAGTCGGCGTGCACGCGAAAATCGTGGCGCTCGCGGAGAGCGAGGATCCCGGGCAGCGGATCCACGGAGCCGGTCGCAGTCGTGCCGAGCGTCGCAACCACGGTTCCGACGCCGCCGGCCTTCACGCGCCGCTCGAGCGCGGCAATGTCCATGCGGCCCTGGGCGTCGGCGGGGACGCTCTCGAACGGCAGCTTAAGCACGGCGCCGATCCGGCCGTGCGTGTAGTGCGCCTGCGCCGAGGCGAGCACGGTCGCGCCGGGCTTCAGCTCTCCCGCGATCCACAGCGCCTCGAGGTTCGCCATCGTGCCGCCGCTCGTGAGGTGGCCGAGGTGCGCGTCCCAGCCGAACATGCGCGCGATCCCGGCGACGGCTTCCTTCTCCATCGCGGAGCTGGCGCGGCCGCCGTCGAGCGCGTGGTTGTTCGGGTTGATCCACATCGCGAGTGCATAGGCGAGCCGCGCCACCGCGTGCGGCGGTTTCAGCATCTGGCCCGCGTACTGCGGGTGGAAGTAGGGATAGTTGTCGCGCAGCCGGTCGGCGACTTCGTTCACGACCCGCCGGAGCGCCGCCGGATCGGCCGGGGCCGTGTCGAGCGGCGGCAGGCTGGCAAAGCCCTCCTCGAGGCGCGCGAGCGCGTCGTGCAGCAGCAGCAGCGAATCCGTGTCGAGCCGGCCGGCCATGCGCCGATGATCGCACGGCCAGAGGGGACGCTCACCTTCGTGGAGTGAGCGTCCCTTTCAGGTCAGCTCGCCGAGCGGAGCGCACCGTAAGTATCGCCGATGCGGTCGAGGATCCCGCTCCAGCCGCCCGAGTGCGCCTTGACCATCTCCTCGCTCGGCAGCCGCTCGTGCGTGATGACGATCTCGGTGGCGCGTCCCCTGGCGTTGAAGTCGACGGTCACGAGCGAGCCGTGCTCGCCGGCGAACGGGGAGTTCCAGGTGAAAACGATGCGGCGCGGCCGCGTGATTTCCTGGTACGAGCCCGTGTGCGGGACCGCGCCCTTGGGCGTGTGCATCACGATCTCGAACTCGCCGCCGACGCGCGGATCGAGTTTCACGTCCGCGCGCTCGGTGTCGAACGGGCGCATCCACGCGGCGAGCTTGACAGGGTCGAGCCAGGCGTCGAACAGCTCGGCGGCGGATGCCGCGATCTCGCGGCGGACGATGGCGGTGGGAATCTGCGCGACTGCGTTCATCTCTGCTTCCTCTGCTTGGTTTTCCTGCCGGTGGCGAACTCGTCGAGCGCGGCGAGACTGTCGGTCCAGAAGCGCTCGTAACGGGCGATCCAGGCCGCCGCCTCCGAGAGGGGCGCGGCGTTCAGCGAGAGCACGTGGTCGCGGCCGCGGATGTCGCGACGGACGAGGCCCGCGTCCTCCAGCTTGCGAACGTGCTTTGAGACTGAATTGAGGGAGATCGGGAAGGCGCTCGCGAGCTCGGTGACGCGGGCGTCCGACTCGGCGAGACGCGTGAGGATTGCCCGCCGCGTGGGGTCCGAAATCGCCCCCAGCACCCTGTCCATGCTCGGATTTCTATATTCATCCATATGGGTGAATATAGATCAGGCAGCTGCGCCTGGCAAGGGCAATCTGCGCTCAGGCGTCTTTCGCGTAGGCCTTCGACATGTAGTCGAGGACGCGGGTCCAGCCCTTGCGGTGGTTGTCGGCTTCCACCTGGCTCGGAAGGTTCTCGTGCGTCAGGACGACTTCCGTCCCGCGCCCGGCTGGATTGAAGTCGATCGTCACAAGAGAGTTGCGGCTTCCGGCCTCGGGCGAGTTCCAGGTGAAGGCGAGGCGCTTCGGGCGGCTGATCATCTGGTAGGCGCCCGTGTGCGGGATGTCGCCTCTCGGGGTCTCCATCAGGATCTCGAATTCTCCGCCGACGCGGGGATCAGTCGTGATGTTCGAGCGGTCCGTGTCACCGGGTCGCATCCAGTTCGCCAGCTTGTCCGGGTCGAGCCAGGCGTCGAACAGCTCCGGTGGCGGCGCCGCAACCTCGCGGCGGACGGTGAGGGACGGAGACCGGGAAGTCGCATTCATGGCGTTCTCCTCCTGTGCGAATTTTCTCCTTCCCCCGGTTCGTCACGCACGGCGACGCATCGTTCCCTGCCGCGTCGAATTCGGATGGCCCGTCAGCGATCTCCGTCGGATGGGCGGCCCTATGCGAGCGCTTTCTTGAACAACGCCAGCATCCGCTCCCAGGCCTTCTCCGCCTGGGTCGCGTTGTAGACGGCCGAGTCCGGCGGACACCAGCCATGCTTGGCGCCCGTGTAGACCTCGATCTCGGCCGGCAATCCCGCCTTGGCGAAGGCATCGCGCAGGATGTTCTTGGCCTCGGGCTCCTTCTGGTCGTCGTTCTCGGCGATCGCGACGAGGAACTGCGCCTTCATCTTGGGTATGAGGAGATGCGGGCTGTCCGCCTTGTCGGTCGCAAGGCCGCCGCCATGGAATGACGCCGCGGCGCCGATTCGATCGGGCAGCATGGCCGCGGTCTCGAACGCGATCGGGCCGCTCATGCAGTATCCGGTGGTGCCTGCCTTGCGCTTTGCATCCGTGGCGGCCTGCGCGTCGAGCCAGGCCACGAACGCCTGCGCATCGGTGCGCGCCGTCGCGGGGCTCAGTGTGCTGCGCAGGCCCGTCAGCAGCTTGCGCGTCTCCGGGTCGCTGAAGTCCGGATTCGCGGGCGCCGTGGGCGCCTTCTGTGTGCGGTAGAACGGGTTGACGACGAGCACCGTGTAGCCGGACTCGGCCAACCGCTTGCCCATCTGCTTGAACGCGGGGCGGAGGCCGAAGATATCGGGCCAGACCAGCACGGCCGCGTGCCTGCCGGACGCGGGATGCACGTAATAGGCGTCCGCGGTGCCGTCCGGGGTTTTTATCTCGACTTCGGATTCCGTCGTTTCCTCGGCGTTGGCCGCGCGCGGCAGCGCGAACGCGATGCCGGCGCCGAGCGCCAGCGCTCCGAGCTCCCTGCGGGAGAGCCCGCCCTGGCGCAGGTTGTGCTCGATCATGTCGTCGAAAGCAAGGTCATCGCACATGGCTCTTCTCCTGGCGCTAGCTCAACAGCTTGCTGATCTCGCCGAAGCCCGCGGCTTCGGCCGTGTAGGTGAACGTCCCCGTCTCGCGCATCTCGCGCGCGCCACGCAGGAAGGCGCCGAGCGCGGCCGCGGAGAGCGCGCTGCCGACGCTGACGCGGCGCACGCCCATCCCGGACAGGTCCGCGAGCGTGAAGCGCTCCGGTTGCGTGCCCATGAGGAAGTTCACCGGCCGGTCCACGGACTTCACGATCGCCGTGATCTCCTCGCGGGTGGTGATGCACGGCGCGTACAGCACGTCCGCGCCCGCTTCCTGGTAGGCCTGCAGGCGCCTGATCGTGTCCGCGAGGTCCGGGATGCCGACGAGGTAGTTCTCGGCGCGCGC
>Ga0209486_10001514_pt1 | contig 10052 bp, 8 predicted proteins | sample NCCompost_FD_187518 | JGI IMG/M metagenome (GOLD analysis project Ga0209486, IMG submission 187518) | Agricultural soil microbial communities from Utah to study Nitrogen management - NC Compost (SPAdes) (version 2) | ecosystem: Environmental > Terrestrial > Soil > Agricultural land | place: USA... | reverse complement strand
GTGTAACGCAACTGTATGTTTAAAAAAAAGATCCGGGAGCTTGGTCCCCAATAATCGAGTGTAACAGGAAACACATCTGTATCCATAAATGTGGATGGAGTTTGACCAGCAATAAACTTGCCCAACTGTCCAAATCCATTTACTAGATGAATAGTGGTTTGTCCCGCATCTTTTCCAAATCCAAAAAGATCAAAATCAAACTGCGTTTTTAGTTCGCCCAGTTTCGTTTGTGTGCTACTTCGAACTCCCAATCTTGTTTGCCTGACACTGATAAAAAAATTACCTGCCGGGCCAAATTGATTCTTATACTTTGGTAATTTGGTTGGCCTCATTACATCAAACCAATCGGGATCAATTGAATTAAAATTGTAGCCTCCATCGGTCAGAATAAATCCATAGACCTCGAAGCTATTTTTTTCTGTCTGTGCAAAAGAAAAAACAGGAAGAAGTATGATCAATAATTGAATGAAAAGTCTTCTGTACTTTTTTTCACGGATCATTCCTTTTAATTGATTCATTAAAGTGTAGCAAGATTTTTCCAGAAACGCTCCAGGCTTTCGTCACCTCCGAAAAGCGTTGTGAAGATCGTTGAATCAGCTAATAAAATATCGCCAGCTCTTTCTTCATTGGGCGGCATCCAAAGAAACATATTGAATTCCTGGTTACCAGCTTCAATAAAAGGATGTGGATGCGCCATGTCGATCGGTTGACGGGCAAGTACGTGGATCAGTTTAGGATCATCACTTGTAACAGCATAATGCGGAAGATGCATGTGAAAATTAAAAGTGTTTACACCGTTGAGCCAACCACGTTTATCGAAGTCCATTTGCTTGGAAAGAGGCACCAATTGATTTTTAGTTCCTGCAACAGTTGCAGGTCGTAAACCGAACCTGTTTTCAACAGGAACACCCAAGCCTTTCATCAATGATCTTGTGTAAGTTCCAAAACGTTGTTGTCTTGGCACAAGCGGATCACCATGATGTTTATACTCCTGTTGCCGTTGATTCAGATTTTCAGAAAAACCTACATCATGATGCGGACTAAGAACTAAACATGTACCTTCTCTTTTTAAGAATTTTTTTATGGCTTCAATTTCTTCTTGTGATGCTTCCTGTTCTGTCACCATATGATCAAGACCGAACACCATCAGTGTATCTGTATCGTTAAGTATTCTTTCGTCTATTGGCAATCGTTGACCGGCCTGGTCAATACGTTGGTAATCCGGAACGTGAAAGCCAGTTACACTTTCTACAACTTGTTGAAACCTTACAATGCTGAGATGGAAAAGTTCGAGAGTGCCTGAGATTCCTTGCAAAAACATTTTTTCAGAGTACTCAACTGATTCATAGAAGGGCCAGAGAACACGACGCACTTCTGTAAAAGTAGAAAAACGATTGTCCATTTCGGTTATATCCCTGTTTGCTTCCCATGGATAACTCCATGTCCAGTAAACACTGAATCTTCTTTTACCTTGAATGAATTTACGCGAAGTACTAATTTGATTATAAGATCTTGGAGATGGATAACTCATGAATAAGGTTTATGAATTGAGACAAAAATTATTTTAATGAGGCCAGGTATTTTAATCCTTTAATTCCGGGTAAAAAGAAATAAGCACCTCCTGTTACCGTGGTAAATGCATTTAACCCTTTCAATTTCTTTTTTATCGGACGCTTTGGTATGGTCATTTCAAAAGGACCATCAATACTTCCTGCAAATGGATCTCTCTCATTCAGCTCCATGAACTCAGGATCATTGGCCCAGACAGATATTAAAAATTCAAATTGCCTTGCCAGGTTGGTACAACCTCCAAACACCGCAATACCGCGATTAGCTCCGTCATCAGGTGCATCGTCCGGAAGATAGGGGCCATAAGTTCCACCTCTGCGAATGATCAATCTCCTGTTCATGATCCGCGATACCTTGGTATCTCTTACGTTCATCCTTCTGATATGAGATGTTACAGGACATGCATACCCATGAGGGTCCATTTTTTCATAATCGAAATTGTTATTTCTCATATTATCAAAGCCAAGTTCACGATCATCTTTTTCAGGACATAACACAAGCGGGGCACCTGTTTTTCTCCAGCGTCCCATAATTTTAGCTGCAACCAATTCCTGCTCTTCATGTGTTTTTCCATTTGCTTTCAAAAAATCACGAAAGGCGCCTACATGTTCACGGATCTTTCTATAGCCAAGAAAGCTACCGTTCTTTGAAAGAATTTCCGGTTGTGGTTGCATCGGTATCACTCCCTCGTCATCAGGATATCCGAGAAAAAATTCACCTGGTTTGCTTGGCGCATGTGAGCCCGGAGTTGCTTCAATTCCCATTCCTTCAATGACAGGTGTGGTTATTCTGTCCCTATAACCAAAATGTTCATGAACATATTCAAGAGGAGGAACAGCTTCAATAAGTAGTGATGAGAGAATTTCAACTCCCGGATTTTTTTTCAAATATTCATCATGTTGTTTTATACACCTTTCTCTCTCTGCTTTGTCGCGGGCAAAAAGAATAACAACTGCATGAAGATCCTCACTTGTTATTTTATCTTCCCAGTTGTCAGGATGATTTGGACCGGTATCGCCAAGCATCTGTGCTCTTGCTGCCATACCTTGTTTGAATGGTTCAGGAAATGTAGCAAGAGAATCCTCATCAAGTCCAAGTTTACGAAGACCGTTAAAAGTAAAAGCTAAACTAACCCATCGCATGTCGGTTTCATTTGCTGCCATTACAGTTTTAGCGGTTCCAACTAAGTCAGACAAAGCATTTACCCAGTTACGTCCGGCTTCAGCCGAACGAAATGTTATAAAATTGTATTGCGCAATAGTTGCATGCGGACGGGTTAAAAGATAATGTTGAATATCTTCTAATTCTAGCATATGTTTTTATTTTGGCAGGTTATTGCATTTGATCCAGCATTTCAGAAAATGCATCTTTTAATTTCAGCGCCTTTTTTATTTCATCAGAAGATACATAAGGATATTCTCCATATTCGAGGAAACTTGGACATTGATGATCACGAACGAACTTAACGAAAGCTTCTTTATTTGTTTTCCAGTCTTCGGGAAATCCTTCAAGATTTTCAAATACAGTAGTGAGTCCGGATAAACTAAAGAGATCAACTGCATCTTCAGTGTACTTATCGAAATCGGTGTCAAAGATACCCTGGTACATGAATCGTGTATCACCATCAAATAATACCCAACGGAGATAATGTAACTTAAGGGGAGCAAGGAAAGAGGGGCTCTCTGTTATTGCCTTCTGTATAGTATTGCCATGGTTTCTGATGATTTCAGCTCTTCCAGGTTTTACTTTACAAATAATTGTGAAACCATAATTGGCAGGAGTTTTAGGAAAGAGAGGCCCATACCGACCATCTTCTTTTTTAAAATATCCCTCTTTTGGAATTGCAAGTGCTGCTGGTGTTGACCAGCCGTTTTTTGAATTGTTTGACATAACTCAGGTTTAGATTAATTCGTAAATAAAAATTTAATATTAAGATTCGCTGCTACAGATAGGTTTAACATAAGGATGCATAAAGCCAATAAACTTTCTGATTTGTCTTGTGCAGGTGTTTTGGGAGAATTTGTTGAAAGGTATAACACATTCGTACAAACAAATTCTTCAGATAGCCACTCTAAAAATAGGGCTTTCGGATTGAACAAAGAAAATTAATTGATGAAGTTCCTTTTGTATTAACAAACTTGTTTTTTTGAAACATTCCATTAATGAACAATCATTGCATATGGTCAAGCATTTCAGAAAATGCAGCTTTTAATTTCAATCCTTTTTTTACGTCCTTAAAAGAAACATAAGGATATTCACCGTATTCAAGAAAGCTTGGATGCTGATGTTCACGGAAGAATTTGATCACCGCATTCGCATTTGTTTTCCAATCTTCGGGAAACCCTTCAAGATTTACAAAAACGGTTGTAATGCCTGTACGATTAAACAATTCAATAGCATCATCAACATATTTATCGAAATCCGTATCGAATATACCCTGGTACATAAAATGTAAACCGGAACCCACATCAAACAAAACCCAACGTAGATAATGGAGCTCTAGTGGCGCAAGAACATCGGGATTGTTTTTGACAAGATCCTCAATTGTCTTGCCATATGCACGAATTGCATCTTCTCTCCCAGGTTTTACTTTTGCAATAATGGTAAAGCCGTAGTTCGCGGGAGTTTTGGGAAAGACAGGACCGTACCGACCATCTTCTTTTTTAAAATATCCTTCTTTTGGAATTGCAAGTGCTGCTGGTGTTGACCAACTGTTTTCTAAAGTTTCAGACATGATATTTGATTTGAATAAATTAAAAATATTGATTTAGAAAAGAAGAACAACAATAAGCGTTAATAACAGTAAGATATAATGTTTCGTGCACAGAATTATGATTCATAGCAAACGAACAGCGAATTCCAATCGAAGAAACCGTGGATTTAAATGTTATATTGTGATAACAAAGAGAGCCGCATCATTCACTGCTAGATGGGGCGCTTATAGTGCACAGATCATAAACGAGTCGATATGAAATCAATTACAGATTCAGACTTGGCAAACCAGAAAATCTTTCTTTCGGGAGGCAAGGTTCATGTAGTCGGCGCAGGACCTGTTGGTCTTATGATTACTGCATTATTTCAAACAATGAAAGGATTCTCTGTTCGGTTATACGAGAAGAGACCGAAATACACCCGTACTCGCATGGTTAAGCTCTCTTCGTTCCTTACTGCCGATTCAGTGGATAGCTATTGTGCCGATCATATTGATGCAGAGAACCTGGCAGCCGTATTTGATGTTACCGAAATTGAGGAAACACTTACATACAGGCGATCGATCCCGGAGGACCTGATGTCACTTCTCCATGAATGGGTTAAAGGGTTTGCCCCACTCAACTCTATTGAACAAGGACTCAGTGACCTCATCGACAACCGTGGTTCAAATAATGTGGAACGCATTGTAACGAGTCTGACTGCGGAGCAGGCAATCACATTGCTCGAGCCGGGAGATATCCTGATCGACTGTACAGGTTGTAAGTCACTACTCAGGGATCACCTTTCACCTGGTCCGGCTATTGGCAACAAAGACGCCAACACATTCAACATTCAACTTGAATACGCAATTGTTGTCACTTTCTTATACGGACAAGAATACCTGTGCAACGAACATTGCAAATACTATAAGAATGCAGGAAACCTACACTATAAATTTATTCCTGCAGTTGATCGTGTATGTTATGATGGTAATATCACCTTTGTCTCTGGCATTGTTAAAATAACGCCCAAAGATTACGAGTCGATGCCGGCAACATTCGATGGTAAGTGGCTTCGTATACATTTCCCCCAGGTTGCCCGCTCAATGGACAACTTTATCGATAAAGTAAAGCAGGAAACGAATGGAGAGTTAATTGGCGATCTGGACATTGTTCGAATTCCATTGAACCTGTACAGGGCCAGTAACGCAACCAACCGGAAATGGCTTGCTGAAGGGGGCAACGAGCACCCGTTCAATAATTCACCGGTATTTGTGGTTGGCGATGCTGCACTCGGTTCTCCCTATTTCCAATCGATTTCGCTGGGCTTAGAATCTGCCATACATTTAGCCGGACTTATTGGACAGCGCAATCTGCCTCTTCCAGATATGCTCAGTCGCTATGAAATATACATGTATAAACAATGGCTTCGTGTATATATGCGAAGCAAGATGATCAAGCATAATAAGGATCTTTTAGAAACGATGGATGACCCGTTTGGACTGCTGGAATTGTTGCATATCTATTAGTATTGTTCCTGTGTAAATATAAATTGGTTCTCACCAAACCAGCTTCTCATTTATTTCCAATTAAGACAGAAAGTACATCTTCATAGAGCCATGATTTTTTATTTCAATTTCTCCACGGTATTCACATGGAAATTCATCTTTGATCTGCAGATAAGTTGTTTCAGACATATTCACTCTTCCCGGTTTTGACATAGATTCCATACGAGATGCAATGTTTACTGTATCTCCCCAAATATCATATTGCCATTTTTTTATTCCTACTATACCTGCTACAACCGGCCCTGTATGTATTCCAATTCTCACATCAAAATGACTTAGATCATCCACTGCATTCAATTCACTTTTTACAAGCTCAATCATTTCTTTTGCAGCTTGCATCACATTTCTTGCATGTGCTTTATTTATTGTGGGAAGCCCGCAGGCACACATATACGAGTCGCCAACTGTTTTAATTTTTTCAAGCCCGTATTTTGTACTGATCTCATCAAATCCTTTAAAATAAAAATCGATACTCTTAACCAGTTGTTCCGGTTCTACATGTTCGGCTACTTTTGTAAATTCTACAAAATCTGTAAAGAGTACAGTAACCTCATCAAATTTTACAGCATCCACTTTCCCGTTTTTCTTTAGTTCTTTAGCCGTTTCAGCGGGCAGAATATTGAGAAGCAAATTTTCTGATCTCTTTTTCTCTCTTGAAATTGTTCTGTAGTACCAGTATAATGTTCCCAGTATTAGGGTTGCCAAACCAAGAATAATAAACAGTGAAAGATTTATGATCTTTTGATTTTTTGTTCGCTGGTTAAGCAGATCTACTTCTACCTGCTTTTGAGAAACTTCATAATCCGTACGCAGGTCAGCCATTTTCTGTACTGATCTTATATCATTAACACTGTCCCGGTAAACTATATGATCTTTATAATACTTTAATGATCTATCCTTATCCCCGGCCTTTTCATAAAGCTCTGAAAGTTTGAGATTGGCATCGCTGATCTGCTCTTTTAATCCATATTGCTGCGCAAGCAGAAGACTTCGCAAGGCATAATTCAAAGCAGCTTTATTGTCTCCTTTTTCCTGGTAGATATCGGACATTGAAATAAGATAAACACAGATGGGATAAAAATCTTCTGATTGCTGCAGTATAGTGATCGCTTCATTTATATTTTTTTCAGCAAGTTCGTTTTCTCCAATATTAGCATATACCATCCCAATATTACCCTGGCAATAGGCTTTCCCAATTTCATAGTTAACGGTTGCAAATATCTTCTCCGCCTCCCTGAAACATAAGAGGGCGGAATCATAAATATGATTATTAAGAAATTCATCACCAGAATTGGAAATGGCGGATGCCAGGGCAATGGAGTCGCCAGCCTGTCGTAAAGTGGCAATAGCTTTGGTATAATAAAGCCTGGCATTGGGATGATTATTTGATACTACATAGATATCAGCTATTGCTCCATACGCATTGCCTTCGCCTTTTGGATAATTGGCTTTGCGGGCAGCTTCTAAGCTTTTTATGAGAGCAGCTAAAGCTTCATCGAGATCTCCCATTAATCTTTTAATATTTCCTTTTAGAAAATAACCTCTGTATATGTATAAAAAATTTTCCTGCTGTATGGATAGTATGATCAACTTATCAGCATATTGCAAACCTAACTTTAGATCTCGTACCTCGTTAAAAGCCAAATTCCGGAGTAATTCCAATTTGGCAACTCCTTTAGCGGTATCAGCTTTATAAATTTTGGCAAGACTATCCGCCAATTTTTGATCCTGTCCGAAAATTGGGACACTAATAAGATAAAAAAAGCTTATCAATAAAAAATAATAAGCTTCTCTTTTCAACTTCATCATTATAATGTTAAGGATTTACTCTGATTAATGGGTCCTCCATATAAACCACTGAACTACCTGGTTTCGTATAATAAATACAATAGGTTTCCTCTGTAACGGTATTAATATTTGAATTAATTGTTCCCTGCCAGGTGGTTGAATTTCCCGGTTGTTTTGAAGGATCCGGGCTAAATACATCTGTAGAAGAAGTGTCATGAATGGAAGATATGGACGCTACACCTGAATTTGGACCTATATTCCATTGTATAGTATCTCCGGGGTTTGCGATGGTGGTCCCATTATCTGATAATTGTAATGTGCCATCAGCGTTTATGCTCTGGATGGTGATTGGACGTACTGCCATAGTGTTAAAATTTTAGGTGGTTAAAAAAATATTTATGTCTAATTTTTTTAAATGCTAATAAAAAATGTAATCAGTTGGGTAAGTTCTATCAGGGATATTGCCTTTTTCGCCGAAGAAGTATTTTAATGGGGTAGCGAAAGGCAGGACAAGTATGAGATCAATTATGCGTAATGTAAATAAATAGTTTTAAAGAGCAAGTATTCATTGAAATATTTCTCTTTATTCAGCGGTTCACTAACAGTTATGGATAATATATGCCGGTATTTGTCCAGCATTAGATTCATTTCATACAAATGATTTATCACTCAGTCACGTTTAATTATCTTTGCGGCTCTTTTTAAACTATGCAAAGAATTTACTTAGACAACGCAGCCACCACAGCCCTTGATAAAGAAGTACTTGAGGCCATGTTGCCCTATATGACCACTCATTTTGGCAACCCATCTTCTATTTATTCTTATGGAAGAGAATCACGTCTTGCTATTGAGAGTGCACGGAAAACAGTGGCAAAGATCTTAAATGCAAATCCTGGTGAAATATTTTTTACGAGTGGAGGTACAGAAAGTGATAACATGGCCATTACAACTTCTATTCGTGATCTTGGTTGTCGTCATATCATCACTTCACCGATCGAGCATCATGCCGTGCTTCATGCAGTAGAACATTTAAATCATGAAGGAACGATCACAACCAGTTTTGTGAAATTGTTACCCGACGGCCATATTGATCTTGAAGATCTTGAAAAACAATTAGCAGAGCATAAAGAAAGATGTCTTGTATCCTTAATGCATGCAAATAATGAGATAGGAAATCTTCTTGACATTGATGCTGCCGGTGAAATTTGTAAAAAGTATAATGCCATCTTTCATTCAGACACTGTCCAAACTGTTGGGCATTATAAAATTGATTTGCGAAAGAAACCGGTACATTTTGCAACGGGTGCCGGACATAAATTTCATGGCCCGAAGGGAATCGGGATATTATATGTAAATGATAATATCAAAGTAAAGCCAATGATCTATGGCGGAGGACAGGAAAGAAATATGCGTGCAGGAACAGAAAATCTTTATGGAATTGTTGGTTTTGCAAAGGCATTAGAAATCGCGGATGCAAATATGGAAAAGGATTCTCAATACATTCTTTCATTAAAAACATACATGATCGAACGATTGAATAAAAAGATCTCTGGTGTAAAGTTCAATGGCGATTATAATGGTAAAAGCTTATACACGGTATTGAATGCTTCATTTCCAAAATCAGAGAAATCAGAAATGATCTTATTCAATCTTGACATGAATAATATTTGTGCGTCGGGTGGCAGTGCCTGCAGCAGCGGGGCAGATGTAGGCTCGCATGTGATCAGGGCGATCAATAATAATCCGAACCTTGTGCCTGTTCGTTTTTCATTTAGCAAATACAATACAACTGAAGAAATAGATACAGTGATCGAAAAATTAAAAGAGGTGATCTAGTTTACCCAGGCTTGCTTATTTTTTTGCAAAAGGCTTAATGACCGCTGTGAAAAGAATACCACCACTATTCAGGTTCACTTTTCCATAGCCAACCCCATCCATTGCTATTTTTAGATAAGGCTCCGCCTGCAGGCTTATATTTTTATTAATAACCCTTGTATAACCGCCGGATAAATTCAATATGGAGAAATAATGTTTGTTCTCATTATCGATCGTTTTGGTATAGGTGATATAATTAGGGCTATTATTTGGTTTAAAATAGTATTCATATGTTTCTTCTTTCATCAATAAACTGGAGACACCAAGAGATACAAACCAACTTTGTTTTTTGTTTGAACTAATTTGATAATCTACTGTTATAGGTATGTCATACACTTTACAATCGGCGTCAATATTTTCCAGGTTCGGATAATATGACCAGAAATTGTTTGGTGGATGATAATCCGCAGGATCAGCAGTATAAACTTTCCTTCCAGCATAAAATCCTGTTCTTATAGAAAATCTTTTTGAAATTTGATAGCCAATACCAACACCATAAGCTAGTCTTACTTCACCAGTGTTATCGCCTACTTTGCTAAGATCGGGTCCTGCAGAAACGCTA
>Ga0209486_10001513_pt1 | contig 10057 bp, 8 predicted proteins | sample NCCompost_FD_187518 | JGI IMG/M metagenome (GOLD analysis project Ga0209486, IMG submission 187518) | Agricultural soil microbial communities from Utah to study Nitrogen management - NC Compost (SPAdes) (version 2) | ecosystem: Environmental > Terrestrial > Soil > Agricultural land | place: USA... | reverse complement strand
ACATACCCTTCGAAGTTTTCCTCACTGAGGAGCGGTTTGCCGGCGGCCACCTTGCCCAAAACCGGCACATCGCGGGTGGTGGTGAGAACCGCTTTTCCCAAAGCATTGACGACCTCGATGGCGCGCTTGCCGACGCGACGGATGTAGCCCTTTCTTTCCAGGGCTTTCAGATGATCGGAAACCCCGTTGGTCGAGGCGATCTTGAATTGCCTGCCGATCTCATGGATCGACGGCGCGAAGCCCTTTTCCCGAATGGTTTTGAGCAGGAAATCGTAGATCGCTTTTTGCCGGTCGGTCAGCGTTGGCAGCATGATTCCGGTATACTGAAAATATTTTCAGCTGTCAAGAATACAAAATACCGTTCCAATGGTTCCAGTCGTTCCAACAGTTCCAATGGTTAAAAAACAACGATACACCCGCTGGAGAAAACGGGCATTTAGACGACTGGAACGTTTGGAACTATTGAAACGATTGGAACAGGTTTAATGCGCGTAGCGCATTAAACCTTTTTTCGTTGATGCGAAAGATAGTCGACCAGGAGATATTCTCCCAGCCGGTCGGGGCGGGTGTAGAACGCGCGGCCCTTGTTGATGCGCGTGAGGTCGTCGACGAAGCCGCGCAAGACCGGGCTGTCGTCGAGCATGAAGGTATTGATGGTGATGCCCTTGCGCGTGATGCGCTCGACTTCCTTCAGAGTTTCCTCAGCGGCGCGCTGGCTGATGCCGCCGAAGCTAAGCGGCCACTCGCAATAAAGTCTCCCCTGGCGGCAATAGGCCGTCGGCTGGCCGTCGGTGATGACGATCATTTGCTGGTTGGCGCTGGGCTTTTTTCCGAGCATTTCGGTCGCCAGATGCAAACCATCCTGCAAGTTGGTGAAGGGATCGCCCATGTTCCAGGTCGCTTGCGGCAGATCCTTGGCTTTGAGTTCGACCGCGCGGGTGAAAAAACCGACGATGCCGAAGTAATCGCGCGGATGAAGCGAACGCACCAGGCTCTCCATGGCGAGGGCGACCTTCTTCGCCGCGGCGAAGCGCCCTTCCCAGCTCATGGACCAGCTCATGTCCAAAAGCAACACGGTCGCGGCGCGGGTGTTGAATTCGGACTCGTAAACGGCAAAATCCTTCGGCCCGATGCGCACCGGCACGCCGCCGCCGTGCAGCAGCGCGTTTTTGAGCGTCTGCACCATGTTGATGTGGAGCGGATCGCCTTGAACGTAGGGCCGGCTGGTTTCGAGAAGCAACTCCTGATTGCCGCGATTTCGCGTCGCATGGCGTCCCATGCCGTCGCGGCGAAGCTGCCGGTAAATATCGCGCAACGCGAGCTGGCCGACGCGCCGCACGCCTTTGGGTGTGAGATCGAAGCGCTCCCCTTGCTCGATCACGTAGCCGCCCTCTTCGAGCAGCGATTGCATGCGCATGACGCCTTCGAAGTCTTGCTTGGGATCGGCGCCGAGCAATCTTTCCAAGAGCTCCTGGTCGACGTCTTTGAGCTGCATGCTGGAAAGCTGCGACTCGAGCTTGCGCAGATCTTCCATGCGCTCCATCAGCTCCTGCGATTGTTGGAGCTGCATCGGTGTCTGGCCGCGGAAGAGACTGCCCTCGCGGCGCAGCCAGTTTTCCAGCTTGCGGATCTGCTCGAGCTGCATGACCAACTGTTGAAATTCTTTCGCTGCGTCGGCGTTTTCGAAACGATAGGATGTAAGCTTCTCGATCGCCTCACTGCTCTTGCCGGGGAGATCGTTGAGAAACTGTTTTTTGTCTTGAACGTCGTTTCCCTCTTGGTCCATCTGTTCGAGGGTCTGGCGCTCCTGGTCGACGATCGAGTCGAGCTGGTCCTGCACCTCATCCATCGCCGACTGCAAGCGGTACTCGTCGTAGAGCTTGCGCATCTCTTTGGCCACTTGCGACAACAGATCCTCGATGCCCTTGGTCTGTTTCTCGCCCTTCATGCCCTTCTGCATCAGCCGGCGCATAGCCTGCTGCAGATCGCCCGTTTCGTTCATGTAGTCGTTCAATTGATCGAACACCGAGTCGGAATCAAGCGAATCGCGGGTGCTGCCGCTCCAACGGCTATAGCGGAAATGAACCATGGGGCTGTGCGGTGCTAAGAAGGCTTTAGCGCGAGCGAAGCGATCTCATTTGCCGTAGGTAACCCTGCCGCCCTCGATCTCCTTGTTGAGCTTCTGATGCAAATGAAGCCCTTCGAGGACAAACTCGGTCGCCGAAGCCATCAAGGTGGGCGACTCTTGAATGCCCAAGGATTTGATCGCTTCCTTGAGACCAGCAATCTCTTTTATGCCTTCCAAGTAATCTTGCGCGTTCATCTGATCGGAAACCTCAACGCCCCAGCCGGAGTTGAAGTACTCGACGACTTTTGAGAGCGCGTTGAGGCTGAAGTATTGATCGAAGACTTTGATGATCGAGCGATTGACCAGCTTTTCGACCAACTCGTCTTCCTTTTTGTCTTCGCCGACATACTCCATCTCGATTTTCCCGGCGGTCGAGGCCATCAGCGAGTGCAGGTCGCTGATGCGCGGCACGATCTCGTTTTCCTTGCAGCGCAGCGAGCGTTTTTCGGCGTTGCTGATGATGCTCTCGTAATTGTTGATGGTCACGCGCACACTCACTCCGGAAGACTGATTGATCTCATTGGACTTGCGCGCTTCGAAAGTCAGGTTGCCGAGGATTTCTTTCATGAAGCGCGGCACTTCGACTTTGCGGCTGCGCTGATGGGTCGGCGCCGCTTCTTGCTCCATGATGAGGATCTCGTCCTCGATTTTTTTCGGATAATGAGTCCGGATCTGCACGTCGAAGCGGTCTTTGAGCGGCGTGATGATGCGCCCGCGGCTGGTATAGTCTTCCGGGTTGGCGCTGGCGACGATCACGACGTCGAGCGGCAAACGAATCTTGTAGCCTTTGATCTGGACGTCCTTTTCTTCCATGAGATTGAACAGACCGACTTGCACTTTTTCGGTCAAGTCGGGAAGCTCGTTGATGGCAAACACGCCGCGATTGGTGCGCGGCACGAGCCCGTAATGAATGGTTTCTTCGTCGGCGAGATACCGACCCTCGGCCACTTTGATGGGATCGATTTCTCCGACCAGGTCGGCGATCGACACGTCCGGGGTGGCGAGCTTTTCGCCGTAGCGACTGTCGCGATCGACCCATTCGAGCGTCAAAGCATCGCCCATTTCCGCGGCCTTCTTGCGGCAAACGCGACAGATTGGGTGGAAGGGATTGTCGTTGATTTCGCAGCCCTGGACGATCGGAATCCGTTCGTCAAGCAAGCTCGTCAGACCGCGAATAATCCGTGATTTTCCCTGGCCGCGCTCGCCCAAGAACACCATGTGATGACCGGAAAGAATGGCATTTTCGATTTCCGGAATCACGGTGTCATCGTAGCCGAGGATACCGGGAAGAATTCGTTCACCCTTTTCCAGGTGACGAACCAGATTTTTGCGCATTTCATCACGCACCGATAAAACCGCAACACCGCTTTTTTTAAGCTCTGCTAACGTTTTTGCCTCGCTCACTGGCTGTTGCCTCCTCCTGTGAAAGATTGCTCCGGCTCTTACCTGGGTTTTTTGTTGATGTCGGCGCCCGGTAGACCCTGTGAGAGTATCACTTTTTTTTGTTGGACGCATTAAGCTGATTATTTTGAAACAAGGGCTGCAGACGATCATAGCTATCGAGCAGATGCTGCGGCATCACCCTGGTCTCGCCCAATACCGGCATGAAGTTGGTATCGCCCTCCCAGCGCGGCACGATGTGCCAGTGGAGATGAGCCTCGATTCCGGCGCCGGCGCATTTGCCGAGATTCATACCGAGATTGACCCCGCCGGGCTGGAAAACCTCGTGCACGATTTCGACCGAGCGGCGCAAGGTCTCGTTCAGATCGGCAAACTCTTCAACCGGCAAACCGGCGAGTTCGTTGACGTGTCGCTTCGGCGCGAGCAACAGATGACCGCTGTTGTACGGATATTTGTTTAGCATCACGACCGTATGATCGGTGTGCGCCAGAACTAGACCGGCTCTCGGATCAACGCTGAGGAACTTGGTACAGAAAATACAGCTGTCCTCCTTGGCGCCGTCTTCGATGTAGGTCATGCGCCAAGGAGCCCAGAGCTGCTTCACTCATCATCTCCGATTTCAGATGGGTCGAAGGGTTTGCCGTCCACTCGCAAGCGCAGCTCCTTGCCGACTTTAAAGAAGGGCACCTTCTTGGCCGCCACGGACACCAAGGCGCCGCTCTTGGGATTGCGCCCCTGGCGTGCGCGGCGGTGTTTGACGACGAAGCTGCCGAACCCGCGAATCTCGATTCGATCTCCCTGCGACAACGCCTCCACCATGGAATCAAAAATAGCGTTGATGATCACTTCCGAATCTCGCCGTGAAAGATGAGGGAATCGTTTGTTGACCTCATCGATCAAGTCCCTTTTTGTCATATCGTCACCCTCACAACACAAGAAATTTTTGGTTCAGATTAAACTCGGACTTACTGTAGCAACATGGGCGACCACTCGTAGCGCAGCCATCCGCCGCGCTCAAGGCCAGGGAGCCGGCGGCCGAAGATGCCCATAAACATCCGTTCCCACCAGCGTTCCTGTTCGGGTCGCGAATAGTAGACAGCGGGTTCGGCTTCGATGCCGGCGCGTTTCGCCGCAAGCTCAATGGCGTCTTGCAACGTGCCAAATTGATCGATCAAGCCCAACTTCTGTGCTTGCGCGCCGGAGTAGATCCTGCCGTCGGCAAGCTTTCGCACCTGGGCCTCCTCCATGCTTCGTCCTTTGGCAACGGCCGTGACAAACTGGCTATGAACGTTATCTACCAGCGACTGAAGAATTTCCCGTCCTTCTGGGGAAAGCGGCTGAAACGGCGAACCGATATCTTTGTTCGGTCCGCTTTTGACATTCACGCCGCGAACACCGATCTTCTTCATCAGCTCCTCGACATTGGCGAGCTGCATGATGACGCCGATGGAGCCGGTCAATGTGCCGGGGTTGGCCATGATTTTGTCGCATGCCGCGGCGATATAATACCCGCCGGAAGTCGCCATGCCGCCCATGGAAGCGATAAAGGGCTTCTGTTTTTTGGATCGCAGAATCTCTTCAAAAATTTCCTGCGTGGGCGCAACCGCACCGCCCGGCGAATCAATCCGCACCACGACTGCCTTGACCCACGGCATGTCTTTAAAACGTTTTAGTTCGGCGAGCACGGTTTGGGAATCGTCAATGGCCCCTTCGATTTGCAGGACGGCAACGCCGTCGCCGGCAAACATCGATAGCGCTTTCGAGTCGCCGCCGGTGATATAAGCGTAGAAAAAAGCGCCGGTGAACACCACCAAAATGAACACCAAGATCACGCCGAGACCGCGCAGGATGGAATATTTTTTAAACATGACAGTTTAGACGAGTTTTCCGGCCGGCCTTTAACCGCGACCTTTGCGCCCGCTCTCGTTGTCCTCGTCGCGGTCCAGACGGAGCTCGTCGCCCAACAAGGATTCGAAGGAAAACCTGCCGCCTTCCTTTTCCCGTTTTAGGTAGCTTTCCATCTCCTGGCGTTCTTCCGTGCGGCGCAAAGCGCGAATACTGAGTCCAATCTTGCGATCCGCCGGTTCGATGCTGACAACTTCCGCTTCGATTTCATCGCCGACCTTGAAAAGACTCGATGGCTTATCGACCCGTTCAGTGCTGAGCTGGGAGACGTGAATCAAGCCTTCGACGCCCTCTTCGATACGCACGAAAACGCCGAAGTCCGGCACGCTGGTGACTTGCCCCTTGATTTTCGAACCGATCGGATGCCGGTCCGCGACAACTTTCCACGGGTCGGGAGCCATCTGCTTTACGCCAAGGGAGAAACGCTCGTTCTCGACGTTCACGCCGAGCACTTTTGCCTCGACGATATCACCTTTTTTGTACAATTCAGACGGGTGTTTGATCTTCTTGGTCCAGTGCAGATCGGAGATATGCACCAGCCCATCGATCCCTTCCTCGATACCGACGAAGATTCCGAAGTCAGTGATATTCCGCACCGGTCCTTTGACGATCGCGCCGACCGGATATTTTTCCTTCGCCGCTTCCCACGGATTCGCCATCACCTGTTTGAGGCCGAGCGATATCCGGCGATGTCCGGAGTCGACGTTCAAGACGACGACCTCCACTTGCTGGCCGACCTGCAGAAGCTTGGACGGATGAGCGACCTTACGCGTCCAAGACATCTCGGAAATATGCACCAATCCTTCGATGCCGTTTTCCAATTCGACAAACGCGCCATAGTCCATGATGCTGATCACTTTGCCTTCAACCCGTGTGCCGATGGGAAATTTCTCCGCAACGGTATGCCACGGGTCAGGGGTCAATTGCTTCATGCCAAGCGAGATACGTTCTTTCTCGGCGTCGAATTTAAGCACGACAACCTTGATTTTTTCTCCGACTTGAACGATTTCCGAAGGGTGATTGATCCTGCCCCAGGACATATCGCTGATATGCAGAATACCGTCGATGCCGCCCAGATCGACAAACGCCCCGTATCCGGTGATATTTTTAACCGAGCCTTCTAGAATGACGCCCTCTTCTAAAATCTTGAGGATTTCCTTCTTTAATGAGTCGCGCTCCTTTTCTAAAAGCGCCCGGCGCGAGACGACGACGTTGCCGCGAGCGCGGTTGAACTTGAGTATCGCAAAACGATCGGTGGTGCCAATGAAACGATCGAGATTACGGCTCGGACGAATATCCACGTGTGAGCCCGGCAGAAATGCCGGCACGCCCACGTCAACCTTGAACCCACCCTTTACTTTACCGACGATGTGACCTTGGACGCCTTGTTCTTCATTGAACGCTTTTTCGATATCCTCCCAGACTTTTAGATTCTCCGCGCGCTGGCGCGACAACGAGATACCGCCGCTTTCGGCTTCCGAAGAATCGAAAAAGACGTCGACGTCGTCCCCCACCTTGACCTGAACGGTGCCTTGCCGGTCGGTGAATTCCTGGATCGGGATCTGACCTTCGGATTTATAGCCCACATCGATGAGGACATGGGTCGCCGTAACGCCGACCACTTTGCCCTTAACGATTCCACCGGGCTTGACCGTGCGCAGGCTCTCCTCAAACATCGTCTCAAAGTCACTCGCACCGCCTGCCGTCGCGCCCTGTTTCTGTTCATCCTGTTGAGCCATACATACCAACTCCGATCTGTTTATTTTTCGCTAATTCGTTTGAATATGCGCAAGAACCGTGGCCGCCACTTCGTCTGCATCGACGCTCGATGAATCGATCAGGACCGCGTCGTCGGCCGGGCGCAGTGGCGCCAGGTCTCGCTCGCTATCTCGCTTATCCCGTTCTTCGATCTCGCGCCGAGTCTCGTCTAAATCCACCACGCGCCCCGAAGCCTTCAACTCATCATATCGGCGCCGCGCCCGTTCCGAAACCGAAGCCACGAGAAAAACTTTGACCTCGGCTTCGGGGAAGATAACCGTGCCGATATCGCGCCCTTCCGCAACCACACTACCCCGTTTTCCCATCGCGCGCTGGAGCTCCAGCATGCGCGCTCGCACCACTCGCAACGCCGAAACTTTGGACGCCATTTGGCTAATTTCCGGAGTACGAATTTGGCCCGCGACGTCCTCGCCGTCCAATAGCACTGCGAGCCTGCCGTGCATTTCTTGCAAATCGATTTCAGTCCCAGCGATGAGTTCCGCCAAACGGGCATCATCCGCCAAATCAACACCCTGACGCAAGACCTTCAAAGCCAATGCGCGATACATGGCGCCGGTGTCCAAATAGATAAACCTGAGCTTTTTGGCCAAGCGCTTCGCCAAGGTGCTCTTGCCGGCCCCCGATGGTCCATCGATGGCGATGATCAACCTATCCCCCTGTGCGCGCCGACTATCCCGCGTCTCTTGAGCTAATGCAAACAAATTTCCGCCAACAAATCAAAAAACGACGGAAACGAAATATCGACGCATTTGGCATCATCGATTTCGACTCCGTTTTCGCTCACCAATCCGGCGATGGCAAACGACATAGCGATCCGGTGATCGGCGTAGCTTTTTACCGCGCCGCTGCGCAGTCGATTGCCGCCCTGGATCGTCATCCCGTCAGGCCGCTCCTCGACTAAAACACCGAGCGCTCGCAACCCTTCGGTCATCGCCGCGATCCGATCCGATTCCTTAAAGCGAAGCTCGTTCACGTCCGAGAAGGTGGTGACACCCTGTGCGACTGCGGCGGCGACCGCGAGGATCGGGTACTCATCGATCGTGCGCGCCACCAGCTCGGCGTCGACATCCACGCCTTTTAACGCCGCGCCGGTCACATGAATGTCCGCAACGCGCTCGCCGGCTTCCAAACGTTGATTCCTCAGCTCGATCGAAGCGCCCATTTGTTTCAACACCTCCACCACGCCGTCGCGGGTCGGATTACAACCGACGTCGCGCACCGTCAGGTCCGATCCGGGAATCATCGCCGCAGCCACGAGAAAAAACGCCGCGGAAGAAATATCTCCCGGAATGCGCACGCTTTGTCCGGTCAAAGCAGGCCTGCCAGCAATCGCAAGCGTCAATCCGTCCACCGAAATCTTGCCGCCGAAACCGCTCAGCATGACCTCGGTGTGATCCCGCGATCGTTGCGGCTCGTGGACGATTGTTTGACCTTCGGCTTGGAGCGCGGCCAGCACGATGGCCGACTTCACCTGGGCGCTGGCGATCGGCATGCGATACTCGATGCCGCGCAAACCGCCGCCGTCGATTTCCAGCGGCGCCAAACCGTCGCCCTGACGGCTGCGGATGCGCGCGCCCATTTTGCTCAACGGATCGATTACACGCTTCATCGGCCGCTGGCGCAACGACGAGTCACCGTCCAACTCGCTATGAAAAGGCCGCCCCGCAAGAAGGCCGGACAAAAGCCGTAGGGTCGTTCCAGAGTTGCCGCAGTCGATCCTTTCGGTCGGCGCGCTTAGCCCATCCCAGCCTTTGCCTTCGACGCAAAGAGCATCGCCGTCGCGAAAGATCTCTACGCCCATCTGGCGAAAAGCGCGCACGGTGCGAGAGTTGTCGTCGCCACCGGATAAATTCAATATCCGGCTTCGCCCTTGTGCGATGGCGGAGAAAATCACCGCCCGATGCGCGATCGACTTGTCGCCCGGCACCACGATATTGCCGCGCAACGGTTTCTTGTCAGGTGCGATCCTTTTCATATGCCAAGCGCTACGGAATTTGCGCGCGGATATCGTAGGCGCGCGCAAACTCCCTCTCCAAGAGCGCGCCTTTGCCGTTCTGAATCCAGCGATTGAGCCTTTGTAAATACTTAATATAGTCTCGCAGGGAGCGGCCGAGCGCGCGGCTATTCATGAGACAAATGTCGCGCCAGAGCTCCGGCCGGCTCGAGGCGATGCGGGTAAAGTCTTTAAAGCCGCCGGCGCAATATTTTTTCAGATCGATGCCGTTTCGCGGTGGATGCTCCAAGGCATTGACCAGCGCGTATACCAAGACATGCGGCAGATGGCTAATCACGCCGAGCACATAATCGTGCACGTCGGGCGGCATGATTTCCACATCCGCGCCGACTTTGCGCCACAGCGCCGCGATTTTCTCCAGCGCTTTGCGATCGGTCTTTTTCGTCGGCGTCAGGATGCAGCGATGACGCACGAACAAATCGCGCCGCGCCGCCTGCGCGCCCCACTGCTCGCTGCCCGCAATCGGATGTCCGGCAACAAAGCAAACATGTTTCGGCAAGAGCCGTTCCATGGCCCGGACGATCTCGCCCTTGACGCTACCCACGTCAGTGATGATTGCGCCCGCGTTGAGCTTCGGCAAGAAGGCTTTGGTCAGCGGCGCAATCGATTCCACCGGCGTGCCGACCACCAGTAAATCCACGCCGGCGGGAAAATCCTCGGCGCTCAGGAAATAACTATCGACGATGCCTTTCCGTTTGGCCACCCGGAGATTGCCCTCGCTGCGGCCGTAGCCGATGATCTCTTTCGCCAACTTGCGGCGCCGCATGTCCAACGCGAGCGAGCCGCAGATAAGCCCGACCCCGGCCATCACCACCTTTTCAAACATTATC
>Ga0209486_10001512_pt1 | contig 10061 bp, 9 predicted proteins | sample NCCompost_FD_187518 | JGI IMG/M metagenome (GOLD analysis project Ga0209486, IMG submission 187518) | Agricultural soil microbial communities from Utah to study Nitrogen management - NC Compost (SPAdes) (version 2) | ecosystem: Environmental > Terrestrial > Soil > Agricultural land | place: USA... | reverse complement strand
ATCCGCGCCGTCAGAGCCGGTTCGGACCCAACCCTCAGGAGGCAGAATGAATCGCGCACTAGCCACGTTTGCGGGCGCATTCCTGTGTCTGGCTTTGTTGCCAGCGGCAGCCTTCGCTCAGCAGGCCACGATCGCAGGTGTCGCCAAGGACACCTCCGGTGCGGTGCTACCGGGCGTTACCGTCGAAATCACGAGTCCAGCGCTCATCGAAAAAACGCGGTCGGCCGTTACCGACGGCTCCGGCCAGTTCCAGATCATTCAGCTCGTGCCCGGCACCTACACGGTGACGTTCACGCTGCAGGGATTCAACACGTTCAAGCGTGATGGCGTCGAGGTCAGCGGTTCCAGCGTCTTCACGGTCAATGCCGACATGAAGGTCGGCGAGATCGCCGAGACGATCACGGTGACCGGCCAGACGTCGCTCGTGGACGTCCGCAGCGCCGGCGTGCAGCGAGTCGTCACCAAGGAAGTCGTCGACGCGGTCCCGACCGGCCGTCTCGGCATCAACCTGGCCGCCTTGCAGCCCGGCATCATCCTCGGCGCCGGCGGCGGCGTCGGCGTGGCCAATACCAACGCCCTCGCGTCGCAGGACGTCGGCGGCACCGCCGGGGACACGTTCACGGACCTGTCGATCCACGGCGGCAAGCCGGCCGAGCAGCGCCAGACGATCGGCGGCCTGTCGGCGGCCACCACGATCCGCTTCGGCGAGTCGCTCAGCAGCTCGCCCAGCTTCACCGCCATGCAGGAGATGACGGTGAACACCTCCGGCGCCGACGCCTCGATGGCCGGCGGCGGCGTGCAGATCAACTACGTGCCGCGCGACGGCGGCAACACGTTCAAGGGGCTGCTGTTCTACTCGTTCGCGAACGGGTCGATGCAGGGCACCAACTACTCGAGCGGCACGCGCGACCCGGCCACGGGCGCCTGCACGCCGGCCGACAGCTTCTTCTGCCGCGGCCTCACCACGCAGCCCGGCGCGCTGAAGACCGTGTACGACTTCAACCCCGGCTTCGGCGGTCCGATCCTCAAGGACAAGCTGTGGTTCTTCGGGAGCGCCCGCTGGACCAAGGCCGAGAACTACGTGCCGAACAACTATCCGAACCGGAACTTCACGCCGGGCGTCACCAGCCCGACGCTGCTCAACGCCGGGACGATGGTCTACACGCCGGACACCACCAAGGATCTCTACACGACGCTTGGCGGCGGCGGCTACTTCTGGGAACAGACCATGCGTCTGTCCTGGCAGATGGACGAGAAGAACAAGTTCGGCTTCTACTACAACAACAAGAAGCGCGAGTACACCAACGCCGTCAACGGCACCTCGCACGAAGCGCTGAACACAACCTACTTCTTCCCGTTCTCGGACAACCTCGTGCAGTGGTCGGCGCCGCAGACCAACCGGCTGCTGCTCGAAGCCGGCTTCTGGCGCCATCAGGAGAGCTGGGGCAGCCGCCGCGCCGACAGCAGCATCGCGGACCCGCTGGCCGTCGGCGTCACCGACAACGCCCCGGTGTCGCAGGTGCCCGGCTACGTGCAGCTGATTACGAACTACCACGGACGCGTGGGCGCCACGGATACGCCCAGCCACAACCCGAACTACCGCGGCAACTTCGCGATGTCGTACGTCACCGGCGCACACGCCTTCAAGACCGGCTTCGATCTGAACGGCGCGTTCCGCTGGGCCAACAACAGCTCGGTCGTGCCCTACAGCTACGTCGTGAGCACGCTGGGTCGCGCCGAAAGTGGCGTTCCCGGCACGTCGACGTACCTGCCCGCCGTCGGACGCGGCACACCGTTCCCGACCACGCTGTCACTGCGCTCTGACGGCTGCACCGACCCGCTGCTGCGGCAGGTCAACGGCGCGATCGTCGGCGGCATGACGTCGATTCCCGACTGTCACACACCGGCGCTCGGCTCGCCCAACAAGGTGACGAGCGAGGGCGGCGTGTTCGTGCAGGACAAGTGGACGATTGACCGGCTCACCGTCAGCGGCGGCCTCCGCATCGACTGGTTCTTCTCCGAGAACCCGTCGTTCCATCTCGGGCCGTCCATGCTCACGCCGAACCGCAACTACGACGTGCCGAAGTTCAGCACCACTCGCTACAAGGACTGGACGCCGAAGTTCGCGGCAGCCTACGACCTGTTCGGCGACGGCCGCACGGCGGTCAAGGCCAACATCGGCAAGTACGTACTCGGACAGGCGCTCGTCATCGGCGGTCTGGCCAGCCAGGCCGGCTACAACGTGCAGCTCACGTCGTCGCGCTCGTGGATCGACTACGACGGCGACTTCGTCCCCGACTGCGACCTGACGCGCAATACCAACCAGGGTCCGGCCGCGACCGGCGTGGACAACCAGGTGGACGCCTGCGGCGCCGCCGTCGGCGCCAACGGCAACTTCTACCTCAACAACCTCAACCCCAACCTCGCGGTGCAGGACGACGCACGCTACGGCTGGGGCAAGCGGCCGTACAGCTGGGAATACGCGGTCGCCTTGCAGCACGAACTCACGCAGGGGCTCTCGATCAATGGCGGCATCTTCTGGCGCCGGTTCGGCAACTTCCTGGTGACGGACAACACGTCGGCGACGGTGGCGGACTTCACGCAGTTCTCGGTGACGCCCACCCTCATCCCGGCGGCGCCCGCGTCCTCCGGCGGCGAGCAGCTCCCGGACGGCACCTACACCGACCAGTTCTTCAACCTGAATCCTGGCGTGTTGGCGAACAACCTGACCGGCCTCTCGAAAACGATGTTCCCGGGCAGCAACGTCTACGACAAGTGGTTCGGGTACGACATCGGCCTGAACGTCCGCCTGCCGCAGGGGATCATCTTCCAGGGCGGCCTGAGCACCGGCCACCAGCAGACGGACTACTGCGACGTGCAGGATCCGGCCAAGGCCGGCAACAACGCCCTGGTCGAAATGCTCGTGACGGGTGCGGGCGGCGCGCCGATCTCGCTCAAGGCGTGCCACATGGACCAGAAGTGGCTGCCGCAGGTGAAGTTCCTCGGCTCCTACACCATCCCGAAGATCGATGTGCAGTTCGGTGCCTCGTACCAGAGCATTCCCGGCATCGAGTACGCGGCGATCTACTCGGCTCCCAACAGCGACGTGTCGCGTCCGGCTTCGCAGGGCGGTCTTGGCCGTCTGCCCGCCGGCGGCGTGGCCGCAGGCACCACGAACGTCAATCTGATCGCGCCGGGCTCGACGTACGGCCCGCGCTTCAACCAGATCGACATGCGTCTGGGCAAAGTCGTGCGCTTCTCGAACCGCAAGGCGGTGGTGAGCCTCGACCTGTTCAACATCCTCAACGACGACACGATCGCCAGCGCCGCCTCGGCCTACAACACGCAGTGGCTGGCGCCGACGGCCGTCGTGGCGCCGCGGCTGGCGAAGGTGTCCATCACGTTCGATTTCTAGAACGAAGAGGGGTACGTAGAGGGCGGGCTTCAGCCCGCCCTGTCACACACCGGGCCCGCTTCCTTCACGGAGGCGGGCCCTTTTCGTTTGCTACCATCGTGGGTAGTGGCTGCGCTTCGTGCCGGACTCCTCGTCTTCGCCGTCGTGCTGACGGCGTGCCGCTCCACACCGGCCGACGACACGCTGCCGCCCGTCACGCTGCCCGACCTTGCCGACATGGAACCGTCGGTGCAGCGGCAGATCACCACGCAGTTCGAGTCGGTAACCAAGCTCGCACGCGACGGGGCCGCGCCTGATGTCCTCGCGCCTGCCTACGGGACGCTGGGCAGCCTGCTGTTCGCCGTCAACCGGCCCAACGCCGCGGAAACCGCCTACCTGCATTCGCAGGCGCTGGCGCCTGGCGACGTGCGGTGGCCGTACTATCTTGGACACGTCTACTTGAACCGCCCTGATCGGCCCAAGGCGATCGCGGCGTTCGAGCGCGCGCTGCAGCTCGCGCCCGGCGACGTGGCTGCCCTCGTCTGGCTGGGCAAGGTGCTGCTCGATGACAACCAGCCAGAGCAGGCCGGCGCGCGCTTCGCGCAGGCGCTGACAGCGCAGCCAGGCACCGTCGCCGCGCTGTATGGGTCGGGCCAGGCGGCGATGGCACAGAAGGACTACGCGCGGGCGGCCGAGCGATTCGAACAGGTGCTGGCCGCCGACCCGCGCGCGTCGATCGCCCACTATCCGCTCGCCCTGGCCTATCGCGGGCTGGGCGACACGGCAAAGGCGGAGGCGCACCTGCGGCAGCAGGGCAAGACGGAAGTCGGCCCGCCCGATCCGCGGATGGCGGAGCTGCGCAACCTGCTCGAGGGCTCGGCCGCCGAGGAAGAGCGCGGCATGCGCGCGGCTCAGAGCGGTGACTACAGAGCGGCTGCGGAGCACTTCCGCAAGGGGCTCGAGTTCGCGCCCGACAGCGTCTCATTGCGCTACAACCTCGCCAGAGCGCTGAGTCTGATCGGCGACGTGGCGGGAGCCCGGGCGGCCTTCGAAGAGACTATCCGGCGTGCGCCGCGCGACATCGACGCACGGCTGGCGCTCGGCGAGCTGATGGGCAGGAGTGGCGCGTTCGAAGACGCGCTGACGCAGTACCGGGAGGTGCTCGCGATCGATCCGTCGCTGGCCGACGCCCGCTTCGGGTATGCCGGCGCCCTCGTCGGGCTCCGAAGATACAAGGAGGCGCGCGACTCGCTCGCCGAGTCCGCGCGTCTCTTTCCCGATCAGCCGCGTTTTGCCGAGGCCCGCGCCAAGGTGGAAGCGGGTCTCAAGTAGTTACCCGCCCCACTCGCCCCACCCGCCCTACCTGCCTTACTTCCATCGCATGAGCGCGATGCCGGCGAGCAAACAGATCGCGCCAAGGAGCCGCGGCAGCGAGAGGCGGATCACCGGTGACCCCAGCCAGCCGTAGTGATCGAGCACGAGCGCGGCCACCATCTGTCCCACGGTGATCGTCGCCAGCGTCACCGCCGTGCCGAGGCGAGGCGTGAGCACGATGCTGACGACGATGTACAGCGCGCCGACGGCGCCGCCGAGCCATCCCCACCAGGGCATGCGCCACAGGCCGCCGGTCTCGGGCGACGGCTGCCGCGTGACGATCGCGATGACGGCGAGCGCGGCGAGGCCGATGATGAATTGCGCGATGGCCGCCCACACGGGCGTGCCGAGCGCCAGACGCAGCCTCGAGTTGGCGAGCGCCTGCACGGCGATGGCCGCGCCGGTCGCCAGCGCGACGACGAGATAGAAGGGGTTCATCAGACGGTCCGCGACTTCATCACGTTCGGGTTGTCCTTCAGCTTTCCCGGCGGTCCCGCCGTGCGGGTGAGTTGCGCCACGTCGCCGTAGCGAACCAGGCGCGGCGGCGCGTAGGGCTTCCTCGACGGCCGGGGCCCGGCCGCTCGCGAGTCTTCGCTGTCGGGTCTCTGACGCATTCAGATCCTTTCGCGCCGGAGCTGCTCCACGAGCGCGGCACATTGTGCGGCGAGCGTGGCCACGCCGGCGGCGAATCGCACCTCGCACACCGGCACGGCCTCGACCAGCCGCGCCAGGACGTCGAATTCTCTCGCACGCAGGCCCATGTCGATCAAGTAGGTTCCGTAGGTGTGGCGCAGCAGCGCCATCAGCCCCTCGCGCGCCCCGAGCGGACGAATGGCCGGGCCGCCTGCGGGGGCGGGTCCCGCCAGCACCAGGACGCGGCTCAGCGGCAGCGGCGTCCGCTGGAACGGCAGCGCCGCCGCGCCGAGATCGAGATATCGCTTGTCGTACGTGGCGCTGTAGCACGGCAGCGGGCCGCGATCGGCGAAGAGCGCCTCGGCGGCATCCGCCCACAAACTGACGCGCGGGTAGCCCGGCCACGCCACCGGGCCGGCATCGGTCGGCGTGATCGGCACGACGTCGTCCGACAGCAGCGGGAACCCGAGCGCCGCACACGCCGCCGCGGTGGTGGACTTGCCAGCTCCGGGATCACCGGCAAACAGCACGGCCCGTCCGTCGATGGCCACGCCGCTCGCGTGCAGCGGCACGAGGCCACGCAGCCGCATGGTGAACGCCAGCACCGGTCCCAGCAGATAGGTTGCGGCGTCGGCGTCGGTGAGCGGAGGCTGCCACCACGCCTCCACCTCGCCGGCCGTGGCGTCGACACGAAACACCGCGCCCTCGCTGTAGCGCAGCCAGCGGCTGCCATCCACCGTTCGCGTGGCGGCGAGCAACGGCGTGCCGCGCTCGTCGCGTTCGGCGCTCACGTACCAGGCGTCGTCGGACGGCCCCGCCGCCGGCAGCGGTTCGCCCGGATGCAGCATGACGCCGACGTTGGCCGCGGCGTCGTCGCCCGCGAGGCCGAGGCCGGGAATCGGCGCATTGGCCGTGAGCGTCAGCCCGCAGGCCGCGTACCGCATCGTGCGCGTCAACCGGTCCGCGTCTTCGAGCCCGAGCCCTTGTCGTTCTTGGCGCCGACCGTCCCGGTGCGCGTCAACGTGGTCACGTCGCCGTAGCGCACGACGGTCGGACGGCGATAGGGCTTGCGCGGGCCGCGCGGACCATCGCGACCGTTGCCGGGAGGCGTCACATCGTCGGACATCGTGCTCCTCAAGCCGTGGCGGTGGCCGCACCAGGCGTGCGGTCCGCGCGGGCAGCCGGCGCATGGATCAGCCACAACGCCAGGCTCAACGCTGCAAGTGTGCCCGGTTCCGCATCGAGCAGCAAGCCGGTTGGCGCCACCGTGGCGGCCAGGCGCCGGACGTCCACGAATCGCTCCAGGCCGGGCGCGGCCGACAGCGTCCGCACCACCTCGTCGAGGGACAGCCGCCGCCGCACGCCCACCGGATCGAACGCGAGGGGCGTCTTCGGGCGCCGGCGCACGTCCTCCGGCAACAGGCCCACCATGGCTTCCCGCAACGCCGTCTTGCCGATGCACCACGGGTACGAGGGCAGCGCCAGCGCCGCCGCGACGACGCGGCGATCGAAAAAGGGATACCGCACGTCCACAGGTCTCCTCGTCGCCGCGGGATGCTGGCTCTCGAAGAGCGACGGCCACCAGGGCGACCGCAGCTGCCGCACGGATTCCCGCCGGAGCACGGCCGGCTCGACGCGGGCCGCGGCCTCGACCTCGCGCCGGCGCGCGTCGGCGTCGTAGGAGGCACGGAGCGGCGCGGCGAGCCACGAGGGCGGCGGCGGCTCCGAGGCGCGAAGCCGGCGCCAGGTCGAGCGCAGCCCCAGGAGCGGCGCCCGTCGATAGCGGACCCCGAGCAGCCACACACCCCAAGCGACGTCGAGCGGCGGCATGCGGCCCACGTGGCGCGGCAGCGTCGCGGGCAGCAGCAGCGGGTCTCCGCCGTCGCCCGACAGCGCCACGTCGCCGTGCGCGGACGCGCGATCGAGCAGATCGGCCATCACGGCGGTGAGCGGTTCCGCCATGGGCAGCACGGGGCAGGCGTCGGCGTCCCAGCGATCGAACAGCTCGTACCCGTCGAGAAAATGGACGTCCAGGGGAATGCCGATCGACCGGGCCGCGAGTTCGGCGAACCGCTCCTCGCCGTCGCTCGCCAGCGTGCGGTGCACCGACGTCAGCGCGCGCACCCGGCCTGCCGGCCGGCGCTGCGCCGCCAACGCGGCGAGGCTCGTGGAGTCGAGTCCGCCGCTCATCATCACCGTGGCGGGCTCGCCGTCGCCCAGCCGATCGTCCACCGCGCGCCCGAGCGTGTCGCGGAAGCGCGCGGCGATGTCGCGCGGGCGCCGCTCTCGCGACGGGGCCGGAGGCTCGAAGCGCCAGTAGGCCCACACGTCCACGCCGGCCGATGGCGTCCAGGTGAGCACGTGCGCCGGCGGGACGCGGCGCACATCGGCGAGCATCGTGTCGGCCGGCTCCTGCGGGTCGCCGAAGAGCAGGAGATCGCCCGCGGCCCGGTCGAGCAGCCGGTCGGAGGCCACGCCGGCGCGTTGCAGGCTGCTGATGGCGTTCGAGACGGCGAGCGCGCCCGGAGTGCGGGCGTAGTAGAGCGGCCGGATGCCGAAGTGGTCGCGCGCGCACAGGAGGCGGCGCTCGCGGCCGTCCCACAGGCACCACGCGAAGTCGCCGCTCAGGTGCGCCGCGGCATCGAGCCCCCATTCCAGATAGGCGGCCAGGACCAGGTCGGCATCGGAGGCGGTTGCCGGCTCGATCCAGAGGCGCGGCGTCAGGTAGCGAAGCAGATCGCCGCGCTCGTCGAGGCGGCCGTCGAACACGACCGTGATCGCCGCGCCATGGCCGTGAGGAGAGACCGTCGCGAACCCGCCGATGCGCCGCGGCAGCGGCGCCGCGGCCAGCCCGATCGGGCCGTCGACGCCCACGCGCACGCGACCGCCGTCGTAGGGGGGAACGGCGGCGGCATGCGCGAGCCTGGCGCGCCCCGCGGGCGCACCGCTCAGATCAGCAAAGGCGACGACACACGTCACGCGGATCCGCGCGCCAGAGTACCACGCGGCCGCATTCGTGACAGGATCTCCGGCGCCACATGACCAGCCTGCTCGAATTTCACGCCTTCCTGTTGTCGAATACCGGCACGCGCCTGGAGCGCTTCGCCAAGGCGCTGGCCGCAACCATCCGGCCCGGCGACACCGTCGTCGATCTGGGTGCCGGGTCCGGCATCCTCTCGATTCTGGCCTGCCGCGCCGGCGCCCGCCGTGTCTACGCGATCGAAGACACCGATGCCGTGTCGATGGCCCGGGCGCTCGTGGCCACGACCCCGTATCGCGACCGCATCGAGATCATCCACGGCGCGTCCTTCGATTTCACGCTGCCCGAGCGGGCCGACGTGCTGGTGGCCGACGTCCACTCCACGTTCGGCCTCCAGGAGCAGGGGCTCTCGGCGATGCTCGACGCCCGCGACCGGCTCCTGAAGCCGGGGGGCCGCCTTGTACCGGGATCGATGCAGCTGTACGTCGCGCCGGCCGAGGCGTTCGACCTCTACGGCAGCAAGGTGGAGGCGTGGCGTCGCGTGGTGCACGACGTGAACCTGGAACCGGTTCGCGATCTGGCCGTCAACACGCTGCATGCGGCGCGGCTCTCGCCCGAGCATCTGCTGGCCCCGCCCGTGCCGTTCTGCCGGATCGACTTCGCGGACGCGACCAGCCTGCATCTCGGAGGCCGCGTCGAGCTCCGGGCAGCCCGAGCCGGCACGCTTCACGGGCTGTGCGGCGGGATCGTGACGACGCTCGCCGATCATCTCGAGATCAGCAACCTCCCGGGCGATCCGGGAACCAGCAACTTCGCTCACGCGTTCCTGCCGCTCGACGCACCCGTGACGGTGGCCGCCGGAGACGCGCTCGAGATTCAAGTGGACTCGTACGACGGCGACGAACTGCGATGGATGGTCACCCTCACGCGCTCGGAGTCAGGCGCCACGCGCCGCTTCACGCAGTCCACTTTCCTCTCGCGCACGGTGTCACGCGAGACGCTGCGGAAGCGGGACCCGGGCTACCTGCCGTCGCTCAGCGACCGCGGGCGGCTCGAGCGCGATCTGCTCGATCGCATGGACGGGACGCGGACGGTGCGCGAGCTGGAGGAGTGGCTCGGCGGCCGGTCCGACACGGCGTTCTCGCGCCAGCGGCTCGCCGAAGTACTCGTCACGACCATCGCGCGCTGCGGCTAGCCGGGACGGCGGACACAGGCAGCGGGTCGAATGCCGCGTACCCGGCGGCGCCGGCCTCGTCGTCGATGACGCCGCCGCAGTCCACCCACGCGTGAAACTCCACGGCACCCTCGGCCTGGCGGACGCCGAGGCGCAGCGAAGCGGGGAATCCGTGGCGGCGCAGCACGGCCGTCTGCACCAGGCTCACGCGCAGGCACGAGCGCGGGATCGGCAGCAGGCGGCAAGGCCAGCCCGCCAACCGGGCCATACGCTCTACGGCGGCACGATCGATCGAGGCCGCTGGCGCGACGGGCCGTTCGACGGCGCGCAGGATGCGGGCAAGCGGAACGAGGCGCAACGCGCCCTCGATCGCGAACGCCACGGCCGCGCTCTCGGCCAGCACCCACCACTCCGCCGCGGTGAGCCGGCGCGCGCCCGCCGCGAGCGCGGTGGCCGTCATGCGGCGCGCACGAGCCCGTTCTGCTGCAGTTCGCCCACCAGCCGGA
>Ga0209486_10001511_pt1 | contig 10063 bp, 9 predicted proteins | sample NCCompost_FD_187518 | JGI IMG/M metagenome (GOLD analysis project Ga0209486, IMG submission 187518) | Agricultural soil microbial communities from Utah to study Nitrogen management - NC Compost (SPAdes) (version 2) | ecosystem: Environmental > Terrestrial > Soil > Agricultural land | place: USA... | reverse complement strand
GATCGTCGGATGGATGACGATGCCGCACGGATACGGCTTGTAGGTGTTCACCAGCAGATCGAACTCGGTGCCGAGCCCCTTGGTCACGTTGGCCAGATTGAACCGGCCGGCGGTCGTCACCGTAGAGAAGCCGCGCGGCCCCTCGAGAATGCGCGGACCCGACGTGAACCCGGCCTGCGCCAGGAGCGCCGCGCCGTAGCCGTTCTGCGCCGCGCGGCCGGGATGGAACGCCTTGCCCATCGATCCGAACATCTCGCGCACGCCGGCGGCCTGCGTGCCGGCCAGGCCGAGCGCCCAGATCATCTGCTGTTCGGTGAGCTTCATCAGCTTGCCGATCGCGGCCGCGGCGCCGAACACGCCGGCGGTGCCGGTGATGTGCCAGCCGAGGTCGTAGTGCGCCGGATAGACGCAGTTGGCCACGCGCGACGAGGCCTCGAAGGCGTAGATGAACGCTTCCATGAAGTCGCGCCCGCGCACCGGGTTCACGCTGGCGTAGGCGAAGAGCGCCGAGGCGATGGGCGACGTGGGATGGCAGTAGTTCTTCGGCGTGGTGTCGTCGTAGTCGTACACGTGCGAGCTGATGCCGTTCATCAGCGAGGCGTGCAGCGGGTCGAGCCGCTCCGCGCGCCCCAGCACGTTGGCCGTGGGCACGCCCGAGAACGGACGGAAGGCGCGCAGCGCGGCGTCCACCGCCTCGTCGCCGGCGCCGCCGACGGCGCAGCCCATGAAGTTGACGAGCGAGCGGCGCGCTTCGCGCAGGACGTCCTGCGGAATGTCGGCGAGCGTGCCGTTGACGACGTACGACGCGAGGGTTTTGGTTTCGGACATTCTCGACTCCAGGGCGGTCTAGACCGCCCTCTACAAAAGCTACTGCGCGGGCTCGACCTTCAGCAACGCGCCGGGGTTCTCGTCCGTCAGGAGATACAGCAGGCCGTCGGGGCCCTGCCGCACGTCGCGAATGCGCTGGCGCAGCTCGGTGAGCAGGCTCTCGCGGCGGATCTCCTCGGTCTTGTCGTTGAACACCACGCGCTGGAGATGGCCCGTGTTCGGGATCTCGCCCACGCGCATGGCGCCGATGAACAGGTTGTTCTTCCACGCGGGAAAGCGATCGCCGGTATAGACGGCCATGCCGGACGCGGCCACGGCCGGCATCCAGTACACGAGCGGCCCTTCCATGCCGTCCTTCTCGAAGCGGCCCTGCCACGGGCCTTCATAAGCGCGGCCCATGCTGACCACCGGCCAGCCGTAGTTCTTCCCGCCCTTGACGATGTTGACCTCGTCGCCGCCGTTCGGCCCGTTCTCGCTGTTCCACAGCTCGCCGGTGACGGGATGGACGATGAGCGCCAGCGAGTTGCGGTGGCCCCACGAGTAGATCTCCGGCTTGAAGGATGGATCCTTCACGAAAGGATTATCCGGGGGCACGGTGCCGTCGTCGCGGAGCCGGAGGATCTTCCCCTTGTGGATGCTCTTCTCCTGCCCCTGAGCGAAGTTGGCGCCGCCGCCGGAGCCGGTGGTCATGTAGAGCATGCCGTCGCGGCCGAAGACGATGCGCGACGCCGAGCCGCCGGCGCCGTCCCACCACGGCTCCGCCACGAAGAGATCCTTCACGTCGGTGAGCGCCATCCCCTCGAGGCGCCCGCGGGCGAGCACGGTGGCCAGCATGCCGTCGTCACGGCCCTTGTTGTAGGTGAGGTAGACGAGGCGGTTCTCGGCGAACCGTGGATGGAGCACGACGTCCATCAGGCCCGACAGCCGCTGCGCCTTCACCACCGGCACGCCGCTGATCGGCGCGGGATCGAGGACGCCGTCCTTCCGCAGCAGCCGCAGCCGGCCGGGGCGCTCGGTGATCAGGATGTCGCCATTCGGCAACCAGGCCAGGCTCCAGGGATTCGCCAGCCCGCCGGCGACGATCGACACCTTGATCTTGTGCTGCTCGGCGGTGTCGAGTGTCCAGGGTCCGCTGCCGATCGGAGAACGCGGGACGCCTATCGGCGCGCCGCGCTGAGTCCACACCTCGGCCCCGGCCACGACCATCAGCGCGATGACGATGCCCGCTCTCATGGCGTCACCGGATCGCGATCGGGTTGCCGGGCGAACCGGTCGCGCCCTTGAGCCGCAGCGGCGCGAACACGTAGGCGAACTCGTAGACGCTGTCGCGCGCCAGCCCCTCGGTGGCGAGGTTCTCGTGGAGGTAGATGCCGTTGCGTGCCAGCAGCAGCTGGTGCACCGGCGCCGACAGGTTCGGGTCGGGATTCGGGAAGGCCTCGACGCCCCAGTTGTCGGAGCCCACCACGACGACTTCCTTGCCGGCAAGCCACTCGCCGGCCTGCACCCCGATGCCGGGCGAGCTGGCGCCGAACGTGGCGTTGTCCTTCATCCACAGCGAGCCCCAGCCGGTGTGGATCAGCACCACGTCGCCGGGACGGATTTCGACCTTCTGGCGCTGCAGCGCGCCGGTGAGGTCCGCGACGGTGATGGCGTACGGCGCGTTCAGACGCGGCACGCCCTTGTACTTCGCCACGTCGATCAGCACGCCGCGGGTGACGATGGCGCCGACGTTCTCGACGCCGAGCTTTTTCAGCCCGTCGGGGGTGGCGAAGTCGGCGCGCTTGTTCCCGTTGTAGAACAGCTCGCCGATGCCCACGTGGCCGAGACCGTCGAACTGCGTGCCGATCTGCGACAGCTCGCCGCTGATGATGTCGTCGTGATAGCCCGCCTGGTTCTTGCCGCCCATCGCGAACATGTACGGCACCTTCAGGCTGTAATGACGCGAGCCGAAGAGCGGCATGCCGGCTTCATAGGCGCGCCCCAGCTGGTAGACGCTGCCCTTGGTGATCATCGCTTTCGCGTCGAGCACCTTGGCCGGCGTGATCCGGTTGGCGGCGCCGCGCTGATCGGCGGCGCCCCACCGGGACGGATACCACTTGTCCTGCCCGACCGTGACCGTACTGGAAAGCGCGCCGATCAAGTACGCGCCCAACGCGACGACTGCTATCCGCACTTTCGTCATGGTCACTCCGCTGCTCTGCGACGAGTCCGGGAGGACTCGTCGCGCCAGGCCCTAAGTCCTAAGCCCTAAGCCTTATCAATCTTCTCGAACACTTCCTTGGCCGCGCGGAACGAGTCTACGCCAGCCGGCACGCCGGCGTAGATCGCCACCTGCATGAAGATCTCGCGGATCTCGTCGCGCGTGACGCCGTTCTTCAGCGCGCCGGCGATGTGCAGCCGCAGCTCGTGGGGACGATTGAGGCAGCTGATCATCGCCAGGTTCAGCATGCTGCGCTGCTTCTTGTCGAGCCCCGGGCGGCCCCACACCGCGCCCCAGCAGTACTCGGTGACGAGCTCCTGCATCGGCATGTTGAAGTCGTCGGCCGCCTTGAAGGCCGCGTCCACGAACTCCTTGCCCAGCACCGAGCTCCGAATCTCACGCCCCAACTCGAACGTCGCCTTGTCCATTTCTGAATTCTCCTGGCCTCTCGCCTTTAGCCTTTGGCCTCTAGCCTTTGATTTCAACTCCGGCCCATTCCTCGACGACCTTTGCGATGCAGGTGAAGTCGGAATCAGGGCCAAACCGTGCGTTGGTGATCGCCAGCATCTGGCGCACCGCCGCCCCCGCCACCATCGGCACGCCCAGCGCCTCGGACTCCTCGAGGCACAGGCGGACGTCCTTGTACGACAGGCCGGTGGCAAACCCGAAGTCGAACGTGCGCGGCAGGATCGCCTTCGGGAACTTGTCCTGCGAGGCGCTGTTGCGGCCGCTGCCCGCGTTGATGATGTCGATCAGCACCTTGGCGTCGAGGCCGGCCTTGACGCCCATCACCACCGCCTCCGACGTCAGCACGATGGCCGAGGCCGCCAGCAGGTTGTTGGCGAGCTTGGCGATCTGGGCCAACCCCGGCTTTTCGCCGACGTGGAAGGTCTTGCCGAACACCTTGAGCAGCGGGTCCACCTGTTCGAACACCGCCTTGGGGCACGACACCATCACGGCGAGCGTGCCCTTGGTGGCGCCCGTGATGCCGCCGCTCACCGGCGAGTCCACCCACGCCACGCCCTTGTCGGCGGCGGCCCTGGCCACCACCTTGGCGACGCTCGGGCCGGTGGTCGAGAGGTCGATCATCGTCTTGACCGCCGTCCCGTTCAGCACGCCGTCGATGGCGACGGCCTGCAGCACCGGCGGTGTCGGAAGACTCAGAAAGACGACCTCTGCCTTCGACGCGACCTCGGCGGGCGACGCCGCAATCGTCACGCCGCGATCCGCCAGCGGCTTCATCACCGCCGCGTTCGTGTCGAAGATGACCAGCGAGTGCCCGGCATCGAGCAGACGCGACGCCATCGGACCGCCCATGCGGCCGACGCCCACAAAACCTAACAGTGCCACGAGAACTCCTTGTCAGTGGAGGCGGGGTAAGCGGGGCCCACCCTGCCACGTTTCTCTATCTCTGAATGAAGGGATTCGGAACGTCGGTGGCGGTGGAAATCCAGACGCTCTTCACCTGCATGTATTCCTTGATCATCTCCTGGCCGCTCTCGCGGCCGAGACCGGATCGCTTGTAGCCGCCAAACGGCGACAGATAGCTGACGGCGCGGTAGGTGTTCACCCACACCGTGCCGGCCTGCAGCTTCTCCGACATCACCAGCGCGCGGCGGATGTTCTGCGTCCACACGCCGGCCGCCAGGCCGTAGATGACGTCGTTGCCGATGGCAATCGCCTCGTCGTCGTCCTTGAACGGAATCACCGACAGCACCGGACCGAACACTTCTTCCTGGGCGATGCGCATGGAGTTGCTGACGCCGGAGAAGATGGTGGGCTCCACGAACCAGCCGGTGCCGCACTCGGGCCGCGACGCGCGGCTGCCGCCGAGCTCGGTGCGGGCGCCTTCGCCCTTGGCGATGTCGATGTACTTGAGGATCTTCTCGAGCTGCGGCTGGTTGGTGACCGGCCCGATCTGCGTGTCGCGGTCCATGGGGTTGCCCATGCGCGCCGTCTTCGCGAACGCCACGAGCTTCTCGAGGAACTGATCGTGCACGCTCTCCTGCACCAGCAGCCGCGAGCCGGCGATGCACGTCTGCCCCGTGGCGGCGAAGATGCCGGAGATCACGCCCTTCATCGCGTTGTCGAGATCGGCGTCGGCAAACACGATGTTCGGCGATTTGCCGCCGAGCTCCAACGACACGTGCTTCAAGCCGCGGGCGGCCGCCTCGTACACGCGCGCGCCGGTCGCGTCCGAGCCCGTGAAGGCCACCTTGGCCACGAGCGGGTGCTCGACGAGCGGCGAGCCGACGTCGGGCCCGAAGCCGGTGACCACGTTGACGACGCCGGGCGGGAAGCCGGCCTCCTCGACGAGCTTCATGAACTCCAGCGCCGAGGCCGACGTGAACTCCGACGGCTTGATCACCACGGTGTTCCCGGCCGCGAGCGCCGGCGCCAGCTTCCACGTGGTGAGCATCAGCGGCGAGTTCCACGGCACGATGGCGGCGATGACGCCGAGCGGCTCGTAGCGCGTGAAGTTGAACGTGTCGGGCTTGTCGGTGGGCAGCACGGCGCCCTCGACCTTGTCGGCCAGGCCGCCGTAGTAGTGGTACCACTGCGCCATGTAGGCGCACTGGGCGCTCATCTCGGCGAGGAGCTTTCCGTTGTCGCGCACCTCGATCGCCGCCAGCTGCGCCGATCGCTCCGTGATCAGATCGCCGAGCCGCCGCAGCAGCGCCCCGCGCTTCGACGCCGTCAGCTTGGGCCACTCCCCGGTGGTCAGCGCGCGGTGCGCCGCGCGCACGGCGCGGTCCACGTCGTCGGCGGTACCACGCGGGATGAGCGCCCACGGCCTTCCCAGATACGGGTCGTCCGACTCGAACACGTCGCGGCGGGCCGCGTCGGTCCATTGCCCGTCGATGAACATCTGAAACGAGGTGAGGGATTCCGTGGCAGGCACGACCCACCTTTGTACGTTGCGCGTTCTGGAATGGTCAACGCCCCAAAGAGAGGCAGGTGGGGCGGGTAGGGCGCGTGGGACAGCTAGGGAGAACCACTTGACAACATTTTAGTTTTATATAAAGTATCGAGCGTGGCCCTGGATCCCGCGCTTTTGTCCGCGATCGCGTCGCCGCGCCGGCGGGAAATCCTGCGGCTGCTCTGGAACGAGGAGCTGCCGGCGGGTGCCATCAACGCCGCCTTACCCGATGTCACCTTCGGGGCGGTCTCACTGCAGTTGCGCGCGCTCGAGAAGGCGGGGCTCGTGAGCGTGCGGCCGCAGGGGCGCCACCGCTACTACCGCGTCCACCGCGAACGGCTGGGCCCGGTGGGAGCCCTGCTTGAACAGATGTGGGCCGACGCGCTGTGGCGCCTCAAGATCCAGGCCGAGTTCGAAAGCACCCGCCGCGGGCCGCGTCCGCGCCGCCGAGAGGAGACGAACTGACATGACCACGCTTGCCATGCCGCATCGCCTCGAGCGCAGCATCCTGATTCACGCTGGCCGCGACACGGTCTTCGGCTACTTCACCGACAGCGAGCGGTGGGCGCGCTGGTGGGGCCAGGGCTCGACGATCGAGGCACGCGCCGGCGGCGCCGTACGCATCGTCCATCCGGGCGGCATAGAGGTGGCTGGCGAGATCCTCGAGATCGATCCGCCGTCCCGGCTGGTCTTCACTTATGGCTACGTGAGCGGCACACCCATGCCCGTGGGGGCATCGATCGTCACCGTGCGGCTCGAAGACGATCGCGAGGGCACGCGGCTTAACCTGTCGCACGCATTCGCGGACGAGCAAGTGCGCGACGAGATGGTGCAGGGCTGGCGCTTCCAGTTCTCGCTCTTCGCCAACCTCGTGGCCAACGACCTCCACGCCGGCGCGAGCACGGCCGTGGACGGCTGGTTCGCGGCGTGGTCCGAGCCCGACACGGCCAGGCGAGAAGCGCTGCTCGACCGGCTCGCCACCGAGGAGATCCGCTTCCGGGATCGCTTCAGCCTGATCGACGGCCTGTCCGATCTGCGGCCACACCTCGCCGCCGTGCACCGCTTCATGCCGGGCATGCGCCTCGAACGCGAGGGCGACGTGCGCCACTGCCAGGGCACGGTGCTGGCCGACTGGGTGGCGCGCGCCGCGGACGGCACCGAGCGCGGCCGCGGCACCAACGTCTTCGCCATCGGCCATCACGGCCGCATCGAAGCGGTCACCGGTTTCTGGGGACCCGCGAAACAGAACTGACGTGGGGGCCGGCTTTAGCGGGCCCTGGGCCGCTAGAAAGGCCGTCCCCACGAGGATTCAGACGTTGACGCCGTCGGCGGCGGTGCCGGCCAGATGAAAGCGGGCGAAGCGCATCATCTGCCGGATCATCTCGCGCGTCTCGAGCGTGTCGTGAAAGAGCTCGAACCCGTGCGGCGCGGCGGCGAAGTTCACGCACGTCACCGGACGGTTCGCCGCCAGCATCGCCGCCACCAGCCGATCCACCGCGCGATTCACGCCGGGGTCCTGCTCCTGCCCCGCCCTGGCGATGAACACCGGGAGGTCGGCGGGCACGTTCTCCAGGGCGAAGCCATCCGGATACGTGAAGCCCCATTGGCTCGCCGCAGCCGCCACGTCCGTCGCGCCGTCGAGATCCGCGAGATAGGCGCAACTGAATATCGCGCATCTGAAGCTCCCGCGTGGCGAGCCGGCCAGCGTCGCCAGCGCGAGCGCGCCGTTCCCCGACTGCCCCCACAAGGCCAGTCGCTCGGCATCGATGCCGAGCTCGGCGGCGTGGCCGCGCAGGTACTGCAGCATCGCCTGCAGATCCTCGGCGGGACGCGCGTTGCCGTAGGTGACGGCGATCATCCCGAACGACGCGACGAGTCGCCCCCACGACGTGGACACCGCCATGTCCTTGAAACGGCAACCCATGAAGTTCTCGTAGCCGAGGTCGGAATAGCCCGCCACCAGCACGATCGCCGGCAACGCCACCGACGGCGCCCGGCGCGCCGGCGCGTAGACGTCGAGCGTCAGCGGGCCCGCGTCGGTCCGCAGGTACTCGACGCCGGCCTGCACCACGACCTGGTCGGCCTCGGGCGCGGGATACACCATCGGGATCTCGCGCATGTGGCGCCGCTTCTCGTCCTGGGCCATGGATCCTCCAGTTGTCGCTGAAAACACGAAAGCCGCCGGGCAGTGCCTGATTGCCCGCACTTCGTGCGGGCAGGGGCTGCGGTGGCGGCTTTGGACGAGCCGGTGGTGCCGGCCTTCTTGGAGTCTACGTACCGGAGGGGGTGCTGTCCAGAGCCTTGGCGACGTCGGCGTCGATCTGCTCGGGCGTCGTGGAGGAGCCGTAGCGCTCCACCACCTCGCCACGCGCGTTCACGAGGAACTTGGTGAAGTTCCACTTGATCGCCTTGGTGCCGAGCGCGCCGGGTTTCTCCGCCTTGAGGTGCTCGAAGATCGGATGCGCGTGCGGGCCGTTGACGTCGATCTTGGCGAACAGCGGAAACGTCACGTCGTACTTCGTGCTGCAGAAAGTCGCGATCTCGTCTTCCGACCCTGATTCCTGCGCGCCGAACTGATTGCAGGGGAACCCGAGCACCTCGAAGCCGCGGTCGTGGTACTTCCGGTACAGCGCCTCGAGTCCGGTGTACTGCGGCGTGAAGCCGCACGCGCTCGCGACATTGACGATGAGCAGCGTCTTGCCGCGATAGTCGGCCATCGGCCGCGGCTCTCCGCGCAGGGTTTTCACTTCGAAATCGTAGACACTGGCCATCGGATCCTGTCTTTCCAGACTCTCTAGAACCCGACGCGCAAGCCGACGCGAATCGCGGGCGGCGGCTGGATCGCCGACACCGCCCGGAAGTCGGGCCCGGTGACGACGTATTCCTCGGCCTCGATGTTTGCGTTGGTCAGGTTGAAGGCCTCGACGATCAGGCCCACCCGCCGGCGCCCGAACGTCAGGTCCTTCTCGATCTTCGCGTCGAGCGTGAACATGTAGGTGAAGCGCTGCGCGCCGCGCGGAATCGCCATCACCAGATCGCGCCCCTGCACGAACGCGTCGGTGAGCACCATGCGCGAGAACGGCAGGCCGTCCTGGTAGCGCGCGATCATGCCGATGCGCACGTCGCCCGGCGCGCGGTAGGCGCCCGACAGCTTGATCACGAACGCGCGATCGAAGAACGACCGGCCTTCGGCGGCGGTGAGCGCGTTGGGCCACAGGAACGCTTCGCCCACCGCTCCGTGGTCGTTCTCGGTGGAGAGGAAGCCGCGGTGCACGCCCGTGCTCTCGATGCGGTACGCCGAGCCGCCGAAACGGAAGTACCACCGCCGGAAGAGCTCGCGATCGACGGTGATGTCCACGCCCTGGTACACGCCCGTGAGGCCCTCGGGATTCGTCAGCGTGTAGCGATCGCGCCCCAGCATGGCCGGCGTGCGGCCGTAGAGGCGGAGCGTCTGCATCGTGGTGCCGCCGTCGACGTCGATGCCGCTGTCGGGAATATCGATCGTCTGGTACTCGCCGAGCGGGATGCCTGTGTTCACCAGCGAGACGAGGTTGCGCTCGCGCCGGTCGACGCCGGTCATGCGCATGCGCCAGGCGCCCATCCGGTGTTCGGCGCCGATGAAGAATTCGGCCGTGACCGGCGCCTTCAGATTCGCATCGATGCTGCTGCCGACGCCGTTGGCGCAGCAGAATCCGATGTACGCGACGGGCGTCAGCTCGCCGGCGTGGAACAGCAGATCGCCGTTGTCGTTCCAGCGCGACATCACGCCGGTGGGCCCGTTCGGATCGCCGACCGACAGGTACTCGAGCGGCAGCCGGTTGCGGTACCACGAGTAGCCGGTCGTCACGGTGAACGGACTGTCCCGCCACGGCGCCCACCGGACCGTGAACCGCGGCAGCGCCGTCGTCCAGCTGATGCCGTTGGCGGCGCCGTCCGCCGAACCCGAGTCGTGGTCGAGGCGCAGGCCGGCATCGACGGTCACGCGCGGGGACACCGTCCATCGATCGCCCGCGAAGGCGGTCACGCTGGTTGAGGTCCACGTCGATTCCGGGCCGTTGGCGTGGATGTCCCACACCCGCGCCGGCTGGCCGTCCACGAGCTCGCCGAATGCGGGC
>Ga0209486_10001510_pt1 | contig 10063 bp, 9 predicted proteins | sample NCCompost_FD_187518 | JGI IMG/M metagenome (GOLD analysis project Ga0209486, IMG submission 187518) | Agricultural soil microbial communities from Utah to study Nitrogen management - NC Compost (SPAdes) (version 2) | ecosystem: Environmental > Terrestrial > Soil > Agricultural land | place: USA... | reverse complement strand
CGCGCGCGATCACGCGCTCGTAGATGCGGCCGGTGGTGAAGTTGCTGTTGCGCCCGGTCGTGGTGCGGACGAAGCGCTCGTAGTGCCCGAGGTCGAGGTCGGTCTCGGTGCCGTCCTCGGTCACGAACACCTCGCCGTGCTGGAACGGGCTCATGGTGCCCGGGTCCACATTGATATACGGGTCGAGCTTGACCATGCGGACCTTGAGCCCGCGGCCCTCGAGGATCGCGCCGAGGCTCGCCGACGCGAGGCCCTTCCCCAACGAGGAAACGACGCCACCGGTGACGAACACGAATCGAGTCATGGAAGTTCCCGCCGTCCGCCCGTGACGACGGGAGTTCAGTGTAGTAGACCGGGCCGGGGGGTGCCAGAGGAAACGTGAACCGCGTCACGCGACAGCCGACATAACGACGCCGCAAGACCCGCGCTTTTGCCGTTCGTCGCCGCGCCGAATGCGCCCGTCGGAAGGGCCGCCGGGGCGATTTCCGGCCTGCCTATAGTGCAGGCCATGAAAAGAGCCCCCAATGGCTTCACGCTGCTCGAGCTGATGGTGGTCCTCGCCATTGCCGGCGTGCTCGCCGCCATCGCGATCCCGGCCATGGGCGACTTCATGCGCAACTCGCGCATCACGGCCGCCGCAAACGACGTCATGGCGGCGCTCCATTTCACGCGCTCGGAAGCGATCAAGCGGCGGCAGCCGGTCACGCTCTGCACCAGTGCGAGCGCGGTGACGGACGCAAACCCGACGTGCGCGGCCTCCGCCATCCTGACGGGCTGGATCGCCTTCGTGGACACCAACCAGAGTGGACAGCGCGACGCCGGCGAGGTCGTCCTGCTCCAGCACGAAGCCATGGACGCTCGAATCACGGCGCGCGCGTCGGTGAACCCGTTCCAGGTGACGTACCTCCTGAACGGCTTCGCCTTGAACCCCAACGCGGCCCAGCTCGTCTTCTGCGACGAGCGGGGCAACACGCCGTCCGCCGGCGAGCTGTCGTCGGCGCGAGGCATCCTCGTGTCGGTCACCGGCCGCGCCGGCGTCACTCGCGACATGGATGAAGTCCAGGCGCTGGTCGACGCGATCGGTGTCGACGTCGGCGGTTGCGAGGCCTGAGTCATGCTGAACCGCGAGCCCCAGTCAGGATTCACGATGGTCGAGGTACTGGTCGCCCTCGTCGTGCTGGCGATCGGCTTGCTCGGCATCGCGGCGCTCTATCTCAACAGCCTGCAAGCGGGCCGCACGGCGGTCTACCGGACCGAGGCCGTGAACATGGCGGCCGACCTGGCCGATCGCATCCGCATGAATCGCACGGCCCAGGCGGCGTATGGCACGTCCTTTACCGACGTCGAGGTCCCGGTCGGCACTTGCGCCACGACCGGCGGCTGCTCCGATGTCGACCTTGCATCGACCGACCTGTTCAACTGGAAGGCGGACATCGCCGAACAACTGCCCAACGGCGAGGGGCAGGTCGTCGTGACGCTTCCGGTCGCTGCCGGCGAACCGGCAAGCTATGTCGTCACGATACGCTGGGCCGAACTCGGCGAAGCGGCGCCGGTAACCTTCCAGCTCGGGCTCCAGACATGAAGACGCCCTTCCCCGCGCCGCGGCGCTCGCAGCTCGGCCTGAGCCTGGTCGAGCTCATGGTGGCACTCGCCATCGGCACGTTCCTGCTCGCCGGCACGATCTCGGTCTTCGGCAAGACCCGCGACCTCTACCGCATCAACGAGGCCGCAGCCCGCCTGCAGGAAACCGCCCGCTATGCGATGGGCACCCTCGAGGCGGACCTGCGGATGGCGAACTACTGGGGGCTCATGAGCCGCGCGGACCTGATCGAGAACGGGCCCGCGCTCGACCTCGCCAATCCGCCGGCCGTCGATCCATCCTATTCGCTGCCCGCCGAGCTCACCGCGTACGCCGGCACGATCAACGATTGCGGCGCGATGTGGGCCGTGAAGCTCCCCGCCTACATCGAGGCGACCGATTCGTACACACTCGGATGTGCGGCCTTCGGTGGCGGCTCGGTGGCGGGCTCCGACACGCTGACGATTCGCCGCGCCTCGACGCAGGTCATCGCCAGCGGCGCTCCACTTACCGCAAGCGCCGGCCAGATCAAGCTCCAGACGAGCCGCGTCCAGGGCTCGCTGTTCGCGAGTGCGACGCTCCCCGCCGGCTACCTGCCGCCGCTGTCGGAAACGCGCGCGCTCATCGTCAACGGCTATTACATCGGCGTTGATTCCGACGAGCGCGCCGGCACGCCGTCGCTGCGGCGCAAGCAGCTCGACGTCGCCGGCGGTGCGCCGACGATCACCGATCTCCAGGTCGTGCCCGGCGTCGAAGACCTCCAGATCGAGCTCGGCGCGGACTTCAACGAAGACCAGAACGCCGACTACTTCGTCCAGCCCGGGACGGCCATTCCCGCCGGCGATCAGATCGTCGCCGTGCGCCTCTGGCTGCTGGTGCGCGCGGAGCAGCAGGAATCGGGCTTCACGGACGGGCGCACCTACGACTACGCGAGCCGCACCGGGGCCGCCGTCTACGCGCCGGCGGACGCGTTCCGCCGGGTCCTCGTCAGCAAGACGATTGCGCTCAGGAACACACGGCGATGAACGACATGCACTTCAGGGCCCGTCGCCAACAGGGTGCGGCCCTCGTCATCGGCCTCATCCTGCTCGTCGTGCTGACGATCCTCGCGATCTCGGGCGTCTTCACCTCGACCATGGAGCTGCGCATGGTGCGAAACACGCAGAGCCAGGAACGCGCCTTCCAGGCAGCCGAGGTTGCGATCGAGGACGCCCTCGCCAACCCGGTCCTCTCGACGAGCGCCGCGTTCAGCCAGGCCACGACCGCCGTGCCGAATTCACCGGGAGACGAGTATTCGTACGACTTGCAGTTCGTCGGCCAGACACCGCTCGGCACGGGCACGACCGGCTACAGCATCGGCAGTGCATTCCAGAGCTATCACTTCCAGATCGAGGCTACCGGGACCGGCCCGGACGACGCACTCGCGGAACACACGCAGAGTTTCTACGTCGTCGGGCCGGGCACCTGACCATCGCGGAGCACGTGACCATGAGCAGCAACCACCGCAACCCGTCCGACCACCTGTTCGCAACCGGCACGTTGCGTCGCGCCAGCCGGCTGGTCGCGGCCGCCGCGCTCCTGGCAGCCGGCGCGGCTGCGGCCGCGCCGCAGCTGCAGACCATCGAGGAATGCCTCGAGACCGGGACGCGGGCTGTGAGCCTGCCCGCCGCCGCCGGCGGCACGCTGTCTGCAAGCACCTGCAGCGGCTGCCCGACGCTGCGCCTGCGCTTCGACGCCCGCACCGTCTTCCTGGTCGGCAAGCAGCGCGTGAACTACGCCAAGTTTCGCGAGGCCGCCGGCAAGGACGACCTCCGGCTCGACGTCTTCTACCAGCCCCAGACCCGCGTGCTGACCCGCCTGCGAATCCCGGCGGCCAGCACCGGCGAGTGAGTGCATAGACATGAAACACGCAGCCAGCCGCATCACCAGCTTCGCCTGCGCCGCCCTCCTGGCGGCGATGGGCGCTTCCGTGAATGCCGACGAAGCCGAGATCTTCGTCGGCCTCGGCAATGCCGTGTCGGCCGAGCGCCCGAACATCCTGTTCGTCATCGACACATCGGGCAGCATGGACACCGACGTCGTGACGCAGGTGCCGTTCGACCCCTCGGTCGACTACCCGGGCTCCTGCGCGGACAACCTCGTGTACTTCGACGAGGGCGACAACTCCGGCAACCCGCCGAGCTGCAACGACAGCAACTCCGTGCCGGTAGCCACCTTCAAGTGCGACGCCGCGACGACCAACATGGCGCTCGCCGGCTACTACCTGGCCGCGCAGGCGGCGCAGTGGCGCACCGGCAGCCGCGGCAGCACCAAGCAATGGCGCACGATCGACGGCCGCAACACGGTCGACGCCTGGATCGAGTGCGCGGTTGACCATGGCGTGCACGGCAATGGCGTCAACCTGACGCGGCTCTGGGCCACGAACAGCAGCGGCCCCTGGACCGCGACGGCAAACACCACTTTCTGGAGCGGTTACGAGAGCTACGTGTTCTTCTCGGGTAACTACATCAACTGGCTCAACAACGGCAGCACCATCACGCAGACGCGGCTCGAGATCGTCAAGCTGGTCGCGACGAACACCATCAACCAGCTGGCCATCAGCGACGCCGTCAACGTGGGCCTGATGCAGTTCAGCAACAACACGAACGACGGCTGCAGCTCGACCGCGACGTCCGAGGGCGGAATGGTTCTGCGCGAGATGGGCCCGGTCGGCGCGAATGCGGCGCAGCTCACCGCGGACATCGCGGCGCTCAATGCGGACGGCTGCACGCCCCTTTCGGAGGCGATGTACGAGGCCTACCTGTACCTGAGCGGCGGCGCGGTCGACTACGGCATCAATTCGCGCAAGTTCCCGGGGTCCGGCGGGTCGAAGCCGAGCATCCTGAGCTCGCGTCAGGCGGCGCCGAACACGGGCATCTACCAGAGTCCGCTCACGATCTCCTGCCAGAAGAACTTCATCGTCCTCCTGACCGACGGCCTCCCGACGGCCGACAACTCCGCGAACACCGAAATCCAGGCACTCATCGGCGGCAGTTGCGCAGGCTCGGGCGACGGGCGCTGCCTCGAGGAAATCGCGAAGTACATGTACGAAAACGACCTCCGGCCGACGCTGGCCGACACGCAGAACGTCACGACCTACACGGTCGGCTTTGGGCCCGAGGTTTCCGGTTCCGCGGCGCTGCGCAACACGGCGACGGGCGCCGGCGGCGTCTTCTACGAGGCCAAGGACACCGCGAGCCTCACGACGGTGCTCACCAACATTGCACGCGACATCCTGGCCTTCAATACCTCTTTCACCGCCCCCGCGGTGTCGGTCAACGCGTTTAACCGCACCCAGAACCTGAACGACCTGTACGTCACGGTGTTCCGCCCGAGCGAGACGTTCTTCTGGGAGGGCAACGTCAAGAAGTACCACCTGCGGGCCGACGGCACGATCGAGGACGTCAACGGCGACCCCGCCGTCGAAGTCACGACCGGCTTCTTCCGCGACTCGGCGCACAGCTTCTGGAGCGACGCCGAGGACGGCGACCGCGTGGATCTCGGCGGCGCGGCCTTCGAGCTGCCTTCCCCCGTGGGCCGCAACGTCTACACCGACGTCGCGCCCGGCTCCGCGCTGACCGCGGCGGCGAACGCGCTCGCGACGACCAACGCGACGATCACGAGCGCGCTCCTCGGCCTCGGCGCCGCCGGCGACCCGACCCGCGACGACCTGATCAACTGGCTGCGCGGAGCGGACGTGTCCGACGCCGACGGCGACGGCGTCACGACCGATGCGCGCCTGTCGATGGGCGACCCGATGAACGGCCGGCCCGCGACCGTCATCTACGGCGGCACCGCCGCGACCCCCGACGCGAACGATGGCGTCGTCTTCGCGGTGACCAACGAGGGTTACCTGCACGCGGTCGACGCCGTCGACGGCGGCGAGCTCTGGGCCTTCATGCCCTCGCAGATGCTGCCGCGGTCGCGCGACCTTTTCGTGAACGAGCCCGTCGACGACCGCGAGTACGGCCTGGACGGCAACATCCGCGTGGTGCGGAACGAAGTGAACGAGAACGGCGTCCTCGAGCCGCTGCTCGGCGAGACCGTCCGGATCTACTTCGGCATGCGCCGCGGCGGCAACGAGTACTACGGCATCGACGTCACCGACCGTGACGTGCCGGTGCTGCTGTTCAAGATCGGCCCGAACGAGGCTGGCGCGAAGTTGCTGCCGGGCGCGGGCCAGAGCTGGTCGACGCCGACGCTCGCCAAGGTCAACGTCATCGGCGCCGGGCAGAACACGCTGCAGCAGGTGCTGGTGTTCGGCGGCGGCTACGACACGATCCAGGACAGTGGCGCCTATGCGCTCGACGGCGAGGGCAACCAGATCTTCATGGTGGATGCCGTCTCCGGCGACCTGCTGTGGTACGCCGGGCCGTCCACCGATACCGGGGCGGACCTGCGCCATCCCTCGATGCTGCACGGCATCCCGGGCGACATCCGCATCTTCGACTTGACCGGCGACGGCTTCGCCGACCGCATGTACGCGGCCGACATGGGCGGGCGAGTGTGGCGCTTCGACGTCCACAATGGCCAGACCCGAACCAACCTCGTGACGGGGGGCGTGTTCGCCTCGCTGGGCAACGCCCATCTGGGGACCCACCCGAACTCGACGACGCGGCGCTTCTACAGTGCTCCGGACGTCGCGTTCCTGGCGGACGGCGGCCGCACCTGGCTCAACGTCGCGATCGGCTCGGGCTACCGCGGCCATCCGCTCAACGTCGAGACGCAGGACCGCTTCTACAGCCTGCGCGATCACCTGCCGTTCGCGCGCCTCACCCAGGCTCAGTACGACACAGCGACGGTGATCACCGAGGCGGACGTGAACCTCATTGACATCACGACCGACATCTCGCCGACGATTCCGCCTGGCGCCACGGGCTGGAGGCTGGACCTTCGCAGTCCCGCCGGCGAGAAATCGCTTTCCGAGGCGCGCACGATCCAGAGCATGATTCAGTTCACGACCTACGAGCCGAACCTGGACGAGGCCGATCCCGTGGACGGCGCCTGTGCCCCGGACAAGGGCATCAACCGCCTGTACACGATCAGCGCGTACACGGGCGCGCCGGTATTCGACCGCGAGAACCCTGAAGACCCGCCGGATTCGACGGATGACCGCGAGAGCGAACTCGCCCAGGGCGGCATCGCGCCGGAGGTGGTGTGGCTGTTCCCGAGCCCGGACAACCCGCAGACCTGCGTCGGCGCGGCGTGCCGTCCCGACCCGGTGTGCCTCGTCGGCCTCGAGAACTGCGGCGTCGGCATCAATCTGGACCCCGTCCGTACGTTCTGGCGGCAGACCGGAGTGAACTGATGAATTCCAAGCACAGCCAGCGGGGCTTCACCCTTATCGAGTTGGTCATCGTGATAATGATCGTCGGCATCCTGGCCGCGGTCGCCATCCCGTCGTACCGAAGCTACGTGACGCGCAGCCAGCGCTCGGATGCCAAGGACGCGGTACTCGCGCTCGCGACGCAGCAGGAGAAGCACTACCTGCAGTGCAATCAGTACGCAGACAACCTTGCGGCTGCGACCAGCTGCGCGGACTCGGAGATCCAGGCCGCGGATACGAGTAAGAACGGCTGGTACGACCTCGAAACCGATCCCGCGGCCGACGCCACGCTCGGTTTCACCGCTACGGCGACCGCCGTCAATGGCGAGAACCAGTGGCAGGACACGGACTGCCGCTCGTTCACGGTCAACCAGGCAGGCGTGCGTTCCGCGCTCGACGCGGGCGGCACCGACAACACGGCGGAGTGCTGGCGCTGAGCCTTCAGTAGATCTGCGGCCGCCCTGACCAGACCGGCTTCAGCGCCGGCTGGCCGGGTGGCACGGCAAATCCCGTATCGATCCACAGGTCGCCCACCGCAGCGAGGCGATTGCCCACGTACACGAGCGGCAGGCGGTCACGCATCCACGGCACGACGCCTGCTTCCTGGCACAGGTCCTTCAGCCGCTTGCGCGGCCGGCCCGGATGCGGTTTCAGGCTCTCGCCGCCTGTACGGAAGCGCAGCTCGATGAAATCCGTCGATACCGCGCGTAGCCCGCCTTCGTCCGTCTGGATCAGTCTCAGGCAGCCGAGCCCAGGCCCGAGATCAAATGCCCCCTCGTTTCCGCATGCAAAGGTTCGGGCGGACGGCAAGTGCGAACCGGCGTAGAGGCGGCCCCGGTAGCGGCGGATTTCGCCTTCGGGCCAGGAGAGCCGTGGCGCGCCGTCGGGCCGCGCCGTGAAGAAGCCCGGCAGCACGGCGCCGATCTGGGAAGCCGCCGGCGGGCGCAGGCCCTTCTGTCGCAGCCACCAACGCAGCACGTTGACCTGCCGGTCGCGTGGCAGGCGACTAAGGCCGTCGAGCGACAGTCGCCACTCGTCCAGAAGTCCAGCGGCATCCGCCGCCGCCAGGCCGTCGAGCAGCCGCAAAGCTTCGGAGAGATGCGCGGCGCTCCGCGCCACGGTCGCCGCGGCCGATGGCCAGCGCTCGCGGATCGCGGGCAGCACGCGGGCACGCAGGTAGCCGCGGTCGAAGCGCAGCGCCTCGTTCGTCGGGTCTTCGTGCCACGCAATGCCGTGGCGCTCCGCGTAGGCGCGAAGCTCTGCGCGGTCCACGTCGAGCAGCGGCCGCAGTTGCCAGCCGAGTCCCAGGCGCGCGCGTGCCGGCATCGCCGCGAGGCCGGCTACGCCCGCGCCTCGCAGCAGCTGGATGAGCACCGTCTCGAGCTGGTCGTCGCGATGATGGGCCGTCAGCAACCTCTCGCCCGCCGCGAGCTGCGCCGCAAGCGCCGCATAACGCGCCTCACGGGCGGCGGCCTCGACGCTCGCGCCGCGCGGCGGCTCGAGACTGAGCGAAACCACATGCAGCGGGATGCCGGCCGCATCGCAGGCGTCACGGCAGGATCGGGCCCAGGCGGCGGATGCCGCCTGCAGCCCGTGGTCGACGTGCAGGGCCCGCAGCGGTATACCGCGCGCGCGGGCGACGTTCGCCATCGCGTGCAGCAGGACGCTGGAGTCGAGGCCGCCGGAGAGAGCAATGCAGGCGCCGCCTTCGGGCCAGCCGGGATCGATGGCGGCGAGAGCTGCTGCGAAGCGTTCCGCCCCGAACGGCGTCACGGCCTCAGGCTCCCCCGAAGACCCCGAAACCGCGCAGCCGCTTCGCCCGCTCTGCCAGGACCGTTTCGACCGGGAGCGACATCAGGTCGCTCAGGTGGCGCGTCAGCGCGTCCCGCAGGCGTTCCGCCATGAGCTGCGGCTCGCGGTGCGCGCCGCCGAGCGGCTCCGGAAGTACCTCGTCGATCAGGTCGAGATTGGACAGCCGTTCCGCCGTGATGCCCATGGCTTCGGCCGCAAGCTCGCGCCGGTCCGCGCTCTTCCACAGGATGGACGCGCAGCCCTCGGGCGAGATCACGGAGTACACGCTGTACTGCAGCATCAGCAGGCGGTCGCAGACGCCGATCGCGAGCGCGCCGCCCGAGCCGCCCTCGCCGATGACGCAGCTCACGATCGGCACGGCGAGGCGCGACATGTCGAACAGGTTGCGCGCGATCGCCTCGCTCTGGTTGCGCTCTTCCGAGCCTACGCCCGGGTATGCGCCGGGCGTGTCGATGAGCGTGACGACGGGCAGCCCGAAGCGCTCGGCGGTCAGCATCAGGCGCCGCGCCTTGCGGTAGCCTTCGGGCTTCGGCATCCCGTAGTTGCGCCGCACGCGCTCCTTGGTGTCGCGCCCCTTCTGCTGGCCGATCAGCATGACCGGCGTTCCGGTGAGCCGCGCGATGCCGCCGACGATCGACTGGTCGTCCGCGTACATGCGGTCGCCGTGCAGCTCCTGGAACTCGGTGAACACGAGCGGGATGTAGTCGAGCGTGTACGGCCGCTGCGGATGGCGCGCGAGCTGGGTGATCTGCCACGGAGTCAGGCTGGCGAAGATGCTGTTCGTCAGCGTGCGCGCCTTTGCGCGCAGCCGGTCGATCTCTTCGCCCGTCTTGAGGTCCGAGCCCTCGCCGAGAAAGCGCAGCTCCTCGATCTTCGCCTCGAGCTCGGCGATCGGCTGTTCGAAGTCCAGGAACTGCAGCGGCATCCGGGCAGTATAGAGGAACGCCTGAAACGACCCGCGAACACGCCGCGCACTCTGGCCGGGCGGGACGCCTCGCTCGCGCCGCCGGAACTTACGCGCTCGCCTCGGGGTCCCGCCCGTCCTGCGCGCATCGCATGACCCTTGCCGGTCAGGCGTTTCCCACTACTGATCGAGCGGACGGAACCGATGCACGCGAGTGGCGGGGATTCGGCGAGCGAACTCGTAAGTTCCGGCGGAGTTCGCGAGCCGAATCCCCGCCGCTAGTGTGAGTCAGTCCCCGCGCTGGCCGTATGAGAAGCGCAGACCGTCACGACCGACGAGCGCCGCGAGCTCGTCCACCAGCGCCCGGCTCGGCCGCACTGCCCAGCTCTCGTCGAGAACCAGC
>Ga0209486_10001508_pt1 | contig 10075 bp, 8 predicted proteins | sample NCCompost_FD_187518 | JGI IMG/M metagenome (GOLD analysis project Ga0209486, IMG submission 187518) | Agricultural soil microbial communities from Utah to study Nitrogen management - NC Compost (SPAdes) (version 2) | ecosystem: Environmental > Terrestrial > Soil > Agricultural land | place: USA... | reverse complement strand
AGGTCGAATCATAGCAACACCTGACTTGAATTCAAAGGTCGGCCCAATCGCCGAATTCGCAAACCAGTCGCTCTCAGTCGCGGGATGACGCTCGGTTGCTGCGGCGTACGAGGCCGCATATGATAAGGGCACAATGCAGCCGCCTTTTTCTCTCTATATTCACATCCCTTACTGCGTCAGCAAGTGCCCCTATTGCGACTTCAATTCCCATGTTGTCGCGGAAATTCCGGAAGTAATTTATACCGACGTGCTCCTACAGGAGCTGGAGCATTACGGCGAGCAGGAGGATTGGCGCGGCCGGACCGTGCAAAGTATATTTTTCGGCGGCGGCACGCCGTCGACTTTCAAGGCGGCGAGCATCGGCAAGCTCCTCGCGTGGGTGGCGGCGACGTTTCCCATCAACCTCGATTGCGAGATTACCCTCGAGGCCAATCCGGGCACCGTCGATAGCGATAAATTCTTCGGCTACCGAGATGCCGGCGTGAACCGCATCAGCATCGGCGTGCAGTCCTTTCAACCGAGGTTGCTTGAATTTCTTGGCCGCGTTCATAGCGCCGGCGAAGCGCGCAGCGCGCTCGAGACCGTTCGCCGCGCCGGCTTTGAAAACTTTAGCTTCGACTTGATCTACGCCAACCCCGGCCAAACCTTGAAGGAATTGGAAGCCGACCTCGACGCGGCGTTGGAATTCCAACCGCCGCATCTCTCGGCTTACAATCTGACCTTTGAAGAAGGCACACCGTTTCATTACGAGTACCGCGCCGGCCGAATGAAATCTCTCAGCGAAGATGAAGAGATCGCCATGGCCGAGCTGATCGAGGCTAAATTGTCCGCCGCGGCTTTGTCGCGATACGAAATCTCCAATTACGCCCTTCGCGGCTGGCACTCGCGGCACAACGTCAATTACTGGCGCGGCGGCGACTATCTCGGCCTCGGCGCCGGCGCGCATAGCTACCATCAGGGTAGTTCCGTCAATGCTTTCGGCCGACGCTGGAGCAATGAGAAGAATCCAGGGCGGTACATGACCCAGGTCGCGGAAAAGAAGCAAGCCGTCGTCGAAAACGAGGAAATTGATCGAGACAAAGCTGCCGGCGAATTTATGTTTCTCGGCTTGAGAATGACCGAAGGAGTTTCGCTGCAAAGATTCTCTGCGAGATTCGGCAAACCGCCGGTTGAAATGTATCCGCGGATTCACGATTGGATGGGGGGCGAACTGCTCGAAGAAAAACAAAATCACCTTAGGCTCACTTCGAAAGGCTTGCTCGTCGCCAATTCGATTTTTGTCGAATTCATGTAGGCCTGAGGGCGACCGCCGGGCGCCACTACATGGATACACCGGTCTGCGTCGCAAAATTATCTGAATTAGGATAACCGTTATCTATCATTCCGAGGCGGAATAATCCGCGAAAAGTGCTGAGGCAAAATCGAGAAATCCAGGAGACCATGATGGCAACAACCAACGATCTAAACACACTCCGCATCGACCACATCGGCAGCTTGGTGCGCCCCGCGAAACTGAGGGACGTATTCGCCCGCTATGATCGCGGGCAGGTTTCGCGCGAAGAATTAGCGAAGGCGCAGGATGACGCCATCCGCGAGGTAATTCAAAAACAGGAACAGCACGGCTTCCCCGTCGTTACCGATGGAGAATTTCGCCGGCATAACTTTCAGGAAAGTTTTTCGGAGTGCGTGGCCGGCTTTGAAGTGCCGAAGAACATTTCGCTGTACTATGAGCATCGCGATCTGAACGAGAATCCACTCGAGCGTGCCGAGCAAAACTTCGACGAAGCCGGACCGGCGATCGTTACGCGGCGTGGAACTGGGGAGCGCCTGAAGCTGATTCGCAATCTCCCGCTCGAAGAATTTCGCTATGCGCAGAGCGTTGCCAAAGTGCCGGCCAAGGTCACTTTTCTTGGTCCCGACCGCATTGCCCAGCGATTCAAGTGGGAAGCATCGCTAAACGTTTACAAGGGCCTCGACGATTTCACGGATCACGTGGTCCAGATCGAGCGCCAGATCATCACAGAAATAGTGGCCGCCGGCTGTAAGTACATTCAAATCGACGCGCCGGGCTATACCGCGTATGTCGATAAGATCTCATTGGAGAGGATGCGCTCCCGCGGCGAAGACCCGGAAAGAAATCTGCAACGCTCCATCGAAGCTGATAATGCGCTCATCGAAGGATTTCCGGGAATCACTTTCGGCATCCACATCTGCCGTGGCAATGCCCGAACCATCGATCCCAAAACCGGCAAGCTAGTGCCGCAATGGCACCGCGAAGGCTCCTATGACGCCATCGCGGAGAAACTATTCAACACACTCAAACATCAACGCATCCTGCTCGAGTACGACAGCGACCGCGCCGGCAGCTTCGAGCCGTTGCGTCTCGTGCCTAGAGATAAAATCACTGTCCTCGGCTTGGTTTCGACCAAGAATTCCGACATGGAGACCGTAGATGAGTTGAAGAGAAGAATCGATCAGGCGAGCAAATTCCTCCCAGTAGAGCAACTCGCACTGAGCCCCCAATGCGGCTTCGGCGGCATCGATTCGAAAGTTCTCAGCGAAGACGAGATGTGGAAGAAGTTGGATACGATAGTGGAGACGGCCCGGCAAGTCTGGCATTAGGTGCCCATCAGTTTCCAACCCCGATTATCGCATGCAACCAGCGGCAAATTTGCCTAGAGATGGGCATTGTATAACCTTTGACGTAATAGGTGAGGAGGGAGAGCTAATGGCTAAGTTTATTGTTACGCTTGTACCTGGCGAAGACGGCTTGATAGTGGCTGGGTGCCCCTTCTTTACCGGGATGCGTCTCTCAGGGCAAAAGCAAGGACGAAGCCTTGAAAAACATTAAAGAAGCCATCGAAGGCATCCTCGAAGTTCGCCGGGAGATGAACAACCCCATTCCGCTTCCAGAGATTAGCTTAGTTGAAGTCGCTGCGTGATGCTGCCTCTGCCCGTTATATCGGGGCGAGAAGCCGCTAAAGCTTTTCAAAAAATAGGCTTTCTGTTTCACCATCAAAAGGGTAGCCATATGATCTATTACAGTGCCGATGGCCGTCACCTTTCCATCCCAGATCCGCGAACTCGATCGAGGAACCCTGCGCGCCCTCATCAAGGGCGCCGGGCTGACCGTGGAGGAGTTCGTCGCTTTGTTGTAGCCGCGTCCCGATTGCTATCCTGCCGAGATTCTTTCCTGAGCTGATCTAGTGGCCGTCAAATTCCGAACTCCCGCCGTATCAACCATCAGTTTTTTTCGTCGTCCCTCACTTCACTCAACCACTCCTCATGCACATCGACCCAGATCGTATCCTGGTCATGGCAGGTTGAGACTTCGCTCAAGTCGAATTTCACCGTGTAAAGCGGCTTGTGGATGCCGCGGTGGTCGCGGATGTTTTCCAAGATGCCGTGGACCGAGCCGATGACGCCGCGTTTGCCGCGGATGTACTTCGGCGTGCGCGGGTTGCCCGTGGGATTTTCCATGGCGACCATGACGGCGTCGCCGATTTTATATTTGCTGTTGGGTTCCATAGCTCTTTCTCAATCGGGGCGGACTCTGGGCGCTTCCGGCGTGGCTCCCGATTTCTCGGCCTCCCGCTGCTGCGAAGGTTCCAAGGCATAGCCGGCGCCGAGTAGGCTATCGACCGTAACGAGCTTAGCCAATTCTTCTTCCGACATTCCCTCTGTGCCTGCGGGGCGTTGGGGCAAAACAAAATAGCGCACGTCGGACGTGCTGTCCCAGACCTGAACCTCTTTGTTGACGGGGAGCTCCAACTGAAACATCTCTTTGGCGCACGCTCGGGGGTTTTTCACGATATTGGTTCGGTAACTCTCGTGTTTGTACCACCAGGGCGTGTCGCCGAGAATGTCGTAGGGATAACAGGAACACAACGTGCAAACGATCAGGTTGTGAACCTTATCGGTATTCTCCACGACGACCAACTTGCCGACTTTTCCCTGATGCACGCCCATTTCTCTGAGCGCTTCTCTGCCGGTCGTCAGCAAGGCTTCCTTGAACTCCGGATCGATCCACGCCTTGGCGACAATCACGCCGCCGGCCCAGGGGCGCTCCTCGTGAAGCTGTTTCCAGCGTTGCTCCAATTCTTCGCGCGTCGACCAGCCGCGCTTGATCAGCGCCTGGACGAATACTTCGAGCATTTCCTGGTAATCCGCGAGATCTTGCTCCAAATTCACCATGCGCTCCTGAAGCGTGCCGTAATGTTCCTTTTTTTTGATTTTGAAAAAATCGTCGTAGTCGCCGCGCTCTTTACGATTGTCTTCGGTCACCATGTCCATCGCTTCGACGGCCCGCGCCGAGACCAGCGCGATGCCTTTGACGTATTCATCGAGCCATTCTTCCAAGTAGCGCACGCGCGCTTCGATGTTTTTCCCCTCGGGTTTTCGTGGTTTGAAAAATTGATTTTTCCGCTTGAGGGCGACCCGAGCCTTGAGCAGATCGGAGAACGTCACTACATTACGCCGCAGTAAATAGAAAATGCGCGGCTCGAATCGCTTGGCCCGGTAATATTCCAAATCTTCCTCGACTGCTTTGATGTGCGCTTCGTAATCATGCATGTGGCCTTCGAACGGCTTGTGGCCATGTTTTCCTGACATAACAGTTCCTCCGAATTTCAATGCGTATCGAAGATCTCTTGATACGCTTTGAGCTTCGCCTTGGTCGCTTCGGTTTCCGCTGCGGTCGGATTCGCCGGGTCGGCAGCCGGCGGCAAACAACCGAGTTTCATCAAACATGCCATCAGCAACAGGCGCGCTTTGGTGGCGGTTAAATTGCTGCCGGGAATTGCGAGCGGGTCGCGTGTCGGGTCGACAAATCCGCCGGCGTTGCCGCGGCCCACTTTGACCACGGGCATGCCGCTGAAGGTAGCGCGCTTGAGCGCGGCATCGACGGAATTACTCATGGCGCCGAACGGCGCCGATCCTTCGGCGACGAATCCAGCCAGCGGCGCATCACGCAAATTCTTCTCGATGCGCGCCAGGATGTCGACCTCGCTGCTCGCATCTCCCGAAGTGTCTTCCGGCAGATAACGCGCATGCTTGACGATGGTCACTTTTGGAATAGCCGTCGAAAGCAAACTGCCGTCCGCAGCTTTGATCGTAACAGCGATCGTTCCGACCCTTGAACTTTGAACCCTTGAACCTTGAACTTCGCGCGGCAGCCGCGTCAAATTCACTGCTGAATCGTGCGTATGGCGCTTGACCGGCTTGAACGAAAACTGCGGCGCGCCAGGATGACCAATGCGTCCAATGATGCCGCCATGCCCTCCGGTGGCGACGTAGCCGCCCGGCCGGGCGTCGGCTTTTTGCACATCGCGTGAGGTAAAAATTTGTTCGTCGAGGATCGCCACGGCGCCGACGCAATCCTTGCCGCTTTCGTCAGCCCAGATCCGCGAGATGATGTAGTCGACGGAATCGACGATGTTCCGGTCGCCGTCATTGGCGATGGCGCCGTGCGGCCGCTGGGACGAATTCCCCGCGATCGGCAACGCCGTATCGATCAACAGATTGAGCCAGTAAGTCGTCTCTTCGACAAACGGGCTGCCTTCGAGCCAGATCGCGCCCAGGTATTTGCCACTGCCGAGGGCGCGCTGCACGACGTTGGTCACGCGCGCCAAGGCGGGCATCGCCGGCTCTTTGCGCAAGTAGCCAGGACGGTAGGGGAAAAAATCCACCCCGCGCGTCTCCGGCGCAATGTCGCCCTCGCCGACGTCGGTGCGCTCGCCGGCGCCGCGCCCCTTGGCGTAACCGCCGGACGGTAGCGCGCGGTAGAAATCGAATTCAGCTTTGCCGGTGAGTAGCGAGCCCATCCCCTCGTCTGAAACTCCCAAGCGGTCGATTTCTTCGAAGAGCCGCGAGCCGTCGGGAAAAAACGACACTCGGCAGAGCTCGCTCGGTACATCCTTTTCAGTTCCGTCCGTTTCCCAGGGCTGCCCATTGGTCTGGCGAGCCATGTAGGGCAGTGGATAAAGACCGTCCTCCGGCCGCAGCGTGATTTCGTATACGGGTTTGTCGTTAGGACTCGTGCGCTCTTTGTGAAAAATGCCCGCGCTATCGAGATAACCATCCGGCGGCGCGTAAAGCTCGGCGAAATCGACCTCCAACGGGTGCGCGCTGAATTGCTCGACGTAAACCGTCACCGGCGCGGCCAAGCGCTGCGGGCGCAGGATGTCGAAGCGCATCGCGGAGCCGTCAGCGTGGCTGCGCGGCGGCAGACCGTACTTTTCGCGCGCCTTGTTGCTCGTGACCAGAGGTTCGGTGTTTTGGATCGTCGCCGTTGGACCGGAAAAAACCGCGATGCGGGGTTTGCCGCTACCTCTTGAAGTTGCCACAGGACTCTCCGTGCAATTGACGGCCGGTAGGGGCAGGTTTTAAACCTGCTCCTACTTTAATTCGTATGGAAGTTGTTTCGGGCCGTAGCCCTGCCAGTACTTCTTCGTCGCCGGGTCGTAACGACCCTGGAGGAAGCTGCCCGCTTTTTCCGCCCGGACGATAATCGCAACGGTGCGTTCTTGGCCGCTCTCTTCGGCGTGAATTTCATAGGGCGGAACAAGATCGATTTTGCCAGCACCGACTTGCACGTTCTCTATTTTGCGGATTTCGGCGTAGTCTGGGTTGGTACGATCATCCGTCCGTTCATAACGCTCGATGGTCTCGCTGCCGTCGAGAACTCCATACAGTGTCCAATTGTGCGCGTGATCGTGGATCTGGGTTCTGGTTTTCGGCGCTTTGATCAGGCCGTTGATTACGAACTTGTAATCGGGATCTTCATAGAAAAGCAAATTTTCCGCCCGTTCACTCCCCTGGGAACAATCGGGCCAGCTCTTCGATTGCTCTTTGATCGATGGATCCGCCAGCAGCTCTTGTAATAACGGCGGCATCTTTGCCCACCGCTTTGCCGGATCGGCTTCGGCGGCAAAGAGATCGCGTGTGGCATCGATGAATTTTTGTACGGCAGATTGAGACATGGCATCCTCCTTGGGGAACTAACCAAGGTCATTATTATTCTCTTAACGTGTTGGTCGTCAAGCAAATGTCGTTTATCTAGCGCTGTTCGGCGTGAGTACTTCTTTCATCCTCCCAACTTGACATCTTCGGTAGCCCTGGATTAATGGTCGCTCTAGCGAGCACTTTGCCGGCACATATTGGGCCCGGTTGGCGGAAACTGACGGCAAATCGGTATGACCGCTTATTTAGCGAGAGGGTCTTATGAAAAGAATCATTTCTTCAGTCTCATTTCTGTGCGGCTTTGCACTGGTCGCTGCCGTCGCGCATTCGAGCTCGCATGAATTTTTCAAGGGAAAATCGATCAGGCTCTTGGTCGGGAACTCAGCCGGCGGAGCGATGGACGACTGGGCCCGTTTTGTCGCGCAATACCTGGGAAAGCACATTCCGGGAAATCCCGACATAGTGGTGCAGAACATGCCCGGGGCGGGCGGCATAACTGCGGCAAACTACCTTTTTAACATCGCCAAGCCCGATGGTTTGTCCCTCGGCATCGTCAACCCGGCCCTCTATAGTGATCAACTCATAGGATCAAAAGAAGTGAGATTCGACTGGCCGAAATTTGTCTGGATCGGCTCGCCCGAAAAAATCGACCAAGTCTTGTTTATACGGACCGATTTCCCGTCGAAGACCTTAGACGAAATGCGCAATGCTGCCGAGCCGCCGCGGTGTGCGGCTACGGCGCGCGCTGGATTGGCTTATTTCTTGCCGAAGCTGCTTGAGGAAGCGCTCGGGATCAAGATCAACATGGTGCTTGGCTACGGCGGCGGCGGCGAAATGAATCTTGCCATGGAGAAAGGGGAAATCCACTGCCGCGCCGGAACCGTTTCGGCTTATGTGGGCCGCGAACCCACTCGCACATGGATCAAGAAGGGGTTTGTTCGTGCTCTAGTACAAAGCGGGGCCAAGCGTTATCCGAAATTGCCCGATGTGCCAACCTTCTATGAGGTGATGGAGGCAAATAAGACGCCCGAAGCAACCAAGCGCCTTGCGCGAGTCCTGCTCTCCTCCGGCGATCTCGGCAGGCCTATTATCGGTCCACCGGCTACGCCTGCGGACCGAGTGCAAATTTTGCGCGATGCTTTCACCAAGGCCATGAGTGATCCGGCGTTGTTGGCAGATGCCCAGAAGAGACGATGGGATTTAGATCTCTCGAGCGGCGCGGAGCTCGAAGCCACGGCCAAAGAGATCATGGTGCAACCGCCCGAGGTTATCGAAAGGATGAAAAAGCTCTTGCTGGAAAAGTAATTTCCCCAGCCTGGCAGAATCATACCCCCTGAGGAAGGCTTGATTGCGTAGAGAAGCCGCCTGCACATCATGAGAGTCGGCCGCTCTTGCGCTTACAAAATCATTGATGATGCAAATTGCTTGAGCGTCGCAGGTCCAATCACAGCTGCTCTTTGACCGGAAAGGCAAAAAATTCCCAGAGCCGTTCGAAAACACTACGCGAACTCCAATCGTCATAGGTTATCTTTTTCGAGTGTTTTAAATCTTCCCGAAAAATTTCTTCCAGGCGGCGTGTGATAGAACCATCGTAAACCGTCAGATTTAGCTCCTGGTTTAATGCAAAAGAGCGATTGTCAAAATTAGTGCTGCCGATGGTTGCCCAAATGCCATCGACAACCATCGTTTTGGCGTGCATGAGGGCCGCCTGATACTCGTAAATCTCCACGCCGCCGAGCAGCAAGTCGCCATAGTGGCTACGGCTGGCGACGTAAGTCAGCCGGCTATCGATCTTGCCGGGCGTCAAGACGACGACACGCACGCCGCGCGAGACCGCCTTCAGCAACGCTTCGGTCATCACAGGGTCCGGAATGAAATAGGGGTTGGTGATCAGAATCGAGCTCCGCGCCGAGTTGATCGAAAGCAGAAACAACATGTAATTCTGAAAGCTGCCGCCTGCGGGCGAGCTGCTGACGATCTGCGCGGGCAACTTTCCGACCGGCTCGAGCCGCGGAAAGTAGCCTTCACCGCCGATGGCGATGGCGGTGGTTTCGAGCCAGCTCTCTGCGAAGGAGGCTTGCAGAAACTTGACGACCGGACCTTCAATGCGCGCATTGGTATCCCGCCAGTACTTGTCCGTGCGGCCATCACCTTGCCACGTGTCGCTTATCCCATAGCCGCCGGTAAAACCCACTCGGCCGTCGATGACCAGAATGCGCCGGTGACTGCGATAATTATATTGCAGCAGTTTCCACGGGAATAGGATCGCCGGCGCTTCCACTCGGCGAAAAAATTCTACGTGACATCCGGCATTGCGCATCAACCCAAGAATGTCGGCCGGTGTCTTGCCCGAACCGTGACTGTCGAGCAGGATATTCCCCTTGACCCCGGCGCGGCAGCGCTCGGCAAAAGCCTCGGCGAACTCGCGCGCAAGGTCGCCGCCCTCAAAAAGGTACTGAGCAAAAGTTATCGTGGACTTGGCGGCCTTTATGTCGCGCAGCATGATCGGAAACGTATCTCCGTTGAGCAAGACCTCGATGCGATTGCCGCCGACGATTGGCGCGTCCGTGTGCGCTTCAATAGTGGGAAAAAAAGTTGCTTCGCCGAGAGCGATACTGGGAATTTGCTGAACGGAAACGACTTTGGCGCACCCGGCGAGAAGTAGGGCGGTCAATAACCAACTCAGTGTTTTCATGGAAAAGGGCATCCTGCTAGAACAGATCCTTGGCTGCGTTGCGGGATGGAAAAAGATTGGAAGACAAAGGGCGGGAGCTTTCGTCGTCACCTTGTAAGCTTTATTTGGCAACGGGGCAGGCGGCAACTGGCCAGACCAAAGTCCTTTCCGACGGGATTCAGAAGAGCGGCGACCCCGTCCAGGTGTGAACTAAAGGCTAGCATTATTCCAGGGTGTAACAAGATGTTTGGGACAGGGAGCGCTATCCTCACCCGTTGATAAAATTCGTTTTTTTCGGCAACAGTGGAAAACAAGTCGGCTTTCTAGACGGATAGACGGGCGTGCCGACCTCTAACATGCGGCATCAAAAAGCATTTTTTAGCGCGCTGCCTCTTGGCGGTCCTAGCCGTCTTAATGCTTCTTGCGTCAGAGAGCAGCTCA
>Ga0209486_10001507_pt1 | contig 10076 bp, 8 predicted proteins | sample NCCompost_FD_187518 | JGI IMG/M metagenome (GOLD analysis project Ga0209486, IMG submission 187518) | Agricultural soil microbial communities from Utah to study Nitrogen management - NC Compost (SPAdes) (version 2) | ecosystem: Environmental > Terrestrial > Soil > Agricultural land | place: USA... | reverse complement strand
CCGCACGCTGACGGTTAACGAAGCCAAGCCGATGACGAAGCGTGATAACTTTGGTGGCGGCGGCCGGGTGGTAGTTTAGCCCAGAAAAAATTTACCGATGATCGGAGCAACAGGTCCGGGTTGCCGCTGGTCTTTATGTTATGGAATTGCAATACTAGAGACGGATGGTACGACTTGCAGCATTCGGTACGCCGAACCGCACTGAACGGGAACGAAGTCGATGACACGGTACAAAGGTTACCCCATTTACGGGATAGCAGTCCCCACAATCGAGCACAGCTGGTCCTCGCGCGGGCTAGTCTTCGACAGGGACCAAAACCAAACAATCGAGATCCAACGGATCGAGTGTTCCGCCGAGTTGACTTTTAAGCGTAAGCAGCTAGCAGAGGACCACGGCCTCACGTTGTGCCGAAGCTGGATCGATGAGCAGCCCGCTGAGCGGGTTTGAAGACCGGTCGCAAATTGAGCTGCAGAAAGCCCGCGCAGTACCCCCGGACCAATGACATTTAGTTTGGCGACTTGCTTAGTGTATTTTCACCAGGATTGAGCACGCTATCGATGCGCGCCTCTGCCGCGCTCCTGCTTTCATGCATCACTTCCGAGATTTCGCAGATCAACAGCTTTCTTGCCCGAAGCAACGTCTCGCGCTCGTCGATTGCCAGGTTTTTGCCATTGCGTAATTGCGTGAGTGATTCGACCACGTCGGCGATGTCGAATAGGGATCCCGAGCGGAATAATTTCGATTTTTCTAGTTCGCGCTGGCGCCAGTTTTTCGCGGTTGCAACCTCTCGCGGAGCACCGGCGCGAGTTTTGAGGTGGAGAAGCAGCTTCGGGATTTCGGAGCGGCCAAGTAAGGCGCGAAGCCGTAAATCTGAGGAATTACCGAGCGGCACGAACAACTCGGCGCCACTGCCGTCCAATAGGGCTAATTTATAAAACTTCGCCGCCGTTCCACAAACCACCTTCTCGACCACTGCTTCGACAACGCAAGGTCCTCGACCGGGATAATAAACTTTCTTGCCGACAGTCAATGTCATGTGAATCCCCCTTCATTATCGACTTGGACGAAATAAGTCAGGCTACTCGGTTTTAACGCTGTTCCCTTGCTCAAATAAATTGCGGTTGGAGCTGAGCATTATCGAGTGCTTACGGATTCGACCCGTGAAACAGGAGAGAGTGCGTGACGGTTCTCAGTGACAAATAACTTTACCACTTTGGAGCTGAATAAGATACTGAAACGTGTTTGGCTGAGGAAAGGTTTGACGATAGGGTGCCGGGTCTCGTCCTTCGTTGCCCGCTGCAGGGTGGAGACGTTTGCCCTGCGGGGGAGCTTTCTCTATCCTGCTAGCGTTGGGCTTTTAAGAAAATTTAGATGGCTATCTTGCTTCAAGAGGGTCCATGATGCCTCGTGAACTACTCAAAATCAGGCTTTAACGAACCGGTTCGAGTGCTTAACCCCGCTGCACTTCTGTCTTTTGTAATGACGCCACGAAAGAGTGAGGAACCGAAAGGCCTCGGTATCTCATCAGTCAAGGTAGCCCCAACAAACGAGTCGAATGGATGAACTGGCAACAAAAGCACATCGAAAGCCCCGACTGCGACGGTTGTCGCCACCGCTATTGTCAAGATTGCGAAGAATGTTCCGCGTCGAAGCAGCATTCGGATTTTTGGATTTGCCATCGCTGCGGGGAATTGAATCGGCGTGTTCAACGGTTGGAACAAAAATGGGGTGCTTGATGATCCGGACAAAATTGCCCTGTTCACTTCGTGCGCACAATCTTCTCGAGCGAATTCCGGTCCTACAGGAACAAAGGATACTTTAGCAACTCGATTTGGCTCAGCGGTTTCCGATCTCTCGAGCGGATTTATTTAGTCATCGGCATGAGCTGGCGCAAACTTGGACTACGGCGCAGTTTCTTGAGGGCGATGGCTTCGATTTGGCGGATCCTTTCGCGCGTGATACCGAATACCTTGCCGGTTTCTTCGAGCGTATAACTCGACTTTTCTCGGATACCGAAGCGCATGCGGATGATTTTTTCTTCGCGCGGCGTAAGGGTTGTTACGATTTTTTGCATCTCTTCTTTGAATCGCGCCGCCAAGAGCAGCGCCTCCGGATCCCCGGCATTTTCATCCGAAATCACGTCGGCAAGACAGATTTCTCCGTCTTGGCCCATGGGCGTTTCCAAGGAAATCGGTTCCCTGACTAGATTGAGAAGCGATTTAACCTTTGTTTCAGGTATGGCCATCTGTTCGGCGATTTCTTGCGCGGTGGGGCGGCGGTTAAGCTTGTGCAGCAAGATGGTTATCGCGCGCGCCAACTGATTGGTTAGCTCGACCATGTGCACTGGGATACGGATCGTGTGCGAATGATCGGAAAGCGAACGGGTAACCGCTTGGCGGATCCACCAACTGGCGTATGTTGAAAAGCGAAATCCGAGCCGATAATCGAACTTGTCGACGGCTCGCATCAAACCGATATTTCCTTCCTGAATGAGATCTAAATGCGAGAGCCCGTAGCCGCAATACTTCTTGGCAATGGCTACCACCAGACGAAGGTTTGCCTGGACGAAGGCTTTCTTCGCCGCGGCGATTTGCACCCTTTGCGCCTCGATTGTTCCGACTTTGCGGCCGAGCTCGGCGAGCGGCATGCCGATGGCTTTTTCGACGGCGCGGATTTCTTTGCGGTGTTTCGACTGTGCAGGTAATGTTTCTCTGAGCCTTCTGGCGCTGTCGTAGACCTCCGTGTGTTGCTGGATGATCTTTTCTATTTGATGCTCGTTGAGATCCAAGGACTTTATCAGCCTGGCAATCGTCTTATGCGGGCGGGTGACTCGACGGCCGGAGGCTTTTTGACGGTTAGAAAGCGCCGATGATCCCGCTTTGGATGCGCCGCGTTGACGAAGTGTTTTGAGATTTTGAAGCTTTCGCAGGCCAGCTAGAAAGCGCGCTTTTAGAATCTTTTCGTCATTTAGATGTTCTCCCGAGATTTCGACTCGCAGCTTGACCACGTCGCGCATATTCCAGTTTCCGGCTGCAACGGTTTTGCCAAGATCGAGCGCGCATCCGAGCGCCAGCGGCGATGAAAACGCCGCTTCCAAGAGTTCATTTTCACCGTGCTCGATCTGCCGCGACAAATCGACCTCTTCGTCCCGGCTCAGTAACGGAAGCGAGCGTATGTCCTGGAGATAGCGAGCGAGGGGATTCGGCGCCGCCTGTAAAGGGTCATTCTCGCGGCCGCTGTCCAGCTCCTCATGTGCCATTTCGTCGACCAACTCGGGCTCGGTGACCCCGTTAGCATTTTCAAGGACTCCGTCGATGAACCAATTGTCGGGTTGGACGTGGGCCGACAGCTCGATCTCCGTGCTCTTTTCCCGTTTGTCCGTTGGAGGCGTAAATTGTTCCCGCTTATCGGACCTGTCTTTGATCTTGATCTTCATCTTCACCTTGCCGCGAACCGCAGACGTTTGAGCTCGCCTAAGGGCGAAAACCCGGCGAAAACTAAATTGGCATTGACTATCAAAAGACGACCCGGCGCGCAGCAAACGAAAATAGCTTCCGGGAAATGAATGCTGGGCCTATCTATTGACTGCTAATGGTCGAGAGGATTGTACGCGCAACAGTAGGTTTATTGACTCCTATTGTCAACGTAAATTTCCGCGATTGCGAAAAAATCAAACCATGATTCGTTCCTTTCAAATAGGTGGATTGCCGGTAACAATGTTATGCCGCCCGCATCGCATTCTTTAGCAAGGACTGGGGCATCGTTGGTCTTCAATGGCAACTGTTCGGCGCGATTTTCTGCGTCGATGGCAGTCCTGCTTTGCCGTGATCGCTATATTTCTGTTTTGCTTGCCCCCGACAAGTCCGGCAATTCCTCTTATATCCCCATCGTGGAAATCCGGCACAAACGCGACAATAACCCAGCAGCGCGATTGGTTTCGACGGAGGCCTTTCTCAGGTTCACGGAGGCCAGGATTCACGGACTCGATATGGGCAAGAAATGGATTGATGAGCAGACTCCTAAACCCAAATCTGCCGTGGCGACGGGAGAAAACGAGAAAGAGGTGCAAAGCAGAAATCCCAAGGTCGTTTTCGGCTTTAAGTTTTGAGTCGCGCTTTAGCTCCATGAACCTTTCAATTTGTTTTCACACTTAGCCAATTATTGCTGTAAAGCTTCACCAAAAACTTTCGGCCGTCAACCCTACAAATATAGGCCGGGACTCTGTAAGATCGGGTCTATCGCTTGGTCGCAGCAACCCTGCAGTCTTCGTTTCTGTCTTGCTCGCCATCAAGATCAGTCGGATCGATTTCACTTATTCCCGAATGTGAGAGTTTCCGTACCGTACGCATGCGTAGGATGAGAGGCTGGCAACCTTGAATTTGCAAGATCAAGCGCAATTAAGCGAGCGGGTGCGCCGGCTTACCCTCATCAATTCCGTTATCGGGGTTTCCATCGCCGGAATTTCTACGCGAGTATTCATGATTTCAGTGCCGACCCTCGCAACAGCTTTGGAAACGGACATGCTCGGCATTTCCTGGGCGCTGATTGTCTACCAAATGGCCGGGATCGGATTGGGCGTTATCTGCGGCCGGCTAGGGGACATCTACGGCCATCATAAGATGTACGGGTTCGGCATGGGCATCATGGCGCTCGGCTCGCTGCTTTGCGGCCTTTCCCAGGACGTCGTGCAGCTGATTTTGTTTCGCTTCGTGCAAGGTGTCGGCGGGGCGATGATCCAGTCTTCCGGCCGAACACTGGCTTTTAGAGCCATGCCTCAAGGTTCGGAGGGTAAGGCCCAGGGGTTGATGGCGATGTCGCACCAGTTTGGATTTTTTGTCGGCCCTCCGATCGGCGGTCTAATCATCGATTGGATTCACTGGCGCGGGATTTTTTTCTTTTTGTTCGTGCCGAGCCTGGTCGGCATGGCACTTTGTTTTATGACCGGACGTTCGGTTACTGCGCCGCCGACGCGTCATCAGACCATCGACTACCACGGCGCGTTACTTTTCTTCGCGCTATCGATACTTGCGACTTTGCTTCTCGATCAAAAAATCGCGGAGGTCCTCGGCGGCGCTAGCCAGACACTGCTCGTGCTGGCTTTTGTCGGGGCGATCTGGGGGTTTATTTCGCATGAAAAGAAAACTCCGAGCCCAATGATCGATCTGTCGTTTTTTTCGGTTCCCGCCTATGGTTACGGCTCCGTCGGCTTGCTCCTATGCTGTATCACCCAGGGGCTGGTGATGTTCATCGCCCCGTTCTATCTGCAGGATGTGCTCAAGTTATCGCCGACGTTTATCGGGATTATTTTTCTCGTGCCGTCGCTGCTCAGTATGGTGTTGTCGCCGGTGAGCGGTGTGCTTACGGATCGCATCGGCGCTCGCTTCATGTTGATCTCGGGAATGCTCATCCTGATGGCGGCTTTTCTGATCGGCGCCAATCTGGGCGCGGACACGCACTGGATCTGGCCCGCCATACTGCTCGCGCTCACAGGTGTTGGGTCGGCGTTTTTCAATACCCCATCTCAAGCGGTGATGATCGGCTCCCTGCCCAAGGAGCACTGGGGCACGGCGATCGGCATCATCAACGGGATCTTTGGCCTGGGACACATGCTCGGCATTTCGCTCAGTGGAATCTTTCTGACCTTGGGGTTCCGCTACTATTCCGGAGCTCCGGGAACCACGCCTAATCCGGGCGACACGGAGATCTTCGTCGCGTCGATGAATGTAACTTATCTGTTTGCGCTGGCGATCAGCATCATCCCGTTGCTGACCTCATTGAAGATGAAGAAAAGCGCGTAATCGGTAAGTGCCGTTGCGTAAAATGGCCGCGGGTATGATGGGCAAGTAAGCGCTACCTTGTGACGGTGGGCTGGGCGGCAGATGGAAGAGTGGCGGGCGATCCGAAGGTCAACGGATGGTAATCGCAGTTGCCGAGGAGTTGCTGGCAGCAAGAGGGCCGCTTCGTGAGCCGGGTGGATGCATGCTATCGGCAATCGCGCCTGCCCTGCAAAGACTTCGTTTAGCGGACTTAGAGAATTGTCGCTTTTAACTCCCAGCTAGTACCCTCGCTCCCAATCGATGACGTTTTCCAGTGGGCGGCCTTCTAGGTATCTCGTCAGGTTTTCACAAAATAATTTTACGCCGCCGTGCTCGGAGACATCGGTGGTCGCCGATACATGAGGCGTAATGACAACCCGTTCATCTGCCCACAGACGAGCGTCGGGTGGCCGCTCGAACTCGCCGTCGTAAACATCTAAAGCGACGCCGCGCAGCTTGCCTTCAGCCAGCGCCCGCAAAAGAGCTGCATCGTCGACAATCTCGCCACGAGAGGTGTTGACCAGGACGGTGCCGGATTTCATTACGGCAAAAGCAGCAGGGCCGATCAAATGGTCGGTTTCCTTTGTCCACGGGCAGCAGACCGCGACGAATTCGCTTTCGCTCAAAAGCTCGTGCAGCCGGTTCGACGATTCAAGCCGGGCGAAGCTTGGCGGAAGTGGAGTACCTGGTCCTACCTGTCGGCGGGTGCCGACCACTCGCATCCCGGCTCCGGCGCAGAGGTTGGCCACTTCCTGACCGATACCGCCGGCACCGACAACGCAAACCGTCTTATCGCGAACGATAATCGCCTCGTAAGCTTTATGATTGAAGCTGCGGCGTTGTTTTTCGCCGTAGCTCAAATGAAAGCCGCGCGCGAAGTGAAGAAAGCTCGCCAGCACGTATTCGGCCATGGGCCGCCTGTTGGTCAGGCCCCGCGACGTGGTCACGACGACATCCGAGCCCCAGAGATCGGTGCCGAAAAAATTGCTCGCACCGGCGGGAAGCTCATGCACCCATTTCAAGCGCGGTGCGCGGGCTCGCAAATCCAGCAATGGTGGCCAACCCGTAAGGACGATCTCGGTAGAGGCTAACGCGTTGTTGCGCTGGTCAAGGCTGGTCGAGGGGAACTTCCTAGAGCCGAGGTAGCGATCGACGGTCCACCGCGGCCTGCTGGCGCGAAGCTCTATGTCAAACCATCCTCTGGCATCGATCACGTTCACGCGCCGATCGACGTTCTCAATCCGTCGAAGCACCTGGTCGGGCACCTGCTGCATTACTAAAACTTGGACGACTTCCATATTCGCCGCATACTACCACGGCAGATGTTCGTTTGCCTGTGTCAGCACCCATCCACACTGGTTGTCCTGAGCAGGCGCTAAAAAAGACCGTAAAAACCGCTCGGAGAATTTCTTAAACCACGGATTTTGCAGTGCCGCTATGGTAAATTGTGTTGAAGAAGCGTGCTCACGGAGTAGGCTCTATGACGAATAAGAGTATCTCTACAGCGGTGGCGGAGTTCCTCAAGGTTTGGGGTGTGCTCGCGCTGGTCGTCATTGCAGGATTCGTAGTTACCTATCAATACGTGGGAGTGCCGCCGCCCAAGACTGTGCGAATCGCCACGGGAGCGAAAAACGGTGCCTACTATTCTTTCGCCCAACAATACGCTCGCTTGCTGGCGAGCGACAGTATAGTTCTCGAAGTCGTGCCGACCGCCGGCTCAGTCGAGAACTTCGAATTGCTCAAGAAAGGCGAGGTCTCGCTCGCTCTAGTGCAGAGCGGCAGCGCATCTCCAGACGACAAACAGCGCCTACAATCCCTGGGCAGTCTGTTTCTCGAACCTGTCTGGATTGTTTCCCGGGCGCAAAAGCCGATCAAGCAATTTTCCGAATTGAAAGGACGGCGCTTGGCGGTCGGCACCTCAGGGAGCGGCACTTACCTCCTCGCAACGCAATTGTTGGCGGCCACCGGTGCCACAGAAGCGAATACGACATTAGTCCGCGGCGACTCGGCACAAGCGATGGCTGCGCTATCGCAAGGGACCATCGACGCCGCTTTCTTTGTCGCTTCTCCTATGTCGCCTTTCATTCGAAGTCTGCTTGAGCAACCTGCTATTGAACTTGTCGATTTCGACCGAGCTTCTGCCTATGGACGTCTGTTCTCCTTTCTAACCCCGGTCACTCTCGCCGAAGGTGTGCTCAACCTCGAGCGAAACATTCCGCGCCGGGACACCACACTACTGGCGGTTGCGGCTAACTTGGCGGCGAGCCGAGATCTCAATGCAAGCCTGATTCCGGCTCTCCTCAATGCCGTCACCAAGGTGCACCGATATGGAGGTGTGCTGGAACAAAAGCGGCAGTTTCCCTCGGTCGACTTTGTGGATTTGCCGCTCAACGAGGATGCCCGCCGTTATATCGCCAGCGGCCCGTCATTTTTGTTTCGCTGGCTTCCTTACGGTTGGGCGGTGCTCCTCGATCGTTTGAAGATTCTGATTCTGCCTTTTCTGGCTTTGTTGATTCCGTTATTTCGCATCGCGCCGCCGCTTTACAACTGGCGGATTCGCTCGAAGATCTATCGCTGGTACGCCGTCGTGCGCGAGATCGATGTGACCGTGCAAAAAAATGACAAAGCCATCGAAGCTCAATCTCTGCTCAATCGCTTGACGGAACTTGAACGCGAAGCGGCTTCTGTTTCCGTTCCACTTTCGTACACCGGGGAGTTGTACAATCTGCGGCTGCATATCCGCTTCTTGCAGGACGAGTTGGAGAAACTGCTAGGTCAATCGAAATCACCGCGGGATTGAGGGTGTACTCGAACAGGCGCGGCTCGTGACTGATGATTGCATTAATACACTAAAGTTTCAGCGTGGTGTAAGGAGATCGCATGGCCTTAAAATCCTATAACAACGTCGCCATTCCTTCGTTTATGTACGGCACAGCCTGGAAGAAGGAGGCCACGGCACATCTTGTTCAACTCGCGATAACCTCAGGCTTCACGGCCATCGACACGGCCAATCAGCTTGTTCACTACGATGAAGCTTTGGTCGGGGCGGCGCTCCGGACGCTCGGGAAGAATGGGATTGAGCGAGACCAGCTGTTCCTACAAACCAAATTTACTTCTGTCGACGGGCAGGACCAGCGCACGCCATACGATCCGTCGGCCGACCTCACGACTCAGGTCGGCCAATCTTTTGAGAGCTCGTTGAGCCATCTTGGAACCGACTATTTGGATTCTTACGTCTTACATGCCCCGTTTCAAAGACGGGGTTTGGGGAGAGCGGACTGGGAGGTATGGTCGGCGATGGAAGGTCTCTTTGAATCCGGAAAAACTAGAATGATCGGTATCAGCAATGTGACCGCGCCGCAACTCGCTCAGCTCTGTGAACAGGCTAAGATCAAGCCGATGGTGGTGCAAAACCGCTGTTATGCCGTCCTCGGGTGGGATATGGAGGTCAGGGAGATTTGCGAGGCGCACGGCATCATTTACCAGGGGTTTTCGCTGTTGACGGCCAATCGACAAGTGCTCGCCGAGGCGGACGTGCAAGCCATTGCCGCACGGTTAGGTACCGGTCCGGCTCAGGTCATCTTTCGATTTGCCATGCAAGCCGGAATGCTGCCGCTCACTGGAACGACGAACGTGGAGCATATGAGAGAGGATTTGGCGGCGGAACAGGTTTCTCTCACCGAGGCCGAAGTGGGACGGATTGAGACAATCGCTTTACGAGAATAGCAACCGCGCCGAGGTGACCTTCATTGGAATGAACCCAGCCGGGTGGAAGGTGGCTCGTCTCACTCTCAACAATCATTATACTCCCGCCAATTAATCCGTTCCGTGGTATTGCCGGCAGGATAATTAAGTGTTGCGCAGCTTGATCCGAAAAGAACGAAACTGATAAGCACGGCAACTAATTGTATCGAGACTCTCATTGGGTTTTCCCCCAAAATATTCTTCCCCAAACAGTTGCGCTGAACATCTCCGAAACTAGTCGCTGGAACCCGACAAGTCAATGATCTCGTGCCCGGATGGCAGTGTGAACTGTGAGTCGAATGGCCCCGCAACACAGAGTCGAATTTCGCTAGGGCGGAGCTTGAACGTGCGGCGGCGGGCCGAAAATAGAACAAGTCCAGTCATCGGTACGCTCGACCTATTAGTCTTGCGACCAACCCGGTTGATCGGAGCTTGGTCTCAAACCCGTATCGATTTGGCCAACGGCGTATTGGTTTGAACTCTTAATGAGAGCGCTGGAAGGATTCTATATATCC
>Ga0209486_10001506_pt1 | contig 10079 bp, 7 predicted proteins | sample NCCompost_FD_187518 | JGI IMG/M metagenome (GOLD analysis project Ga0209486, IMG submission 187518) | Agricultural soil microbial communities from Utah to study Nitrogen management - NC Compost (SPAdes) (version 2) | ecosystem: Environmental > Terrestrial > Soil > Agricultural land | place: USA... | reverse complement strand
GTACGGCAGGATGTCAAGCGAATCGCAGGTCGGGCCGGACAGCGAAAAATCTGCGAACTCGCGCGCCGGCTCGCCCTTCAGCCGCCACATCCGCGCCGGCAGCTTGACGCCGCCCTGCACCGTTTCGCTCAGCGCGCCGTAGATGCCGTCGTTGATGTAGAGCTTGTCGTCCTTGCGCAGTTGCACCTGGGTGATGAGCGAGACGCCGGCTGCCACCAGGGCGCGCCCCGGCTCGCACATCAGCACGCAGTCGCGCCGCAGCTTGATGCGCTTGGCGCCCTCCTCGATCGCGGTCATGTAGTCCTCGAGCGCCGGCATGTTGGTGCCGACATACTTGGCCGGGAAACCGCCGCCGACGTCGAGCGCGGCGATGTCGACCTTCGCCTTCTCCACCACCGTGCCGGCGAGATCGATGGCATTGCCGTAGGCCTCCGGGCTCAGGCACTGCGAACCGACATGAAACGCGAGCCCGACCTGGCAGCCGCGCGACTTGGCCTCTTTCAGCATCGCCGCCGCCTGGTCCACGTCGGCGCCGAACTTGGCGGCGAGGTGGTAGAGCGTGCCTTCGACCGGCGGAGTCGCGATGCGCACGAAGATGGTCAGCCCCTCGCCGCCGTCGGTTTCGTCCAGGATCTTCTCCAGCTCCTTCGGGTGATCGACCACGTAGTTGTCGACGTTGTAGACCCGCGACGACGTGCCGATCACCGCCCTGCCCTTCACCGGATGCATGAAGTAGCAGCCGGCGTCCGGCAGGCTTTCGCGCACGAGGGCAATCTCGGGCAGCGAGGCGGTGTCGAAGTGATGGATGCCCGCGTCGTACAGCGCACGCAGCACCAGCGGGTGCGGATTGCACTTGACGGCATACAGCACGCGGCCCGGAAACAGGTCCAGGAAACGGCGGACAGTCGCGGCGATCACATGGGGCCGCAGGCAGTATACCGGATAGCTCGGCGTCAGCGCCGCCAGCATGGCCGGAACGTCGGCGAACTCCCTGGACATCGTGCCACCTCTCCGGCCCCGCGCTTTTCGCGGTTTTAGCGGAACCATCGGGTCTTGTCGATGCGAGCGGACTGGCTTCGGCCGGGCGATTCCGATATGAACCGACAGGGGAGTTTTATTGTGGATTCCTGACACGCATGACGATTGCGGGACCGCTTTCCGGTATTACCGTCATTGACCTGACACGGGTGCTCGCCGGTCCGTTCTGCACCCTGCTGCTCGCAGACCTCGGCGCCCGCGTCATAAAAGTGGAACAGCCGGGCAAGGGCGACGATTCGCGCGCCTATGGCCCTTTCATCAACGGCAAATCCGGCTATTTCGTGGCGCAGAACCGCGGCAAGGAATCGATCGCCCTCGACCTCAAGGCGGCGGGCGACGTTGCCATCCTGCACCGGCTGCTGCGCAAGGCCGACGTGCTGGTGGAGAACTTCCGCCCCGGCGCGATGGATCGGCTCGGCTTGGGCTGGAAGAACCTCAAGACGCGCTACCCCGGCCTCATCTACGCGGCCTCCTCCGGATTCGGGCAGACCGGCCCCTACGCAGAGCGTCCGGCCTATGACGTGATCGCCCAGGCGATGGGCGGGATCATGAGCCTGACCGGCCATGAAGGCGGTCCGCCCACTCGCGTCGGCTCTTCGATCGGCGATCTCGGCGCCGGCCTGTTCACCGCACTCGGCATCGTCGCGGCGCTGCATGACCGGACCCGCACCGGCCACGGCATGCTGATCGACGTGGCGATGCTCGACAGCCAGATCGGCCTGCTGGAGAACGCGATCATCCGCTATTTCGCCAGCGGCCAGTCGCCCAAGCCGGCCGGCGCGCGCCATTCCTCGATCGCGCCGTTCGAACCGTACCACGCCAGGAACGGCTATATCGTGATCGCCTGCGGCAACGACGAATTGTTCCGGCGCCTGGCGGCCTGCCTGGAGCGGCCGGACCTGGCGGCCGATCCGCGCTTCTCGGAGAATGCGCGGCGCAGCGACAACGTGCTCGCGCTCAAGGACGCGCTGGAAACGATTCTGCAAGCGCATGACGTGGAGCATTGGCTGGGCGTGCTGGGCGCCGCCGGCATTCCGTGCGCGCCGATCAACGACGTGGCCCATGCCTGCGCCGATCCGCAGGTGATCGCGCGCAACATGATCGTGCCGATCGAGGATGCGGCGCTTCCGGGGATCAAGGTCGCCGGCCTGCCCATCAAGATGTCGGCCTATCCCGACCGCGACCGGCGCGAGGCGGCGCCGGACCTGGATGCGGATCGCGCCCGCATCCTCGCCGACTTTCCGGACTCATGAAGCCGCTCGCCGTCCGACGTTTACGCGTCAGGCGCTGGCTCGGCCGCGGATTGCTGGCCCTTGCGCTGCTGCTGGCGGTGGCGATCGGATTCGTCGCCTGGGCGATCCTGGGCTCGCTGCCGAAGATCTCCGGGGAAGTCCGGCTCGCCAACCCCGCGCTGTCCGCGCCGCTCACCATCGGCCGGGACAGCGCCGGCATCGTCACCATCACGGCACGGACCCAGCGCGACGCCGACTTCGCGCTCGGCTTCGTTCACGCCCAGGACCGGCTGTTCCAGATGGAGGTCATGCGCCGCGTCGGCTCGGGCCGGTTGTCGGAGCTGTTCGGCATCCGCACCCTCAAGACCGACAAGCTGATGCGCCTGCTCAACCTCAAGCAGCAGGCCGAGGCGCAGTATGAGGCGGCCTCTCCCGAGCTGCGCGCCTCCCTGGATGCCTACGCCGCGGGGGTCAACGCCTACCTCGCGTGGCAGGGTTTCCCGCTGTCGCCGGAATTCGTGCTGTTGCGCTGGCAGGACTTTCCCTTTCCGCCGATGCAGCTTGAGCCGGAGCCCTGGCGTGCGAGCGACAGCCTGCTGTGGGGCCGCCTGATGGCCTGGCAGCTTTCCGGCAATGCCGGCCAGGAGATCGAGGACGAGCAGCTGCGGCGCACCGTCAGCGCGGACCTGCTGCCGCTGCTGCTGCGCGAGGAAGGCAGCCAGGCCAGCTTGCCGGAGTTCTCGCCGAACCGCAGCGCATCCAACAACTGGGCCCTCTCGGGCGCGCGCACCGCGAGCGGATCGCCGATCCTCTCCAACGATCCCCACCTCGGTCTCACAGCGCCGGGAACCTGGTACATGGCGCGCGTCTCCACGCCGGACAGCACGCGCGTCGGCGCAACGGTGCCCGGCCTGCCGCTCCTGGTGATCGGCAGCAACGGCGATGTGGCCTGGGGCTTCACCACCACGCACAGCGACACCCAGGACCTGTTCGAGGAGCATCTGTCCGAGGGCAAGCCGGAGCATTACGACACGCCCACAGGGCCGAAGCCGTTCGACGTGCGGCGCGAAGTCATCAAGGTCCGGGGCGGCGCGGATGTCGTCTTCAACGTGCGCTCGACACGCCACGGGCCGCTGATCAGCGACCTCGAGCCGGAGCACTACTTGCATCGGCGTTTCTCGCTGGCGTGGACCGGGTTCATGCCGGACGACCGCTCGCCCGAGGCCTTCCTCAAGATGAACCGCGCCAAGGACGCCGCCGAGTTCCGGGATGCGCTGCGCGACTTCCACGCGCCGCAGCAGAACGTGGTGTTCGCCGACGACAGCGGCAACATCGGCTTCGTCGCCGCCGGCCGCGTGCCGACGCGGCGCAACATCGCGAATGAATCGCTGTTCCCTGCGCCGGGCTGGATCGACGACTATGCCTGGACCGGCAGCCTCTCCTTCGCCGATCTGCCACAGGTCGCCAATCCGCCGGACGGCGTCATCGTCACCGCCAACAACGACATCCGCCCCGCGCGCTACTTCAAGTTCCTCGGGCATTCCTTCGATCGTCCCTATCGGCGCGACCGCATCCGGGCGCTGCTGGCCGAGACGCCCAAGGCCACGCTCGAGGACATGCAGCGCATCCAGCTGGATGATTTCTCCGGGCCGCTGCTCGGCTTCGTCAGAGCCCATTTCCCGACCGTGAAGTCCTCCGTGCCGATCGAGATCGCGTCGGCCATGGCGGGCTGGGACGGCCGCATGGTGACCGATCGGCCGGAGCCGCTGATCGCCACCGCCTGGCTCTATGCGACCGCGCGGCGGGTGCTGGCCGACGAGATGGGCGAGGAGCGGTTCAGGAACTGGTGGCACTGGCAGGTCGACATCCTCACGGACGTCATGAAGGATGACCGCTGGTGCGATGATCGCGATACCCCGACGGCGGAGGGCTGCCGCGATGCTGTGCGGGCTGCTTTCGGCGAGGCGCTGGAAGCGCTGCGCGGCCGCTATGGAGAGCAATGGCTGAAATGGTCGTGGGGCACCGGCCACGAGATGCGGTTCCGCCATGCAGTGTTCTCGAACCTGCCCTATGTTGGCCAGCACCTGATTCCCCGAGTGGCTGCGCCCGGGGATTACTTCACGATCAACCGCGGCGGCATGGCGGTCACCGCCGATGGCGCGCGCTTCGCGGATGTCCATGGCCCCGGCATGCGCCTGGCAGTCGACATGAGCCATCCGGACGCGCCGGTATTCAATCTTGCCGGCGGGCAGTCGGGACATCCGTTGTCGTCGCACTACAGCGACCTGTTGCCGGAATGGGCGGCTGGCACCTATCGGACGTTCCAGAATCCGGCCGAGGACGTGCTGATCCTCAGGCCGCAACAAAAGAAGCCGGCGACCGCGGAGGAAACCAAGCCATGACAATCGAGAAGCCCACGCTCGAGGACATCCGCCGCGCTGCCGAGGCCATCAAGGGCCAGGTCGTGCGCACGCCGTTCGTGTCGGCGCCCCGCCTTGCCAGGCAGCTTGGCCTCGCTTCCCTCAGGCTGAAGCTCGAGAACCAGCAATTCACCGGCTCGTTCAAGGATCGCGGCGCCTACTTCAAGCTGAAGAGCCTGACGGCTGAGGAGGCGAAGCGCGGCGTCATCGCGATGTCCGCGGGCAATCACGCGCAAGGCGTCGCGTATCATGCGCAGCGCCTCGGCATACCGGCGACGATCGTGATGCCGGAGCAGACGCCCTTCACGAAGATCGAGCGAACCGCCGCCTTCGGCCCGCGCGTGATCCTGAAGGGCGACAGCATCGACGCCGCCGCAGTCTATGCGCGCGAACTGGCGGGCAAGGAGAACCTGGTGTTCGTGCACCCGTACGACGATCCCTTCATCGTCGCGGGGCAGGGCACCATCGGCCTCGAGATCCTGGAGGACGATCCCGACCTTGACTTCCTCGTCATCCCGATCGGCGGCGGCGGCTTGATCAGCGGCATCTCCACCGCCGTCAAGGCGCTGAAGCCGTCGATCGAGATCTATGGCGTCGAAAGCGACCTCTATCCCTCCATGCATCACGCCATCAACGAGATCCCGCCGGCCAATGGCGGCCAGACCCTGGCGGACGGCATCGCGGTCAAGTCGCCCGGCGCACTGACGCGGGCCATCGTCGAGCAGAATGTCCGCGAGGTGCTGCTGGTGGACGAGATGGCGGTGGAGCGCGCGGTCGGTACCCTGATCGAAACCCAGCGCATCGTGGCCGAGGGCGCCGGCGCGGCCGGCATCGCGGCCATCCTTTGCCACCCGCCGGCGTTCAAGAACTGCAAGGTCGGGGTGGTGATCGGCGGCGGCAACATCGATTCGCGCCTGCTGTCGCAGATCCTGATGCGCACCCTGGTGCTGGACGGCCGCATGGCGACCCTCCGGATCGAGATCATCGACCAGCCCGGCGTCATGTCGACCATCACCAAGGTGATCGGCCAGACCGGGGGCAACATCATGGATATCACCCATCACCGCCTGTTCGTCGATCTGCCGGTCAAGCGTGCCGAGATCGACGTGCTGGTCGAGACGCGCAACGCTAACCATGTTGCCGAGATCATTGAAGAGCTTGAACAGGCTGGATTTTCCACCCGCAGAATGAGCAGCCAGTCGGGCGAAGGATGAATGGTCGCAGGCCTGACCTAACCAAGTCTTAACTAAGTTCCGGGCATCTTGCCGGCCAGGTAAATACTTGTTCCGGCTGGTCGTTCTGCATGTTCGTCATCATCGGCGCCGTCATCGTCCTTGTGTGCGTGTTCGGCGCATACTCGGTGCATGGTGATCTGGCAATCCTTTTTCAGCCCGTCGAGTTCGTCATCATCCTGGGCGCGGCGCTCGGCGCCTTCATCATCGGCAACACCAAGACCAACATCAAGCAGACGCTCAAGGGGCTGAAGCGCGCCTTGAAGGGGCCAACCTACAAGAAGGCCGACTACATCGAACTCCTAGGCGTGCTCTACCAGCTCTTCAAGCTGGCCAAGACCAAGGGCATGCTGGCGCTCGAGCAGCACGTCGAGAAGCCGGACGAGAGCACGCTGTTCGCGCAGTTCCCCAAGTTCCAGAAGGATCACCACGCGGTCGAGTTCCTGTGCGACTACCTGCGCATGATGACGCTTGGCACCGAGAACCCGAACGAGGTCGAGACACTGATCGACTCAGAGCTGGAAACGCATCACAACGAGCTGCACGGCGCCTCGCATGCGATCCAGAGCATGGCGGACGGTATGCCCGCGCTCGGCATCGTCGCCGCAGTGCTGGGTGTGATCACCACCATGGGCTCGATCACCGAGCCACCGGCCAAGCTTGGTGCCCTGATCGGCGCGGCGCTGGTCGGCACGTTCTTCGGCGTCTTGATGTCCTATGGATTCATCGCGCCGCTGGCGAGCATCATCAAGGAAGTCGATGAAGCGGACGCCAAATACTACCAGTGCATGAAGGCCGGCCTGCTCGCTCACATGCAGGGCTATCCGCCGGCGGTTTCCGTCGAGTTCGCGCGCAAGGTCCTGCTCTCCACCGAACGGCCGAATTTCTACGAAGTGGAGCAGGCCGTGAGCGCGCTGCCGCCGGTCTAGGGATCGCGCCGTGGCCGACGAACGCCCAATCATCATCAAGAAGATCAAGAAGGTCGCTGCAGGCCATCACGGCGGCGCCTGGAAGGTCGCCTACGCCGATTTCGTCACCGCCATGATGGCGTTCTTCCTGCTGCTGTGGCTGCTCAACGCGGTCACCGAGGAGCAGAAGAAGGGCATCGCCGCCTACTTCCGCCCCACCCTCGCGGTCCAGAACACCTCCGCCACCTTCACCATCCTGACCGGCCAGTCCCAGCCGATGGATGACATGTCAGGCGGTTCCGCGCAGGACTCGGAGGAGCAAGACGAAGACCAGGCAATGCAGCAGGCGCCCGCCACCGGCGAGGGCGACCGGCCGCAGTCGATGGACGGCGAGAAGCCGGACATCGGCACCGGCAACGAGCCGCAGCCCGGAAAGGGCGACAAGCCGGTCGATCTTGAAGAAGCCGAGAAAGCGGTTGCCGCAGCCGAGCAGCAGCAGCTCGAGCAGATTCAGCAGGACATCAAGAACGCGATCCAGGAAGATCCCGAGCTGAAGGCGCTGGAGAAGAACCTGAAGATCGATCAGACCGAGGACGGCATCCGCATCCAGCTGCTCGACCAGGAGAAGATCTCGATGTTCCCCTCCGGCAGCGCGGCCATGAATCCGCGCAGCAAGGACCTGCTGGCGAAGGTCGCCGAGGTGGTGAAGTCGCTGCCGAACAAGATCGAGATCTCCGGCCACACCGACGCCAAGCCGTACGCCGGCGGCGACAACTACACCAACTGGGAACTCTCCGCCGATCGCGCCAATGCATCGCGCCGGGTCCTGGTCGGGGCCGGAATCAGTCCGGACCGCCTGACCATGATCAAGGGTCAGGCCGACACCGATCCCTTCGTGAAGGCCGACCCGTTCGATCCTCAGAATCGGCGCATCAGCATTGTTCTCTTGCGTCAAGCAAAGCCGGCTGTGGCCCCCGCCTCGCTGGAAGATGGCGCGGTCATGCCGGCTCCCATCCCCGAGCCGACCAGCCGTTCCGGCCCGCCCGCCGAACTCGTCCCCTAGGAGCTCTCCCGGCCGGCTCCTCAACACATTGTGCGCCCCCTTGCAAAGGCGGGCATGCCCCTCAATATGGAAGGGCGATTCTTCTGGGCGGATCGAAAGGCGGTCGAGGTGACGGAACGGAAGCTCCCGGCGATTGTGCTCGGCGGGACCAGCAACAGCCGCGATGACGGGGCGATCCACGACCCGCTGGTGCATCCCAAGCTCTATGAGGGTGTGGCGTTGCGGCGGACCTTCGCCTTCTTCGTGGACATGATCCTGATCGGAATTGTCCTCGTTCTCGCCTTCATCCCCCTCGGAGTCATCACGGCCTTGCTTGCCATCCCGGCCACGGTGCTGATCAGCGTCGCGTACGACGCCTTGACCATCGGCGGATATGCCTCGGCGACGCCGGGAATGCGGCTGTTCGGGCTGAAGGTCATCAACTGGTCAGGCGGAAGGCCCGACAACCTTCAGGCGCTCCTGATGTCGATCGTGTTCTGGGCCATCCATGGCTTCACCGGCTGGCTGGCCGCGGCCGTCGTGTTCCTGAACCCGCGCTGGCGCGCCGCGCACGATTTCTGTGCCGGCACGGTGGTCGTGCGGGCCGACGCCTGGAAGGCAATTACCTAGCCGAAAGAATGTCTTAGCGCCGCTGGCGCAACGGGCTGGAATTGCGGTATTTTATTCCGCATGAGCGTTCTGGGCCGCGGCTTTCCGATCCCCTTCCTGGTCACCACCGAGGTGCCCTGCCCGTATTTGGCTGACCGGATGGAGCGCAAGGTCATCACCGAGCTCTCCGGCGGCAATGCGCCCGAGCTGTTCGAGCTGCTGTCGCACGCCGGGTTCCGCCGCAGCCATTCCATCGCCTACCGCCCCGCCTGCTCCGGCTGCCAGGCGTGCGTGCCGGTGCGCATCCCGGTCGCCGAGTTCCAGCCGAACCGCACGCAGCGCCGCATCGGCCGGCGCAATGGCGATCTGGTCGCGCGCATCCGCGACAACGTGCCGACCCAGGAGCAGTTCGAGCTGTTCGTGCGTTATCTCGAGGCGCGCCACGCCGACGGCGAGATGGTCGGCATGGGTCCGCAGGATTACAGCAGCATGGTGGCCGACAGCCCGGTCGACACGCGCATGATCGAGTTGCGCGATCCCAGTGGCAAGTTGGTGGCATGCTGCCTGACCGATTGGAACAGGGACGGCATCTCCGCCGTTTACAGCTTCTACGAAACTGCGCGGCCGGATCTCAGCCTGGGAGTCTATGTGGTGCTATGGCTCATCGAAGAAGCCAGGCGCCGCGACCTGCCGTTCGTCTATCTTGGCTATTGGGTCGAGCACAGCCGGAAGATGGCGTACAAGTCCGGCTTTCGTCCGCTGGAAGGATATGGTCCGGAGGGCTGGCAGCGCCTGGAGTGACGCAGGGCCCACCGACGAGTGAGAGGTCTTTTGCAACCGCATATGCCCTGCTAGGTTCCGCCCGCCGACGCGTTCTCCGAGTCAGGCGGACGCCGTGTCGACAATGGCGAGCATGTGCAGTGAATTGGTATGAGGTCTTCGGGCATGAAACGTCGCAACTTCCTGACCGGCGCCGGCTTGGCGGCGGGCGCGACAACGCTTGCATCCGCCCTGCCGCGCCCGGCCATCGCGCAAGACCGGCTGGAATGGAAGATGGTGACCGCCTGGCCGAAAGGCCTGCCGGGCCTCGGCACCGGCGCCGAGCGTCTGGCCGAGCGCATCACCAAGGCATCCGATGGCAGGCTCAACGTCAAGGTCTTCGCCGCCGGCGAACTGGTCGATGCCACGGGCTGCTTCGATGCGGTCTCCCACGGCCAGGTGGAGATGGGCCACGATTCCAGCAGCTATCACATCGACAAGCTGCCGGCCGCCGGCTTTTTCAGCGCCATGCCGATGGGTCTCACCGCGGGCGAGCACAATGGCTGGATCTATTTCGGCGGCGGCCAGGAATTGTGGGATGAGCTGTACGCGCCGTTCGGCGTGAAAGCGTTCCTCGCCGGCAACACCGGGGCGCAGATGGGCGGCTGGTTCCGCAAGGAAATCCATTCGGTCGCCGATCTGAAGGGGTTGAAGTTCCGCATCACCGGCCACGGCGCGCAGGCGCTCGCCAGGCTTGGGGTCGAGATCGTGCCGCTGCCCAACGGCGAGATCTTCTCCAACCTGCAATCCGGCGCGATCGACGGCGCGGAATGGGTCGG
>Ga0209486_10001505_pt1 | contig 10079 bp, 10 predicted proteins | sample NCCompost_FD_187518 | JGI IMG/M metagenome (GOLD analysis project Ga0209486, IMG submission 187518) | Agricultural soil microbial communities from Utah to study Nitrogen management - NC Compost (SPAdes) (version 2) | ecosystem: Environmental > Terrestrial > Soil > Agricultural land | place... | reverse complement strand
ACTGAATGGCGCTTCGTGGGCCATCCAGCCAGTTGTCTTTGGTTCGAGCTTATCTTGCAAATCGGGACGGACGTACAAGTAGCCCGCTCCGGGTCCACCACACAACCACTTGACCGATCCGCCGGTGGCAAAGTCGACGTTCAAATCTTTGACGCTGAACGGAACAGTCCCCGCCGATTGATACGTGTCGAGGACGACCATCGCGCCGACTTCGTGCGCGCGGTCAATGATCGCTTTCGCGTCCTGCAAAAACGCGCTCTTGAAGAGAACGTGAGAGAAGGGAACGAGCAGCGTTGTTTCGTCGATCGCTGCCAGCATTCGTTCGAGGGGAACGGTAATGCCGTCGTCAGACTTCACAGTTTCGATTCGGATTTTGCCGTTGCGTGCGTGCGCCTCGTAAACGTACATCACCGAGGGAAAGTTGAGTTCCGAATAGACGATCTTGTTTCGCTCGGGCGTCGGGTCGAAGCACGACAGGATGAGCGACTGGCAGACCGAAACGTTCTGGTGCATCACGACGGTGCCGGGGTCGGCGCCGATGATTCGCCCCAGCTCGTCGCCGAGCGTGACGGGCATTTCCCACCAACCTTCCGCCCAGGCGCGGACGCCGCGAGTCGCCCACAAATCGGCGTACTCGTGAAGCTGATCGTAGGTGGCTTTCGGCATCGCGCCGAGGCTGTGCGAGATTAGGTAAACAGTCTTATCGAGAATCGGAAACTCGCTTCGCCACTTCAGTAAATCGTCAGACAATAACGGTTCCTCCTGCGTTAAATGTACCAGAATCTGTTTAATCTGTGGATCGTGTTACAGTTGTCGGCGCGCACATGTGGAAGTTTGCGAACCCAATCCGCCACCGGATCGAAGAAACTCACTGGCCGACAGCCGACGAAGCTGGGCGATCCCTTCTTTACACGAGTATTCAAATCGGACGACTCACGGCACGAAGCCGCACCTGGGTGCCGGCGATGGTGCCGTGGCGTGCGACTGAAGACGGTTTCGTGACACAACAGAACCTCGACTGGTACCGAAGGTTCGCGCAGGGACGGCCCGCCGTGCTGGTGGTTGAGGCGACAGGCGTGCGCGACATTCCGAGTGGTCCATTGTTGCGTATTGGCGATGACAGGTTTCTACCTGGATTGCGGAAGCTCGTCGATGTCGTGAAGGAGGCAAGTGCCGGCGAGACACTGTTGTTTATTCAGATTATCGATTTTCTCGCGGTGAAGCGACGGCCCGACAGAGCGAAGTACTTTTATAAGTTTCTTCAGCTCGACGAGAGACATCGCCAAAGGCTCATGGAAGCAACGGGCGGTAAACACTTTCTTACGACTGACGAAACCCGGATAAAAGACTTCCTGATAAACTCCGGCGATGACTTACTCAATGTTGTCCTCGACGAGCGCGAACTTGAAGCACTCTATTTTGGTTATCGAGAGCGTGTCACGGACATGCACCTGAAGCACATTCAGGAGCTGCCGCGTGAACTCCCGCCCATCTTTGCATCAGCCGCTGAACGAGCGCGCGAAGCTGGGTTCGACGGAGTTGAGCTGCACTATGCGCATGCCTACACGATGGCCGGCTTTCTAAGTGCGCTGAACGATCGAGAAGATGGTTACGGGGGATCGCGAGAGAACCGGATTCGATTGCCGCTCGAGGTTTATCGCGCAGTCCGTGAACGTGTGGGCGATGACTATGTCGTTGGCGTGCGGTTTCTTGCGGATGAGGTGATCGCGGGCGGCAGTCGCGTCGAGGATGCGACGTACTACGCAGTCGAGTTTGCTCGCGCGGGGTTTGATTTCTTGTCGCTCTCGAAAGGCGGTAAGTTTGAGGATGCGCAGCGACCGAAATTGGGCCAGGCGGTCTATCCCTACACCGGACAAAGCGGTTACGAGTGTATGCCGACAGTGCTTTCGGATGAAGCAGGACCATTCGGGCGCAGCGTCCCTCTTGTTGCGTCAATCAAGCGCGCTGTGAACGAAGCCGGCTTTACGACGCCGGTCGTTGCAACCGGTGGCATTTCCACGTTTGCGCAAGCGGAAGAGATCCTGCGATTGGGCCAGGCGGACATTGTCGGCATGGCGCGACAGGCGCTCGCCGATCCTGACTGGTTTGTGAAAGTGAAACTCGGTCGCGGCGAAGCAGTGCGACGCTGCACTTATACGAACTATTGCGAAGCTCTCGATCAGGCGCACCGTCCGGTGACGTGCAAGCTGTGGGACCGAGTCGATCTCGACGAGCCGGGAATCGCAACTGTCGACGATGGTCGAAGGCGTTTAGAGCCGCCCGCCTGGAGTTAATTGGTTATACCTGTGGATGAACTCTGGAGAACGTTTCTTCAGATCTTCAATACTTACCCGCCCACTTCGCGTCATAACACTTAAGGCCAACTCCATTGGATTCAGGTGCATGTATTGCGCGGCATTCTCAAACCACCTCATGCTTTCAAATGCGGCGGCCTGATAGTCCTCGATCACCGGCCGTCGCGATACGGTAAAGTTTTTCAACGCTTCTCGCACGTCGCTCGTCGTTGTAAACGACTGGGCCAACGCTATCGCATCTTCCATCGCAAGCTTTGTTCCCGAGCCGATCGAAAAGTGTGCTGTGTGCAACGCGTCGCCGAGCAATATGACGTTGTCGAAGAACCAATCCGTGTTCTTTACCAGCAGAAAGTTGATCCACTTCGAGTTATTGGACAGAAGTGGGTTGCCGTGTAAGTCCTTGCTGAAAACGTCACCGACATAATCGCGCGTGTCTTCGTCGCTCATCGTCGCAAAGCCTGCGCGTTCCCACGTCTGCGGATCGCATTCGACGATGAAGGTACTCGTCGTCTTGTTGAACTTGTAAGAGTGAGCAGCGAAGGTGCCGGCGTCGTTCTGACGGAAAGTAAGTGTTAGACCATGAAAGAGCTGGTTTGTGCCGTACCAGATGTAACGATGCGCACGTTGGTCGAGATCCGGCTTGAATCGTTTAGCGTAACGAAGCCGGACCGTGCTGTTTACGCCGTCGGCACCGATAAACAGATCGCTATCGTTTCGTAGAGACTCAAGATCCTGTATCTCAGTTCTGTAGTTGACCTCAACGCCGAGCCCCTGTGCTCCTCGCTGGAGTATCTTCAGCAGTTGCAGTCGCGCGATTCCCGAAAAACTATTCCCGTGAATGGAAATCTTTTCGTCGCCACGAACAACGTCGACGTTGTCCCACGCCTCAAACTCGCTCGTAATCTCGGCATGCGACTCCGCATCCGCGGCCCGAAGGTTGGCAAGCGTCTTGCCGGAAAACACAACGCCCCAACCAAACGTATCGTCTGGTCCATTCCGCTCGTAGATCCGGATCAGATGCGCGGGGTCCGCCTTCTTCATGAGGATGGCGAAATACAAACCCGCCGGCCCGCCACCGATAATCGTGATCCTCATACGCCCGGCTCTTCTCGCACCTCGTCTAAGGCTTTCTGAAGGAGTTCTGTCAACCCGAGCTTTTCACTCCAGTCCTTTAAGTAATCCAAGTTCAGAGTATCGCGCGACGTCCCCAGGATTCCCACAACGTCATTCCACTGGTTATTGGAGTTTCCTTACCCGCTTGATCCCCGCGCAGTTTGGCAAGAATTGTATCTTCCGCGGTAGCAACGAACACGGCTTCTTCTGTGTCGGGCGAGATTTTTCTTAACTGACGACGATCGAGTTGAGCACGAGCAAACTCATCGTCTTTCGGTACAAACACATCTACTTTGAAAACTGAATCAAAGTGAATGGCATTGAAGGATCGGCGCTGCGCGACAGCATCACGCATCGCGTGCTCATCAACGTGAAAGCCTTCTTTGAGGACTTTAAAAAGCGGATGAACCTGCTCGGCTTCGATGTCCGCGAGAATGTCTATGTCCGCAGTCGACCGATACATTCCGTGCATTGAACTGGCGAAGGAACCTACCAAGACGTACGGAATGTTCAAATACTCAAGAGCCCGGGCGACCTGCGACAAGACTGAGAAGGGAACATCCATCTAATGTTTTCAGAACCCCTCCGAGCGGGGGTCGAAACCGTAGGCGCGGATAACGTCTTCGCGAGGGAGGACGCGAGCAATAAAACGCTTCCGAATCTCGCTTTCGTTTGCGCCAGGAAATCGGTGCCGGAGATCGGCAAGAATCAGCTTACGACCTGCGTCGGTGAGTTCGAAGGCCAGTGCCAGTCTTTGAGTGGGCGTCAAGCGTCGCATTAGTTGGTAGTGCTTACGTTGCGCGTCAACCGTTGTATCTCGCGAAAGTGGTTTCACCGTCGTGGACCTACTGTTCCTTCAGGAGTTGGTTGGCGATGACCAGTTTCTGGATCTCAGAGGTGCCTTCGTAAATCCGCAGCGCGCGGACGTCGCGGTAGAGTTGCTCGACGACGTTTCCGCGGACCAGGCCGACGCCGCCATGAATCTGGACCGCACTGTCGATGATGCGGCCCGCGGCTTCGGTAGCGAACAACTTCGCCTCGCTCGCTTCGCGAGTCACGCGTCGATTGCTCGTGTCTTTAACGTAGGCGGCGCGGTACACCAGCAGTCGCGCTGCGTCGAGCTCGGTCACCATGTCGGCGAGTTTTTCCTGGACCAGTTGATGTTCCGCGATCGGGCGTCCGAACTGTTTGCGACCTGAAGCGTAACGCACCGCTTCGTCGAGCGCGCGTCGGGCCATGCCACATGCGGCCGCACCGACGCTGGCCCGAAACGTGTCGAGCGTTTCCATCGCGAGTACGAAACCGTCGCCTTCCTTGCCGACCATGTCCTCGGCCGGAACGCGGCAACCTTCGAACGCAATCTCGCCGATCGGATGCGGCGCGATCAGCGGAGTTCGTTCGACCACACTAAAACCCTGCATCTTCGAGCCGACAACAAATGCCGACAACTCGGCACGTCCGTCAGCGCGCGTTCCGGTGCGCGCGAACACGGTGTAAAAACCTGCGATGCCTGCATTGGAAATGAATCGCTTGCGACCGTCGATCACGTACGTTTCGCCGTCGCGGCGCGCGGTCGTTTGAATTGCAGCGACGTCGGATCCGGCTTCGGGTTCAGTCAGGGCAAACGCCGCAATCGCTTTGCCTTCGAGTGCTCGCGAAAGCCAAAAATCGCGAACATGATCCGGCGCGGCTTTGGCGATGGCGTACGTTCCAAGTCCCTGCATGACAAAAGCGAGATCCGCGAGTGCAGACGAGTACGCGAGAGCTTCGCGAATCAAACACAATGAACGAACCTCAACTTGCTGCGCCGCAACTGCGTACTTCAACAGCCCGGCCTGGGCCAGAAGGGTGACGAAATATTTCGCAAGCCCATCGACGTCGTCTTCGGCGCCTGCATGCGGCTCGATTTCCTGGTCGACAAAAGCAGCGACGGTTTGGGCGAGATTACGGTGTTGGGGTTCGAAGAAGGGAAGTTGCGAAATCAGAGAATCCATTGATGGTGCGCCGTGCTTAGTACTTGGTTCTTTGTACCTGGTTTGTCAGTAGTCAGTAGTCAGTGGTCAGTGGTCAGTGGTCAGTGGTCAGTGGTCACTGCGTTCTGTGTCAATGCTGGAACTCCTACTGACCACGGACCACTGACAACGGACCAAGCACAAAGTACAAAGCACAAAGTACTTACTGAAACTTGACGTCTCGCTTCGCGACAAAAGCTTCGTAAGCTTCACGATAATCAGGATGCTGCATGCAGATGGCCTGCGCTTGCGCCTCGGACTCGAGTGCTGTTTCGAGATTCATATTGAGCTCGCGGTTCAGCATCTCTTTCGTTTTCGCCAACGCGAAAGCGGGACCGCGCGCGAGTCGCTGCGCAAACTCGCGCGTCACGGTTGCGAGTTCCGCATGCGCAACGACGCGATTATACAAACCGATCCGTTCAGCTTCAGCGGCGCTGATGAAATCGCCGGTGTAAAGCAACTCAGTGGCTTTCGCAAGTCCCACGACGCGCGGCAGCAAGTACGCCGCGCCCATGTCGGCGCCGGACAGTCCAACTTTCACAAACAGAAACGCGATCTTCGCGTCTTCGCTGGCCAGCCTGATGTCGGAGGCAAGCGCGATACAAGCGCCGGCGCCAGCGGTTGTGCCATTCAGACTTGCAATCACGGGCTTAGGCAACACGCGAACGTTATGCACGAGTTCGCACGTCATTCGCGTGAACTCGAGCAGTCCTTCCATGTTGCGACCGAACAGCTCGCCGATGATGTCGTGCACGTCGCCGCCAGAGCAGAACGCGCGTCCCGTGCCGGTGATAACAACGCAACGAACGTCTTTCTCGTCGCGTAATGCGGCGAATAGATCAGTGAGCTCGCGATAAACTTCAAACGTCAGCGCGTTCAAACGCTCCGGGCGATCGAGCGTGATCGTCGCTACACCGTCATCGTCTTGTTCGTAAAGAAAACTAGCCGGCTGCTTCATGCGGGCAACACCGCGATCCCTTCGATCTCTACTTTCGCCGCATTGTCTACCAGACCCGCCACCTGGACCAGCACCATCGCGGGAAAGTGCTTGCCCATGTGTTTGCGATACCGCTCGCCGACTGCTCCCGTCCGTTTAACATATTCATTCTTGTCAGTGACATAAATCACGAGCCGTGCGATGTCAGACGCCTTGCCGCCTGCCTCGCTGACGACCGTCATGACATTCTCGAGTGCCTTGTCGAACTGTTCGACAAAGTCGTCGCTGGCGATCTTGTGTTTCTCATTCCACGCGATCTGGCCAGCGATAAAGAGCAGTCTACCACCTGCCTCGGTAAGCAGTCCGTTTGAGTATCCGCTGGGTGCTCCGAGCGATTGCGGATTAATCAATTCGAAAGGCATCAGGCGAGATTAAAGCAGCTTGTCCAGTCTTGGCGCTAGTTGAGCGGCGAGATTGCCGAGCGGATCGAGGCCGCCAATCGGCGTGCCTGCGATGTTTCCTTCTTTGTCGAGAATCACGATCGACGGCAGTTGGTCCACACCAAACTTCTTCGACACAACGCCATTCGGATCGCGCAGCACAGTCACGTTCAGACCGTACTTTTGCGAAAAGGATTTTAGTTGCTGATCGCTCGCAAAATTTTTCGATTTCGAGTCGTCTGACTCCGTGCTGACCCAATAAACGACTACGTTGCGGTTGCTGTACTCGTCGGCCAGTTTCCTGACGCCTTGCAGTTGGGTTTTCGAAAGCGGCAGCCACGACGCGCCGAACGCAAGGACCACCACTTCGCCGCGCAGACTATCCGACGAGACGGTTTGCCCGTCGATTGAGCGGAGCGAGAAGTCGACCCGGTTTTGGGCGGCGGCCACGCTTGTTAATAAAGCCACGAGCAAGCCCGCCACGAACGTTTTTTGAGGGTTTAAAACCATCTTTTCTCCTTCACCGAACAGCCAAAATCTGGGCGTTCGACGTGTTTTAGATGAGTCCCCCGGGGTTTAACGTTGTGCGATCTAAATGGCTGGAGGCGGGTGTCCGAAAGCCTCCTCGTAAAGTGCGACGTAATCATCCCACGTATCCATGTCGCGAGCAATGAACGGGGAGTCGACGGGGAGGCGTTTGACTTCAGATTGGTGCGTTTTCAGCAGTTCGCGGAGCCCGCCGGTCTGGCCCAGCATTAAAAGCTCTGATCGAAAACTGAGATCTACGAGCACCGGGTGGCCGCCGCGACCTTGCCAGGTTGGTATCACAATTTTGGCCCCACGCTGCCATTCGGCGATTAAGTTGGTGACGACGCTAGCCGGGACGGCAGGATGATCGACGAGGGCGATAAGGACGCACTTCGCAGCGTCGTTTACTGCACGGATTCCGGCTGCAATCGAAGCACCCATTTCGCTATTCGGATCGGGGTTGATGGCGATGGTCACGTTCTTAATGACGTCTCGGATTTCGTGTTCGCGGTGTCCGAGGACGGCTACGATCGGTTCTGCACCTCCTTCTCGGAGGTAGTCGATGCAGGATTCGATGACTGTTTTGTTGCCGAAAGGTAGTAGCGGCTTGAAGTCGCCCATGCGGCGTGACTGTCCGGCGGCTAGAAGAATTGCGGCCACTTGATTCACATCTGGAGCTCTCGCAACGCTCGAAGCGTGTACTGGCGCGCCATCTGTTTGCGCCACTGATAAACGAAATCTGTGTTATCTAGCGGCCGCGCTTTGACGTACGCAGCTTCGGCCGCTGCCTGTATGCGCTCTTCGTCGAGCGGTTGGCCGGTGAGTGCGATGGCGGCTTCTTTGATCTCGACCGGTGATGGAGCAATCGCGCCGAGTATCACTTTCGCGTCTGTCACGGCAGCTCCGTCTGTTTTTATCCAGGCAGCAACACCAAGCACCGGAAAATCAAACGCGCCGCGGCGGCGGAGTTTCTGATACGACGCGCGCCAACCGTTTGTCGGTGGCAGCTGGATATCGACCAAAAGTTCGTCGGGACGCTTGCGGAGGTAGTCGATACCGTCGTCATTGTAGAGACCAGCAGCGTCGATCAGTCGTTCACCGAGCGTTGAAGCGAACCGTAGTTTGGCGCCGATCGCGACCATCACCGGAACCAGATCCGACGACTGCACGGCCCAGCACTTCGAGCTACCCGGCGCGACCCAGCAAATGTCTCCATCCTTCTTGAGACAGAAGTTAATACCCTTGCGCCATTCGTAATTCTGGTCGTAGTAGTTGCAGCGCGTATCAAGCAGGAGGTTGCCGCCGATCGTTCCCATGTTTCGCAGTATGGGTGTCGAGATTGTTCGCGCCGCTTTAGCAACAACAGGGTAATCGCGATTGATGATCGGGTGCTCGACGATCTCCGTCAGCGTCACGGATGCGCCAATTCTCAAACCACCCGCTCCATCGCCGGTGATCTGATTCAACTCCTGCAAGCGCATTACTGAGATGACGCTCTTCGGAACCTGTTGCCGTCTTTTCATATTCGGATACAGGTCGGTGCCGCCGGCGACAAACTGCCCAACCGGCCCACTCTCACCCATAATCCTCACCGCCTCCGCGACCGTCCGCGGAACGTGATACTCAAATTTCGGCAACCTCATCATCGTGGGTCTTTCCCCTTACGCGCTCTTTTTCCTGGGCTTCAACTCTGGATGACGAGCGAGAAAGCCACCCCGTCTGAGCTTGTGGCGACCGGGCTTAAGAATCTCATCTTCGTCCAATCCAGCGCCAAGTCGCGTTGATAGTTTTCTTCCGACACCTCGATGATTACAGTTTCACCATCATCTTCGATGATTGAAATCCCTTCCGATATATCAGTTGGTTCTTCCTTCATAAACCTTACGTTCTGCTCTAGTTGGCTTCCGGGCCGAGATTTATTCGCACCGCGCTGCTTTTGGTCTCGACGTAAATCACATACAACAGTCTTCTGCTCGAAAGACCAATAACAAAGAACCTAGCCTCAGCGCTTGAATGTAACTCATCGGAATCTTCAAGCGCGTTTGGGTCATAGAATACTTCGGTGCTTCACCGAAGCTAACGCCATGCTTCAGAAGATTTATTAGCGTCCCATTCGAATCTCATAGTGAGGATTGAGTCGAACTAGTTCTTACTTCCGCAGTTTACATCAAATTCAAGAGTGCACTGCCACGTGCGGCATCTCGGTGCCGTCGCCGCCTTCCGCCGGCGTTAAAACTCGCAATGGATCGGGCCATGAGACTGGCGGGACGGAGTCAGGCCCGTAGCGTGCGTCCCGGCCGCGTGATTTATCACGAAGAGCGCGCACAACTTTCTCAGGTGTTATTGGAACTTCGTCGATACGTACGCCGACGGCGTCGTAGACTGCGTTCGCAACTGCGGGTGGAACCGGCAACAGCGGTCCCTGGCCCACCTCCTTCGCGCCGTATGGTCCATTCGGATCCGGATCCTCGATCAGGTACGTCTCGACGTCGCACATCTCCATCGTGGTCGGACTCTTGTACTCCAGCATCGATGGGAACTTGTGTACGACGTTGCGATTCGTGCGGTACGTCATCTCCTCCATCAGGATCTCGCCGAGTCCCATGTAAACGCTGCCCTCGACCTGGCCCAGCACCAGCATCGGATTGATCGATCGGCCAATGTCGTGTGCAATCCAAACTTTTTCCACGACGACAATCCCCGTATCAGGATTAACATCGACTTGAGCAACGGC
>Ga0209486_10001504_pt1 | contig 10084 bp, 8 predicted proteins | sample NCCompost_FD_187518 | JGI IMG/M metagenome (GOLD analysis project Ga0209486, IMG submission 187518) | Agricultural soil microbial communities from Utah to study Nitrogen management - NC Compost (SPAdes) (version 2) | ecosystem: Environmental > Terrestrial > Soil > Agricultural land | place: USA... | reverse complement strand
ATGCGTAGCAAAGCTGTGGCGCAGCGTATGCGGTGATACGTTGCTAATACCCGCCGTGCCGGCATGTTTCTTGATGATGGTCCAGGCGTTTTGTCGCGTTAAAGGCTTGCCTGACTTTAAAAACAGATTTGGATATGCGGGCCGGCCATAGCCCGCTTTGACTGCAGTGTATTGCTGCAGCCAATGGATGGCGCTTTTGCCTACAGGTACGCGCCGTTCTTTGCTGCCTTTGCCATGGCAAGTGACGACCCCTGCGTGCAGATCAACGTCGGTTTGTTTTAGCGAAACTAACTCCGAAACTCGCAGACCGGCCGCATACATTATTTCCAGCATAGCGCGATCGCGCACACCTTCTTCCGTGGCGATGTTCGGAGCGGCGAACAGCCGATCAATTTCTTCCTCGGTCAAAAATTTTGGCAGGTACGAAAATTTTTGAGGCGTGTCGAGATCTTCAGCCGGGTGGTGCTTGATATGACCGTCAAGCATCAGGAACCGGTAGAAACCGCGCGCTGCACTGACAGCCCGTGCCACTGATGAAGGCGCCAGACCCTCTCGCGAAAGTTCAGCGATCCACTTGCGCAGCTCCGGCCGCTGCAGCTGTGCGACTGGAGTCTTCACCTTCACCGCCCAGCGCTCGAGACGTTCCAGATCGCGGCGGTAACTATCGAGCGTGTGCCGCGCCAGTCCTTTTTCAACTTGAATGTAATTCAGGTATTCCTTTATCAGGTCGCGCTGAAGGAGGGTTTTCGACATCGCATCCGCAGATTACACAGATTACAGAGATTTTGGAACGAGATTGTTCGATAAACTTCAGCCTGTCGGCGCCGCGACAAACGCGATTTTTCCCCTCCCTCTGGGAGGGGTTAGGGGAGGGCCTGAAGCGAGTCTAGTGTTTTGTTCTTGGGGGAAGCGTCAACATTGAAGTCAATACGCGATCATTATTGACGTTGACGCCTCCTTCAAAAACAAAAACATAAAACGCGCCGCAAGCCCTCCCCTAGCCACTCCCAGAGGGAGGGAAAACTCGCGCTCCGCGGTGGAAAGCAGATCCGCTGACTGATGAACTTGATCAGAAACTTTGGTAGTTTGTCGCAGCGCCACGAAGCTAAAAAGCTTATCGGACATTCTATTCGTAGCGGAGACACTCGATCGGATCGAGTCGCGAAGCTTTGCGCGCAGGCCACACGCCAAACAGTAATCCAACACCGATTGAAACCGTCAGACCTGACACCACAGCCCACGTAGGAATCGAGGCAGGAAGCGAAGGAACGAGTAACATTATTATTTGACTAATACCGACGGCGAGCACCACTCCAAGAATCCCACCCATGAAGGTCAGCGTCATCGCCTCAAAAAGAAACTGACGCACGATGTCCCTGCGACGCGCGCCAAGCGCTTTACGAACGCCAATTTCTTTCGTGCGTTCCGTGACGCTCACAAGCATGATGTTCATAACGCCAATTCCACCAACCAGCAGACCCAGACTCGAAATTGCGATCGCAATCAAACCGACCATCGCAGTGATGCTGTCGAACTGTTCGATAAACTTGTCCGCTGTTTTGATATCGAAATTGTTTGGCTCGCCAAACTTCACGTTTCGCCGCCGCCGCAGTATCTCCTCAGACTGTTGCAGCGCGTCAGTCGTCTGACCTGACCGGGCTTTGATCACCATCAGCAGGTACCCCTTCGCTGGGGCGACTTTCTGGGCGGTACGGAAAGGTATGAAAACGGCGTTGTCTTCCTCGTTTTCACCAAAAAAGCCAGCTTTACGTTTCTCGAGAACACCGACAATTTCAAAGTTGTATCCGCCCATTCGCACCTGCGTGCCCACGATGTTATGGGATTGTCCGGGAAAGAGTGCATCGGCGGCGTTAACCCCGATGACCATGACATTCGAACGCTGTTGGTCATCGCTGTCTGTGATAAAGCGGCCTTCCCGCACCACAATATTTACGATGCCCGCATAGTTAGGTGACACGCCCTGCGTGTTTCCCCAGCGGTAGTTGTGACCCTGGTAAGTGATGTTGTCGTCAAACGGACCACCGCTGTAACCGACGTTGGGCGCAATGTGCGCTACCTCTTCCACTGCCGGAGCCTGGGCCGCGATCGTTTCGGCGTCGTCGACCGTCAACGGTTTACGCAAACGCTCCGAGCGATCTTCGCCGGTACGCGGCCCAGTCGACAGGTGAAAAGCGTAGATGTTGTTGGTTCCGTATTCCTCGATGATCGAGACGATGTTTTGACGCAAACCGGTGAGAATTGAGGCGATCGTGATCGCGGTCATGACTCCGATCACGATTCCGAGTACCGTCAGAAAGCTGCGGAACTTATGCGAACGCACACTGTCCAACGCCATGACCAGCGTTTCTCTTAAGACACTTTTGGGAAAACTGATTTTCACTTCAATTACGTCGTATGTGTTAACGCCAGAATTGGATCAAGGCGTGCAGCTTTAAAGGCCGGATAGATTCCGGCGACCATTCCGATCACGGTGGACACGATGATCGCCAGCAGAATGTAACCAATGGTAATCGTCATCGTGATGGAGGCGAGCGCCGTGATCAGGGAAGTCACTCCCCACGAAACAATCAGGCCGATGATTCCGCCCAGGACGCAAAGAATTGCGGATTCAATAAGGAACTGAAGCAGGATCTGTTTTCTTGTAGCACCCACCGCCTTACGCAACCCGACCTCAAACGTTCGCTCAGTCACGCTCACCAGCATGATGTTCATAACCACGATTCCGCCGACGACGAGCGTGATTAACGTAATTGGCACAACCACCATGGCGATGCTGCCAGTGAATTGATCGATCTGGTTGTTTAGCTCTTCAACGTTAACCAGGCCGAAGTCGTCCTCTTCGTTGCCGGCCAGCCGTCGCTTGTTTCTCATGGCGACGCGGGCTTCCTCAATTGACTCATGAAAGTTTTCGCGGCTCTCCGATTTACCGTGTATCTGCAAATTATTGCGCCCGAATATTTGCATGTGGGTCGTCACCGGGATGTAGATATGTCGATCGAACGAGTCTCCAAAAAACGAACCCCGCTTCTCTTCAACCCCGACAACCTTCATCGGCAGTCCGCGAACCTTTAACAACTTTCCGATCGCATTGGTGTTGGGGAAAAACTTGTCTTTGATGTCTCCACCCAGAACCACCACTAACGCAGAGCGTTTCACTTCGTCATCAGAAATGAAACGACCCTCTGAAATTGTCTTGTCTTCGATATCTACCATGTTGGCGGTGACACCAAAAACCACTGCGCCTGGAAATTCCAGTCCCTCTTGTTTAAGGTCAGCCTGGCCGCCGGAGGCGGCGCCGATCTCCCTGCAAGACGTGCAGTGATCGCGCACCCACTCATATTCGTCCCAGACGATCCGCTTATTCCGGCGGTTCCGTCGCTCAAACTCTTCGTCAGACATACGCGCAGACGACGCCATTCGCGCAATCATGAAATGATTGCTGCCCAGCATCTTCTCAACTCGTTCAATTACGTAGGTATTCAGGCCGCTAATTGAGGCGCCGACGGTCACCACCGACGCGACACCGATGATGATGCCGATTAAGGTCAGGAATGCGCGCAGTTTGTGAGCAAAGATTGATTGGAGAGCAATCTTCAGCGCGTCGGTGTAAAAAGAGAAAAATGCCTTCATTTGTTACGGATTTCATTCAGTTTCGGCCGCATCAGACTGTACGACCGTGAAACTGAGAAAGTTTTATGAGTTTCTTTGAAGCGGCTCCGGCTTAAATTGTTTCAATTCAGGCGGCGCAACGTTAATAGGACGTACCCCGACCCCCACGCCGTTAACGCTCACCGCTGAATTTTATTAACAACTCAACTCAATTCTGCGGCCGGTTGCTCAGAGGGTTTCAGCGAGAACTTGTCCGCCCAGCGAATTCGTCCGGTTATCTGCATGGCCACAAACAGGGTGACCACCGACCCGATAGTGATCGCCAGGCCGGTGAAGCCTTTCAGGAAGAAGGCGTAGGAGAACATGACCAGGTAAACAAATTGGGCGAGAGCTGCCTCGCGGCTGGCGAAGTGAAAACCGATAACGAGGCGTAAATAACTTACGACCAGGAAAATTGAAACGGCGGAGGAAATGACGAAGGCAAGGTGAATTGACACATGATCGACCAGGTAAGCAAGCAACAAGTGGAAAGCGAAGAAAGCTGCGGCCAGGAAAAAGTAGTTCATCGGATGAAGATCAATTCCACGCATGGTAGTGATAATCAACATCAGAAAGAAAAAGAAGAATAACGAAACCGGGGCGAAGAAACTGATTCGCCCGGCCAGCGGGCCCGGCTGTAACTTCTCGGGCATCACCATCGCGATCTGATAACCAGAAACCAGGTTCTTGAATGACCAGTTTAGGTCCCACCCGCTATTAGTTTCAGTCTTAGTCGATGGCGACAGACTGTTCTCTGGGAAATCGATGTCCTTGAAGTTTGTCTTCATTCGCAGCGTGAAATCTTTGACTTGAGTGACCTCCTGCGCAGCGAACCCATATCGCCATTCGTCTAAACCCTGGGAGCGATAACCAACGCTCAGTTTCGCATTGGCGCCGGGCGCGATCTTGAGAGTTCCGACTGCCGAGTCCTGCTGATTCTCGACGGCCACCGGAACGTCGTTTACGAGAAAACTCAAGTCGTCGTAAATAGCCTGCGCCTGGGGAAACTTGAGTGCGAAGACAACGGTTTCCTCTTTGTCACTGGTGTTCCGAAACCGGTAGTCACCGGCAAACCCAACTTTGTACGTGCTGTACCAGAGTAGACCTTTCTGCCGGTGTTCCAGGTCCAACGCTACGTCAATTGCGCTACCTTCGAGTGGCAGGTGAGTGACCACTTCTTCCTCGATGGTCTTTACGATTTTTTTACCATTCTCGGTGCTTTCTTCTTTTCGCGGCACCGTCCTCTTGAAATAGGCTACGGGTGGAGTTTGCGTCTGTGGCGCACCCCAGAGTGAGACCACTTTGTTCTGGGCTATCCAGTCGGATGAATAAGTACGTGAAAAGATTGTTGTGCCCAGAATGGCCCAGGCGATTGAAGCACAAACGAAAATCAGAAAGGTCGCAAAGATGCGTTTGGTCATGGTGCACTCCTGATCATGAGAGAGATTTGTCATTGACGTTCCAGTGGATGGATTTTTCTCCGCTCGATTACATTCGGCAATGTGGAGAGCCACAGATTGTTCATAGGCCACCAACACCTCGCGCTCTGAAACAAGGCGTCACGGTATTTCAGTTGTAGGACGCCCCAGCTCACAACCAGGATCAACATCCGGAAACGAACCGCGTCCAAAAAAGACGTGCCACGATAGGTAGTTAAGAAGGGGCAGACGCAGGGCGGAACAAGCCAACTCGACCACGGAGGGACGCTCCAATCGCCTGATTAGACGGCGCAACCAGAGTCGAGATGTGAAGCGCGCCCTGAAGAGATCTCCTGAATACGCTTTCAAGACATCTGCATCGCGCGACTTGAGATACTGAGAGATGATCTGCGCCGCCAGGGTGGAAAGTCTCATGCATGGATCAAGCCCGCCGGCGGTGAGAGGAGAAACAGCGCCGGCAGCATCACCAATTAACAACCCACGGCTGGTTGCTATGTTGCGGAGAACGCCGCCAACAGGAATCCGTCCGCCACGTCTCTCCAGATGCTTCGCGCGGCTCGTGTCGACTACGTTACCCAAACCCTCGCGAAACTCTTCAAGAGCTTTTGTCGGATCGAAACGCGACGCATAACCTGCCACGCCGATGTGAGCATCCTCTCCATCGTTGGTGGCCCAGGCGAGGTAGCCCGGTGCCAGTCTCGGATCCAAAAAGCAGTGCAGTCGCGGAGGACCATCGAGCCGAACGTTTTCAAAGACGTCCTCAATACCGACCAGCCATTCGCGGTTGCGATCGAGTCCAAGATCCCGCGCTACACGCGAATTGGCTCCATCAGCTCCAACCAAAAACCGCGCTGTTACCCAATGCGAGCGTCTGGCGCTATCCAGGCGAATGATGAGGCGACCATTTTGTAAATGGTGTTCTGCGTAACGCGTCGCGGGCATCCATTCAACTCCGGCCAGAATGCACTGGTTTAGGTATCGGCTGTACAACAAGCCCATCTTGCCAACGCGAAACTCGTCGTGGGGACTTTCAAGGTCGGCGCGCCGGCGCGCAGGTGAGTACAGACTTACGTGCCGAATGGGAGGTCCAAGACAGTCTTCCGGAATATCGAAGTCTTCAAGCGTTCGTCGCACAAAGATGCCGGTCGTATGGATGGAATCATGGAGGGTTTGTTTGCAGTCGACCAACAGGACGCTGTGGCCTTGCCGGCCGAGCAGTTGTGCACACCGTAATCCCGCCAGACCAGCACCGATAATGACTACGTCGTAGTTTTCCATACCACTTCTCTAAAGACTCAAAGCGCTTTATCTCGCAAAGTGCATAGTCAAAAATTTTTACCCTGCGTTGCGGGCCTGGTGAATTAAGGTCTCCATGTGATTCAGATAGTTCTCCAGCGCCCGTCGACCGCTGGCAGTGATTTTGTATTCAGTCTTTGGCAGACGGCCTTCGAAAGACTTAATACACGCGATGTAGCCACCGTCTTCGAGCTTGCGCGCATGAACGCTCAGATTGCCATCCGTCGTATTCATCAGATTCTTCAAATCGTTAAAAGTGAGCGAGCTATTCGCTGCCAGAGCACTGACGATCCCTAACCTCATACGTTCATGAATCAAGCGATCAAGATTCGTAGCAGCACTGCGAGGTGTCGCTCCGTTGTCAGTCAGATCGGATGAAGCGTCGCGCTTCTTTTGCTTTAGAGCACTTTGTCTAGCCACCGTATCTCCTTGCGATAATTATCCCGAAAACAATATGGAGGCCGCCGAAGCCTACCGTCATTGCCCAATCGGAAAGTTCCGGAGCCAGGCATGCGATAGCGCCAAGAAACATAAAACACAAACCCATTACCGGAACTACGCTGACCGAGAACATGCCACCCGTGATGACGCCGGTGCCGTACAACAACAACCACACGCCGGGAATCGCGTTGGTCAAGCCTGCGCGGTAAAGCACGATGGTGATCAGTCCGCCGGCAACTAACGGAGGGGTGATGCTGAACGCCACTTTTCTTGCCGGCCCGGAAAGCAATGGAAGATTTGCCGCGCGAGCTTTGCGATCGATTGACCACCCGGCAATTAAGAGTGCGACGACCGCTTCAGCCAACCAAACGGCCATCCAATTTCTAAACGACGATTGCCGTCCTGCTATGTAAGAAGCAGCCAAGGCGGTAACGCCGATTCCCACCTGCCCCCAACCGGGAATAGCCGTGAAAGAGGTGGCCCTTTCCATCGTTTCACGGATGTACTGAAGGTTGTCGATGGCGCGCGTGCTGAGCGCGGGCGGCTCTTCCGGCTGCGGGACAACTACGTGGATTGAACCCATGACTGAAATGCTATGCCTCCTCCGATATTGATGTCAAGTACTTTGCAACGCAAAGACCATCCGCAGATTTCGCGGATTACACAGATTTAGAACGCTAAATGGCTAAGTAGCCTCATTACGGTTTCGAGGTGGAGTTTTCTTAGCGCGAGAATGCTTTTGAATCTGCGTAATCCGTGGAATCTGCGGATGAAGATCCCGCCTCACGCCAGCGAATGATCAGTACGATGAGCGCCGAGATACCCACCACAATGCTGAGCATCTGCGAAGTGGAAAGTCCGGTAAGGGTGGTGAGTCCGAGAATGTCTCCGCGCGGATCATCCCGTACGAACTCAATCGAGAAACGCACCACGGAATATAGCAATGCGTAAAAAAGTATGATCTGCCCGGTAAATTTTCGACGCTTGTGGAGCCATAAGAGAAAGAAAAAAACAAGCAGCATGGCGAAGGATTCGTAGAGCTGCGTCGGGTGCAGGTGAGTATCGATAGGCACGCCGGTGATTTGATGGCCCAGCTCCGTAAACTTTACTCCCCATGGCAAGGTTGTTGGTTCGCCCCAACAACAGCCCGCAGCGAAGCACCCCTGTCGACCAAAAAAATTTCCCAGCGCAATTCCTGGCGCACACGCATCTGCTGTCCTCCACCAGGGAAGTTTGTAGTGGCGCATCAACAGGTAACCAACGATAACTGCGCCCAACAACCCACCGTAAAAAACGCCGCCCGAGCGAAGGAAGTCGAGTGATAAGAGCTGCCAAAGATTCTGCCGGTATTCGGGTTCCGTAAACAGCATCAGAACCTTGGAACCAATGAGAGATGCGAGCAGCATCCACAAACTTAGATCGTAGATCTTTTGCCGCGGCAATCCATCGCGTTCGGCGAGTTTGACCGTAACCAGAATGGCGCAAAGAAACGCCAGCGCGAGAAACACGCCGTACGTGTTGACAGGGAAATCGCCGATGCGGAAAAGGACTGGATACATGAAACAGTAGTCAGTAGTCAGTAGTCAGTAGCTGTCGCGCATCTTCATTTTTTGGAGCGAATATCTGGGTACATTAGCGAGCCCCGTTGTCCTATGCTGGCTACTGGCTACTGACTACTTTCTTCTGAAAAATAACATCGTACGCCAGCAGCAACGCCCCAATCGTGATACTTGCGTCTGCTACATTGAACGTCGGCCAGTGGTATTGCCCCGCGTGCAGCGAGATGAAGTCGATTACGTATCCTAGTCGCGCCCGGTCAGTTAGGTTTCCCAGAATACCAGCCAGCAACAGCGCACACGCACCGAGCACCCGATCGTCATTTCGCGGCGTGCGCAGAAAATAGTAAAAGACCCCGCAAGCAGCCAGCGCCGCCAACACCACGAAGAACCAACGACCAAACGATCCGGCACCCTGCATCTGGCCAAACGCTATCCCGGGGTTCTCCGTATAAATCAGATCGAAGAAACCCGAGATAATTGTGCGGTCATCGCCGTGTCTCAGAGTACGCGCGGCCCAGGCCTTCGTGACCTGGTCCATCATGTAAATACCGAAGGCGCCCAACAAATAACCTGCGCGCCAGCCAAAGCGTGTTAACGGCGCGATCGTTGATTCCTCAGTTTCGTTAGTAACCATGAAATCCCGTCGCAGTTATCAGGCTGCGGCGCCGTTGCGCTCAATCTCATCAAGCGCTTCAACGCATCGCTCGCAAACAGTTGGATAACGATCTGATTCGCCGACTCGCGTCGAATAGTTCCAGCACCTTTCGCATTTTTGTCCTTCAGCCGGTGCGATCTTGACTGTCACATCGTCTGCTTTCCGGGAGGAGGTAACATCCACTTGCGAAACAATGAAGAGGTAGCGAAGTTCTTTTCGATAGTGAGTCAGCAATTCCAAAGTCTCACCCGACGCCCCCAATTCAACACGTGCCTCGAGTGAGCTCCCGATCACTTTTGAATTTCGCGCGTTCTCCAGCGCTTGCAACACGCTGTCACGGATTTCAAACAATCGCTCCCAATTTTTCCGCAGTTCCTGACTTGCCTGCTTATCGGCCTCTGCGGGCAACACCGCCAGGTGAACAGACCCAGCCCGAACGTTATCCGCCGGAAGGTTTTCCCAGATCTCGTCAGACGTAAATGCCAGAATTGGAGCCAACAAACGCGCAAGTGCGTCGGCGATTTGATACAAAGCGGTCTGCGCCGATCGACGGGCCAGACTGGCCGGCGCAGATGTGTACAAGCGATCCTTGATGATGTCGAAGTAGCGAGCAGACAGGGTCACCGTGCAGAACGAATAAAGCGCACGCGTCGCCATGTGAAACTCATAAGCTTCGTACGCGCGCCAGACACGCGAGATCACGTCGTCAAGTTCGGCCAGCACCCACCGGTCGAGTTCCAGTAAATCCGATTGAGGTACGCTGTGTGACGCGGGCTCAAATCCATGAAGATTTCCTAACGCATAACGCGCTGTATTCCGGATCTTGCGATAAGCATCAACGGTACGCTCCAGAATTTCTTCTGATACGCGAACGTCTTCATGGTAGTCGGACGAGGCGACCCACAAACGCAGAATGTCCGCCCCTGATGACTTCACAACTTCGTTCGGCGAGATGCCCGTGCCCTGCGACTTACTCATCTTCTCGCCCTGCGTAGTAATCAACCATCCGTGCGTAACTATGTTTC
>Ga0209486_10001503_pt1 | contig 10091 bp, 10 predicted proteins | sample NCCompost_FD_187518 | JGI IMG/M metagenome (GOLD analysis project Ga0209486, IMG submission 187518) | Agricultural soil microbial communities from Utah to study Nitrogen management - NC Compost (SPAdes) (version 2) | ecosystem: Environmental > Terrestrial > Soil > Agricultural land | place... | reverse complement strand
GGTCGCGACAATTCCAGCGCAAAACTAGCGGATTTTCCGCGCCGGTACACGGCGAAGAATAGGCTCATAGACGGTATAGTCAGAAAAAGAGGTATTGCAATAAATGGCACAGTTTATGGATCGAGGCCCGCGGCCTACTCGGGAGAGATCGGACGATGACAAGGGAGGGCCGCGCCGCCGGCCGATGTTTCGGCGCAAGGTGTGCCGTTTTTGCGCCGACAAAACGCTGAAGATCGACTACAAAGATCTCAGAATGCTAACCCAATTTGTCACCGAACGGGGCAAGATGACGCCAAGCCGGATCACCGGGAACTGCGCCGGGCATCAACGATTGCTTACGGTTGCCATTAAACGGGCGCGCAGCGTGGCGCTGCTGCCGTTCACCACTGCCAAAAACTAATATTTTCGCTGGCCTACCCCATGCAGCGAGCAGAAGTCATCAGCAAGTTCTTTTTAGCTTTGGCTTCCACGGTGTTTTTGTTCATGAGCGGGATCAGCATGCCGCCGTTGGGTGTGGTGCTGCTGCCCTTTGTAGCTCAGCCCGTGCTCTTGTTTGGATTTAAGTATGGAATTGCCGGCGGTCTCGGCGTGCTCGGGGTGGCGTTCTTGCTGTTCATCGTTTTTGGCGCCGAAGAGCTGGCCTTTATCTACGGTTTGTTTGCCGTCATGACGGGTTTGCTCCTGACCCTTCTCGGGCGCATCCGCGCCATCGAGTATTTGGTCGGCAGCATTGCGGCGGTCATGCTGTCCATGACGGCGGGTCTGTCGTACTATTTTTTTGGATCCTGGGCGGCGATGTTTCAAGATCTGCGATCAAACCTCGCCCAACAACTCGAATCCGCGGTACGGATGCAGGAAAAGATGGGCTTGCCGCAGGATAGCTTGACGCTGTTGAAAGAACAGGCGCCGCAAATCGTCGAGATGATGTTGCGGCTTTTGCCGGCGCTGCTGGTGTTAAGTTTCGCATTCATCGTGCTGATCAATATCCTCTATCTCGGGCGGCGTTTTCCCGAGCGGCGCGTCGAGTGGTTCTCACTCCGGTTCTTGCGTGAATGGAAAGCGCCTGAGCCGTTGGTTTGGGGGCTTATCGCCTGTGGGTTCGGATTATTCTTACCCGGCGTCGGGCTGTTAGGGGCGGTTGCCTTGAACCTTTTGCTCGTGATCGGTGCTTGCTATTTTGCACAGGGGCTGGCGGTGATCGCCTATTTTTTCAACAAGAACAATGTGCCGCGATTTTTGCGCGGGCTGACTTACATTTTAATAATTTTTCAGCAGATATTTACATTGCTGGTGGTCGGTTTGGGGCTGTTCGATCTTTGGGGCGATTTTCGCCGCCTGAGTAAAGACCGGCTTACTCCGAGCCAAGCCGCTTAGCGGGGGGATTATGGAAGTCATATTGAAAGAAGATATCGTCAATCTGGGCAAGATCGGCGAAGTCGTGCGCGTGCGCGACGGCTACGCGCGCAACTACTTGCTGCCGCGCGGACTCGTGTTGGTCGCCAACAAAAAGAATCTCAAGACCTACGAGCATCAAAAGAAGATTGTCGGCGATCAAAAGCAAAAGTTCGTGCGGCAAGCGCAGTCTGTGGCCGAGCAATTGGGCGCGGTATCGCTGGTGATCCCCATGAAGGTCGGCGAGGAGGGCAGGCTCTTTGGCTCGGTGACGAGCATGCAAATCGAAAAGGCACTCAAAGCCAAAGGCCTCGACGTCGACCGGCGAAAAATTCATCTCAACGAACCGATCAAGACCGCGGGCGATCATGAAGTCCCGGTCCGGCTGTCGGCTGATCTCACCGTGCCGCTGAAGGTCTCGGTGGTGTCCGACAGCTAAAATCGCGCGGCTTGAACAAGTTCGGAATATTCGAATGGGATGAGGGTGCGGAAGCTCTCATCCCATTTTTGTTTTTCGCTCCGACTTCAATTCGGATTCCGCAGTGGCACCTTGGCGCAGCACCGTGGGGCCACGATCCGGAGTCGTGAAGACACCCAAGGGTGCAGCGACAAAGTCTTTTCGCGCTTTGGGCAATCCGTTGCCACCATGGCAAGGATGGTTCGTAAAAGACGCACGATCGCGAGCCGCTCAGAGGCAGCAAAGCATTGTCTTCACGGCAGCAGGATTGCGGCCCCGCTGGGCAATGGATTCTCAACTGATTTTCGATCGTCTGGTTACGCCGCGATGGGCAGCGCCAGCTTCATTGCGGTGCGCTACGCCCATTGCTAATCTGCGGGTCGCATTTCCCAGTCAGTCCCATGCTTGAAAACGCCGCCTTATCACGGTCCGATATCGGCCGCGGCCGCTTGTGCATACTTGCGGCCGCGTTGCTGTGGAGTCTGGCCGGCGTTTTTATCAAGTTTCTTGATGTTCCTCCGCTCACGATTGTTTTTTACCGGAGCCTCTTTGCGTTTGCGGCTTTCACGCCATTTGTGCGCCGCGCCGCATGGCAGATTACCGCTCCGGTACTGATCTCAATTCTCACCTATACCGCGGCGATCAGTGCCTTCGTTTCCGCCAATAAGCTCACCACTGCCGCCAACGCTATCGTGTTGCAGTATACGGCGCCGATCTTTGTGTTTCTCTTCTCTCGTTTTGTGTTGGCGGAAAAAATCACTCGACTCAATTGGCTCGCCCTGATTGCCGGCATGGTGGGAGTGAGTGTGATCTCGCTCGACAGCGTCGGAGAGCCGGAGATGGCGGGCGTCGCCCTCGCTCTTGTCAGCGGCGCGCTGTTCGCCGCTTACATGATCAACTTGCGTTGGACGCAACAGGTGAATCCGATTTATCTGACTTGGATCAATAACGCGGTTTGCGCGCTGCTGCTGTTATTCGTGGTCCAGTCACAGCTGGCGCTGAATTGGAATCAACTCGTGCTTCTAATCGTGATGGGCGCGGTGCAACTCGGGCTGCCTTATTTTCTCTTTTCCAAGGGCTTGCAGAGCGTGTCGCTATCGGAAGCGTCGCTGATCGCTTTGATCGAACCTGTGCTCAATCCCGTCTGGGTTGCTTTGACCGTGGGTGAAATTCCCTCGGCCGCAACTCTCACCGGTGGCGCCATGATTCTCACCGGGCTTGGTGTGCGTTACCTTTGGCCGCTCCTGAACAAACGAGCGGAGCGCGCGGGCGGCGTCGCGTGACTCTGCGCGCTGGAGCTCGCCTATTCAGAGATTCGCACGTTGCCGGGATGGCGGATCTTTTCCATTTCTTCCCGCGGCAACGTTTTGATGTCTTTGCGCAACTCGTAGTTAATGTGTTGAATCGCTTCCGACGGTCCGGAGCGATTACCCATGAGCACCATCGCGCCGTGCCCGCTGTTTTCCAGTTGATAAAAAGCGCCGCCGGTAATCGTCGCCACCATTCCCGGTGCCAGCACGGTTTTACCGCCGTCGGGAAAATGCATCGTGCACTCGCCCTCGATCACGTAAAACGTTTGATCGGCGTTGTGGCAATGCATGTCGTCCTTGTCGCCGGGCTCCGGATATACATGCAACCAGGCATGCAGGCGACTGGTGTTGAAGATGACCTTGCGCTTGCCTTCTTCGTGCGCCATTTTGGCCATATCGACTACGTTGATCGGCATCGTCCCTCCAGCTCGTAGGATGTTCGAAGCCTAGCAGCAGCTCCGTTCGGATGTCAAATTTGCTGCTCGATCAGGTTAACAATCGCCGGGATTTTTGATAGCGTTTCACGAAAATCGGCGCACAACGAAGGAGGCTAATATGTCCATGAATTGGGGAATGGCGAATCGCCTGGCGAGAATCATCAAATCGGACGGCCGCGCGGTCATGCTCGCGGTCGATCACGGTTACTTTCTCGGTCCCACCAGCGGGCTTGAAGAGCCGCGCAAGACCATCGAGCCGCTGCTACCGCATGCGGACTCGATCATGCTCACGCGCGGCGTGCTGCGGACCTCGGTCGATGCCAAGGCGGATAGGCCGGTGGTTCTCCGCGTCTCCGGCGGTACGAGCATCCTCAAGGAGCTTTCCAACGAAGACATCACGGTCTCCATCGACGATTGCATCCGTCTCAACGTTTCCGCCATGGCGCTGTCGATCTTCGTCGGTTCGGAGTTCGAAAAAGAAACTCTGGTCAGCTTGGCCAAGCTCGTTGACGAGGGCGAGAAGTACGGCATCCCTGTGCTCGCCGTCACTGCCGTCGGCAAAGATATGGCACGCGACGTGCGCTACCTCGGTCTTTCCTGCCGGATCGCCGCCGAAATGGGAGCGCATATCGTCAAGACCTATTATTGCGACGACTTCGAGCAACTGATTGAGAGCTGCCCGATTCCGGTCATCGTCGCCGGCGGCAAGAAAATCCCTGAAATGGAAGCTTTGGAGTTGACCTACAACTCGGTGAAGGGCGGCGCGGTCGGCGTCGATATGGGAAGGAACATTTTTCAATCCGATTCACCGGTGGGAATGATCAAAGCCGTTCGCGCCATCGTGCACGAGAATGTGTCGGTGAAGGAGGCCTATAAGATTTACGAGAGCGAAAAGGGGACGACGGCGAAACGTAAGGCGGGGTGAGTCTCGGGTCTGGAGTTTGAAGCGCAAGGTGTAAGTCATCGGGAAGATGGCGACTTTTACGAACTTCACCGAGATTGACGCTTGGATCAAGGATATTGAAGCGAGAAAGATTTTGATCGGTTGAATGAAGTCGGCAGAAGAAATGGCTAGCTTGATTGGCGGTTTGATGAAGTATTTGGCGCAGTCGAATATTCGATGCGTTAAATTTCCACGCGGAGCTGTTGATCAGCGTTGATGTCTGGCATGACGGTTCCATTGAATTCAACTCGAGACGCTAACCCCCAGACCCGAGGCAGAACTTCGATGCGCGTCGCCATGTACTACAACAATCGGGATGTTCGGCTCGAAGAATTGCCTGTCCCGGCGATCGGTGAGGGCGAGCTGCTCATCCGCACGCGCGCAAGCGGGATTTGCGGCAGCGATTTGATGGAGTGGTACCGGATCAAGAAGGCGCCGCTCGTGTTAGGGCACGAGATCACCGGCGAAGTGGCGGAAGTCGGCGAAGGGGTCGAAAACTTTGAAGTAGGTGATCGGGTTTTCTCCTCGCACCATGTGCCCTGCGGCAAATGCCGCTATTGCTCGGCTGGACGTCAGTCGGTGTGCGACCTGCTGCGCGCGACACACTTCGACCCCGGCGGCTTCGCCGAGTATATCCGCGTGCCGAAGATCAACGTCGAGCTCGGCACCTTGCGCATTCCCGATACGCTGACCTTCGATGAAGGTTCGTTCATCGAGCCTTTGGCTTGCGTCGTCCGAGGGCAACGTTTTGCGCATCTCAGCGCGGGCCAGACTGTGCTTGTGATAGGCAGCGGCATATCCGGTTTGCTACATATTCAGCTCGCGCGAACGCGCGGCGCGGCGTGCATCGTCGCTACGGACATCAGCGACTTTCGTCTAAAAGCCGCGGTGCAGTTCGGCGCTGATGCGACCATTCACGGCGCCGACGATGTGCCGGCGCGAGTGCGTGACTTGAATGATGGGCGGCCAGCGGACGTAGTGATCGTTTGCACCGGCGCAATGCCGGCGATTCAACAAGCGATCCGGTCCGTCGATCGCGGCGGCACTCTGTTATTCTTTGCGCCGACAGCGGCCGGCGTGGATGTGCCGATTCCGCTGTTCGATTATTGGCGGGATGAAATTTCCGTAATCACTTCTTACGCCGGTAGCGGCGAGGATCTGAAAGAATCGCTCGAGCTGATCCGTGCTCACAAGGTAAGCGTTGGCGAGATGGTTACCCACCGCCTGTCCCTGGCTCAAGCCGGATTGGGCTTTGAACTGACGGCTAGCGGGAAGGATTCGATTAAGGTGATTTTAGATCCGCTGCTTTGATCCGTTGCGGTTTCGGGTTCCGGGTTTTTGAATTCGCAACACAAGACCCAAAACGCGAACTATCGAGCGATTCCCAATTCTTTCCGCGCCTTCTCTAGAAAACTGTAGTCGGTAACATCGGCCACCGAGATGGATTTGGTGACTTTGGCATTTTCGCGTTGTGAATCGATGAGCTCCTGGACGGACTCCGGGTTCACCTTGGCATCCTTGGTTAGGACTCGGGAAACTTGCTTGGTCATTTCTGCTGCCATTTTTCGATCGTTGACTCGCCATTGTTTCATCATCACGTCGGTCACGGCATCCTGATTCTTCTTATCCCAAATGAATTGTAGCCCACGCAGGGTCGCCCGCACCATCCTGTAAACCTCATCGGGATTCTCCCGTATTTTCTTTTCTGAGCTGCCAAATCCGTTTTGGGCAAATTGCACGATATCGCCGAGAAAGATCAATTCGTTGTAGCCCTTTTCCAAGGCGATGATGTTTTCCGGCACCGAGAGCAACGAGGCATCGACCACTCCCGACTCAAGCACGGCAAATCGACCGGCTGCGGTCCCGCCCATCGGTAGAACTGAGACATCCCGTCCTGGCTCAAGGCCGAAATGCCTCAATACCCGATAGCCCAGAAGGGTCGCTGATCCGCCCGGAGAACTGCCGGCGATTTTCTTGCCTCTAAGCTGTTTGGGCTCTTTGATTTCTTTCTTGCTCATCAGAAACAAGAGGGGCCGTTCCACGGTAAATAGAAATACCTTCATAGGTTGGCCACGCACAGCGCCGCCGATCAAGCCGGTCACGGCGGCGCTGTAATCCAGGTCTCCCGCCAAAATCGCCGCGCTGGTCAAGTTCGCCGACATCTGAATGATTTCCAGGTCGATGCCCTCGTCCTTGTAGAAGCCTCGATGCAACGCAGTATAAATGGCGAGAAAGGAAACATTGGTCGAAGAGCTGCCCATGCGAACCTTCTTTAGGGTTTGGCCGTGCCCCTGTGGTACGAAAAATACCGCAGCGGCCAGAAAAACTAAAAAGCTCGCCGCCGCTTGCCTGAGTTTTCGCATGGTTCTCTCCTTGCGCGTAAAATCAGTCGAGTTGACTCCACTCTTGAAATTCTTCAAGGCCGAGCCGGGTCAGCGTGTCCCTATACGGCCGGCCGGTTTTTTCATGGCGGCCGGAAATCCGATAGTAATCGTAGACTAATTCCGGCAACCACTTGGCGATGGTAAAGCCTTGGTATTTTCCGTCGGGGATCGGCTCCAAAAAGCGCGGGCCGACATCTTGCCAGTCATGCTCGGCGATCCAGCCGCGCTGGGTGCCGAAGACGCTTTGCAAAATAATCGCGCGGTGGCCGGCGTCGACTAACTCATCCAGGCTCACATCCCAGCCCGTCGTCGCATTGAGCGCGTCGAGCATACTTTGTACGCCGTCGGGCGGCTTATCATTGAGAGCGAACCAGCAGGCACCCATGATGCCGCACGCCTGGCGCACTTGCTCGGTGATTAGATGCGAGCTCGTCCAGCCGTCGGGCTGATTCGGATCGAGCGGCCCCCATTTTTCCCGGTAGCGCAAATCGGCCGGCGGTTCGGTGCCGCCCGCGCCCTGCGGCTTCATGCCGCCGCTGGCCACGAGCTCGCGCAGCATTTGGCTCAACAGGGGGCGCCATTCGTGTTGGGCCGGAGTGCCGCCTTTGGTGTGGACGACCCAGTTCTTCGCTTCGCCGCCGAGCTCTTCGGCAAGTTCTTTGGGACCGTCGGCGAGAATGTTGCCGAGCCAGGTTTCGCGCCGGGCGCAGCGTTCCAACAAAGTTTCGACGGCTTCGAGGTTGCCCCATTCCAATTTCAAGCCGTCGGTGCGGTCGGGACCGAGCACCCCTTTTTCCCAAGCCTCGAACGCCAACCCCGCGCCGCAGGCATAGTGGCTGCACTCGATGCCGAGATCATTGATGCGCTCGGAGAGATAAAGGACGTCGTTGCCCTTGAATCCGAGATTGTAAAAAGTGTCCATCCACTCGCTGCCGGCGTTGAAGTGGCCGATCTTGCCTTTGAATCGTCCTTCGCCGATCTCGACGTCCCACGGGCACATGCGCGGGCACTGAAAGCAGGGCCGGAGCGTCACACGATTTTGATCCAAACCTTTCGCTTCATCGGTGATGATCGTGCTGCGCCAATTGAGCTTCGTGATCGCGCCCCAGTCCTCACCGTGGCCGACGCTCGTCAGACGTTTTTTGACGGTGGTTTTTCGCGACGAGATAGCTTTTGCCCAGCGCACGCCGGCATCGATCAGGCGATGCTTGTCGTGCACGCGCGGCCGCTTGGTACCCCAGGCGACAAAAGCTTTTAGCTTTTTCGAGCCCATGACCGCGCCCAGACCGTGCGCGGCCGTGTGATTGTAGTCGTTGACCAGCATCGCCGCGCGAATGAGGTTTTCGCCGGCGGGGCCGATGCAGCCGACGCGCGCGTCTTGATGGCCGGATTCTTTGCGCAGCATGTCTTCGGTGTCTCGGATGCCTTTGCCCCAGACATGGTTTGCGTCGCGCAGCTCGATCTTGTCTTCGCCGATGTAAAGATACTTCGGCGACTGGGCGGCGCCGGTCACGATCACGCCATCGTAGCCGGCGGCTTTAAGGGAGGTGCCGAAATAGCCGCTGGTCGCGCCGCGGCCAAGGGTGTGGCGCGTGGCGGGGCTTAGATAAACAAAACACATTTTCGTGCCGCCCGGTGTGAAGCCGGTGCCGGTAATCGGACCGGTCATGCCGACAATGACGTTTTTGGTGTCATAAGGATCGATATCGAGCGGTAGTTCGTTCAGCAGCACATACTCGGCAAAGAGCTGCCCGCCCCAATATTTTCGCAGCTCCGGTTCCTCGGGGAGATTCAAGTCCGTGAGTTTTGCCGTCGTCATATCGACGCGCAGGATTTTGCCCATGTAACCGCCGGGGAGACGAGATTTGCGCTGCGCGGGGAAGAAGTTGGTGTAGTCAGAGTTAGCCATTGCCATCATGATTCCTTGTCATCGAAAAAAGTTGTTTCAATCGTTCCAGACGTTTAAACCCATGGAACAATTGGAACCATGAAACGTTTGGAACGCGAACGCCAGGCGTTCGCTCAATCCGCTCCCGCCCAGAGCACTCGATCCGCAGGTAGATCGATATCCAGTCTTTGCCAACTGTCGCCGCGGTCGCGGCTAATCATTAAATCTCCCGCGCCGCCGGCGCCTGCGGCATGGCCGCGCGCGACATTGCCGAAGCCGGCGAATATCGCGCGATGATCCGTCGGATGATGGACCAAGGCCCAGATCATCGAGTCGAGATCGTCTTCCAGTCCGTTGGTGATGCGCGTCCAGGATTGCGCGCCGTTGTTACTTTTGAACATCGCCGCGCGCGCGCCGCGGTTCTCTCGACGCCAGAAGCCGGGCGAGGCGTCGGCGGTCGCAATCAGCATTGTCGGTTGCTCGCCGTCGCGCTCCGGCGGCAAAAAAAGAAAGTCATGAAAGTAGTCGCGGGTCAGACCGTTTTCCGCGCGCACCCAGCCGTCTTCTGGTTTGTCGCTGGTGAAGAAACCACGGGCGCTCGCGACATAGTAACGATCCTTCCGTTCGGGCAGATTCGCAATGACATGAATATCGAGATAGTCGATGCCTTTGCTCACGTCTTCCCAAGTTTTGCCGCGGTCGAAGCTGCGGACGATGCCGCCGTGTTCGAGGCAGAGGTATATCGTGCTGGGATCGTCCGGATGGATATGGATGTTGCGCACATGGCCGTGGTGCGGCGCTTGCGGATACCACCAGTTTTTCCGCACTGCTTGGGGCAAAGCCTTGAGCTCGGTGATCTCCTGCCAGCTATCGCCGCCGTCTTCGCTGCGAAAAAGTGCGACCGGTTCCACTCCGGCGTAAACGACTTTCTCGTCGGTCGGATCGACGGTTACGGAGCGAATGTCGCCATTGAGCACTTTCGCCCAGCTTTTCCCGCCATCGGTTGTGCGATACAAGCCGTCATGGGTGACCCCCACGAACACTCGCTCCGGAGCGTCCTTGCAGCCGTGGATGGAGTCGATGATGCCGTCTTCAAAATGACGCGCGACTTTCCGCCAGCCGCTATCGGTCGAGCGCCAGATGATCAGGCCATGCTGGGTGCCGGCGTAAAGTCTAACTCCTTCGCTCATGATTTCCTCCTTGGTTCCACTCGTTCAAAACGTTGAACCTCCGGAACGGTTTGACATCTTGAACGAATTTAACGCGTTCATCCGATTTAG
>Ga0209486_10001502_pt1 | contig 10091 bp, 7 predicted proteins | sample NCCompost_FD_187518 | JGI IMG/M metagenome (GOLD analysis project Ga0209486, IMG submission 187518) | Agricultural soil microbial communities from Utah to study Nitrogen management - NC Compost (SPAdes) (version 2) | ecosystem: Environmental > Terrestrial > Soil > Agricultural land | place: USA... | reverse complement strand
TGTTGCGATTGTGAGAACAGCAACCGGCCTGGGAGTCGTTCGCGTTACCGCTAAGGATGCTGCAAAAGGAACTGCGGAAACCGAAACCGCTTCTGTCCACTTAAAAGCAAAATCCGTGTTCCTGCGTGTCTCGGTTGCTGAGGCAATCTGCGCGTTTAGCTACAGCAGTGACGGCAAAAAGTTTCATCCGGCGGGCGACGACATTTTTGTTGCGCAACCCGGTGTGTGGATCGGCGCGAAAGTGGGTCTCTTCTCGATCGGCGCCGCAAACGGTTACGCAGATTACGATTGGTTCAGGTTCGCGCCTCTGCCACGATCCGCACAAACTCGCGCGCGCGTTCAGTGATCAAATGAGCTTGCCCTTCGCGAATCGCTTTTACGTCCACGAGATCGGCCCCAACACCCAAAGCACTCGCACCTGCTTTAATAAAATCCGCCGCCGTCTTTAGCGAAACGCCCCCGGTCGGTACGAGTTCGATCTGCGGCAACGGCGCTTTCAGCGATTTGATATAACTCGCGCCTCCCACTGCTCCCGCGGGAAACACCTTCACAAAATCCGCGCCCGCCGACCATGCCTGAACCACTTCGGTCGGCGTCAACGCACCGGGCATCACCGCTATGCCATATCGCCGGCAAACTTCGATCGTTTCCAAATTCAACGAAGGACTGACGACGAATCGCGCTCCCGCAAGAATGCATGCCCGCGCCGTTTCACCATCCAAAACTGTGCCCGCGCCAACCAGCGCTTCACTTCCATAACGCTGCGACACTTCTTCGATCACGGCAACAGCGCCGGGAACAGTCATCGTGATTTCGAGTATTGAAATACCACCCGCCCGAATCGCGTCGATCGCCTTTATCGCTTCATCAGACGACTGTGCGCGCACGACAGGAATGATGCCGATATCACGGATTGTTTGAATAACTGCGGCTTTATTATCTGACATCAACGAGCCAAGATTATCGTTCCACGTTAACGTTCCACCCTCGCCGTTCCACCCTTCATCACCCGCTCGACTTCCGTGAGCGTCGCCATCGTCGTATCGCCCGGCGTTGTCATCGCCAACGCCCCATGCGCCGCGCCGCATTCAACTGCCCACTGCGGCCCGCGTCCCATCAGAAAACCGTAAATCAATCCGGAAGCAAAAGAGTCCCCACCACCTACGCGATCCAGTATCTCAAGGTTTTCACGCACCGGCGCGCGGTAAAGCTCGCCGCCCACGTAACAAACAGCACCCCAATCGTTAATGGTCGCTGTTTTCGCATTACGTAGTGTCGTCGCGACGATCTTGAAATTCGGAAACTCGCCAACCGCTTTTTCGATCATCCGGCGGAAGTTGTCGACGTCGAGTTTCGAATGATGCTCGTCGAGTCCTTCAACTTCGAATCCCAGCGCCGCCGTGAAATCCTCTTCATTGCCAATCATCACATCGACGAGCGGCGCCAGTTCGCGATTGACCGCGATCGCGCGCTCCCGGCCACCAATGGACCGCCACAACGAATCGCGATAATTCAGATCGTAAGAAACGATCGTGCCGTGTTTCTTCGCTGCCTCCATCGCCTCGCGCGCCACAGCAGGCGTCGTTTCGGACAAAGCGCAAAAGATACCGCCAGTGTGAAACCACCGCGCACCTTCCTGCGCGAACATCTTGTCCCAATCGATATCACCCGGCTGCAACTGCGAGACCGCCGTGTGCCCTCTATCCGAACAACCGGCCGCCCCACGCACGCCGAACCCGCGTTCGGTAAAGTTCAACCCGTTGCGGACGGTGCGGCCGACGCCGTCGAACTTCACCCACTTCAGGTGCGACTGGTCCACACCTCCCTGGTAAATCAGATCCTGGACCAAACGACCCACGGCATTGTCTGCCAGCGCAGTAACGATCGCCGCATCCATTCCGAAACAGCGCTTCAGACCGCGCGCGACGTTGTATTCACCGCCCCCCTCCCAAACTTGAAAACTACGCGTCGTGTGAACGCGTCCCTCGCCGGGATCCAGCCGCAACATCACTTCGCCAAGCGACACCACGTCCCAGCGACATTGCGCCCTGTCCTTTATTTCCAAAACACTCACGCCCCTTGTACCCCTCGCGCCTCTTTGCGACCGTACAACATACCGGCAATCACGCCGATACCGATGCCTATCGCACCGGCAAGCAACATGTAACTCAACAGCGTCTGGCCCGACACTCGCGAGATGAGTCCAACTAACCAACCAACAAAGGATCCTAGAATCAACCCGACAAAGCCGAAACCAACAAACGTACCTGCCGAGAACATCTTGACAGGCACACGCTCCACATCGTCGATCGCATCGAGTCGTGGAACCAGCAAATGAATCAACCCGAGCGCAATGAGATATAGCGTGCCGGCGATGATGAACATTATCGAGTAGTTTTGTCCCGTGGTCTGGAGAATGTAACCGGTAGCGACAGCCATCGTCGCGCCACCCAACGCGCCCGCCATTCCGCCGATCCCGACAACCGAACCGACAGCGTTACGTGGAAACATATCAGACGTCGTTGTAAACAGATTGCACGACCAACCCTGATGCGCCGCAGCGGCGAGTCCGATGATTACCGCAGCAACCCAGATGTTTTTGATTTGTGAAGCAAAAACGATCGGCGTCACTGCAATCGCGCAGATCAGCATGGCAGTCTTGCGCGCGCGGTTGATGGTCCAACCGCGTTTGATAAACGCCGACGACAGCCAACCGCCGCCGATGCTCCCGACGTCAGCAATCACATAGATGATGATTAAAGGCGGACCGACAGCAAGCAGGTCAAGTCCATGTTGCTCGCGGAAGAAACCCGGAATCCAGTATAAATAAAACCACCAGACCGGATCGGTTAGATATTTGCCGATCGCAAACGCCGACGTCTGCCGGTGCGGAACGAGTCGCACCCAGGGGATCTTCGCGACCGGAGGATCCGGTGGATCGCTCTGAATATGGTCCAACTCCGCGCGTGAAACTTTCGGATGTTCTTGCGGTCGACGGTACATCGGCAACCAGAACAACAGCCATACAAACCCGATTGCGCCCGTCAGAATGAATGCCATCCGCCAACCGTAGTTGGTCGCAATCCACGGCACCGTCAACGGAGCAACGATCGCGCCTACATTAGAACCGGCGTTAAAAAGACCGGTCGCAAAGGCGCGCTCTTTCTTCGGAAACCACTCGGCTACGGTCTTGATCGCGGCCGGAAAGTTTCCCGCTTCGCCGATTCCGAGCGCTGCTCGCGCGACGCCAAAGCCAAACGGCGTGCGCGCGAGCGCATGGCCCATGGCAGCCAAACTCCACCAAACAATCGCGATCGCATAGCCGGCCCGCGTGCCGATGCGATCCATCAAACGACCCGCCAACAGTAACCCGAACGCATACGCCGCGTTGAATGCCGCGACGATGTTGCCGTAATCGATTTCCGTCCAGCCGATCGCCTCTTTCAAATCCTTCGACAGAATGCCGAGCACCTGGCGGTCGACATAGTTAACCGTGGTGGCAAAGAACAACAACGCGCAAATGACCCAGCGATAACGTCCGATGCGCTGCCCTACCGTCTCAACCGTGGCGGTTGCAGCTGAACTCGAATCTGGCGCCGCTTTCGAAAGGGCAGCGGCATTCGCGGTCTCGTCCATGTTCTTTCCACTCCTTCGAGTTGTTTTTATTGATTTACGCCACTTGCGAGGAAGCCACCATCGACGGCGAGTATTTCGCCGGTAACAAAACTTGCCGCATCAGAAGCTAAAAAAATGGCGGCACCTGCGAGTTCTTCGACGTTCCCGAAACGGCGCATCGGCGTGCGCAACAGAAATTCGCGGCCACGTTCTGTTTCGTCGAGTAACTTTTGATTGAGCGCGGTACGAAAGACACCAGGGGCGATCGCATTGACGCGAACGCCGCGGCTGGACCATTCGACCGCCAACGATTTCGTAAGCGAACCAACAGCGGCCTTGCTCGCAGAGTACGCCGCGACCTCGTGCAATGCGACGAACGTCGAAAGCGACGCGATGTTGATGATGCTACCCGACTCGCGTTCGAGCATGTGTTTGCCGAACACCTGGCACGCGCGCAGAGTACCAGTGAGGTTTGTGTCGATAATAGCGGTCCAGTCGTCTTCCGGAAAATCGATCGTGGGAGCTCGTTTGGTTCGTCCGGCGGAGTTGACGAGGATGTCGACTTTCCCGAAAGCCGCGACCGTTTCGCTGAGAACGCGCTCGAGGGACGCTCGATCGGCAACATCCGATGTCACACGGAGAGAGCGCCCGTCCAGCTCTTCTATTTCGCGCGCCGCAGCTTCAACCGGTTCGGCGCGACGAGAGGTGGGAACGACGTCGGCACCCGCCCGGGCAAACCCATGCGCGATGGCGCGTCCGATCCCTGAAGTGCCGCCGATGACGACGGCAACCTTACCGTTGAGCTCGAGGGGCGAATAAGTCATAGTTTTGGACTATTTCCCTGTCTCGCTTGTTGATTAGAGATCACACGGGTCTGTCTCATGCAATCCACCCTGGACTGGCCTTCGGTTCGTTTGGAAAAGGTTAGACCACTTATAGTAAGTGCGAATACTGTTTAGCACCGTGCATCCGGTGTCGTCAAGCACAAAAAGTCGCGTTCTGGTTTATGATTAGCTGGCCTTTCCTCTGCCCATTTGATAGGAAAATGTTCCTTGTGTAGTCGCGCCCTGCGTGGTAAAGTCTTGCTTCCTTTGTGAAATTGGTATTACCAAAATGTCGGCGACCAGTGAATACATAATTCGGCGTCGGGCGGTGGCCGGAAACGTCTGGCTCGGCTACGAATGGGCGGGACCCGCACACGTAGCGACGCTGCGTGTCCGCGATCTGCCGTATGACGTACTGCCATCCGAGGAGGCGGTCGGGCGGGCGATGCTCGATGAGATCATAACCGCCGCTGCAGCTAAGGATGGCGAGATGGTCATCATCATCGTCGGCGGCCGTGGTGGTCAGGCTCTTCATCGCATTCTCGGTGGAATGGCGAAAACCACCGATTACGACGACTTACTCAGTCGCCTTCACGTGTTCACACAGGATGCGCTCGCGCCGTTGCGAATGGACAACGGGTTGAGTTTCGTTCGTGATTTCGAGCGACTGCTCGGAGCGGATTTCTTCCGCAAGGTACGGAGCTTCACATCGATGCGCACCGACGCTGAAGATCTCGAAGCGGAATTGGCAAGCTATGTCGAGCGGCTCGAGTCCTTAGGTGGCATCGACATCTTTTTCCTCGGACTTGGACCAGAGGCTGGTGGCGCGTCGCACCTCTGCTACATCAAGCCGGATTCCGGCGCAACGTACAGCGACGTCGGCGGTCTGATTCCCCTCTCCGAGTCGATTCTCGAGCACCACATTAAGAAGTTTAAAGCGGGCGGCACGGTGGTCAGCGAAGCTGATGAAGCGGAGTGTCGCGCGGCCAAACACATTCTGACGCTTGGTCCAGCCGCGATCCTGGGCGCGCGCAGAGTTGTGCAGTCGATCGTTGACGCCGACACTGCTCCGGCGAAGCGTGAAAGTTATCGAAATCTACTGACGACGGAAATTGCCGGCGACGTGGGCACGCGGCAGAAACAACTCGATCAGAACCCCGGCCTCTGGTTGCGAGTTCATCCAAATGTCCGTTCATTGATATTAGAGAACGTTTTAGAACCTGGAACTTAGTACTTTGTACTTAGTGCTTTGTAGTAAGTTCTAACAGGCACAAACGAAGCACGAACAAAGTACCAGGTACAAAGCACCAAGAACAAAGTCATGTCGAGCGTTCAAACGCCTTCGTTATTAAGTGAGTTCGCGATCATCGTCGATCCGAATGACAACGTCGCTGTGGTCAAGAAAGCGACGTCGCCGGGTCTCGAACTGTTGTTGCCGGATGAATCGTCGATTGAGGTTCGTGCCGCTGTTCCGCCGGGTCACCGCTTCGCCACGAAAGACATTCGCGACGGCGAGTTTGTGCTTCAGTTTGGACAGCCAATCGGCACTTCTCTCGGAATCCAGCAAGGCGAACAGATCACGCACGACAACATGACGGACGAAGTCCCGATCGTTCGCGACCTGCCGGAAAACCTGCACACGCCGGCGCCGGACTACTTACCAATCGAAGAGTGCGCAACGTTCATGGGTTATCGCAGACAGGACGGCCGAGTCGGAACGCGCAACTACGTATTAATCGTGCCGACGAGCATGTGCGCGAGTCATGAAGCGTCGCAGATTTCTACAATCGCCGAGTTCACGATCTACGATCGACAGAAGTATCCGAATGTCGACGGCATAGTCGCGATTCCGCACAACAAAGGTTGCGGCTGCCAGGACGGCTCGACGATCGACGTAATGCTACGGACACTTTCCAACTACGCGGACCATCCGAATGTCGGCGGCGTGATCCTGATCGATCTTGGTTGCGAGAAGACGAACCTTTCGCAGGTTGAAAAGTATCTCCTCAAACGCGAGAAAGCATTCGCGAAGCCCGTAGCAAAGATCGGCATTCAGGAAGTCGGCGGCACGCAAGCGGCGATTCAACAAGGTCTCAAAGAAGTCGAACAGATGCTGCCGCTGGTCAACGACATCAAGCGCCAGAAATGCCCGGTGAGCGAGCTGGTGCTCGGAGTGAAGTGTGGTGGTTCGGATGGCTTTTCGGGTATTTCCGCAAATCCGTCGCTGGGTCGTGCCGCGGATCTGCTGGTGCGTTCAGGCGGAACGGTTTTGATAACTGAAGTTCCTGAGTTCTGTGGGGCCGAACATTTGCTCGCCGGTCGCGCGAAGGACGTTGAGACCGGGCGCGCGATTTATCGAATGGTCGACTGGTACAAGGAATATGCGTCGAAGTTTGGCGCCGTGCTGAACAACAATCCGAGTCCCGGCAACGTCGCCGGCGGTCTTCTCAACATCACCATCAAATCGTTGGGCGCGATTGCGAAAGCCGGCACCACGCGCGTTGAAGGCGTGATCGAATACGCGGAGATGCCGCGCAGTCGTGGGTTGAACCTGATGCAAGGTCCCGGCTACGACCAGGAATCGACCCCCGGTCTCGTGGGCGCAGGTGCGACAGTCGTCGTTTTTACAACCGGACGCGGCACGACGATCGGCAATGCGATCGCTCCGGTGATCAAGCTCGCGTCTAACACGCCGGTGTTCGAGCGCATGGCAAACGATCTCGATCTTTCCGCCGGTGGAGTGATCGATGGCACTGAGACGATTGACGAAGTCGGTCAACGCGTGTTCGAGCGCGTCGTCGAAGTTGCTGGTGGAGTTCAGGCCAAGGCCGAAGAGCACAAACATCGCGAGTTTCAGTTCTGGGCCGAACAGACCGTGTCGCTATAGTTCGCGTTTCCTTCCTGATCAAATATCATCCTAAAATCCGTTTTCTTATCGGCGTTCGTTGAGCTTCTCTCGCATGACGAAAACACTGCTCGGCATCGACGTTTCGACCACCGGCGTCAAAGCGCTGTTGATCGACAGCGACGGCGCAATCGTCGATAGCTTCACTTCTCCGCTCAAGTTGTTGAATCCGCGTCCGCTCTGGTCCGAGCAACAGCCGCACGATTGGTGGCAGGCGGGAGTCAATAGCATCGAGCACGTTCTGCGTAAAACCAGCGCCAGCGACATTGCGGCGGTCGGGTTGACGGGCCAGATGCATGGACTCGTCATGCTTGATGAGCGAGGTGAAGTGCTCCGTCCGGCGATCCTGTGGAACGATCAGCGTTGCGCTGCCGAGTGTGACGAGATTCGCGCGCGTATCGGAAAGGAGCGACTGGTCCAGGTCTCAGGCAACGATGCGCTCACAGGTTTCACTGCGCCGAAGATTGTCTGGGTACGCAATCACGAACCCGAAGTTTACAGTCGCGCGCGTCACGTCCTGCTGCCAAAAGATTACCTGCGCTACAAACTCACCGAAGAATTCGCAATGGACAAGGCCGACGGATCGGGAACGTTACTTTTCGATCTGGAGAAGCGCGATTGGTCCACTGACGTTCTCGACGCACTCGAAATCCCAACAGCATGGTTACCACGAACCTTCGAAGGTCCCGAGATCACAGGCAAGATCTCACGCGAGGCAGCTAACGCAATCGGTTTACAGGAAGGAACGCCCGTTGTAGCCGGCGGCGGCGATCAATCAGCGCAGGCGGTTGGCGTCGGCGCAATTCGTCCCGGTGTTATGGCGGTGACGCTGGGAACGTCGGGCGTCGTGTTCGCCGCAACCGAATCACCTCTAATCGAATCGGAGGGGCGGTTGCACGCATTTTGTCATGCTGTTCCCGATCGGTGGCATTTGATGGGCGTGATGCTGAGCGCGGCCGGGAGTCTGCAGTGGTATCGCGATACGCTATGTCCAAACATCGGTTTCGACGAACTGGTCAACGAGGCGGCGCGTGTGCCCGCAGGGAGTGACAGCCTTTTGTTCCTGCCGTATCTCTGCGGCGAGCGCACACCACATCCGGATCCGCTCGCCCGCGGTGCGTGGGTTGGACTGACGAACCGTCACACACGCGCACATCTCACGCGCGCGGTGCTCGAAGGCGTCGCATTCGGATTGAAAGACATCTTCTCGCTGATGCAGGACGTAGGATTACGAGAGATCGATCAGGTGCGCATCTCGGGAGGCGGCGCAAAAAGCGATGTGTGGCGACAAATCCTCGCTGACGTGATCGAAAGCGAACTGGTCACGGTGAATACGACGGAAGGCGCTGCGTATGGTGCCGCATTGTTAGCCGGCGTCGCGGCTGGTGTGTGGTCCAACGTCGACACCGCGTGCGCAGAAACGATCCGTGTCAGCGATCGCATCTCACCAAACGAACCCAACGTTTCTCGCTACGCGGAAATGTACCGTCAATATCAGGCGCTCTATCCCGCGCTCGGTTCGATCTCTCACTCGCTTTCTACAATGGCTGGAGCGGAGACGGGGTGAAGCGGGGAAAGGGAGATCTCCGCGTCGCCGCCTCTCCCCTTCTCCCCGTCCGCTTCCTCCGGCTACGGTGCAATCCTGATCGTCCCAACGTTGCTGAACCGGCCGTGCGACCGAACGATCACGTTGCATTGCCCGGCGGGGAGATTGTTCGGCACCCTGAAGACTACCTGCATCAGATCGGTGTTGGGCACAGGCCCGAAGTCTTCAGAAAACACCTCGAACACCTGATTGTTGCTGCCGATCAGTCTCACTACCACCGCGGACGAATTCTCACCCGGATTTAATTCCAGGTTTCTGACGAACAGCATCACTCGCGTGTTACGATCAAATCCGGCGGCGGCGAATGCCTCAGGAACCGAAACTATCGGGAACGGATCTCTCACGAACCGCAAGGCGTCGATTGCTGCTGCCTGAGTAGCGAGCGGGCCCGAATCCTCGAGCACCAACTCCATCACATCGTCATTAGTGATGACGCCAATTCCCTGGCCATCCGCGATTGTCGCATTCACAGCTTTCGAAAGATTGAATGTGAACGTCTCGTTCGCTTCAGCACTCTTGTCGCCGCAGATCTTCACCGGGACGAACATCGAAAAGCTGCCGGGTTGGAACGTCAGTTTGCCTGCTACCGGTTCATAATCGACGCCTTGAGTACCACATGCAGCGCCACTGTGCGCATTGAAGTCTGCGGTAGCGTAGTCAACGCTGACTGTGCGACCAGTCGCGGACGAGAGTCGGACCTCGAGCAGCATTTGAGTCGTCGTGCCGGCATCGCCTTCGATCACGTTTGCGCCGAACTCCAATAACGCGGGCACAGTGCTCTGATCCTGAATCGTGATCACCATACTCATTGGCGCACCTAGTGAGTCGAGGGCCGAAGGGTTCTTCAACGACAGTGTGAACGTTTCATCTGGCTCGGTCGTGCTGTCATTCGTGATCGGGATCTGAATCGTTTTGCTCGTCTCACCGTTTGCGAAGTTCACCGTGCCTGAGCTGGCGGTGTAATCCTGACCCGCGATCGCAGTGCCGTTCGTTGTCTCATATTCAACGCTCAAGTTACCGGAGAAGCCGCCCGTGCGCTGAACAGTTACCGTTGCCATACCTACGTCTTCGATCACGAAGAACGAATCGAAACCAAACTGCACGCTTCCGGCAGCAGCACTCGCGGGGGCAGCAGAGAATT
>Ga0209486_10001501_pt1 | contig 10101 bp, 5 predicted proteins | sample NCCompost_FD_187518 | JGI IMG/M metagenome (GOLD analysis project Ga0209486, IMG submission 187518) | Agricultural soil microbial communities from Utah to study Nitrogen management - NC Compost (SPAdes) (version 2) | ecosystem: Environmental > Terrestrial > Soil > Agricultural land | place: USA... | reverse complement strand
GATCTCCTGGGCCGCTTCGTCGAGTGGGTGCCGGTCTGTCCCGAAGTGGAAGCCGGCTTCGGAACCCCACGCGAGCCGATGCACCTCGTTCGCGCCGGCGACGGCGCGCGGCTCGTGACGGTGCGCACCAGGCTCGACGTCACCAATCAGCTGCAGACGGCGGTGGCTGCCAGGCTGCGGCAGCTCGCCTCGCTCGATCTCGACGGCTACGTGCTGAAGAAGGATTCGCCCTCCTGCGGCCTCTTTCGCGTGAAGGTCCACGGCGGCTCGGGTGGCGCCCGTGACGGTCGAGGGCTGTTCGCCGCCGGGCTCGCCGAGGCGCAGCCGCTGCTGCCGCTCGAAGAAGAAGGGCGCCTCAACGATCCGAAACTGCGCGAGGCGTTCATCGAGCGCGTGTTCGCCTATCGGCGGCTGCGCGAGCTGCGCGCGCGCCCCGTACGTGCGGGCGATCTCATGCGCTTTCACGCCTGCCACAAGCTGTTGCTGCTGTCGCATGCGCCGGCGGCCTACGCGCGTCTTGGACGGCTGGTGGCGGCCACCAAGGGCCGTGTCGGCCGGGCGCTGCTCGACGAGTACGCCACCGCGTTCATGGAGGCGCTCGCGGTGCCGGCCAGCCGCGGGCGTCACGTCAACGTGCTGCAGCACATGGCGGGGTATTTCGACGCCGCGGATGCGGACTCGCGCCGGGAGCTCGCCACGACGATCGCCGATTACGGCCGCGGTCTCGTGCCGCTCGTGGTGCCGCTGACGCTCATCGCGCACCACGCGCGCCGCCACGACGTGCGCTATCTGCTCGATCAGGTGTACCTGCAGCCCCACCCCAAGGAGCTGATGCTGCGCAATCATGTTTGAGGCGCTGGCGAGCGATCCGCGCGTCCGCCAGCGCCGTAGCGGTGCGCCGGATCCCGACGGCCGCTGCGTGGTGTATTGGATGCAGCGCGCGCAGCGGGCCGCCGACAATGCCGCCCTCGACCTGGCGATCGAGGCGGGCAACACGCTGCGAAAGCCCGTGGTGGTGTTCTTCGGGCTGCACGCATTCGTCGAGCGCGCCAACCTGCGCCACTACCGATTCCTCCTCGAAGGGCTGCCCGAGCTGGCCGAGGCGCTCGAGCGCCGCGGCGTGGGCTTCGTGCTGCGCCGTTTTCCCGAGCACCGGCTGCTGCCGTTTCTCGACGAGGTGAAGCCGGCCCTCGTCGTCGGCGACGAGAACCCGTTGCGCCAGACCGAAGGCTGGCGGCGGACGATTGCCGCCGGGCTGCGCGTGCCGCTCTGGACCGTGGACGCCGACGTCGTGGTGCCGTCGGCGCTGCTGCTCAAGGAGCAGTATGCCGCGCGCACGATCCGGCCGCGTATTCACGCCCGGCTCAGCGAGCAGCTCGTGACCCCGAAGGCGCCGCGGGCGGCGGTGCGGTGGCGGGCCCCGAGGGGCCTGCACCGTCTGCGGCCATCGCTGGCGCTGCTCGACGGGTTTCCATGCGATCGTTCCGTCGCGCCGGTGAGCGATTTCACGGGCGGCCGCGCCGAGGGGCGCCGGCGGTTGCGCGCGTTCGTCCGGCGCCGGCTCGACACGTACGAGGCGGATCGCAATCATCCGGAGCGCGACGGCACGAGCGGCCTCTCACCGTATCTGCATTTCGGACAGCTCGGGCCGCGCGAGGTCGCGCGGGCCGTGCAGGACGCCGCCGGGTCGCACGCCGGCGCCGCCGCCTTCCTCGAGCAGCTGATCGTCCGTCGCGAGCTGGCGGTCAACTTCGTCACGTTCAATCCCCGCTACGACAGCCTCGATGCCTGCGAGCCGTGGGCGCTGCACACGCTCGGGCGGCACGCGCGCGATCGGCGGCCGGTGCTGTATACCGCCGACCAGCTCGAGGCCGCCGAGACGCACGATCCGCTGTGGAACGCGGCGCAGCGGCAGATGGTCGAGAGCGGCTGGATGCACGGCTACGTGCGGATGTACTGGGCGAAGAAGATCCTCGAATGGACGCGTCGGCCGGACGAGGCCTTCGATCTGGCGGTGGTGCTGAACGATCGCTACCTGCTCGACGGGCGCGATCCCAACGGCTACGCCAACATCGCGTGGGCGATCGGCGGCAAGCACGATCGTCCATGGCCCGAGCGGCCGGTGACGGGGACGATTCGTTGGATGTCGTTCGCCAGTACGTCGAAGAAGTTCGACGCGAAGGCGTACATCGAACGCTGGTCGGGCAGGTCTGAAGACCCGCCGCTACGAACACGGGCTAGAGGCCAAAGGCTAGAGGCCAAAGGCTACCCATGACCATGTAGATGCCGGCGACGACGAGGACGACGCCGCTGAAGCGGCCACCCTGCATCGTGGGCGGCAGGAGTTTCTCGACCAGCAGGAAAACGGTGAGGCCGATGATCACCGCGAGGTTCATCACGCCGCCGGCGAAGAGCAGCAGCATCAGCGCCCAGCAGCAGCCCAGGCAGTACCAGCCGTGGAGCACCCCGATTCGAAAGGCGCCGCCGCGCCCGGCGCGCCAGTGCTTCACCAGGAACGCGGCCGGCGACTGGCACGCGCTCAGGCAGGCGCGCTTCAGCGGCGTGAGCTGGTAGAGCCCCGCCGCCATCAGCATGGAGCCGCTGACGAGCGGCGCGCGCGCTTCCATCATCGGCGTCAGCAGGTCGGTGGCCGTGAACAGGCGCTGCGCCAGCGTGGCGACCGCGCTGAACGCCGTCCACACCACCAGATACCCGCCGGCGAAGATGTGCACGCGAAGCGGGGCATCGGCGGCGCCGTCACCGCGGCGGGCCACCATGCCGTAGATGAGCAGGGCCGGAGCCGCGGACGGCAACATCATCCCGATCATCATCGCCGCCCACATCGCGAAGAGCAGCGCCAGATGGGCGCCGCTCCAGGACGGCCTCATCATCCAGGCCGACGGGCCGGTCATGTCGCCGTACATGTCCTGCGACATCGGCACGATCCACGCCCAGCAGGCGCCGGCGACGAGCAGCAGCGAGCCGAGCACGAGCCAGCGGTCGCGCAGCACCGCACGTTCGAGGGAAGTGCGTTCGGTCACGAGAGCGCTCGGACCCTTCTAGCGCACGACGCCGTGCGCGCACCAGTGCACGCGCGCCAAGTGCGCATGGGTGTCGTTGAAGTCGAGCGGGATGTCGCCGGTCACTTTGGCATGCCCCGCCGCGAACTCCGCCTCGGTGAACTCGAAGCCGGCGGGCAGCGTGACGCGCGCCCGCTGTGTGGCGCCGGTCTTGCGGTTGCGGATGGGCGCCGCCGTGCTCTCCCCCAGCCCCGCGATCCGCAACGCGGCCGTGCGCTCGTCGACGTCGATCGACAGGTCGATGCGCGCGTACACCGTGGGCAGCAGCTTTGTGACGGTCGTCGAGAAGACCTGCCAGATGAGGGTGCCGGGATCGGTGTCGCGCCCCTGGCCGATGGCCTCGAGCGCGGCGCGCTGGCGCGGGTCGGCGCGCTCGTCCACCACCACGCGAAAGGTGCCGTCGCCCAGATGGATCGGACCGGGCCACATGGCCAGGATGCCCCAGTCGAGCCCGTCGAGCGAGACGTCGCCGTAGCGCCCGCGATCGACGTGGACGAACGTGTGCGCCCGGCAGTGCCCGTGCGTCGGCAGCGAGTTGAACTGGCAGGGACAGCCGCAGTCACAGCTGCAGTTCACGAACTCGACGCCCTCGATTTCCCACTCGGTCACGGCCCGCTAGTATCGCGCGCATCCGGGCCGTCGCACCAGGGTTCTCCGGGGTCAGGTCCTTGGCACCACCGACGCCAGCTGGCGCTCGTGGGCCCGTCGCATCCAATCCATCAACCGGTGCGCCGCTTCAGCAGGGGAGGCACCGTAGAACGGCATCATGGCCGTGGGAACGCCGGGACGGCGCCGCAATTGGGCGCGCCACCGGTTGCCGGCGTCGGTGACTTCGATCACGAAGGCACGCTCGCCGATGAATTCTTCAAAGCAATGAACGGTCACAGTCTGTCGTGTGCTGGGTGAGTCAGGTAGAGCGCACGATCCTACGCTGGCCGCAGGAATGATCAAGCGAAGCCCGCCGCGAAGGCGGCGTCCACATGCCGCCGGACGTAGGATCCACGCCACGATCCGGCCATAAATAATTCTTCGTCGTCAGCTTCTCCACAGGTTTTGCACGAGCCGTCCACAGCTTTTCCACACCGGGAGGACCGCGACGGGCTTTGGAGCTGGCGGAAGGCCCTATCCGGGGAACCGGAAGAGGCCGAGAGTACAATGATGGCCTTCAGGCCGATGCGCGCCATGCTCCGCTTCCTCGTCGCGCTGGCGATTTGGGCATGTGCCGTCTCCGCCGGCGCGGCCGCTGACGCCACGCTGTTCCGTCTGTACCTGACGGACGGCAGCACGGTCGTCAGCTACGGCGAGTACACGCGCGTGGACGACCGGGTCGTGTTCTCCATGCCGGTCGGCGGCGCGCTCGACGAGCCCCGGTTGCACGTCGTCTGGATTCCGGCCACCTCGGTGGACTGGGCCCGCACCAACCGCTACGCGGAGTCGGCGCGCTTCCAGCATTACGCGGAGACCAAGGGCGAAGAGGACTTCGCCATCCTGAACAACGAAGTGGCGCGGGTGCTGAACGACATCGCCCTCAGCACCGACCGTGCGCGCGCGCTGGAGCTCGCGTTGCTGGCGCGTGCCTCTTTGGCCGAGTGGCCGCGACAGCACCACGGCTACCGCCAGGACGACGTGCGCGAGATCGTCTCGCTCATCGACGAGTCGATCGCCAACCTGCGCGCCGCCGGCGGCGCCACGAATTTCGACCTCGCCTTCGTGGCCTCGGCGCCGACGGTGCCGCTCGAGCCGGTGCTGGGCATGCCGTCGTTGCGCGAGCAGCTCGATCAGGTGCTGCGCCTGGCCGCCAAGGTGCCGAACGCCACCGATCGCGTCAGCCTCCTGCAGAGCGCGCTCGCCATGGTGAACGAGAACGGTGCCGGGCTGGTGGGCACCGAAATCGCGGCGATGCGCGCGTCGCTCCAGTCGCGCATTCGCGCCGACTACGAGGTCGACCGCAAGTACGCCAAGCTGGCGGAGCAGCTCACGCGCCGTGCGTCGCGCGAAGCGGCGCGGGCGCGCATCACCGGCGTCGAGAAGGCGATGAACCGCCTGGCGCGCGAGGATGCCAAGCTCGGCAAGCGGCGGCCCGAGATGATCGAGTCGCTTCGCGCGTCGATCGAGGCCAGCCTCACCGACGCGCGCCGTCTGCGGCTGCTCCGCGATCAGTGGATCCTTCGCCAGGCGCTCTATCGTGACTATCAGCGCGTCGTCGGCGGCCGGTTGCTCAGCCTGGTGAAGTCCCAGCCGCAGCTCGAAGCGATCCGGCGACTCGACGGCCCCCCGCTGAGCACCCTGCAGTCGCTCCAGTCGCGGCTCACTGGTGGCGCCGAGCAGCTCGAGCGGATCGATGTGCCGGAAGATCTGCGGAACACGCACAGCAATCTGATCAGCGCCTGGCGCTTCGCGGAAAATGCCGCCAGGGGCCGCGTCGACGCGGTGTCCACCGGGAACGTGGCGCGCGCCTGGGAAGCGTCGTCGGCGGCCGCGGGCGCGTTGATGCTACTGTCGGAAGTGCAACGAGGCATTCAGGATCTGCTGGAGTTACCCCGTCTGAAGTGATCACCCCGCGCACGACACGCCTGGTTCGCGTGCCGGACCTCCAGGCGTTCCGCCGCGCGCTGGTCGGGCTGGCGACGAGTGGGCCGCCGCTCGAGGCGCGCGACCGGCTTCTGGTCGTCCCCACGCGCGCCGCCGCCGCGCAGCTCGTCCGCACCATCGAGAGCACCGCCCTTCACGACAGCCGCCCGGCGGTCGTCCTCCCGGACTTCGCCACCGCCGACGAGCTGGTATTCCGGCTGGCCGAGCGGCTCGACGCACGCCAGGCCGTCCTCCGCGACACCGAGCGCGAGGCTCTCGCGATGGTGGCGTGCCGTGCCGCCCGCGACGCCGGTTACGAGCCGCCCTTCCGGCTGCGGCCGGGCCTGGTGGCCGAGGCGCTGCGGTTCTACGACGCGCTCGGGCGCTATCAGAAGGACATGGACACGTTCGAACGGCTGGCGCTCGGGCTGCTCGAGCCCGGCGCCGCCGACGATCGCGGCGCCGAGCGGCTGGTGCGGCAGACGCGGTTTCTCGCCGCGGCGTTTCGCGAGCTCGAGCAGCGGCAGGCCGGCGCCGGCGCCGACGAGCACGTGCTGCGCGCCCGGCTCGTGGCCGCACCCGCGCCGCGACCCTACCGCCACGTCGTAGTGGCCGTGGGGGACCGCTCGAGCGATCGCTACGGCCTGTGGCCCGCGGACTGGGATCTGCTGTCGCGGCTGCCCGCGCTCGCGCGGCTCGACGTCGTGGTGACCGACACGGCGCTTGCCGGCGACCTCCACGAGCGGCTGCACCATCTGTTGCCCGGCCTCGACGAAGTGCGGGAAGGCGACGCCGGCGAGTCGGTGGCGCCGTCGCTGCAAGTGCCCGCCGGCGATGCGCCGGTCCACGTGGCGCGCGATCGCGAAGAGGAAGTGGCCGGGTTCGCGCGGCGCGTCAAGGCGGCCGTTCGCCGCGGGGCGCTCGATCGCCTCGATCGCGCGGCGCTCGTCGTCCGCACGCCGTTGCCCTACGTCTACGTGACGCGCGAGGTGCTGCGGTCGGCCGGCGTGCCGTGCCAGATGTTCGACGCGCTCCCGCTCGCCGCCGAGTCGTGGGCGGCCGCGTTCGATCTGGCCTGCTCGGCCGTCGGGACCGGATTTGCCCGCGGGCCGGCCGTCGCGCTCCTGGGATCGCCGCACTTCCGCTTCGAGGAGGAGGGCGAACGGCTGACACCTGCCGAAGTCGCCGCCCTCGACCGCGCGCTCGCGGAGCACGGCTATCTCGGCCAGCTGTCGGCGCTGCGCCCGCTGGTCGAGTCGTGGACGGCTCGGGCAGCGTCCACCTTCGCCAAGGCTACGGCGGACAAGTCTCGCTCCCGGCTGGCCGCGGCCGCGCGTGCCGGCCGCGTCCTCGAACGGATGGCGGCAGAGCTCGAACCGCTGCGCTCGCCCGCGCCGGTGGCGGATCACCTGCGCCTGGTCCTCGCATTCCTCGCCGGTCACGAAGCGGCGCCGGGCCCCGATGATCCGCTGCGCGCGCGGCAGCTCCGGGCTCGCGCCGCACTCCTGGGCACCCTGACGGCGCTGCGCGACGCTTACGCCCGCTTCGATTCTACGCCGGTGGAGTTCGACGACACGGCGGCCGTGTGCCGGCGCTGGATCGAAGCGCAGACGTTCTCGCCGCGCACCGGCGAAGCGGGGGTGCACCTGCTCGACAGCGCCAGCGCCCGCTTCGGCGAGTTCGACGAGGTGCAGCTGGCGGGCCTCGTCGAGGGCGAATGGCCGGACCCCTCGCGGCGCAGCATCTTCTACTCGAACTCGGTGCTGCGGGAGCTGGGCTGGCCCTCCGAGACGATGCGGCTCGACGGCGTGCGGGCCGAGTTCGCCGATCTGCTGCGGCTGCCGCGGCAGCGTCTCACCGTCTCCACCTTTGCGCTCGAATCCGACGCGCTGGTCAGCGCGTCGTCGCTGCTCGACGAGATCCGCCGCGCCAATCTCGACGCGATGGAGGAGGCGCCGCTGGCGGGCCGGGTGTTCGAACACGAGGCGCTGGGGCTCGAGCCGGCGGACGTGCGTGCGCTCGACGCCGAGGCCCGCGCCTGGGCGGCGCTTCGCCTGGCTGCGCGCGACCAGGCCGAGCCACGCTTCCGGGGCGCCACCGATGGCCACCACGCGCGCGTCTACTCGCTGACCTCGCTCGAGCGCTACCTCGATTGCCCCTTCAAGTTCTTTGCGGCCGATGTGTTGCGGGCCGAGGAGCCGCCCGACGACCAGTCGGCGCCGTCGCCGCGCGCCCGCGGACGGTTCGTGCACGACGTGCTGCAGCGCTTCTTCGCGGCCTGGGACCAGACCGGCATCGGCCCGATCACCGCCGAGACGATCGAGCGGGCCAGGGAGGTGGCGGTGACGGTGGCCGAGCCGCTGCTCGAGGCGCTCGGCGATGCCGACGCCGCGATCGAGCGGGCACGGCTGTTCGGGACCGCCATTTCCACCGGGCTCGTCGACATCGTGCTGGCGCACGAAGTGGAGCGCCCGGCGGAGCCGGTGGTCGAGCGCTGGCTCGAGCACCGGTTCGACGGAGCCTTTGCGATCGGCCCCGGGGGGGCTCCGGTGGGTCTCAACGGCGTGGCGGACCGCGTCGACCTGCTTCCGGGCCGCCGCCTGCGGGTGATCGACTACAAGTCGGGCGGTGAGCCCGACGTCAAACGCGCCCTGCAGGTGCCGGTCTATGCGATGTGCGCGCAGGAGTCGCTCCGCGGGCGCGACCGCCAGCCGTGGACCGTGCACGAGGCCGCCTATGTCGCGCTCGGCAGCGCCAAGCGGACGCTCGTGCCGGTCGTGAACGCGGCCGACGCCGCCGAAAAGGGCGAAGCAACGCTGGGCGAGGCGCGCGCCCGGCTGCACGAGGTGCTCGACGGGATCGCGCGCGGCGAGTTCCCGGCCAAACCCTACGAGCCGCGCTGGTGCCGCTACTGCGCCTACTCGTCGATCTGCCGCAAGGACTACGTCGATGACGATTAGGGACGTGCCGCGGCTGCCGTTCGACGAAGGCGACGATTCGCTCGAGTCGCGCATCGACGCGCGCGACCGCGCCGCGCGGGAGCGGGCCGTCGATCCGCGCTTCAACGTGGCCCTCGAGGCGTCGGCGGGCACCGGCAAGACGCGCGTCCTGGTGGACCGCTATCTGAACCTGCTGAAGGCGGGTGTCGATCCGGGCCACATCCTGGCGGTGACGTTCACGCGCAAGGCGGCCACCGAGATGCGGGACCGCATCCTGTCGTCGCTCCGCCAGGCGGCGGAGCGCGGCGAGATCCCGCCGTCGCGCTGGCGCGAGCTGCGCGACCGCACCGGCGACATCGCCGTCAGCACGATCGACGCGTTCTGCCTGTCGCTGCTGCGGGAGTTTCCGCTCGAGGCCGATCTCGATCCCGGCTTTTCGATGGCCGACGACACGGAGGTGCCGCGCCTGATCGACGAATCGCTCGATCGCGCGCTGCGGGCCTGCCGGGCTCTGGCGCGCGAGGACGAGAACGTCGCGCTGGTATTCGCGCAACTGGGCGATCGGCGGGCGAAAGCCGGGCTCGCGGCGCTCCTGAGCCGCCGCCTCGTGGCGCCGGAAGTGCTTCGACGCTACCTGGCGCAGGGTCCGCCCGAGTGGACCGTGGCCACAGTGGCGGCGCGCGGTGCCTCGGCGTTGCGCGACGTCTTCGCGGGCATGCGCGGTGGCCTCGCCGCCTTGCTGGCATCGGGACCAGCGGTTCCGGCGTTCCGCCTGCTCGCTCGCCAGCTCAAAGTGCTCGACCCCGCGGCCGGCGAGCCGGCCGCCGCGGCGGTGCACGCGGCGTTCGCGCGCGCACGCGGCTATTTCCTGACCCAGGACGGCAAGCCTCGCAGCCGCATGGTGGCGAAGAAGAGCGACTTCCGTACGGCCACGGACTACGAGCGCCACCGCGATCTCGTCATCGGCCACGCGCCCGCCATCGTGACCGCGCATGCCAGCTATCGCCGCGACCTGAACGCGCTGGTGGCCCGCGGCGTGTGGCGTATGTACGCCGTGGCCGAGCGCTACTACCGCGCCACGCTCGACGCGCACGCGGTGCTCGATTTCCCCGACGTGCTGTTGTCCACACTGCGGCTGCTGCGCCAGATGGAAGAGTTCTCGCAGAGCCGCTACCGGCTCGAGTCGCGCTATCACCATGTGCTGGTGGACGAGTTCCAGGACACGAGCCGTGCCCAGTGGGAGCTCGTGTCGCTGCTGGTGCGGGCGTGGGGCGAGGGCGCGGGCCTGGCGTATCAGGGCCCGGTCGAGCCGACGGTGTTCATCGTCGGCGACCGCAAGCAGTCGATCTACGGCTTCCGTGATGCGGACGTGGCCGTCCTCGGCGAAGCCGGCCGCGCCATCGCCCAGCTGCGGCCGGGCGGCGATGTGCGGCGGTCGATTTCGCGGAGCTTCCGGTCGGTGCCGGCGATTCTGGCCTTCGTCAACGACGTGTGCGCCGATCTCGACAAAG
>Ga0209486_10001499_pt1 | contig 10115 bp, 7 predicted proteins | sample NCCompost_FD_187518 | JGI IMG/M metagenome (GOLD analysis project Ga0209486, IMG submission 187518) | Agricultural soil microbial communities from Utah to study Nitrogen management - NC Compost (SPAdes) (version 2) | ecosystem: Environmental > Terrestrial > Soil > Agricultural land | place: USA... | reverse complement strand
CTCTCGGAGGTGCGCAGCATCGCCGTGAACCGGACTCCTGAACAGCTGCAGATCGCCCTGTTCTGGCACACGAACCAGTCGCCGACCGCGAACGGTCCAATGAACGCGCTCGCACGCGAGCTGATCGTACGGCACCGCCGGAACGACCTGGAGGCAGCGCGGATCCTCTTTCTCTCCGGGGCGGCGGCGTACGATGCGCTGACCGGGTGCTTCGATGCCAAGTATCACTACTGGTACATTCGCCCGCCGCAGGCAGATGCAGCCATTGTCCCCCCCTTCCCGATGCCGCCCCATCCGTCTTACCCGTCGGCGCATTCCTGCATATCCGGCGGCATGACGGGCGTTCTTGCACTCGCGTTTCCGACCGAGCGCGATCGGGTGGAAGCCATGGCGGTCGAGGCCAGCACCTCGCGAGTGTACGCGGGAATTCACTACCGGTTCGACGCCGTCGCGGGACTCGCCCTCGGTCGCGCCGCGGCCGCGAAGGCGTTCGCCGCCGACCTCCGCCAGTCGGCACTGCTTCCATGAGGTGAAGGAAAATCGGAGGGGAAATCCGTTTCACTACGGTATAGCAACGCCCCGCAGATGTTTCACGGTCCGTTCACGACGGAATGCCAGCGGTCGGGCACCGTCCTCGCCATCACCGTCGCCTGAAAGGCGCGCCATGCGCTGGTTCCCGGTAGTTCTCGTTGTCGCGTTCGCATCGTGCAACTCCGACACCCCCGGAGGGCCTGGTGACGACGCCATGCTGGTGAGCAGTGAGAATCACGACCTCGGAACGATCAGCGTCGGCGTTCAGACGAGCGCCCTCGTGCTCACTTTCACCAACACGGGAAACGACGAATCGGCCGCCCTGACTGTCTTCGTCGAAGGCCCGTCGGCCGACGAGCTCGTCGTTTCGTCGGATGAGTGCGAGGGACGCGAGCTGGCGCCCGAGGAATCCTGCGAGATCACCGTTGCTCTCCGGCCGACCTTCAATGGCGCGAAAGAGGTGCTGGTCCGTGTGCAAGGTCGGCCCGGAGAGACCGCGTCGGCGACCATCCGTGCGATCGTCGGCGGAACGACCATGAGCGCATCACCGGATGGGCTGGATTTCGGGGACATGCGTCTGGGGATCGCCTCGCCCACGCGCGGGCTCCTCATTCGGAATGCCAGCCCGCGGCCAACCGGCTCTCTCTCCGTCGAGATCTCGGGACCGCACGCCTCCGACTTCACCGTGGTACTGGACGCGTGCGCCGGCGCGTCGATCTCCGGGGGATTTTCCTGCGGGATCACCATCCGGTTCCAGCCGAGCGCGTCCGGAATCCGGACGGCCACATTGAGAGTTTCCGGCGTCGATGCGGCCGTCTCCGCACCGCTGCGCGGGACCGGCGGCTCCCCAACCTTCCTCTCGATCACGCCAACGCAGCACGCCTTCGGCCTCATACGCCTCACCGAGAGGAGTACGGCTACGTTCACCGTCCGGAATGATGGTCCCGGATTCAGCGGAACGCTGTCCGCTCAGGTTTCCGGCGTAAACGCGAACTTCGCGTTCGAGTCCAACACATGCATCGGACAGACGCTGGAGGTTGGGGCGTCGTGCGTCATCTCGGTAAGCTTCCGGCCCCAGTCTGCCGGGGCGAAGACGGCCGATCTCACCGTATCCTCGTCGTATGCGGAAGCGGTCCATGCCTCGGTGAGCGGCGAAGGCGCCGCGCTCACCCTGACGGCGTCTCCCCCTGCCATGGCATTTTCGGCCCTTGCGCTATCGGCGAGCGCTGCACAGAGCGTCACCATCACGAATACCGGGAATGTGGCATCCGTACCGATCCGGACCGAGATCGTCGATTTCAGCGACTACGATTACTACTACTATACGCCATCGACTTCACAGTTCGAGATCGTGACCGATGCGTGCGCTGGGGCCGCACTCGCACCGGGAGCCAGTTGTGCCGTGTCCATCCGCTACGCTCCGCGAACGATCGGCGCGCACTTCGGCCGGCTGCGACTTTTCGGCGATGCCGCCCAGAATCCAACGCAAAGCGTGGACATCTCGGGCACGGCCAACGGAATTCGATCCACGACGCTGACGCTGGACTTTCCCCCGACAGCGGTCGGGGCGACGAGCGCCGCGTTCAACGTCGGCATCTTCAACTCGGGCTCGACGTCCAGCGGGGCTCTGACTACGACGCTTAGTGGCGGCGGGTTCACGATCGTCAGCGATGACTGCGCCGGAACGGCGCTGGGCGCAGGCGCCGCGTGTACCATCTCGGTGCGGTTCTCGCCGTCGGCGGCGCTGCTGCACCACGCGCAGATCACGGTCAGCGGAATACCGGGCGGCTCAGCCATCACCACGGTACGCGGGCAGGGAATGTGAGGATCCGAACCTTCTTCTGCGTGGGGCTCGGGGCCGTGGGCTCGTGCGCCGGTGATTCGAGTGTCGTGCCCAGTCAGCCGATTCTCGCAGGCGTGACGGCCATCGCGAACCCCCATAACGCGCTCTCAGCGCGAGTGGCGCTGTTGACGGAGAACGTGGACTCCGCGCGCATCCGCATTCGCGGCGCCGATGGTGTGGAGCAACACACGCCATTCCGGCGCTTGCGCGGCATAGATACGCTCGTGGTCCTCGGACTCGCGTCGGAGTCTGATTACACGCTCGTGGCCGAAGTCTGGGGCGGATCTGTCTCGCTGCAATCCGGGGCGCAGGCGTTCCGTACGGGCTTCCTGCCGGCGGCCCTGCAGGCGGTCCACCTCCGAGGGGTGGGGGCGCCCTCGGCCGGACACACGCTTACGGTCCCGGTGTTCCTGGGGGGCCAGAACGACGGATACGTCGTCGCGTTCGACGGGTCGGGACGAATCAGCTGGTACCGTGTAATCGAGGGCGACGGCTGGGCGGTCGAAGCGCGCCAGCAGCCGAACGGCAACATCTCCGTGTACGTGGGGCGTTCATACGGATGGCAAGCGACTGCCGGAGGCTACCTGGAGTTCCGGCCCGACGGTGAGCTTGTTCGGCGGTTCGCCGCGGCACCCGCGTTCTACACCGACCCGCACGACCTGCTGCTGACCTTCCGGGACACCACGCTCGAGTCGGTCCACCTGATCGGCTACGACATCCAGTCGTACCCGCCGGACGTGACACGCGACGGGCGGACGACGCTGGCGGTCCACCGCATTCTTCGGCAGAGCCCTGAGGGCCAGGTCGAGTTCGAGTGGAACGCGGGCGACCACTTTTCGCCCGCGGACTGGCCGGCCTCCGGCGTTCCGTTCGATCTCGTTCACCCCAGCTCGCTCGACATCGGTCGTGACGGGAACTACCTGGTTTCACTGCAGGCACTCGACGAGGTGGCCAAGGTCAACGCTCGAACCGGCGCCATCCTCTGGCGGCTCGGGGGCCGGAACAGCGATTTCACATTCACCGGCGACCCGCTTGGCGGGTTCAGCGGGCAGCACAGCGTCAGAGAGCTGGAGAACGGAAACCTGCTCATGTTCGACAACCGGTCGGGGCCGGACCCGCTCGCCTCTCGCGCGGTGGAGTACAGGCTCGACCAGGGCGCGGGGACGGCCACGATGGTGTGGGAATACCGCCCCGATCCTTCGATCACCAGCAGGATCATGGGATCGGCCCAGCGGCTCCGCGGTGGGAATACGGTGGTGGGATTCGGGGTCGCCGGACGCGTAATCGAGGTGGGCGCCGGGTCGACGCCCATCTGGGATGCGACGCTCACGAAGGACGGTGACCCGCTGCCGATGCAGTTCTATCGTGCCGTGCGCCTCGCTTCGCTCTACCGATACGAGCGCCCGTAGCTGAAAGGGAAAGGGGCCGAAGCCCATTGTGGCTTCGACCCCTTTTTCTTTCGTTAAGGGGACAACAGCCCCTACTTGCCCACCCCGTGACACTTCTTGTACTTCCTTCCCGACCCGCAGGGACACGGATCGTTGCGGCCCACCTCGGGAACCGACCCGCCCTGCGCGCCGAGCCGGCCGAGTGAGCTGGCGACGGGGGGCGCCGGCGGACGCGGCCCGGTGCTCGTCGGCGGCATCGGCGTGGCACCCATGAAGAGATCCTCGGCGCCGCTCGTCGGCGCCGGCGGAGGCGGGAGCGGCATCCGGCGCGGTGGGGCGGGCGGCTCCGCCGTCACCTGGATCTTCATGAAGCGCTCGGTGAACGTCGACTGGATGTCCCCCATCAGGTCCTGGAACATCTCGAACGCTTCCTTCTTGTACTCGACGAGCGGGTCCTTCTGCCCGTAGGCGCGATACTGGATCGCGTTCCGAAGCTGGTCGAGGTCGTAGAGGTGGTCCTTCCACTTCTCATCCAGCACCGAGAGCATCACCTGCGACAGCACCTGCGAGTCCACGTCGGGAATACCGAGCTTCCGCCCGAAATCCACGAGGTACTCGATCTTCCGCTGGAACGTGAGCTCAGCCTCGGCCTTCGCGGCGTCGGCGAGGTCGTCGCGATCCGGTGTCTTCCCGGCATCGAGGAAGTCCTCGACGTTCACGAGGTACTGGAGCATCAGCGCCTCGCGGAGCCCGCCCCGGTCGAACTCCTCCGGCTTCTCGGCCGACGCGAGGAACTCGAGCACCTGCCGCTCCACCGCGGCCTCGATCATCCGGCGCGCCTCGGCCTTGAGCTGCTCACCGCGCTCGAGTGCGAAGAGCCGGAGTGAGTACACCACGTCGCGCTGCTGGTTCAGGACGTCGTCGTACTCGAGCGCGCGCTTCCGCTGCTGGAAGTTCTGGAGCTCGACGCGCTTCTGCGCCTGCTCGATGGCGCGCGTCACCAGGCCGCCGGTGATCACCTCGCCCTCCTCGGCGCCGCCGCGGTCCATCCACGCCGCGATCCGGTCCGACCCGAAGAGCCGCATCAGGTCGTCCTCGAGCGACAGGAAGAAGATCGACTGCCCGGGGTCGCCCTGGCGGCCGGAGCGGCCGCGCAGCTGGCGATCGATGCGCCGGGACTCGTGGCGTTCGGTGCCGATGATCTGGAGGCCGGCCTCCTCCACCGAGAGATCGAGATCCTTGCCCAGCTTGATGTCGGTTCCACGGCCGGCCATGTTGGTCGCGATCGTGATCGCGCGCGTCTGTCCCGCGCCCGCCACGATCTCCGCTTCGCGCTGGTGGTACTTCGCGTTCAGCACCTCGTGCTTCAGCCCGCGCCGCTTGAGCTGGCGCGAGAGGGTCTCGGAGACGTCCACGTTCACGGTGCCGATGAGGACCGGCAACCCCTTCTCGTGCAGCCGATCGACCTCGTTCAGGATCGCGTCGTGCTTCTCCTTCCGGGTCTTGTAGATCCGGTCGGGCTGATCCTTCCTCCGCACCGGCTTGTTGGTCGGAATGACGTTCACCTCGAGCCCGTAGATCTGGTAGAACTCGGTCTCCTCGGTCTCCGCGGTGCCGGTCATGCCGGCGAGCTTGTCGTACATGCGGAAATAGTTCTGGATGGTGATCGTGGCAAACGTCTGCGTCTCGCCCTTCACCTGAACCCCTTCCTTCGCCTCCACGGCCTGATGGAGGCCGTCCGCCCAGCGCCTCCCGGGCAGCACGCGGCCGGTGAATTCGTCCACGATCAGCACCTGACCGTCCTGCACCAGGTAGTCCACTTCCTTCTCGTAGAGCGCGTGCGCCTGCAGGAGCTTGTGGATGATGTGGAGCTTCTCGCTCTTCCGTGCGTACTCCGCCTCCACCTCCCGGCGCCGCTCGATGCGCTCCGCCGGCGTGAGGTCGGGGTCCTGCTCTAGCCGATGCACCTCCTCCGAGATGTCCGGCACGAGGAAGAGCCCGGGATCGTTGGGCGACATCGCCTCCGCGCCGCGGTCGGTGAGATGGACCGAGTGGCCCCTCTCGTCGAGAACGAAGTACAGCACGTCCTCGAGGTCGCGCATCTCCTGCTGCCGGGTCGGCAGCTTCCGGTCGGCGATGGCGTCGAGCTCGATGCGCTGCACCGACTGCTTCACGCCCGTCTCGTTGAAGAGCTTCAGCAGCCGCTTGTTCTTCGGCATCCCGAGCTGGGACTGGTAGAGCTTGAGCGCCGCCTCGGACTTCGTCTTCGGATCCTCGAGAAGGCGTTCCCCTTCGGCGAGGAGCGTGTTGACCACGCCGGTCTGCTTCCGCACCAGCTCGGCCACCTGCCGGTTGAACTGCTGGTACTTGTCGTCCTCCTGATGGCCCACGGGGCCGCTGATGATGAGCGGCGTGCGCGCCTCGTCGATCAGGATCGAGTCCACCTCGTCGATGATCGCGAACGCGTGCTCGCGCTGGACGCGCTGGTCCAGCGAGAAGACCATGTTGTCGCGGAGATAGTCGAAGCCGAACTCGTTGTTCGTCCCGTACGTGATGTCGGCGTGATACGCCGCCCGGCGCTCGGGCGAGGATGGCTCAGTATCGTCGAGGCACGCGACGGAGACGCCGAGATAGCTGAAGACGTGCCCCATCCACTGGGAGTCGCGGCGGGCCAGGTAGTTGTTCACCGTGACGAGATGCGCGCCCCGGCCGGTGAGCGCATTCAGGTAGAGCGGCAGCGTGGCGACGAGGGTCTTGCCTTCGCCCGTGGCCATCTCGGCGATGCGGCCCTGGTGCAGCACGATGCCGCCAATGAGCTGCACGTCGTACGGGACCATGTCCCAGGTGAGCTCGCGCCCGGTCACCATCACGGTCGTGCCCATGAGCCGGCGGCACGCTTCCCGCACGGTGGCGAAGGCCTCCGGCAGGATCTCGTCCAGCACCGCGGCCAGCTGCCGCTTCCACGTCGTCGTGAGCTCGTCAGCCCGGTCCTCGAGCCGGTCACGCTCCGCCGGATCGGCGGAATCGTGCTTCTGCAGCCGCACCTGCTCCAGCTCGCTCCGGACTATGCTCGTGCGCTCCGCAATGAGCGCCCGGAACTTCGCCGTCTGCGCCTTGAGCTCGTCGTCGCCGACTTCGCGGAGCCGCGCCTCGTGCTCGTGGATCTGGACGAGGATCGGGCGCACGCGCTTCACATCGCGCTCGTGCCGCGACCCCAGGACTGCGGTCATCAGTTTCTTGATCATTCCCGTCCACCAGTCCGATAGAGGCCGTGCGCCGCGATGTATTCCGCGACCGCATCCGGCACCCAGTAACGTAACGACCGGCCCATCCGCACCCGTTCCCGGACCGCCGTCGCCGATATCTCGATTGCCGGGACGTCCACCTGCTTCCACACTCCCGGCAGCGCGGGAGCGTCGGTTCCAGCGCGCGCGAACACGACGACGCGCGCCAGCCGCAGGACGGCGTCGCCCTCCTTCCACCGCGGGAGATCCAGTGCCGCGTCGGCGCCGAGCAGGAGCACCGGATCGAGCCCTGGCTCCCTGTCGCGCAGAGCGCGCAGCGTATCCACCGTGTATGACGGCCCCGGCCGGTCGAGCTCGATCGGGTCCAGCGCGAACCCGGCCTCGCCATCGATCGCCAGCTGCACCATCGCCGCCCGGTGCGCGGCGGCGCTCCGGTGCCCGTCCCGCTTGAGCGGCTGCTCGCGGGCCGGCACGAAGCGAACCTCGTCGAGGCCGATCGCCTCGGCGAGGACGCGGGCGATCAGCAGGTGGCCGTGATGAATCGGATCGAACGAGCCACCGAAGAGTCCGACCACCGCGTCACCGCTGCGGAGGCGGCGGCGGCAGGGTGTCGCGCGGTGCGGGCGCAACGGTATCCGCCGGAGCGAGTCCCGCGGGGCAGGCACGTTCGGCCCCCGACGCCTGGGGATGGAAGCGGCGCAGGTAGTCGCATGTCTCCCGCACGTCCTCGAGATAGCCGAGGCTCCGGTAGGCACCGATGAGCGCGACCAGGGCGGTCGGAGCCACCTGGCTCCGTGGGTAGCTCGCCAGCAGATCGCGCAGGTAGATGATCGCCGAGTCGTAGGCGCGGAGGCGCAGGTAGTAGCGCGCCGACTTGAACGCCTTGGCGGCCAGCTTGTCATTGATGTCCGCGATCCTGGTCAGTGCCTGCTTTGCCGCGTCCGAATCGGGGTAGCGGCTCACGAGCTCCTGGTATGTCGAGAGAGCCGACTGTCCGTACGTCGGGTCGAGCTCGGGCCGGCGCCAGAGCTCCGAGTACGCATCGCCTACGCGCAGCAGTGCTCCCGGCGCGAGGGGATGGGTGGGCGTCTCGTCCGACACCTTCCTGAATTCCCGTGCCGCATCCAGCCGGTTCTTCTTTCCGAAATGGGACTCTCCCATCATCATGTGGGCCTCGACGCGGCGCGGATCGGTGGCCGGCGCCTCGAGCAGGAAGCGCTCGATACGGGCGATCGCATCATCCCACTTCCGCCGCTGGTACGCGTCGCTCACGCCCGCCCACAGCGAGTCGAGCTGGGCGGCCGTGAGGGTCTCCGCCGAGGCGGGCACGACGCCCGGACCGGCGGTGTTCCCACCGCAGGCGACGGCCGCCAGCGCAATCGCGATTCCCAGTAGCCGAAGCTTCATCACTCTCTCACGCGGGTCGTATCGCCCGCTCTGTTGGTACCGGCGGCGGCGCGGATACGCCGCGCCGCCATCACGCCGATCGAGTCGCCGCGCCGGCCGGCGTCCGCCGCCCGCTGCCACGCGATCACCGCGGCGATCGTATCACCCTGCACCAGCCGAGCGTCGCCGAGACCGACGAGCGCGCGCCGCCCCGCGCCGGACGCGGGATCAACGGCGGCAACGCGCGTGAACCAGCGGTCCGCGGCGATCGCGTCGTCCGAGCGCAGCGCGGTCGCACCGAGCGCGAGCCCGCACCGCGCCACACCGCGGGTCGCGGCCCAGCGGCGCGCCGAGTCGGCGCGGCGGCGGATGACGCTCTCGTACGCGGCCAGTGCCTCGCCACAATTGCCCGCTTCCTCGAGCGCGGCTCCATAGCGAAGCAGCAGCGTGTCGAACTCCGTGCGCCCGGGCGCGGCAGCCAGCGCCGCGGGAAGCCAGTCGATGGCCTCACCCGGCGCGATCGGCGCGAGCCGGAGCAGGGCGAGGACCCAGCGGCCCACCGGCCGATCGGGGGCGAGACGCTGATACGCGGCGAGCGCGATGCGCAGCCCGTCGGGATCGCGCGCCTGATCGGCCCCGGCCATGACCTGCTCGAGTCCGTCCGCCGCCTCGGCACGATGCGCCGGCGACGTGTTCCCGAACGACTCGAGCGCTGCCGCCGCGAGGTCGCGGCGCCCGGCACCTCTCGCCGCCGCCGCCGCCTTGAGCCAGAGGTCGCCACCCTCATCCTTCGCCAGCGGCGCATAGGCGGCGTACGCTTCGGCGAAGCGGCCGCCCGAATACGCAGCGTCGGCCGTGCGCTCGAGGCCGGCCCTGCCGCATCCCGACGCCAGCGCCACGGCGGCGATGACGCTCGCCGCGATGCGCCGACTCACCCCTGGCGGCCCACCATCTCGAGATAGGCGCCGACCCGCGCATGGTCCGGCCGGCGGGCGAGGGTGGCCTGCCAGACTTCGCGCGCGCCCGCACCGTCCCCGGAGAGGTAGCGCGCGAGCCCGAGCGCCGCTCCGGCGTCCACGAAGCCAGGGCGCGCGGCGACCACCTGCTCGAGCTCCTCGCGCGCCTCGAGCGCCTGCCCCGCCTCGAGCAGCACGCGGGCGAGCCGATAGCGCAGGTCGTGAAAGGTGGGCCCGAGCTCGAGCGCGCGCCGGTACTGCTCGATGGCCTCGGCGAACGCGCCGACCTCGGCGTAGGCCTGCGCGAGCTCCGCATGCCGGTTGGCCAGCTGTGCCGCCACGGGCGCCGGAAAGCCGTGAACGCTGCCGGTGTCCGCGAGCGCTGCGCGGCGGAAGCTCTCTTCCGCCTCCGCGCTCCGGCCGAGCTCGTTGAGCACCAGGCCGCGGTGCACCAGCGCCTCGAGGTACCGCGGGTTGAGCGCGAGCGCGCGGTCGAACTCGGCGAGTGCGCGCTCCGGCTGCCCGAGGAGCGACAATGACACTCCGAGGAGCTGATATGCGTCCGCGAACGCATTCCCGCTGGACGTCACTTCCTCGAGCAGGTGCATGGCGCCGTGGTAGTCCTGCAGCACGAAGCGTTCGCGTGCCCGTACGACGAGCTGATCAGCGCTGAGCTGCATATTCCCCCCTGCACCACTCCGCGAAGCGGTCGATGCCGGTGTCGAACGTGGTGCGCGGCGTCCATCCGAGGATGGAGCGCGCCTTT
>Ga0209486_10001496_pt1 | contig 10130 bp, 8 predicted proteins | sample NCCompost_FD_187518 | JGI IMG/M metagenome (GOLD analysis project Ga0209486, IMG submission 187518) | Agricultural soil microbial communities from Utah to study Nitrogen management - NC Compost (SPAdes) (version 2) | ecosystem: Environmental > Terrestrial > Soil > Agricultural land | place: USA... | reverse complement strand
CGCGGGCCCACCTGGTCCAGTGTTGGCCCTGACATCCTCCGGGTAGTATTTCCACGGCGAACGCGGCGCACTATTTTGACCAGCCGTGTTTTGAGCGGCAGCCAGGGCGGCCAGCAACATCACGCCCGCGACGCCGGTGATTACGCTCGTGCTGCGCACCATGTGCCTCCCCATCTATGGGATCTTGATTCCCGACGGCCTGGCGATCGAATCACGATACTCGATTCCCTCCGACGGGATACAGAATGTCTCGGCGAACTCCTGGCCCAACACCCAGTAGAAGCTCGCCTGCATCCACGTCCACGGCTTCGTGTAGAACTTCGGATCGTCGATCGTGACCGTCAGCTGCAGATTGTATTGATCGCGACGTGCATACCGCTCCTGGATCCGTGCCGAGGAACTGCGTGGATGACCGGCTTCGTCCAGCCAGGGTCGTTCATCCACGCCGGTCGTGTCGATCACCAGCGTATGGTCGTCTTGCCAGCGGCCGACTGAATGACCGTACAGTCTGGACTCGGGCATACCCTTCGCGTCCACGGCTTTGGGCAGCGCTCGTCCATCCATCCAGATCTCACGCCAGACGCGCTGCTGCTCGTAGGCGATAAGTATGCGATCCGGCGCGGACCCGAAGATCATGCGTCCCCGGCTGCTGACCGCATGCGCCAGCAGATTGCGCGGAAACCCGAGGGGATCACACGTAATGAATGGATCGTTTGACGAGGGCTGCTCGCTCTGAGGAGTCGCGCCCAGGCCGCTCGCAGGCCCGTACGGCGAACGCAGCGTGAACAGCTTCTCGCCCGCTGGCGTCATCGCGGGAACCCGCTCGGGCTTGTTGTTTTGCGGTCCGACCCACACGCCTGAGAGATCTCGCGTGGGAGCCGGTCCAGGAGGATTCGGCATCTTGGGGATGCCCTCGGCAATGAACCCTTCCGGTATCCTTCCGCCGCGCTGAGCGTGCCCGGTGACAATCGCCAGGCACGCCAGCACGACGACCGAGACGACGAAGAAACGTGGTCTCACTCGGTCAACTCCCGGCTAGAAGTCGTACTTCACGCCGAACTGCATGATCCGCGGCTCGCCGGCCTGCGACTCGATGCGCCCGAACGCCCCCGAGTTGAAGTTGGTGGTCGGGTTCCCCCAGTTGAAGGTGTTGAACACGTTGAACGTTTCGAGCCGCAGCTCGAGCCGCTGCGTTCCGACGACGTTCACGAGCTTCGAAATCGCCAGGTTGACCTGCCAGAACTTCGGTCCAACCGCGAGGTTGCGCATGGCATTCCCCAGGGTGCCCGGCACCGCGTGCGCAAAGGCGGCCCGATTGAAGTAGCCCTCGATGTTCTCACCAGGCTTCACATCGGAGGCATCCTTGCCCGGACCGTAGATGTCATCGCTCAGCAGGTCGGGCCGCTGAATCGAGGAATGGCTGCCAATGAATGCGTTGTCGCGGCCGCTGGTGATGTTGAGCCGGCTCCCCGAACGCGCGGTGAGGATGCCCGATATACGCCAGCTCGAGGCAAGCGCGCGTACGACTCCGCTGCCGACCTCGGGGGTCTCGTATCCCGCATTGAGTGTGCCCAGGTGGGTGCGGTCCTGGTCGCACGGGCCGGCGTCGAATTCCGGGTTGTCCGGATCTGAGTAGCCCTGGCTGGTCTGATTGAAGGTCTCGGCGGTGGCCGTGCCCTCACACTTCGACAGCGTGTAAGTGCCGTTGAGGCTCACGCCCGTCACGCTGCGATGCCGCGCCGCCAGCTTCAAGCCGCGGTACTTCTGCCAGCCGATGTCCGTGTTGAGGTCGAGCGCGCCGATCTTGGCCGACTTGATCGGATCCGCAAGCGACATCTCCCGCCGCTGGTTGAGGTTCGCAGTCGTCGAGCAGACCGGGAACGACCGCAGACCGGTAGACGTGTTGAGCGTGCAGGGGCCCAACCCGAGGAATACACCGTTGTTGATGGCCGACTGCGCCCAGAGCCGGTCGGAGTAGCTGCCCATATAGGTGGCCGACACGCCCCAGCTGGTGCCCAACTGCCGCTCCACCATCAGGTTCCACTGCTGCACCCGGGGTGAATTGATGTCGGGATCCATCGAGCCGAAGGCGCCAAACGGGATGTACTCCGCGTTGGCGTTGGCGATGATCGGGTGAGGATCGCCACCCGGCGTGTTGGCCCAGGGGTTGTCCAGCGGGACATCGTTGAGGATGCTGCGGCTGCCGAACGGCGGCGCGCCGGCGTTGATGTTGTGATATTCGCCCGCCATGAAGTCGTACCCCATCGAGTACGACGATCGCACGGCGAGGCGGCCGTCCCCGGTGACGTCCCACGCCACGCCCACGCGCGGTGCGATGTTGTCCCACTGCTTGTTCAACCCGGTCTTCCCGTCCGGGAATTTCTCATCCCCCGGATAAATCAGTCCGGGCGGCGCGTTGAGGAATACCTTGCTCGTGATGCCGCGGTCGTAGTTCTCCTGGTCGAAGATCACGATGGCGTCGTTCTCGACGTACTGGCCGAAGTACGGCTCCCACCGCACGCCCGCGTTGATCGTCACCCGGTTCGACACGCGCCACGCATCCTGCGCGTAGGTGCCCAGGTACCAGTTGTGGATGTCCAGGACGCTGGGACCGCCGATCTCGACCCGCGCGACGCGTCCCGCGAGGAAATCTGCGAGCGAGTGCCCGGTCAGGCTGCCATCGATGGTCCAGGCGCCGCTGGTGCGGGAGGTCGAACGCGTGTCGAATTTCCAGTAGCGCGTGTTGACGCCGACACCAAACTGATGGCTTCCCCGCACCAGGGTCACGTCGTCGGAGAAACCGTAGAGTTTGTGTGTCGACCGCCGCTCTCCGCTCCCCACCGTGGAGAACATCCCGGCAGCGCCCAACCCGAACTGGTTGCTCTCGGTGCCGCCCTCGTAGGTGGGATACCCGTACATCCTCACACCCATATCGGCGGGGCTGGGCAGGCCGTCGTTGTGGTAGCGGTGCGAATCCGTGTCGCTCCACGTGAACCGGACCGCGTTGACGAGCGCCGCGCTCATCACATGGGTCTGACCCAGCACCAGCGCGCGGAGCTTGTCGGTGGTGCCCTCGGTCGACGTCTTGAGGAGGTTGTCGCCCGGGCCCGACCACGGTTCGGGGAAGTCGTTCTTGTAGTGCATGTACCGGCCAAAGAACAACTGGCCCTCCGTCGCCTGGAGGTCGATCCGCACGATCGGTTCATGAATGTCCCGGCGGTCGACGGTTTCCCACTGGACCTTGCCGCAGGGATCGGTGGTCTGGGGCAGCAGCCCGGTAAACTTCACCGCCGCCGGGCTCAAGAGGGCCGGATTGATCCGGTTGCCGACGAAGGGAGCGCCGAGGTTGATCTGCCGCCCGGAGTTGCACGCCGGCGAGGTAATCGTCGTGAAGTCGCCGGCCAGCATCTGGGCCGTCGGCACGTACGAAATCTGGCTCGTCGGAGTCTGACGATTGAACGTGCCCTGGTAGCCGCCGAAGAAGAACAGCTTGTCGCGGAGGATGGGGCCGCCGAACGTGCCGCCCAACTGGTTGCGCCGGAGGCCGTCATCGAGCTGTTTGCCGTCTGGGCCGAAATCGGCAAAATGCTCGGGCGCGTTGAAACGACGATCGCGCAGGAACTCGAAGCCGCTGCCGCGGTAGACGTTGGTCCCCGACTTGGTGACCGCGTTGACCGACGCGCCGGACTTGAGGCCATTGTCGGCCGAGAGCCCGCTGGTCGCCACCTGGAACTCCTGGAGCGCATCGGGGAACGGCATCGGCAGCCCGGCGTTGCTCTGCGGGTTGTTGTGCTCCGCCCCGTCCAGCGTATAGGCGACGCCGAACGGGAGACCGCCGGCGACTGAAATGTAGACGCCGCCCGGCAGCCCCCGGGCCGTCCCGCCGGTCTGCACGGCGGCGCCGGCGAGCACGATCAGGTCGGTGACCTGGCGGCCCTGCAGCGGCAGCTCTAAGATTTGCTCGTTGTTGACAACCGTGCTGATGCCCGCGCTGCGGACGTCAACGAGCGGCGCGGCGGCCTCGACGGTGACCGACTCTTCCAGCGAGCCCACGGCCAGCGATGCGTTGACGGTCGGCGTCCCGCCCACCTGGAGCACGATACCGGTCTGCACGTAGGTCCTGAATCCCTGCAGCGCAACCTCGAGCCGGTACGGCCCGATGGGAAGGTTGGTCAGCAGGTAGCCGCCCGTTTCATCGGTCACGGCCGTACGCGCGAGGCCTGTGTCGGTCTGCGTCGCGGTGACGGTTACGCCGGGCAGCACGGCGCCGCTTTCATCGCGAACCGTGCCGCTGAGCTGCGCCGTCCCTTGCGCCCAGGCGCCGCCGACGGTCAGCAGGAGGATCAAAACGCCGCGCGAACAGCAGGTCAGACATCTCGTCATGATGTGAACTCCTCGTCTCCCTTGGTCACCTCACGAACGTATAAGTGCGGGGGGCATCCGACGCGGCGTCGCACGAAACTGGGGATTCAAAGAACCGGAATAATCAGAACGACGGACCCGAGAGTCCGCCCTTTGTCGCATGCTCTTACACTACTTGTGGCTGAAAGTGCAAGGGCCAAGAGGAACGGACGGCCCCGGGCACGCGTCCGACTATGCCAACGAGGTGAATCTGTTGTAACTTACCGGCGCTGCTGCACGGGTCCGTAGAACAGCGAGGTTTTCACCATGACGCCCAGCTCGCTTCTCGTGGTTCTGTTTCTTCTCCCGCTCGCTCCACAGGCCCCGCCGGCGCCTGCTGGCAATCCCGAAAAGGGGAAGGTGCTTTGGCAGAAAACAGAGCACGTCGAGTGCCGGGAATGTCACGGCACAAACGGTGAAGGCGGCCTCGGGCCAGATCTGGCAGGCCGCAAGCTGACCCCGGCGCAGTTCATCCATGCCGTCCGAAGACCGTGGGGCATCATGCCCGCCTTCAACGATAAGAACATCACCGACCCGGAATTGATGGATCTGATCGCCTACTTCGACACGCTGCCGAGCGTCGCCGAGCCGGCACCCTGGAGAGTCAAGGTGCCGGAGGGGGCGTCGCGCGGCCAGGCGGCCTCGATCACCTACGGGTGCGTCCAATGTCACGCGGCGACGTTCAACTACGGACGCTCAATCATGGGCGCCATCGACGCAAATTTCGAGTGGTTCAAATCGATTGTCTACGTTCATACGGTCGCGTATCCGCCGACTCGTGCCATGCTCGGCGAGCCTCCTTACGAGCGCATGGCGATGGGCCATTACTCGGTCGCTCGCCTGCCTGAAGCGACGTTGCAGGAAATATGGGGGTATATCAGCGACCTGGGATTCCGCCCCAAGCTGCTTGGGCAGCTGAGTGCTGGCGTACCGTCGGCCGGTGGCGTTGTTTACAAATTGGACGTGGCAAACACGGGTCTCGTGGGTAGGGGACGGATCGCCGAGGAAGTGACCGTGAACCTCGCTGTTCCGGCTGGGACGACCGTCGTGGCGGCGACCGGACCAGGATATCAAGGCGTTCGCCGCGATGAGCGGGCCAAAGCCGACATGGCGGTGTGGTCACTCCCGCGACTGGCGCCTGGAGATCGTCAGACGTACACCCTGACGCTGTCACAGGCGGCCACTGCCAAGGACAACCTGCGAGGCACCATACGCTGGGTGAAGCCCATGGTGGTCACCGATTCGGAGGCGATCCTCCCCGCACCGCTCGGAGTCGCGCCTCGATAACCAGGCCAGCGTCAGGGTCACTGACCTGCGAGAACCTGTGTCCGCCACTGCGACCGTGGTGCCGCTGCGCGAACTGACGCTGCGCGGCGTCCTGCTGGGCGGCGTGATCACGCTGGTCTTCACTGCGGCCAATGTCTACCTGGGCCTCAAGGTCGGCATCACCTTCGCCACCTCGATCCCCGCCGCGGTCATCTCGATGGCGATCCTGCGCCTCGTGCGCGGATCAAACATCCTCGAAAACAACATCGTCCAGACGATCGCGTCGGCGGCGGGCACGCTCGCAGCGATCATCTTCGTGCTGCCAGGGCTCGTGATGATCGGCTGGTGGCAGGGCTTTCCCTACTGGACGACGGTTGCCGTCTGCGTCATCGGCGGCACGCTGGGTGTGATGTTCTCGGTGCCGCTGAGGCGCGCACTGGTAACGGGGTCGGACCTGCCATACCCCGAAGGCGTGGCGGCGGCGGAAGTGCTCAAGGTCGGCTCGGGCTCGATCGGCGGCGCCGAAGAAAACGCCAAAGGCCTCGCCGCCATCGTCGCCGGCTCGGTCGTCTCTGCCGGCTTCGCACTGGCCGCGGCGATGAAACTTGCCGCCGGCGAGCTGGCGATCGCCTTCCGTGTCGGGGCCACCGCCGCGAGCGGCGCATCGACAAGCCTCTCCCTGGCGCTGATTGGCGTCGGCCACCTGGTCGGCATGACGGTCGGCATCGCGATGCTGATCGGCATGCTGACGGCCTGGGTGGTGCTGGTGCCGGTGCTGACGTCGATCCAGGGCGTTGGACCCGACGTCGCCGGCACGGTGAACGAAGTCTTCCGCAACCAGGTGCGCTTCATCGGCGCCGGCACGATCGGCGTCGCCGCGGTGTGGACGCTGCTCAAAATCATCGGCCCCATCGTCGCGGGCATCCGTTCGGCGATGGCCGCGTCTGCGGCGCGCGCCGACGGTACCACGCTCGACATCACCGAACGCGACCTGCCAATTGGCATCGTCGGCGGGACCATCCTGGCGTCGCTCGTCCCGATCGCCGGCCTGCTCTGGTGGTTTTCGGCGGATGGCCCGATCGCCGCCGATGCGCCGCTCGTCATCGGCGCGACGCTCGTCTACATGCTGATCATCGGCGCGATCATCGCCGCTGTCTGCGGCTACATGGCGGGCCTGATCGGCGCCTCGAACAGTCCCGTCTCGGGCGTCGGCATTCTCGCCGTGCTTGGGGCGGCGGTGCTGCTGGCCCTCTTTTACGGGACCCAACCGGCGAATGCGCAGGCGCTGACCGCGTATGCACTGTTCGCCACGGCGATCGTCTTCTCGATCGCGACCATCTCGAACGACAACCTCCAGGACCTGAAGACCGGCCAGCTGGTCGGGGCGACGCCGTGGAAGCAGCAGGTGGCGCTGGTCATCGGCGTGCTCTTCGGCTCGCTGGTGATCGGTCCGGTGCTCGACGTCCTGAACACCTCGTTCGGCTTCCAGGGCATGCCCGGCGCCGGCCCCAACGCGCTGGCAGCGCCGCAGGCGGCGCTGATTTCGTCGCTCGCCAACGGTGTGCTCGGCGGCAACATCGACTGGAATCTGATCGGCTACGGAGCGCTGATCGGCGTCGTCGTCATCGTCATCGACGAGGCGCTGAAACGTACCGGCAAGTATCGGCTGCCGCCGCTCGCGGTCGGCATGGGCATCTATCTGCCAATGGCGCTGACACTGCTGGTGCCGGTCGGGGCGTTCATCGGCTGGCGCTACGAACGCTGGGCCGAGCGCACGGCGAACGCCGAATTTGCGAAGCGCATGGGGGTGCTGGCGGCGACCGGCCTGATCGTCGGCGAAAGCCTCTTCGGCGTCGCCTTCGCCGGCATCGTCGCCGCATCCGGAAGCGATGCGCCGCTTGCCGTGGTAGGAGAGGGTTTCGAAACCTACGCGCTCTGGATCGGGCCGCTTGCCTTCGCCGCGGTCATCGCCTGGCTCTACGCCCGCACGAGGCGGACGGCAGTCTGACACGAATATTCGAGGCAATCTGACGATTCCCTGAATACTTCGTCAGAGGACCAGGAACAGCGCGCCCCGTATAATGCGCTAGTGCGTATATCGCGCTCGAGGTAGTTCAGCAGCCATGACACATAACACACACACCATTGCACGGCGCGCATGCCGTCTCGTCGCGCACGCGTGCGCCGTGGCGGCCCTGGCCTCGGTCACCGCGGTGACGCCGACCGCTCAGACCCAGCAGCCATTGAATCCGGCCGGCGGACAGCCCGGAGGCCCGCCGGTCACGCCGAAGCCCGGCGGCCCGCTGACCCCATCCAGTACGACGTACAAGGTCGACGCCATTGAGTTCGTTCTCGTGCCCGATCAGTTCGTCGAGTACAAGTTTCGCCTGGGAACCGGGCAGATGATGGTGTTCAACTGGAAGTCCTCAATACCGGTTGCGGTGGACTTCCATACAGTGCCCGACGGCAAGCCGATCTCCGCCTCCGAGACGTTCATGCGAGGAACGGCGACCAGCGGTCAGGGCACTTATCGCGCCCCCTACCCTGGCCTTCACGGCTGGTACTGGAAGAACGAGGGCAAGGAGAACGTGACGATCGTCCTCAACGCGTCAGGGTTCTTCTCGGAAGCACGCATGTTCAGCGGAGACCCCGTCGGCGAACAGATGGAAGTGAAGGATCCGCCGCCGCCCGAGTACTGAGGCGTGAGGGTTTAGAGGTAGGCGATCAGCCGGCCGCTGATCGTCACAGACATCCAGAGCACGAGCGACACGGCGCCGGCTGCCTTCGTCACCCACGAGGGCAGTCGTCCTTCCTCGGCCAGCGCGACCCGCTGCCGCAGCGTTGCCGTATAAACCACCGTCACTGCGAGCAGCCACATCTTGAACGCGAACATCGGCGTCCTGTAGTAGCTCATCGCATTGGTCGTGAACTGCGGGATGCCGGTCGCCAGCACGGCCAGGCCCGACCACAGCAGGATTCGCTGCGCGCTCCGCGCGATCGACGGCCGCGACTGGCGGACGGGGCCCCACCCGAGCATGCGCAGGTCGCCGATCAGGATCGCGCCGACGAACGTCGTGACCGCGACCAGGTGCAGGGACTGCGTCACCGCGAACAGGTACAGCGATTGGCGATAGGCGTTGCTCAACGCCAGGTTGTTACACCACTCGAAGAACGGCTCGAAAGACAATCGGCCCTTTCAGCTGAACCAGTTGTAGGCGACCAGCCGCCCGGTGACGATGATCGTGAACCAGAGCAGCAGCGAGACGGCCCCGGCGAGCCTCGCCGGCGCGGCGGTGTTCGAATCCTCGTGCCACCGCTCGCCCATCCGCGAGGTTGTCAGGTGAAAGGCCAGCGCGTTGACGCCCGCCACCGCGAGCAGCGCCAGTTTGACGCGAAACAGCACGTTCCCGTAGTAGCGCAGCGGATCGATGAGACACAGGAGGATCCCGGTGGCCGTGCTGGGAACCAGCCCGGCCATCTGCCACGGGAACAATCGCCGCTGGAGATGCGCCGCCGGCGTGTCGGTGAACGACAGGCCGAGGAGGCGGAGATCCATGACGATCACGAGGCCGGCGAAGAAGACGATGCTCGCGACATGGGCCGTCTGGATGATCGGCCCCCAGATCGACTCGCGGATCGCGGTCGTCCAGGCAAGCCCTTCGAGCCACTCGAGGGCGGGGACGATGGTGATCATCGCGAGACCGGCGTGCAGCGCCTGTTGATCGGGCTACTTATCGGCGCCGTCGTTCGGTCCGCCGACTGAGCCGATGTAGAAGCTGCGGCCGTCGGCCAGCACCAGCGTCCGGCCGTTGGCGAGCGCCGGATCCTTGATCCCCTGGTAGGCCTTGACCGTGAGCGCCATGCCGGCGACGAAGTCGGTCTTCTTCAGCCCGCGGCGCGACATCTGCGCCGGGCCCGAGGTTTCGATCGTCCAGTTCTTGGTGGAGCCGTCCGGCTGCTTGGTGGCGATGTAGAGCCAGCCGTGCGGGTTCACCCATTCCATCTTGGTCAGGGTGCCCTTCAGCTCGAGCGGCTTGTCGACGTCGTACTCGGCCGCAAACGCATGGTGCGCCAGCGCCGGCCCGGCGGCGGCGAAGAGTCCTCCAAAAGCGAGCAGGACGAGCATGGTCTTGGTCTTCATCACAATGTCTCCCATAACGAGCCGGTGCGCGTCAGCGCGATGAATTGACGGCCTTCGGATACCAGAACGTCTGATGGCAGTTCTCGCAGGTCTCGTCGATCTTCTCTCCTGCGTCGAACAGCGCCTGCGCATCCTTCTTTTCGATCGCCGCCAGCGCCGGCGTCATCGAGTCCTGGAACTGCTGCACGTAGAAGTCCCAGCCTTCGGAATTCTTGTCGATCAGCACCCGGATCTCCTCCGGCGTCAACTCGACGCCCGGCGCGAGCGACGGCGCTCCCGGCGGCGCGACCGGGCGGTTGTGCATCAGCAGCAGGTTGGCCGC